>Ga0105237_10008317_pt1 | contig 11257 bp, 12 predicted proteins | sample KBSC24metaG_FD_81520 | JGI IMG/M metagenome (GOLD analysis project Ga0105237, IMG submission 81520) | Corn rhizosphere microbial communities from Kellogg Biological Station, Michigan, USA - KBS C2-4 metaG | ecosystem: Host-associated > Plants > Roots > Rhizosphere > Soil | place: Michigan, USA... | reverse complement strand
CGGATGCCGGCGCATGCAGCAGCGGCTGCCAGCCGTGGGTGCGGTTGGGGTCGACGCGCGTGACGGAAAGGCGCCGCTTCCCGAACCGGCGGCCAAGGCGCGTCGCCAGCTCAAGCCCGCCGGCGCCGCCGCCGACGATAACCACACGGTGCAGGGATTTGTCCGCATGGGATGGGGTCTCCGGAATTGTGCGAAAGAGCGCCGCGTTGTTGGCAAGGACCGCTTCCGGAACCAACCGCATGCCGGGGGTGATGATCTGCATTGATGCGCTCCGCCGCGTTCCAGGACGCGTTTTTCTCGGTCACTCTTGGGATTCGTGGATGACGATGCCTTGCAGCATGTCGACCTCGCATTCCCAAGGCTTGTCAGCGAGGACACGCTGCCCATGCTCGTATCCTGCCTGCCAGCGGGTGCGGATGCCCGAGCGGGTGAAGTCGATGTCCTTGGTATGGTCCTCGCCGTCGAGCCGTGGGGAAAGCAGCCGGACGAGGTGCATGACCGAAGGGCAGCCATAGGAAGCGAGTTCCTTGAACATCGGATCCTCGCGACGCTCCTCGGGCACGAGCCTTCCCATCTCGCGCACCACATGCCGCAACCGATGCAGTTGCTCCTGCCGCGCAACGTGGCTCCGGCCGCGGCTAGCGTATTGAAGATCCTTCTGCCGCCCCATGACCTGCCAGATCGACTTCGGCTCGGTGGCGCGGGGTTGCCACATGTTGACCGCAAAGATCAGCGAGTCTCGCCTTGGTCGCGCATCGAGCACCACCTCGATTGGCGTGTTCGAATAGATGCCGCCATCCCAATAGGGCTGGCCGTCGATGCAGACCGCCGGAAACGCCGGCGGCAAAGCGCCCGACGCCATGATATGCGCCGCTGACAGGATCATCTCGCGCGTATCGAAATATTTGAGCTCGCTGGTGTTCACGTTGACCGCGCCGACCGTCAGCCGCGTGTGGCGGCCGTTGAGGTAATCGAAGTCGACCAGATTGTTCAGTGTCCTTTTGAGCGGATCCGTCGTGTAATAGGAGGCATTCTCGACACCGACCTCGCGGTTCACTCCAAACATGGCGCTCGGGTTCGGTTCGAAGAACCCGGGGATGCCGCGCATCAGCGTGCCCATGTTGGCAAAGATGTTGCTAGGAACCATCATCCGGAAAAATTCGTCGAATGGACTGCTCCGACTGACGCCGTCCCAGAATTCCTGGAGCCGGGGCAGACGATCGCCGGGCTGGTTCCCGGCAATCAGCGCGGCGTTGATAGCGCCGATGGAGGTGCCTATGACCCAATCCGGTTCGATGCCGCCCTCGACCAGCGCCTGGTGGACGCCGGCCTGATAGGCGCCGAGCGCACCACCGCCTTGAAGGACAAGGACGGTCTGACGTTTGGCTTCGCCGTGGTGGCCGGTCGCCGGTTCTGCTTCCGGGACAGACAGGTTTCGCGTGATCTTGTTCATGGCCTTCGCTCCTCGTGCAGGGCTAGTGAGCGGTCCAACCGCCTTCGATCGGCATGACGGCACCGGTGATCGAGGCCGCGTCGTCCGATGCCAGGAACAGGCAGAGCGAGGCAACCTGCTCGACCGTAACGAACTGCTTGGTAGGCTGCGCAGCCAACAGAACATCCCTGATCACCTGCTGCTCGGTGATCCCGCGGGCCTTGGCCGTGTCCGGTATCTGCTTCTCGACCAGTGGAGTGAGCACGTAGCCGGGGCAAACGGCGTTGACTGTGATGCCCTGTTCGGCGACCTCCAGCGCGACGGTCTTGGTCAGGCCGGCGACACCGTGCTTGGCTGCGACATAAGCGGACTTGTAGGGAGATGCGACGAGTGCGTGCGCCGAGGCAACGTTGATGATGCGACCCCATTTGCGCGCCTTCATCGCCTGCAACGCGCGCCGGATCGTATAAAACGAGGACATCAGATCAATCGCCACGACCGCTTCCCATTTCTCGATCGGGAAGTCATCGATCGGCGCGACATGCTGAATGCCGGCGTTGTTGACCAATATGTCAACTGCGCCGAACTCGGCGATGGCCTTGTCCATCATCGAGGTGATCGCGTCGCCCTTGCTCATATCGGCGCTGTCGTATCGAACGATGACGCCATGATCGGCGGCGAGCTTCGCCCGCAGGCGTTCGATCTCAGCGGCATCGCCGAAGCCGTTCAGAACGATGTTGCAGCCCTTGGCCGCGAAGGCTTCGGCGATACCCTGGCCGATGCCGCTGGTCGAGCCTGTTATCAACGCCGTCTTGCCTTTAAGCATCGTCATTTCCTTCTCTTGTCGTCGCGGCCGAGCTGCTGGGCAACGGCTGCGAGCAACGGGCTTGCGCGCCCATATCCGAACTTGTGACCGAGTATGGCGAGCAGAGCGAAGCAGCGGAAATGCCGTTGAGACATGGATTCGATAGCTGACGGTCTGACCGCCCGTCTCGATCTTGTCTCGAGAATTGACCTGCGATCGGGACAGGCCGCTGACGCTCATGTGAATTGCGGCTTTGGCCTGGAGCGCTAGCTAAATGGGATGAGCCGTTCTTCAGTTGCTATTCTGCTGCTGCCAACGGGCGCCGTCATTGGTGCCGTTCTCGTTTCGTCATGGCTGTTGGAGCCGCCTGGTTGGGGCCAATTCTGACCATGCCACAGGCCTCCACACTTGTTCTCTTGATCCTATTGGCGACACTGGCGGCCCTCCATTTCACTGAATGGTTTGCGCTATTCCTGATGGGGCCGGATTGGCATGCGCTGCTCTAACTGGACATCGTCAGCGCCGACCTACCCCGCCAGCGGCAGAGCCACTCAGCACCGCTCGCGGGCTGGGTTGTTTGACCTTCGCGCAGCCTGTAAGATTGCCCGGCAACGCGGGTCGTGCGTCATGCACGTCCCAGGGGAAGCGTGCAGTGGAGATCAGCCAGGTCAGATATTTCTTGGCCGTCGCCAAGGAGTTGAATTTCACCAGGGCGGCCGAGCAGTGCAATGTCACGCAGCCGGCGCTTTCTCGCGCGATCAAGCTTCTTGAGGATGAATTCGGCGGGCCGCTTTTCCACCGTGAGCGCCGCTTCACCCACCTCACCGAGCTCGGCCGCATGGTCGAGACCTATCTCGAGGGTGTTTTCGAGAACTCTCGCCAGGCAAAGCAGATTGCCGAGCAATACGTGACCCTGAAGAAGATGCCGCTCAAGGTTGGCATCATGAGCACGATCGCTCCGGACGAGATCATCGAGCTCATCGCGGCCGTGCGTGCGCACCACCCCGGCGTCGAGTTGCATCTTTGCGATGCGGACGCGGTGAGCCTCAGGAGAAGGCTCATCGAGGGCGACCTCGAAGCTGCGATCTATGCGTTGCCCTCAGACGTTCCCGACGAAGAAGTGCACTCCCTGCCGCTTTTTCAAGAGCAGATGGTGATGGCTGTTCACCTGACCCATCGCCTTGCCAACCAGCGCGTCGTGCGCGTGAAGGATATGAGCAATGAAAGCTACATCCATCGCAACAATTGCGAGTTCGCGGGCTATGCGGATGCCATCCTTGCCGAGCAAGGCGTCACGGTCAGTCCTGTTTATTGGAGTGATCGTGACGACTGGACATTGGCGATGATCGCTGCCGGGCTTGGTTTCGGCTTCATGCCAGAGCATACCGCCAAGCATCCTGGCGTGGTGCCCCTGCCGATCACCGAGCCGGAATTCTGGCGGGAGGTCAATCTCGTCACGGTGCGAGGCCGCAGGCATTCGCCCGCAGTCGGCGCATTGGTGCGAGAGGCCACGCAGAAGAAATGGTTCGGCGAGCGGGGGAAAGCGTTGTCCGCCGCCGAATAGGTGCGCCGGGCCAGGTGGCATACTTTGCATGCCAGGCACTGCATCTCCGGCTACATGTCCGCGCTCAGTTCTTTTTGACGGTTGAGGTCACCGACTGGATGACTTCGGTCGCCATCTTGAACTGCGCGGTGCGGTCGGTGATGCCGTGGCGCTTGGCGATCCAGTCGAAGTCGCTGTAGGCGGCATAAACCGAACCGTCCGCGGTCTGGTAGACCAGCACTCGCACAGGCCAGTCGAGCCCGGCCTCGGGATTGGACGTGATGAATGTCGTGCCCAGAGCCGGATTGCCGAACATGACGAGTCGCGACGGCCTGACGTCGTTGCCGGCGTTCTTGCCGAGCTGCGCCTGGTCGATGACGCCGAAGAACTTGATGCCTTTCTTGAGCACGTCCTTCTTGATGCGCGCGACGGTCTCGGCAACGGAATAGTCGCTCTTTACGGTGACGACACCGTCCGATGCGGCGGCCGGCAGGGCAACAGCCATCAGCATAGCGGCACCTGCAAGCAGAGTTTTCAGGTGGTTGGTCATGTCAGTCTCCTTGGTTGGTAACGTGGTTGTCCATTTCAAGTCTCAGGCCTTGGGCGTTTGCAGCACGCGCGCGACCGCGATCGCAGCGGCGAGCACCGCGGCAAGCACGGCCACGCAAGCGGTCCAGCCGATCCGGTCGTAGATCTGTCCAATGAGGAAGCTGCCGGCGAGCCCGCCGCCGTAGTAGGACGCGAGATAGATGCCGCTCGCAGCGGCGCGGTCGCGCGACGCGCTCCGGCTGACATGTCCCGTTGCTATCGCCTGCGCAAGGAAGGTGCCGATCGCAACCAGCGCCATCCCGACGAGGACGATGGGGAGGCTGGGTGCGAGCAGCAGAAGCAAGCCGACAATCGCCAGACCAAGTGTTGCGCCGACCCCCATTCTCGGGCCGAGGCCCGAGGCCACACGCCCGGCGAGCGGAGTGGTCAGCATTGATGGGAGAAAGACGAAATAGACCGCGCCAAGCGCCATCGGCGTCAACGACAGGGGCGCCGCGACAAGCTGAAAATTCACATAGGTGAACGTGCCGATAAAGACGAAGAGGATCAGAAAGCCGATCGCAAAACAGGCACGCAACTCGACGTTCTGCAATGGGGCTTTCCAGGCGGCACGCGCGAGTCCCTCTGTCGCATCTACGCGCATCATCGATGAGGTCTTCTGCAACGTGAACCAGACAAGAGCGGCGCCGAACAGATTGAGTGCGGCGAATGTCAGGAAGTTGGTGGAGATGCCGAACGTGTCGGCGACCGCCGCCGACATCAACCGGCCGAAAAAGTTGCTGGCAACATTGCCAGTCACATAGGCGGCGAGCGCGCTGGTCGTCTGCCGCGCGGAAAAATGCTCTGCCAGGTAAGCCATGGTGAGCGTGAACGCCGTCGACATGCAAAGACCCTGCGCCACGCGCAGCAGGGCGAAGACGACGATATTGTCTGTCTGCGAAAGCAGGGTCGTCGGAATCGCCAGGATGACCAAGCTGATCCAGATACCGTTGCGGCGATCAATACCGTGTCCGAAGAGCGCGACAGCGATACCGGCCACCGCCATGCCGAATGTGCTGGCGTTGACGGCGAAACCCATCGTGGCGCGGCTGACGCCGAATTTCACCACCAGCGAAGGCAGGATGGCCTGGGTGGCGAACAGGTCAACGAGCGTCAGGAACGCAATCAGGGCGATCAGGCCGAAGCGCCAGCCATCTGCGGCCAAAATGCGAACCCGTGTCGGTTGGGTATGGTCACTCGTCGTCATGACAGGCTCCGTTGCCATGTCCTCGGGCAATCGCCCGAGGACGGGCTTTTGGTTTCTGATGTCGGGATCTCTTCACCGCGACGAGCGGCTCACATCATGTGATCGTCGTGCATCGCTGGCGGCAGGACGTCAGCCGAATAGAGGATGGCCGGAACCTTGCCGTTGTTCTTCCACCAGTGCGCGAGCTGGCCGAACTCGGCCGTCACGTCGCCAGCCGCGTGTTCGATACCGACCTTGCAGGTGCTGCGGTATTCGGTGATCGAGCCCTCGACGACCAGAATGTTTGCCGGGCGGACATTGTGCTCATGCCACGGCACGACGCCGCCGGGCTGAACGACGAGCTTGCGAAGGCGCAGCATGTTGCCTTTCCAGGCTTCGCCCTTGCTGCTCAAATCGATTGCGGAAAGGACCGTGTCGGTCACGCCGACCGGCTTACTGGGATGTTCCTGGATGTCGGTGGTGGCGGCCTGGCCGGCGGGGCAGTCGCCCGCAAAAGCCGGAGCCGCGGAAAATGCGGCAGTCGCGGACAGCATGCCCAGCGCGAACGCAAGGTTGAGTTTCTTGGTAACCATCTCGTATTTCTCCTTTGTCGGTGCCCAATCGCGGAAGGCGGGGGCATGACGAGGAGAGTGACCGGAGCCTCAATGAAAGAGAAATGCTGACTGGCTCTTAAATCGATACCTGAAAACTATCGTGGATCATTATCCAGGCGCAAGAATCCGAGCCACGCCATAAATCTTGGCATCGGCTTGTTCTTCGACTTGCTATGCAGCCGTCTTCCTAACCGATAGATCGATGCCGCTTTCCGGCCAGCTATGCGCCTTGACGCTGTTCACGAAGGTTGATGTGGCCGGCGAGAACCGGCGCCCCGCCACAACGACAAGCGATACCTCCCGCCAAACCTCCGGATCTATGACGGGCCTGATCTGCAAGCCCGGGATGACGGCGCTGAATTCCGGGATGAAGCAGATACCCAACCCGCCGGAGACCATGTTTTGAATCCAATCTTCGCGCTCGCTGGCGTAGGAGATCCTGAGCTTTACACCACGCTCATTGCAGAGGCCGGCAAGATAATCCCGGTACTCGCAGTTCAGGCGCCTGAGATAGTTCTCGCCGTCGAGTTCCGAGATGGCAACATTGTCGTTGCGGGCCAGCCGGTGCCCATTCGGAAACGCGAGGACGAATCGTTCGCGATAAAGCGGCGTGACATCGAACCTCTCCGGAAAACTGTTGCTGGACGCCATGATGGCAACATCAATCTCACCCGCTTCCAGCAGTTGCGACAGGGATGCCGGCACGCCCTCAACAAGCTGCAGCTGGATGCCTTGCTGGCGCCTGTTGAAGTCCGTCAACAGGCCGGTAAAACGCCGCGGGCCGATTGTGCACATGACCCCAACCTTGAGATTGGCGTTCTCCAGGCAGAGGAACCTCGATGCCTCTTGGCGAACGCCCGTCACCTCGTCGAGAATTTGCTGGAAACGAGGCCGCAGCAGTGCGCCGAGATCTGTAAGATGTGTCAGGTTCCGCTCACGGCGAAACAACAGGCCGCCGACCTCATCCTCGAGCTGCTGGATGGCGCGCGATAGCGCCGGCTGGGTGACGTTGCATTTCTCGCCCGCGCGCGTGAAATTCCGGGTCTCGCAGACCGCCAGGAAGTAGCGGATGTGATGGATGTCCATGCGTATCGTCCCTCAGCTGCATACATGCATTTGCAGGCTCGAAGACTGCCGCAATGGGTCTCACCTAGCCAATGCAGGGGGGCTATAAAGTCTATAGCAATCTGTCATGCTTCCAGCAGATGCGGCAGTTCTTGCACCAGAAGGATGGCGAGCTATGCGCCCGCCATCCTTCTGGTGTTCCGTCGCCGTTCGCAGGTCAGTTGGAGCCGCGGAGGCCGTAGAGTTCGACGCAGAATTCCGCATGCGGCTTGCTCATCGCTGCGTCTTGGCACTCCTTCATCATAGCGCCCTGCTTCTCCTTCGACATCGCCTGCCAGGCCTTCTTGAATTCGGCCTTTGGTTTCATCGTCTTCATGCTGGCGTCGGTGAAGAACGGCCGCATGCTGTCCGGCTCGTCGAGTATGCCGGCGAAGGAAACGCCGCTCAGAACGGAAAGTGCAAAGGCGCCGAGGCAGATAGCTTTGATATTCATCTTCAAGTCCTTCTCTGGTTAGGTAGTCATCCTATCGACAACCGTTTGATTGATCTGGCAGCAATTCAGAATTTCCGGGTTCCTCCTTGCTGGTATGAACTGTGCTGCAATCACCCGCCAACTCGCCAATGCCATCTGCGTATGAAGACTATGCCGGTTGTGCATCCCGCAGATGCTTGCTGGCAAATCGCTATTTGGCTCCCCCCAAAGCGAGGACGTTGGCGCAGAATTGCGCATGAGCCTTGCGCATCGCCGGGTCGTTGCACGCCTTCGCCATCTTGACCCGGTCATGCTTTGACAAACCGAACCAGGCCTTCTTGAACCCGGCCATCGGTTTCATCGTCTTCATCGCGGCGTCCGTATAGAAGGTCGGTAGTGCGGCGAGGTCGCTGAACGGGTCGGCGGACGCTGGGCTCGCGCCAAGAGCGACGGCAAGCGCGGCCAAACAAGCAAGTTGCCTTCTCATCGTTCATCTCCTTTCCAGGCGCGGCTCCGGCAAACGGCGCCAGCCTGATCGGGATGAAGAGTGCGGCGCGTCAGGGCGGGCAGCCAATGCAATCTGCCTATGGACTTCATGCCACCTTGGCATTTCGGCTGAACAAGGAGATGCGGCAGTCTCTGTCCAATCGCCCCTGCTGGCGACTTCGGGATGGAGACCAAACCATGCTTGCCCAGTCCGCAGTGAGAAAAGTCCAAGCCATGACGTCAGTGGCGGAGCTTGAGATCGAAGGCCGGACGATCGACATCGTGCTGGCAAACGACGCGCATGGCGCTTTCGTCTGGGGTGTGCTCGATCGGCTGCTGGACGAGCCGAACTGCAGCGTGAATGGCGTTACCGCATCGGGCTTTGCAGCGATGCAGGCGGCGGTCTTTGCCTATGGGCTGAGTGTCGGCGGCAGGCGCGGCGCGCGGACGGCGCTCGCCAACTTCTGGCGGCGCGTCAGCCATTTTTCGATGTTCGCCGTCGACAGAACGAGCCTGCTGCGATCGATGCTGGAACAGTCAATCGACCTCAAGCATATCCGTGACGAGAACTGCCCGGTGAAACTGGGCGTCCTGGCCGTCAACGCCCGCACAGATGCGGTGAAGGTGTTCTCCGGCGACCAGTTGTCTGTCGACGCGATCGTGTCGGCAGCCACCGTTCCGTTCCTTTCCCCTGCCATTGAGATCGATGGGGATCTCTATTGGGGCGACGGCAACATCTTGCTACTTCCGCCGGCGGCATCAATCGGAACTCACCATCGTGTGGTGGTCACCGGCAAGCCGTCGATATTTATGGCGCGGTGTCCGGATCGCAACCTGGCCTCCACCCGCTGTGCGACCGGATGCGCCCCGGTGCACACCATCTTCGACAGCCAACACCGAGCTGGAGTTCCGCTGCTTTTGAGACCCTGGATCGATTGGGGCGAGTTGACCGACATTCGCGACAGGGGACGGCAATGCGCCGAAGACTGGCTTGGGGCTGATCTTTCCAGCGCCGACGAGCGCCCGGCTGTCGACTGCCGAACCCAATACATCTAGGCGCTTCCCTCCCGCCTAGCCGCGCCTGCTTCGCACACTCCCGAATGCAGGCGCCAGGCCCTCCGGTGCCCCCGCCGGAGGGCCTTCTCACGCCGCGCTCCAGAACATAGTGGCCGCGTATCAATTCCATGCCGAGACAGCATTTCAGCTCAGCATCACGATCGGAGAAACTGATCTGCAGACGGGCCCAAGGCCGGTCTTTCCCTCGAAACGCCAACCAGGAGACAAGCCTGTGATCAACACCAAGACCCTTATCGGATCGGCACTTGCAGCCGCCGCCTCGCTTGCCGCGACAGCGGCCTACAGCGGCCCAGCCGCCAAACCCGGCTTCGCCTTTGAGAAGTGCTACGGAGTCGTCAAGGCCGGTCAGAACGACTGCCAGACCGCAACACATTCATGCGCCGGCACTTCGACCGCCGACAACCAGCCGGATTCCTGGCTCTACGTGCCTGCCGGCAGCTGCGCCAAGATCACGGGCGGCAGCGACAAGCCGAAGGCCTAGCCAACATCCACCTCGAGCCAACCGGACCAGAATGGAGGAGACCGATGTCCATTTTCTCACCTCTTGCAATCCCTGCATCGGCGGGCATCGGCCTTCGCTCGCCTCACATCGCTGAGATGCTGACGCGGCGTCCATCCGCAGGCTGGCTCGAGGTCCATGCCGAGAACTACATGGGTGACGGCGCCGGCGTCGAGGCGCTGGAAAAACTGCGCCAGATCTACCCGCTGTCTGTGCATGGCGTCGGTCTCTCGCTGGGGAGCGCAGGCGGCCTGGACCGCGACCATCTGGAAAGGCTGCGCAAGGTCTGCGAGCGCTTCCAGCCCGATCTGGTCTCCGAGCATCTCGCCTGGAGCGTCGCCGACGGCGCCTATCTCAATGATCTTTTGCCGCTGCGTTATGACGAAGAGGCGCTGGCAATCGTTGCCCGCAATGTCGAGACGCTCCAGGACACGCTGAAGCGGCGTGTGCTGATCGAGAACCTGTCGGCCTATCTTGCCTTAACGGACTCCTCGATGAACGAGGCCGAATTCCTGGCAGCGCTCGTGGAGCGGACCGGGTGCGGCCTGCTGCTCGACGTCAACAATGTCCAGGTCTCGGCGCACAATTTGCAATATGACGCCAAGGCCTTCATCGACGCGCTGCCTGAGGAGGTTATCGGCGAAATCCATCTCGCCGGCCACGCCACCAATCAGGTCGGGTCCGACACCGTGCTCATCGACGACCATGGCTCGCGCGTGCCGCCCGTCGTCTGGGCGCTCTACCAGCATGCCATAGATCGGCTCGGGCCGCGCCCGACATTGATCGAGTGGGACACCGACGTTCCCGTTCTCGACGTGCTGCTTGGCGAAGCGATGTGGGCCGACATGCTGACCGCCTCGATCATGTTCACCCGCAAGCAAGCAGCGCGACGCGAACAAACGACCAACGCCCGAGCGGCGCCGATCTGCCTTTCTGTCGAAGGCGAAACGACGACCAGCATGCCGGTCCTTGCGGCGTTTGCAGCTGCCAGGGCCGCGAGACCATCCATCTCCTTGGCGCTGCCCTCGCTCGAGGAGGAATACCATGCTGCCGCTTGAGCACCTGCAGACCATCGTGGCGCGATCGGTGCTGACCATGGAACCAACGATCGCCGCGAACTTGCTGACCGCGGGCAAGGCCGATCCGTTGGCCCGCCTGCGCATCTACCAGAACAACACCCGCAGCTCGCTGACCGCGGTGCTGATGGCGGTCTTTCCGGTCACGGTTCGCCTGGTGGACGAACGTTTCTTCCGCTATGCGGCGAGCGAGTTCATTCGACGCCATCCGCCAGCGGAATCCCGGCTGGCGCGCTATGGCGCCGGCTTCCCGCGCTTCCTCAAGTCGATCGACACGCTGTCCGACATGCCGATCGTTGCCGAAACGGCGCGGCTCGAATGGGCCATTGCCGAGGCGCTCGATGCGGTTTCATTGCCACCCCGCAGTCTTGGGGACTGCGAAAATATCGAGTTGGGCACTTCTCCCGACATCCT
>Ga0105237_10008315_pt1 | contig 11258 bp, 9 predicted proteins | sample KBSC24metaG_FD_81520 | JGI IMG/M metagenome (GOLD analysis project Ga0105237, IMG submission 81520) | Corn rhizosphere microbial communities from Kellogg Biological Station, Michigan, USA - KBS C2-4 metaG | ecosystem: Host-associated > Plants > Roots > Rhizosphere > Soil | place: Michigan, USA... | reverse complement strand
CTTCTAGCGTGCTGAAAATCAGGCTTTGATTGGCTGGGTCGGGGGCCAAAAGGGGTAACAAGGCTGATCAGGATTCGGCCACCAGTGAGCCCCACTGTTCTTTGGTGACGATAATGATATAGGCTGTGAACGTGAACGACGATCATGAATTCAGCCCGGCGCATCGGTGCTTCTGAAGAAGGATAAATATTCAAAGGGAGAGGGCCTCCCAACTCTAGAATGGAATATTTCAATTTCAAATTCAAGTTTAGATCCAACATTCAACAGCCCATGTAACAGCCATTCCGTTCTCCTCGAGAATTACAACACCTATCAACCCACATCGAACACAACCTCCTCCATTATTGCCACTGAATGAAGAACAAATTCATCAATCACCACCAGTCACACCACCATGGGCTGCTTCTCCAGCAAAGAACGCCACTATCCCACTCAGCAATACGGCGCGCCGGTATATTACTATCCGGCCGAGAAGATCTTGAAAAAGAATAGACGAAAACGAAGACAAGCCAGGTGGAACGGCGGGCCAAATGCAGCTCTCATTGGCGCAGCAAGCAGTGGTGGATATGTTGATGCAAGCGGCGGCGGGGGCTACTCCGGTGGCTGTGACGGCGGAGGTGGTGGTGGTGGCGGCGGCGGCGGGTGTTGATCTCACAGTGGGACCATGAGTGGTGGGTTGTCGTTGACATTTTCACTGCTGCAGGCGTTGACGACGATTACGATACACGCTCTTGGAGGTCACGACTATAGCAAAGGAGCGTCGTTTTATCATAGATGACACAGTTGATGCTCAAGTTGATTTCATTCTCATCAGAACAAACATCAAGGCTTATTAAGAAGGGAACAGGTGCAACTTGGGATGGGCCCCTTCCCCCTTTGATATAGAATGGCTTATGTTTGCTGGAATGTCCTGTGTCGCTGAGCTTCCCGTGGCTTGAAGTTATCCCATCTTCTCATTCGCAATCCGCATTGGAAATTTCACAAAATCCTCGAAGCAGTTCCATTTCAAGAGGAACATCGATTGCAAGTCTGTGTCCCTCAAACTTTTGCAATCCTGCTTATGACCTTTCCTCATCCAGCCTTCGCCTTGGCAAGTCTTATGGCGATGTCAGAAATAGAGTCAAAAAGACATGACATGATTTTATCTGAGACTCACCTTGCTGCAGTACCAGAAAAGGAGACAGTTGCCGCACTTCCGCAGAGAAGTTTTCCACTCGTCACAGCCATGACACTTTCGTTTTCCGTCGATTTCTGTGTAGTACTGATGGACTTGATCGCTCAGCCGGAACAATTCATTGAAAGGCAATGGGAGGATCTGGTCGATGAATAAGAATCTGAGAAAGACACAACAGTAGAAGAGCAGATGAGAGACTTTACCTTTATGGCACTGTAATCTTCCAAGCGAATCCCGGTTGATAAATCTAGGAAACCATGCTGGAGTGCATATAGAATTGTCACTGTATGGCCGGGCTGCACCTTGTCCTCGAATTCTGTGCCACGTCCGTCAGTGTGAAATGCGATTGGCACCATTGTTCCTGATTTATCGCGGACATTTAGTCGCAAGCGTACGAAGCTTTCCACACCGATAACTTCGGCCAAAAAGCACCAATGTCGCCCAGGAATGTATCTGAATCCGTCCTGACTGGTATAGAAATCCAGGTCGATGCTGTCATCATCAGGGAGGCTTAAAAATGGTGGAAAGATTCTTTCACTTCGAAAGTCGGCAGATTGTCGAATTGGATCTTGCTGAGGGCTAATGGAGGTCTGGATATTCGTTAAAGATTGCTCCTCATCCCCACCGCTAAGCAGCTCTCCTCCAGTGTTCCCTGGTTGAGTCATTATTCCTCCTTCCAAGAAATGTCAACGAAACCCAAAATGTAGGAGCAAACCAGGGCACTGTCAACAAGGCTCCTGCGATGTTGTACAGTAATATAAGGCTGGAATTCTGCTTGGAGATCTATCGCCTTCCTTGTCCTACGCGAGGGCAGTATGGGGGTAATTGACACTCCTGTTGGCACTCCTCTCTTCTTGAGAAGTGATACGTCTGATCAGGGCTTCATTGGTTGCACAGAGTCCTGCTGAGTGACCTGTCGATGCAAAGGCAACCAATGGGGAAGCGTAGCTCGCAGCAGGCATCCGACATTCTGCAAATGCTGCAGTTTGCCCTAGGCTCGACCCAATTGAACATGCTCGGTACCCAGGCAAAAGAAGGAGCGCTGCATAAGCGCCGTTAGAAATGCAGAGCTGATACAAGAGGAATAGCAATTCGCCATTTTATTGGCGCTGTGTTGGCCATGCACATTCACTGAACATGTGACATTGACGCTGCACCTTCCATCACCACCCCTTCACCACCCCAAATGATGCTTACATGCAACTTAGGATTCAAACACTTACTAAATCCCAATTGTGAATACCGGCCGTTCCGTCTCTGCTGCCATCCTGAGGATAAAGAGCTCTGCCTAGCAGATGGGCGACCGAGACTCTGTCAACAACTAACTGGTCAATATCAATATGTTAACGTTGCAGATTGCAAATGTTGTTACGTTCTTCTACCCGCTTGGGAACACTCCAGCCGTATCCCTGACCCAAGCGCTGCCTCCAGAGAAAAAGGCTGATGTCCTCCTCCTTGGTAGCGGAGACATCCGTCATGTTCTCTTCACAGTTCATGCAGATCGTACGTTCCCACCTTTCCCAGCGTTCTGTCATCAATTCGTGAAGGATACTAACAAGAAAGATCGGACACTGGATTTCACCAGCTGTGACGTAGATGAAGCTGTAATCGGTATGTCCATCTCTTCGTCCAAGACCCTCACTGATCAGATCGGAAAGCTCGTAACACACTTCTGCTCTCCCTCATCACTGACGACACTGATGGCACAAATTATACTTCGTATTGGAACCTATACTACCACTTCCGGATCGATGAAGCTTCGCTTGAACTTCTGCAAAGCCAGGCACAGAAGCTGTACGCTCTCGCCGTTTCCCTCCAAACCTGGCACGAGAGCAAATATGGCAAACTAATTAAGTTTTGCGACCGTGGCTCCCTCGAGAAGGTGAAGAAGATGTGGAACTTCTACGGTATTGAACGAAATGGGAAGGAACTCTCTCGCTTTGAAGAACGCTTCGAAGCCAGTATCAAGAAGTCAAAGCAACATAAAGCTCATATAGGCGTTGGTATGAATCTCACAGGATTCCGATCGTCGACTCCAGCCGCCCTGAGATCCATTGAGGACCTGGACAGTCTGCATAAGCATTACTGGCAGCACGGCTCTATCGATCTCAATCAGTCGCGCCTATCGCTTGCTGTACATGCCAATCCGATGTTCGCTTCTCTGGATGACCATGTTGTTCTGCACTATGCGACTGACCCGCTCCTGGGCTTCCACCTGGCCACTGCTTATGCGCCCTTACGACCGACATCACCCTTGTTTCTGTCCTCAGCAGGATCAACTCGGGAGCATGTGGTTGAGGCAGCAAGGAACGAATTTCGTTCGTGGACGACCTCGTTCCGAAACTACGCGAAGTTCGTCACCCTAAGGTTTTTCGTAGGGGATGCTCTGGCCTTCTCTCATTCTTTGCAATGTGTGAACAAGGCACAATGCAGTTCACCTCCACATCTGTACCGCGATCGTTTTCACTTCGAACCATTCATACTTGATGGAGAGATGGGCACCCACAAGGCCAAGAGCCGGCTTACATTTAACATTATTGATACCTCGAACCTCATCGACCATTTAGGGGCTCTCAACTTACTTGTCGCAACAGCGCCACTCTTGACACATGACATCTCCGCAACTCTTTATACCGAGAAGCTAGTGCGCTCTGACAGCACCTATATCAGCTTGTTCGATGGCCTCCTATGTGGCTCTCTCCCCACAATATCAATGCTTCTCGGGTTGACCCCGGCGGATTTGGTGACGAACACATCTGCCCTCTCGACTGGCGATGAGCTTCTACTTGACGCCACGCTTCAGAGTTTTGGAGGCAAAGCCGCACGTAACGGACAGTTATTTACCAGGAACGCATGGAAGCGACCTATCCGGACGGATGACGGCTTAACGCAAGGGGAAGCTTTTAACCCCGTCAAGTTCGACCCAGTTTGTCTCGCGTCCACCCTCTACCACATGTACCTGAAAATGTTTGAAAATGAGGATGTCACAAAAATGTTCTCGAATGTAACGATAGGCAAAATACAAAAATTCTCCACACCAAACTATCAACGCGCCAGCTTCGTCGCATTTATGAGCATTCTCAGAACCACGGTTCGCGTGGACTGGGGCCTGACTATCATTGCCCTCCTTGATCGTATCGAAAGCAACACCAGTCATTTGATGACAAGAAACTACGTCCAGGAATTGTATGTTTGGCTCCATTTATTTGACATCTATTCCGTGGACACGCTGAAACGCCCACTTAACCCCCTTGGCACCGACCTGAAGACCAACGACTTGCGGGATTGGAAGAATATACCGCCAATCGTGTGTGTGACGTTGATGGTGCCCAGGGAACGGCTGGCGGTTTTCACGAGTAGAGAGGTCACCGAGATTGGAACACCACCGCTGCATTGTCTAGTTGAAGGCTCGTCTAACGGAGGACCATGGCAGAATGCTTTCGCTGCAATTCAAAGTGGGTTTGGCGAGGTGAAGAGTCACGGCACTCCATTCAGCGCTTCATTTGAAGTGGAAATCATCGAGGACAGATTGGCATGGAGTGGAACATCGCCATTGTTAGTGTCATTCTATGCTCCGACATGGATGCTACTCTTACAACCACGAATGGCATCAGTTGAGTTTGGCTTGCAAAGCACTCCGCAGACTTCTCAAGCATTCATCCGCACCCTTGGCCTTCAGCTCTCAGTTTATCGGACATCCCTTGCCGATACTGATCACGTATATATCAGCAAACATCTACCCAATCAGTTCGGAAAGCTCTCAATCTGCAACTCTCCTGCCTGCAACACGGGGGTTCCTGATAGCATTGCCTCGCTTGCAAACACCACTATCACCGCCGTTGTTAACTCAGAGACGGCGAAAATTGCTTCCATGACCGCTCGATCGGAAATAGTGTCAGCCAATAATAAAACAACGCTCCAAGCGGGTGGACAAGTCACATCGGTCTCCACAACTCCTTTCAACTTCACTGTCAGTATTCATCCGGAATTGAACATCGCAGTAGACTTCGCGCTTCCGATGCTGGATTCGGGCCTCAAAATCAAAGTTGCCAGGAAGTCATCCTACATTGAATTAATAACCCAGGTCGCTGACTCCACTGAATGGCCTTCGTTCCGCTCATTCACTTACCCTATCTTCCTGGACTCGGACATCGTCACGAATTGGAACATGCCATACCTGAATCTCTCTTCGTTGCCGTCTCTGGATGTGAACCAACATGCACGGTTAGCCTGGCTAACCACGCATACGTCGATGATGTGGAGTGCAAGCGAGAGATCACTTCGCAACAATCCTGAACAACAAGCTTCCATGGGCGTGCGAACGAGGGTCGAGTTCAAGGACTCTCTATTCTCCATGTTCATGCACTACAGTGGACTGCAAGGCCGGCGTGACAGTGTGTTTGGAATAAGTTGCCCCGAAGCTGGTGGCGTGCATATGCTAATCTTTGTGTCCTGCCTTCGACTCGATCTCTCGAATCGCACGGCGGTGCTGGATACGGCAGTCTTGCCGCTGTACGACGGTCTGATGCCTCGAATTACCTCTTTCCTGGGGACGCTTACGAAAAGCGGTATGTTGTGTCAGGTCCGCGCTACAGAAGCTGAGATGCGCCTATGGAAGCAGGTATTACCCGCTTATGTCGAGCGTTGCAGGACCTGGTCTCATAAACCTGATTGTGAATATTTGGTAGAGCGACGAGTGCCTCTCTCTGTCGAAAACGGACAAAGACTACTGTGTTCATGTGGAGATGGAGTATTGCCTTCTAACTTTGTCACAAGTGTTCCCGAATGGGACAAGGTCGCCAAATACGCGGTTAGAGCGGCCATTTCACCCTGCTTCTCTGCCCCGATGTTCGAGAGTGGGCACGAAATCGAGGACCTGAAAAAAGAGGACCAGGAGAGCAAGGCGAAGACATGCGCTGCATGCCATAGAGACAAGGCGGTCAACGGAGCTGGCCTCCTTACTTGCTCACGTTGTCATACAGCCAAATACTGCTCTCGGGAATGCCAGCGTGCTGATTGGAACAAGCACAAGACGGTTTGCAAGCAAAGATAGCACGCAGGCGTATGGATGCAGGAATTCACCGCTATTCAAAGATTCTGAAGGTTGCGTTTACTCTGAGCTGAAAACTTTGTTATCGATTGGAGAAATAGATGCGGTGCCAGCATTGATGACTGTATTATCTGTAAACCCAAGAATGCGTTATGAGTGGCACTTCCTTGTTGCAGCTTGCTTGGATTTGCATGGAGACCAGTCGTAAGAAACTCGCGTGCGATAAAGCCGAGGCCTTGAGGAAGGAGAAGGCGGATGAGTCAAAAGCTGAAGCCTCAGGCTGTAGGCCACCAAAAAGGGGCAGCAGTCCAGACTTGCCCGACCATAATGATGACGGCGGCGACGCTGGCGGGCACACACCCACGCTTAATTACTGAAAGAGCCGCTAGTACCCCAGTACACTGTAGCTGCCCTTGAAGAGATGGTGGCGGTAATCAGGAACGCGAGATTTTAAACTCGAGTAAGTTAGGGTCAAAGTCTCGAGTGAAGCAGTCCTTACACACTTCTACCTTTATGTATGTACGAACCTGGGTACGGATAAATAACCTATCAGTGCCAAGGTAAACTGGCCGCATCGAGGCTTGGCAATTATCGCGTGTTTGCGACGCGTCAAGTACACGTCGGGTTTGAGGACCCCTCAGCTTCAATTTCAAGTTGCGACAGACACCGGTACAACAAGAGGAATTGGAAACTGTCAGTGGCGCATTTTCCATAATGCTTCGGTCTCCGGCAAAGAGACGTCGACTGGACAACTCGGCAGTTGAAAACGCAACTGAAGATGGGCCCGATCCCGATCCCTCATTATCAACGTTGAATCAGCAACCACCCACAACCCCAACTCGCGCATCCTACTTATCACCGACCAAGAGCTCACTTGCCCGATCGCATCCTCATCTTATCAGCCGGAGCACAAATCGTTCAAAGGATGAGCCTCGGGGCAAACAGTTAAGAGATGAGATACTCCGGCCGCCAACCAGATCCACTATGACTTTGAATGCGGCTGCGCTACCTCCAGCTCCAGCACCTCTGTCTGCTGCCAGCGTGGATGACTTAGACCAGAGCGCGGGCGGGGCGACTGAAAATCAAGCAATCACAACCCCAACTTCTGCGAACACAACAAGACGAAACCGCAGGACCGCAACTTTGGAGGAGGACCCGATCCCTCATGTATTCAAGCCGACACTTGTACCAAAACCCGGCAGTGCGTCCAGGACAGACTCCAGGAATCGCAGCGAAGAGCTCGACCTACCTCCTACACCGGTACAGTTGGGCATCAGCACCATCCCCGATAAGCCCCGTGGTCTCGCATCCAGCAGCAGCCCCAGGGGTTCAAAATCTGGAAGTGGCCGGAGAAGACGCCGGAGGATCGATGGTCCAATAACCAGCAGCCCACTAAAACCGAAAGCTTCTGGTGGAAATGCTAGCGAAAGTGGCCTGCGCAGCGCTGAAGATCTTCTGGTGATTGAAGCCCTGGAAAGTCAGCTAGACAGCTCAGAGGACGTGGAACTATCTGCTCCGACCGAGACGGGCCAAGATGATGAAGGCAACGATTTACCAGCGGAGTCGGCTGAAAAGGAATCTACTCTTCACACCTTGCGTGAAAGACTCGAAAAAGTCAAGATGGAAGTTAAAACTTTGGAGGCGGCTGTTGGCAACGACGCCCAAATCGATGACGAGGTCCTATCTCTGCTCATCCCTACAGCTGATGGCGGAGAAACTGGAACTCCTTTGAGCAGCACTAATACGGACGAGAAGAAAGCCATGCAGTATTTGTCCCTATTTTCTCCTGGTAATCTGAGTCTCACAGCCTCGACTGAAACAAAGAAAATCGACCACCGAACGAAGGTCGTTCATACTCTAGGCTTGACAGCTCCACCTCCCTGGCCTGTCCACGCATTCGCCTTTGCATTCGAGGTGGTTGTGGACGCCGAAGACGCCCGAGTAGAGAAAGTGTCCAGGGTCTACACACCTGCGCACCGTTCCCGCAAAGGTCTCACGCTGGGTATACACAAGTGGCTCCGGCAGCGCCTAGACCACCCTCTTCACCAGCTCGATGTGGGCGGTGTGGTCTGGGGCCTAGGCCAATGGTTCGCCGCCTCGACCGAGCGTGCCAAAATCCTCCGCCAGCTCTACCTCCAATACAACTCCACCTCCACAGATGAGCTCAAAATCGCGCGGCAACAGCGACTGACAGAACGCGACACCATGGCGCTGTCTCCATATCTGCACCGCTCACAACTCGAAATCAACGTCCCGGACCAAACACAAACCAATGGACCGAGGAAGAAAATCCTCCTGCTCTGGGCCATTAACATTGACTGGACCGGGGAGGTGAAATCTGCCATTAGTATTGCTCCCAGCGGAGTCTCTGCAAAGACGGGCCAGGATCTGGCTGCGGTGTTCGGTAGCCTCTTCCCGACCAGGGGCGTGCCTGCATCGTTTGAGCATGTCCTCGGCTTGCTCCAAGGTGACGACGAAACGAAGGGTGCCGGAGGAGAACCTGCTCGCAAGCGCAAGCGAAAACGCATTACATAATGAAGGGCAGGACCAATACTATAGTGTGTCACGAAAAGCAATGACAAGGATTACGAGCTGAATGAGGAAACGCATCATGATATGGGGGCAGGCAGCATAGCGTGCGGTCAGTCTGCGGGTGGATTGCATTGGTTTTGGGAGCTCGTTCATACTCTCGTACTTCCCTGACCGAAGTTAAGAATGCTTGGTGATTTGTATGAGATAGCGTCGGAGATGATACCCCCTGGAAGAATGAACATGACTTTTGCACATCAATGGCATTGACATTAACAGGGAGCTACCCGCAAGAGTAGAGACCACTAATGGGGAAGGATTCATATTTCAGTTTTCAGGTTTCAATTTTTCATTGTGGTTTTCACTTTTTTCTGAATTCTTCGTCATCTAGCCGCAGTAGTAGTGAGTGCTAAGAATCGAGAAAACGGACACACAATCGGAAAAAAGAGGTTGGACGCCGTAAACCCCCTTCTGAAGGAGTTTTAGAAAGCCCCGAGGACAACGACATGTAGTAGTGGTATCCTTCCCCATCCCCATACCTTCAATGCCGTGGTTTTGGTTCGTCGATGGAATGCATCACCATTTTCTCCCCTCAATGTATGTGAAACTTGCATGATAGAAAGAATCGGCGATGAAGGGCGGGCATCTCTGTCATGGCAAAAGTCACCCACCGCCACACGATACTCACTTTCTGCAAACAGTTCACTTCATCATATCGCAATTCGCAATTCTCCCATTTGTGCTGGAACGCATCTATTTCTTCTTGCTCTCCTCGGCCTCGGCCTTGGCCTTGGCTCTCTTCTCCCGGACACCGGCATATCTGGCCTCGGATCTGGCGACTCTCAACTTGCGGTAGGCACCCTCCTCTCCCTTGGGCAAGGCGCTCTTCTTGACCTCCTCGAAGCCGTGCTTGATGCCGACGCCGGAGTCGATGGGCAGGACGGCCGAGAGTTTGCCTGAGACGACATTCTTGGCGTCGGATGCGGCCTTGACGTCCTCGGCGCTGCTGTCCAACTTCTTGTGCTGTCCGGCCTTGCGTGGGAACAGAATCAATCGTGCCTTGTAGGCCTTGAGGCGCTCGACGTTCAGGCTCAGGGCTTCTTGGCTGGTGCTTTGGCGTCTTGGGTCGACGGCGATGCCGATTGTGGGTGCGAGCTTGCGTGGGATGCCGGCTTCCTGTTTATTGCGAGGATTTGTTAGCGTCGCTGTGCAACGGGAAAAACAACCTAAGATGAATTGTGGGTGAAATATTTTAGACCATTCAACTCGACTGACTGGCTCAATTTCCACCTCTTATCCAATTTTGAATCTCCATCTCCCTTAGAATTTGGTGCTTGTGGCATCTTTAGCGCAGATATTTTCTCCAATTCAAAATCCCAGTTATGGTCAACGCAGGTGGGGAGAAGAAATTCATACCTTCAACTCAGCCAAAGTGAAACCTCTACCAGCACGCTGGCGTCGGTTATACTTGATCGTAGGGCATCTGACGATGGGTCGGAGACGGTCGGTGGGACGAGGAGCGACAGCAGCGGCCTTGGAGAGACGAGCTGCTCGACGTCGAGATTTGCGGCCGGCTTGATCGAAGTGCACGCGCACCCGTCGTTGCCAATCCTTGTGGAAATGGTTATTCGGGAGCTGTTGGTTGTGCTTGATCGCCATTGTGACTGATGACGATTAAAAGAACAACCGTTGAAGGGGTTTGTGTGAGAGGGAAGGGAAGTTGTGGTGCGGATGTGCGTCGAACGAGTGCGGCAGTGGATCGCAGTGGCAGTTTGCTCGACTTTTGCTCTGCCCTTCGTGGTGCAAGTGAACTCTTGGCGCCAAGTCTTAGGGCATGTCATGTGATTGCAAGGCTGATAGCCAGCCTTGTGGAGACCTCTCGTCTCCCACTAATTCTACCAAACTGCACAGTTCTCCAGTGCCAGTGTCCTGGACATACAAGACTGGCTGTAGCACCTCTCATATATCTTTTGCAGGGTATTAGCAATCGAGCTTACAGGTTCATGCTTTTGCTAGATGACCTCCAACTTACAAGTCAGAGGAGCCCGCACAGATCCGAAGAATAAATTGTGATGATTCAAGCAGAGAAAGTTTCATTCAATTCATATGACTGAGTAACGAGGTAGCTAATCGTGATTCTGCATCGTACAAGCCCCCTTCCTAACTGCAGGTGGGGACGGGATATCATTACATTCGTTCCAGCTCGAGAGAGCAAATAGCCTCATTTAACCTTGACTCCAGGATTCAATACCCAACCCAACTCCCTGAGATAATTTTGCTTTCTTCATCTTAGTATCAGCTTCGCCAAAACTAGATCCGCGTTTGTGGCCCTGGGTATGCTTCTTGACAGGTCCAAAAAGCTTCGACTGCAGTAGATTGCTGGATCTCTCAGCGTTCTGTGACAACCTCAAGGTTTCCTGACTCGCGGGATTCCGTCGCAGCATATCACTCGCCAGTGAACTGGCTTGTGACTGTTGAATGTCATCATCAATCTCCTCAGCATCT
>Ga0105237_10008312_pt1 | contig 11259 bp, 8 predicted proteins | sample KBSC24metaG_FD_81520 | JGI IMG/M metagenome (GOLD analysis project Ga0105237, IMG submission 81520) | Corn rhizosphere microbial communities from Kellogg Biological Station, Michigan, USA - KBS C2-4 metaG | ecosystem: Host-associated > Plants > Roots > Rhizosphere > Soil | place: Michigan, USA... | reverse complement strand
CGTTGGCAAAGCGAACGATCAGTTCCTTGGGACCGGGAGGGAGGGTGACTTTGGCGACATCGACGGTGCCGAGGTTGCCACCGACGGGGACTTCGCCCACCGGGGTTTCCTGGCCGTTGATCTTGAGCGCGACGGTGGCGAGGGGCGGACCTTCGTAGTTGTCGCCGCGCGCTTCGAGAAGAACTTTGTAAACGCCCTGGAGGCTGTCGGGAAGAGTGAGGCTGCCCTCGGCGTTGCTGTAGAAAGAGGCGGTCTCGGGATCGTGCTGGAGGAGCGGGTCGAGGGTTTTGTTCCAGGCAGGGTCGTGAGCGGTGAAGTAAGAAGTGGGCTGGAAAGGAGTGGTGGGGAGAGGCAGGTCGGGAGGAACGGTGATGATTTGCGGAACGCTCTTCACACGCTGGCCGTTGGGGAGCGTGGCGCGGAGTTCAAGGGTGTTCGCACCGGCGACGAAGGCCGCAGGGTTGACGCGGAAGCGGGGCTGGCCGCCGCTCTGGGTGGCGACAAGTTTCTTGTTCACGAAGAGGTCGACGCGCGGCGCCGGACTGTGAGCGCGGTCGGGCCACCAGCATTGGGCCTCGACCTGGACGCGACCGGTCACCATTCGACCATCGAGCGATTCCCGAAAGGCGACGTGGAAGGCGTCGGGATCGCCAGGCGTAGCGGCATCGGCCATGGCGGGACTTTCACCGGCCATCGACATGGACATGGACGTCTCCATGCCCATGCTGCCGCCGTCGTTGGCGGCAAGTTTGAGGGCGGGACGGTCGACGCGGGCGAATTCATATTTCTCCAGATAGAGAGAGCGGGAATCGTCGGGACCCTGGCCGAAGCCGTTGCGGAAGCGGAGGGAGATGATGTGCTCGCACGGATCGAGCGTGATGGGATGGCCGATGGCGATACGATGCCATTCGGTGGAAGCGAGGCGTCCGGTAACGGTGGCTTGATTATTCTCGTCGACGACTAGGGCGATGGTGGGGAGGGCGTCGCCGCCGATCTCGCCCCGGGCTGTGACGAAGAGCTGGTACTGGCCTTTTTCAGTGACGGAGACGGGGAAGCACCAGATGGGGTCCTCGGTGTGGTTGTCGATGACGAGACCGTGGCCGTACTTGTCGTCGTTGACGATGCGAGCCGGTTCAGGATGGATATTGGAGGGGCGGTCGAGAAGGATCTGGTCCTTGCAAAGGCCGGAGAGGATAGAAGCAGGATCGGGGTGAATAGCGACTACCCGGATGGTGTTGCTGGTGACGTCGCGGCCCTCGGCATCCTTTTCAACCGCGACGAGTTCGTTGACGCCGGGAGCAAGGCTGGCGGCGTTGACGGTGAACATCCAGCGCGAGTGGGGTCCCGGTTTCTGGTCGGGGACAACGTGTGCGGCGAGTTCCTGGCCGTTGGGGAGGCGGAGCACGGGGGCGGAGCCGGACGCGGGATTATGAAGGTTGAGTTGTTCGACGCCGACGGCAAATTCGCCCCAGACGTTGGCGCCGGAGGCGGGAGTGACGATCTGGGGGCGGATGATGTCGATAGCGTCGAGGGCGGTGTCGCGGACGATTTCGATCTCGATCTTTTTGCCTTCGATGGCGATCTCGGTCTTGCCCTCGGCGAGGGGCTGGAGGCGGAGGTAGCCGATTTTTTCGCCCGCCAGAATCCGCGGCGGCATGAGGAGGTGGATTTTCTTTTCGTCGACCTGGAAGGAGTAATAGCGGTCCTCCGCTGCGGGTTGGTCGATCTGAAAGCAAAGCATCTGCGAGCGGCCGAGCCAGAGACGCGTTTTTTTTGTGAGGAAGGAAGGACCGGAAGAAACCGCAACCGAAGGATTTACTTCAGGAGCTGGCGATGCCTGAACCGGCGAGGGAGCAGCAAAGGAGAACTTGGCACCAGCAAGAAGCGAGAGCAGCAAAAGGCATAAGGCCTGGATGATCCATTTCCGGTAACTATCTTTCCTGCGTGTCATGCTTCGTTTCAGTAAGGATATAACCGAGGGTTTGGCGCGTGGTTGCGCGGAAGGAGGAAATCGGTCTGGCCTCCGGCCAAAAAAGCTAGTTTTCTTTGTTCACCAACGGCATCTTCTAACCCGCATGAAACCTTCCCGCCAAGCCGCGCCGGTGTTGAAACAATTCGCGAATTTCTGGACGCTCATCGGGCAGCCTCCGGGAAAGAAGGAGTGGACGCTGGAGGAAAAATTCCGGCAGTCGAAGAAGGCGGGCTTCAACGTGGTGGCGACAGGCCTGCAACCCGAGGTGGGCGAGCTCGCCCGAAAATACGGCATGGAGAGCATCTCCTTTTTCGACGCGAACGGAAAAACTTACCGCGACCGGCTCGAGGCGGCGGCGCGAATCAAGCCGGCGCGGCTGAACGTGCAGCTTTGCGATCATGACACTCCGCCGAAGGAAGCGGCGGCGGTCTGGCTTAAGCTGGAGGCACTGGCGAGGAAGATGGGGCTCGATGCGACCCTCGATCTGGAGGTGCACCGCGATACCTGCACGGAAACGCCGGAGAAGGTGTGGGAAATCGCCGCCCTTTATAAGAAGGCGACGGGGAAGAAGCTGCGCTTCAGCTGGGATTTTTCCCATTTCGCGGTGGTGAAGCATCTCAGCCCCCCTTTCGCCGACCGGTTGCTGGTGCGGACCGACATGATCCAGCTTTCGCGGCAGCTCCATTTCCGGCCTTTCAACGGCCACCACTGCCAGATTCCGGTGACGGACGGGAAGGGCGGCGAGACGCCGGAGATCAAGGATTACCTGAGATTCGTCGATGCGCTGATGGCCTGCTGGCTGAAGGGCGCGAAGGGCGGCGAGGTGCTTTACGCGTGTCCCGAGATGGGACCGATTGTCTCCGGGTACGGACTGAGTTCGTTTCCCGATCCGTGGCAGGATGCGATTGTGCTGCGCGGGAAGATCGAGGCGCTGTGGAAGAAGAATTTGCGGAAGTGGTCCGGCGGGAAGCGGTAAATTTCATCTTCCCAATCCGTCATCCTGAGCTTGTCGAAGGATCAGCCTCCGGTAAGTTCACGCTTCTTGAGCACCGTGGACGCTTTTCGGAAGCTGATCCTTCGACAAGCTCAGGATGACGGGACGGTTATTTTGAAAATATTTCCGCTGTCTTTAAATTGGAATCACTCGGGATGACAGAGGTTTTACCGTAATCCGCAGGTCTATTTCTTCCCGCGGCCTTTGAAGGTCAGTTCGGCGACGCCGGACTTGTCGAGGTCGCCGAAGCCTTTTTCGACGAGGAGGCGGTACTGGGCGAGGGTGGCCTCGGCCAGGGGGAGCTTGACGCCCGCTTCCTTGGCCAGCCCAAGGGCGATGCCGGAATCCTTGGCGGCGTGCTCGGCGGAGAAGTAGCAGTCGTGCTCGCGGTTTTGCATGTCGGCGCCGTCGGTCTCGAGGACGCGGGAGTTAGCACCGGTCTGGGAGAAGATTTCGCGCAGGACGTCGAGGTCGATGCCGAGCGCATTGCCAAGGCCGAGCCCTTCGGCGAGGCCGGCGGTGTTGATGTTCATGACCATGTTGACGAGCGCCTTGACCTGCGCGGCGCGTCCGGCCTCGCCGACGTAGCGGCGGGCGCTGCTGAGCGCCTCGAGGAGTGGACCGGCTTTTTCGACCACGGCCTTGTCGCCGGCGAGGATGAGGAAGAGAGTGCCCTGGCGCGCCTGGGTGATGCTGGAGGCCATGCAGGCCTCGATGGAAACCGCGCCGGTCTTTTCCGCCGCTTTTTCCACCTCGAGGTGGACCTGCGGGGTGAGTGTGGCGAAGTTGATGAAGGTCTTGCCCTTGGCGCCGATGAAGAGGTTGTCGCCGGGAGCGAGGAAGATGTCGCGCATCGCTTTGTCGTCGGTGATGACGGTGAGGATGTAGTCGGAGAGCGCGGTAACTTCGGAAAGTTTTTGCGGGGCCTCGCACTTCAGTTCTTTGGCGAGTTCCGCGGCTGCTTCGCGCCGGACGTCGTAGACGGCGGTGACTTTGAATCCTTTGTCGGCGAGGCGGCGCGCCATGTTGGCGCCCATGCGACCCACTCCGACGATTCCCACTTTGGTTGCTGAATTGCTCATGATTTTTCTCCGGTTTTAAATGCTGAAAAGAAGGCGGTGATCATCCCTTTCTTCTCGGGGATGGTCAAGGCCCTGTCTCTATCCATAGTCCTGATTAAATTAGCATTCTCACTCCGTCATCCTGAGCTTGTCGAAGGATCAGCCTCCGGAAAGCGTCCACTGCATCCAGTCGGTGTGGACTTGTCGGGAGCTGATCCTTCGACAAGCTCAGGATGACGGAATGTTATTTTGGCAGCGAGAGGCCGGAAAGATCCCCCGGTGCATTGAGGTTGAGGAAAAGCTCGCTGTGGGCAAGGGGCAGGAGCTGGAGGAGGTCCTGACGCACCGCTTCGTCGATGAGTTCGCGCAGGGCGTAGCGACCTGCGGCGAGATGACTTTGGGCCAGCGGTGCGAGACGGCGGGGATAGATGGCGGCGAGCGGTTCGACGAGGCCGTCATGTTGCGCCACGGCACCATGGTTTGCGGCGCACTCCGCAAGCAGGGTCCGGAAAAAATCGGCGGTGACGCAGGGGAGATCGACGGCGAGGACGACGAGGAGGTCGTCGGTCAGGAGATCGAGGGCGGCGGTGATTCCGGCGAGCGGGCCCGCTTGGGCAACTCCATCCGTCACGGGAATAAGATGCGCGGGCAAACCGGGACGGGGAGAGCCGGACCAGAAGATTTTTCCGGGACGGAGTTCCTCCAACACGCGGAGCTGTCGTTGCCAGAGAAGAAGCTCCGTGCCGGGCAGCGGGAGGAGCGCCTTGTCGCGTCCCATGCGGCTTGATTTCCCCCAGCGAGAAGGACGGCGGAGAAAGAGGGCATGGCTTAGAAGGTAGCCGTCGACCTCCGGGCGACGGACAGTTTTGTCCCGCTTGGGCGGGACAAAACTGACTCTTTCAAGCGCCGATCTTCGATCGATGCTCCGTCGCCCGGAGGTCGACGGCTACCTTCGGATGGCTTGATCGATACCATGAAGGTTAAGCGCGCGAGGCGGCCAGGGCCTCGTCGCGGAGACGGGCGGCGGCGGCTTCCGGGTTGGCGGAGGGGGCGATGGTGATGGGGATGAATTTGGAGACGGGCGTATTGCTGCCGCGCGCGACGCTGTTGACGGGGACGAGGACGTTGGCCTCGGGAAAATAGGCGGCGGCGCAACGGCGCGGGATGGAGTAGGGCACGACCATGAAGTGTTCCGCGGTCCGCTTCTCACCCTGGAAATGGCTGGTGAGGTCGACGATCTGGCCCTGGACGAGGCCGAGCTCCACGACGTCAGTCTCGTTGAGAAAGACGACGCGGCGGCCGTTGTAGATGCCGCGGTAGCGGTCGTCGAGGCCGTAGATGGTGGTGTTGAACTGATCGTGGCTGCGCATGGTCATGAGGGCGAACTGGCCGTCGGGCAGGTCGTTGTCGGGCAGCGGGTGGGCGGTGAAAACGGCCTTGCCGGAGCTGGTTTCGTAGCGGCCCTCGCGCGCGGCGTTGGGCAGGTAGAAGGGGCCTTCGGCGATGCGCCGGTTGAACGATGCGAAGCCGGGAATGACGCGCTCGATGTGGTCGCGGATGCGGTCATAGTTGCCGCCAAGGCTTTCCCACGGAACCGGGTTGGTCGGGCCGAGGACGGCGCGGGCGAGGCGGCAGGTGATGGCGACTTCGCTGAGGAGATGATCCGAAGCGGGCGTGAGGTTGCCACGCGAGGGGTTGATGATGCCCATCGAGTCCTCAACGGTGATGAACTGCTCGCCCGCGTTCTGCCGGTCGATCTCGGTGCGGCCGAGGCAGGGGAGGATGAGTGCCTGCGCGCCGGTGACGAGGTGGGCGCGGTTGAGCTTGGTGGAGACGTGGGCGGTGAGGCGGCAGCGACGCAGCGCCCGCGCGGTGAACTCGGTGTCGGGCGTGGCGGAGAGAAAGTTGCCTCCCATGGCGAAGAAGACTTTTACGCGGCCCTCGTCCATCGCCTTGATCGTGTCGACGACATCGAGGCCGTGGGCGCGCGGGGAGGTGAAGTTGAACTCGCGGTCGAGGGCGGCGTGGAAAGCCTCGGGCATCCGCTCCCAGACGCCCATGGTGCGGTCGCCCTGGACGTTGCTGTGGCCGCGCACGGGGCACGCGCCCGCGCCGGGCCGCCCGACGTGGCCGCCGAGGAGGAGGAAGTTGACGGTTTCCTGGATCGTCGCCACGGCCTCGGTCTGCTGGGTGAGACCCATGGCCCAGCAGCAGATGATTTTTTTCGCGCCGGCGGCGATCTCGGCGGCGGACTCGATCTGCTCGCGCGTGAGGCCGCTGGCGCGGAGGATATCGTCCCACGGTGTGGCTTCGGCCTTCTTTTTGAATTCCTCGAAGCCGATGGTTTGTTCGCGGATGAATTTCCAGTCGAGGACGGTGGAGGGATTCTTCGCCTCCCGTTCGAGCAGGCTTTTGCAAATGCCCTTGAAGACGGCGAGGTCGCCGCTGAGCCGGACGGGGAGCCAGAGATCGGAGAGGGCGATCCCCTGGCCGAAGACGGAACGCGCGATATCGAGCGGGGACTTGAGATCCTGCGGGTTTTTGAAGCGGAAGTTGCCGGTCTCGGGGAGCGGGTTGATGGAGACGATCTTGCATCCGTTTTCCTTGGCCCGCTGGAGCGAGGTGAGCATGCGGGGATGGTTCGTGCCCGGGTTCTGGCCGACGATGAAGATGGCGGCGGCCTGGTCGAAGTCGTGGAGCGTGACGGTACCCTTGCCGACACCGAGGGTTTCGCGCAGGGCGAAGCCGCTCGATTCGTGGCACATGTTGGAGCAGTCGGGGAGGTTGTTGGTGCCGTACTGGCGGACGAAGAGCTGGTAGAGGAAGGCGGCTTCGTTGCTGGTGCGGCCCGAGGTGTAGAAGGAGGCTTCGTCGGGCGAGGCGAGCGCGTGCAGTTCTTTCGCGACTAGCGCGAAGGCTTCGTCCCACGCAATGGGCTCGTAGTGGGTCGCGCCGGGGCGGAGGATCATCGGCTCGGTGAGGCGACCCTGGTGGCCGAGCCAGTAGTCGGACTGGGCGGCGAGCTCGGCGACGGAATGTTGCGCGAAGAAGTCGCGCGTGATGCGGCGGATGGTGGCCTCGTCGGAGACGGCCTTGACGCCGTTCTCACAAAACTCAGCCATGTGGCGGTCCTCGTCCGGGCTCGGCCAGGCGCAGCTCTGACAATCGAAGCCTTTTTTCTGGTTGAGACGCAAGAGCTGGTTGGTGCCGCGGAAAGGACCCATTTCGCGGAGCATGAAGCGCATGCTCTTGATGACCGCAGGGATGCCGGCGGCAGCGGCTGATTTTTTCCCGATCCGGACCTGCGCGGAATCGTCGGGCGGCTGGGCGGCGGGTACGTTGGGATCGGGTTTCATAGATGATCTCTTTTTAGCCTCCGTCATCCTGAGCTTGTCGAAGGATCAGACGCGCTTCTCCATCCTTTGGGCCGGGAATAAGCACGAAAAGATATTTCACCTCAAGCTCTCCACGCCGTTGCCTGGTCCGCACGCGTCTGATCCTTCGACAAGCTCAGGATGACGGGCTTTTTCAAGATGGGTTTTAAAGTTTTTTTGAGAACGGTTCGAGGCGACGCCGTTTTTCCTGAACGAAGGCGCACCCGTCCGGCGCCGGTGTAGATATTGAAACCGTCTGGCTTGGTGAAGCCGATGAGGGTGGCGCCGAATTTATCGGCGACTTCGACGGCGAGGCTGGAGGGGGCGCCGACGGCGACGAGCATGGGGATGCCCGCGGCGAGCGCCTTCTGCATGAGCTCGAAGCTGGCGCGGCCGCTAACGACGAGAATGATGTCGGTGAGCGGTCCCGCGCCCGCGAGAAAGCGCGCGCCGACGACTTTGTCGACGGCGTTGTGGCGGCCCACGTCCTCGCGCGCCAGGAGGAGCTTTCCATCGAGGGTGAAGAGGCCCGCGGCGTGGAGGCCGCCGGTTTGCTCGAAGACGTCCTGTGTCTCGCGCAAGCGATCAGGCAGCGCGCAAATCGTTTTCGGATCAGCCTGCCAGGCGAGCGGAGGAAGAGGCGCGAAGGCGTCCATTTCGAGGGCCTCGATGGAAGTCTTCCCGCAGACGCCGCAGCTGGAGGTGGTGTAGAAATTTCGCTGGAGCCGGTCGAGATCGACGGTGACGCCGGGACGAAGGGTGACGCGGACGCTGTGCTGCCAGCCCTGCTCGCCGTGACGGGGACCGCGGCTATGCACGGCCTCGACCTGGTCGAGTGAACGAAGGAGGCCCTCGCCGACGAGGAATCCGGCGGCGAGCTCGCGGTCGTGGCCGGGAGTGCGCATAGTGATGGCGACCGTTTTCCATTCGCGCGCGGCGACGGGTCCGAAGGCGAGCTGGATTTCGAGCGGCTCCTCGAGCGCGAGGGCGTCGGGGCAGGCCCGGGAGGCGGAGCCGGTGACTTTTTCTATGCGCCGGGTTAGGAATCGTTTCGCGCTCATCGGACCGCCGAACCCTTTGGGCCGGAGATTCAACTTAGTCGCATCGTCCGGCTTTGCGCAAGGGGGTTGAGGCGTCATCCCGAGCGGACGTGAGCCGAATGTGTGGACCGAGCATCACGTCCGCCCGAACCGTAGTCGAGGGATATGGGTGAGTTGGCCACGCGGAATGAAAGGCGCCACAGGATGGGTAAGAACAAGAAGGTTGCCCGCTTTCGGCATGGGCGATAAGCGGGTCGCTTTTTTGGGAATCGAAACATTGCGACGCTTTTCACATCCCGTGCTAATTCCGGCCAGGCCCTTCGACTGCGCCTCGGGTGAACCTTGGGCTCGACCCACGCTTCCCGGCTCGGCTTCGCTCAGAATGACGGAAAGGTGGTGCGACAGATGATGGCTATCCGTAGGATGCTAGTGAACGCTTCCGCCCTTGGAGACGATTTTTTCGGGCGCCTGCTCGACGGGGATGTTGGGGCAGCCGTCGACCCAGCGACTGCCTTCGGGGCGGGCCCAGGAGGCGGCATTGCGAAGGACCTGGCCGACTTCTTTCTGGAGGTAGGTCGGGTAGACTTCGTGGCCGGGACGGAAATAGAAGATTTTCCCGTTGCCCCGTTTCCAGGTGCAGCCGGAGCGGAAGACTTCGCCGCCCTCGAACCAGCTAATGAAGACGTTTTCGTCGGGTGCGGGAATGGCGAAGGGCTCGCCGTACATTTCCTCGCTCGGGATTTCGAAATAGCGACCCAGCCCCTGAGCGATGGGGTGGCCCGGATTGCAAACCCAGACGCGCTCCTTCTCGCCCGCCTCGCGCCAGGTGAGGGTGCAGGCGGTACCCATGAGTCGTCGGAAGATTTTCGACAGGTGGCCGGAGTGGAGGACGACGAGGCCCATGCCCTGCCAGACGAGCGCCTGGACGCGGGCGACGATTTCGTCCGCGACCTGGTCGTGCGCGGCGTGGCCCCACCAGAAGAGGACATCGGTGCGGGCGAGAATGTCGGGGGTGAGGCCGTGCTCGGGCTGGTCGAGCGTGGCGGTGTGGACCTCGAATTTCTCCGGCTCCTGCAAGAGCACCTCGGCGATGTGCTGGTGCATGCCCCGCGGATAAACCTGCGCCACTTCGGCGTGCGTTTTTTCGTGGACGTTCTCGCCCCAAACGGTCACTCGTATTTTGTCGCTCATCGTGGTTTCCTTTCTCCTACCAACGTACACTTATGCCGAAGTCTTTCACCGAGAAACCCTTTATTTTGAAAACGAAGCGGGCGCATCTATCGGCCGTGCTTCATTCTGCGTCCGGGCCACGGCTGGTCATTCTCTGCCATGGGTTCACGGGGACGAAGACGGAGACGGGGCGGCTCTTCGTTCACGCGGCGCGTGCCTTCCAGCGGGCGGGACTGAACGCGCTGCGATTCGATTTCATGGGCTCGGGCGACAGCAGCGGCGACTTCAGCGAGATGTCGCCGAACAGTCAGATTCGCGACACGCTGGACGTGCTGGCGTGGGGACAGAGGCGCTTCAAAAAGATCGCGCTGTTGGGGTTGAGCTTCGGCGGCGGGACGGTCATTTGCGCGACGCACCAGGCGCGGCGGAAACCCGACGCGCTGCTGACATGGTCGTCCGTGCCGAGCTTCAACTGGTGGCGACCCCGGCCTCCCAAGGGCGAGAAGCCGCAGGCGGGCAATCCGCTCATTCCGGGACGACGTTTCTATACGGACCGTCCCCGTGTCGATATCCCGGAGGCTTACCGCTTGCTCGACCTGCCCCGCCTGCAGATCCAGGGCGATCGCGATATTCCCGAATTTTGTGAACGGTTTGCGGCGTTCTGCCCGAAGTCCGATCCGCAGGTGAAGCATCTGGTGTTGCCGGGAGCGGACCACACTTTCTCACAATGGAAGGATCGGCGCCGGGTGATCGCCGAAAGCGCGCGTTGGCTCCGACGCCAACTCGCCTAGGAACTAGAGACGAAGTCCCGCCTTGCAGGCGTCGTCGTGGAACATGCGGACGGTTTCGAGCGAGAGCTCCGTCAGGTCCATGCCTGCCATCTTGAGCGCCTTGCCGAGGATATCGTGCGGGACGGTGACGATGTCACAGCCGCAGCGATCGGCTTGGACGATGTTGAAGACTTCGCGGACGCTGGCCCAGAGCAACTCCACGCCGGGGCGGCCCTGCGTCAATTTTTTCGACTCGATCATCAACGGTTCCGGGTCGCAGCCGGTATCGGCGATACGCCCCGCAAAGACGGAGATGATGGCAGGAACGCCGGGCTGGAGGGCATTGAGGACATGCTTCACCTGGTCGAGCGTGAGGATGGCGGTGATGTTGAGCTTGATGCCTTCCTTCGACAGCTCCCTGATCACGGGAGCGGACGATTCCTTATCGATATTGGTGACGGGAATCTTGACGTAGACGTTGGACTGCCAGGAGGCGATTTTTTTGGCCTGCCGGATCATTTCGGGGAAGGCGTTATCGAAGACTTCGAAGGAGATCGATTTGTTCTTCACGGTGAGGAGAACGTCCTTGGCGAAGGCCTCGAAGTCCGTCACACCCGCCTTGTGCATGAGAGTGGGATTGGTGGTGAGCCCCTTGATCAGCGGGTCGGCGTAGAGCTTGAGGAGGCTCTCCTTGTTGGCGCCGTCGGCATAGATGTGGGTGTTGAGTTTATGCAGGTTCATGGCAGGCCTCTTTGGGGATTTGTCCGAGTTTTTCCAAAAGCTGCGCGGCTTCCAGGAGGCTGGTGACGCGGTGATCGGGTGGGCGGCGCAACGGTTCGTTGTAACCGTGGTCGATCCAGATTGTGCGGCAGCCCGCG
>Ga0105237_10008311_pt1 | contig 11261 bp, 10 predicted proteins | sample KBSC24metaG_FD_81520 | JGI IMG/M metagenome (GOLD analysis project Ga0105237, IMG submission 81520) | Corn rhizosphere microbial communities from Kellogg Biological Station, Michigan, USA - KBS C2-4 metaG | ecosystem: Host-associated > Plants > Roots > Rhizosphere > Soil | place: Michigan, USA... | reverse complement strand
TGAACGAGCTCTAAATTTGAAGTGTGAATGCAGCTGGCATAGTCACGGATTGCAAGGACAAGGCTGCCATTCCTTTCTTGACCAAGGTATCTGATTGGACGGTGCCAGGATGCGCCTTGCCGGGTTCGGCATAGCTCTGAAAGGATTATGGAATCAGTCTTCCGCAACCATTGCATACTAGGATCACAATATTCGAATCAAAGGCTGTCTCAATATAGCGATACTATTCTATCCCTTCGACTTGGCACTAATCCCCTCCGTACGAGTGTCATGAATATCCCAATTCGGTTTCATCTTTGGACATGAACGCCTAATGGCCAGAGTTTGAGCCCCTTCTGGATGAATATACGAAATACTGGAACCTCAGAAATTATCTCACGATCCTTCGTATCTAGCTCATCGGACTATGAGTATATGGCCTTGTCGTTACTGAATCCTCTCCGGCATACTTCCACTGGACTTCCGCAATATACAACTCAAGGATTCCTCAATATTCCGTAATCAAGCTGCTCGCTTTTCATGACCACCTACCAGCCTGTCAACTGATGTGACTCACCGTATGAATCATGGTGGGCAGCCCCTGCTGTGGATGGACCGACGGTTACGAGATGGCCGTATGGTAGAGGCTTTCTTGAACGAGATATCAAGATAAACACTTGATATAAATGCGTAGTATCTTCCCACTCCTCCACGGCCCAGCATACCTTGTTCCACTCGTCACTCGCTCTGACAGTCAATATATACTTTCTACGCCCAGAGGAATTGCAGGACCAATCGACATCTTTCAAACAGTCGTCGAAATGTACTATGCCGTTTTTGAAGGCACACAAATGGAGGGGAAAGGGGCTCTGGCAGAGCAATTCTACAAAACCCTGACTTCGATCCTGTACAAGTTCCCCGGTTTCGTGAGCGAGACCGGATTCGGATCTCCACATGTCGAACGGAGGGAAGTTCTAATATCAGTGTGGGAGGATGAGGAGTCCATGAACCGCTGGAGAAATGAATCGACCCACTTGAGTATCCAAGGAAAAGCAAGTCGAGGGATCTTCCACGATTACCACATCCGTCTCGGACCAGAATTAGATCCCAACTCTACAGGGCGTTCTTCCTCTAACGACGCATCACAAATGATCCTCCTCTACTTTCACGATAACTACGAGCAGACTCCGGAAGACGACATCTTCTCGCTAGTCGATTCGGTCTCTACCACAGGGTTGCAGTCGGAAATATTAGGCTCCTCGGTCTACATAGGTCAGCAGACTCTTTGGATATCACTATGGAAGTCTCAAGAAGGGGCTATGAAGTTTGCGAACTCTCTGTCCAGATCGCCAGGAGACGATGTGAAGTTGGTCAGGGTCAGAAGGGACTACACAAAATCAAGGAGGAAGGATGCACCAAATGAGATTGCCGGGTCGTGCTAAAGTGTACGCGAGATTTAGTCTGTTCTGTATGTAGGCTGATAGAAATCCCTGAGTCTCAGGACGCCTCCGTTAGAAGGATGTATTAGCTATGTGCAAGATCCCCGTAAGAGAGCGCGTATCTCCACCGAGTGTTCTATGGCCTCCTTTCTTCAAATGAAAGCGGCCCAAGGTGCCCTCCGGCTTTTATGCCGCAACTTCCGTGAACACCCCGATCAGCTTCTTGACGATGTCTGGCTGCGGCTCATCTGGATTCGGCCTCGTCTTACTGCGCAGCCACTTGAGCTGTTCCCGTTGGTCTGCCTTCGCTTTGTGCCACTCTTCGGTATGGCCTAGCATCTTCTCCCTGGAGTCATCGTCATCAATCCCTTTATTCATCCAGCTCACGAGGTTCGCGACATATTCCTCCTCCTGGCCCTCGGCCCTGAGACTATGGAAGTCGCGCCCCAGCCCTTTCTGTTCGACCTTTCTTTTATACTCTGCCCTCATTTCTTGCTCGGTTGGAAGCGACGCTTTACCGCTGAGTACCCTTGCCACGGCTTGAGCTTGGAAATCGAAAAGCGAGAATGTGGCAATGTGGTAAGGAGCTCCGATAAAGCTTAGGGTCGGGTCCGGGATGTAGAAGATGTCTTTGTGGAGGTTATGTGCCATTCCTCCCTCCGCTGTCACAAGTACAAAATCGTCTGCCTGGGTTGCAGGTAGATCGTCGTTATGGAGATGGGGGAGAAAGGGGTAGGAGGTTATATAGCCAGTGCATACCACGACAGCATGGATATCTCGTATTTTCTGCCCGTCTACAAGCGTGATCGTGCCCGGGATTGGGGAGCTCGAGTCTGCTGAGTCATTGAAGTGCTCTTTGTTCAGGTCGAAAGACTTGATCTCGGCGACTCGGGTTGCATTTGGAGGCAGCAGACTAGCCGGCAGATCAAGGTCGCCGTTTCGAGTACTCTGATAGATCTTGTTCGCATATGACCCCGCCTCCTTCGCGATGTCATTGGCCGAAACACTTGCACCGATCAACATTATGTTCTTGTCTTTGAACTGATGAGGCCTTCTGTAGCCTTTTGAGTGCCACACTTGTGCCGGCCGGGCAGCCTTCCACTCAGCTATCCCCGGCCAGTTGGGAATGTTGGGAGTGTTGTAGTGACCGGAAGCCACCACGACTGCATCGAACGTCCAGCGTCTTTCAACCAAGTGAGCCCCTGCAGCAGACTTCTGGAGTGTAGTTGTGCGTAAGATCCATTGCGATCCTTGCTTGCGGACCTCTTCGACCCTGGTGTGATACTGTGTAATAACGCTCACCCCATGGTCATTGGAAAGTGCTTGCACGTATTCTTCCAGGACCTTTTGTGTTACATAGTCCTCGGTACCTTCCGGCCAGTCCTGGAGACTGGTTTTCATCAGTCTTGTAGAAACATTGTTTCGGAGTCCAGCATAGCTCGGTCCAGGTGGTGCATGGGCAATCTCTAGGTCCTTCTGGTCCTCGAACTCTGGAGGAGGAGTGCTGTAGGGCATCGCTGGTCTTGTGATGTAATCACCTACCGACGGCCTGGTATTGGGAAATGAAGACTCTAGAGCGGATCGCTCGTCGTAGTGCCACACCCCTCCAGGGATGTCAGATCTTTCAAACAGGACAGTCTCGATTCCCTGCTTCAAGAGATGTGCTGCAGCACTCACTCCACTTATTCCCGCACCTATGACTGCGACCTTCTTTGCTTCGCTGCTCATGGTGCATGTATAAACAGAATAGGGGCTCAACCTTGTTTTCCGTGTAAGGCAGTAACATCAAATATGCTTGGAACAGGACTCCCGCGGCTCATGGAATATGCTTTTGTGTTGCATCGCAACATCTTCCTGAAAAATCCAATCAAGACCGATTTCGGTTATCTTGTGATATAAGGCCACGGCCCGTTGTTCAACCAAGCACGCCATCTTGTCCCACACATGTCGCAATCCCCCCTCGTATGGCGAGACTCCCCATAACATTCGCATGATTTTTCTTCGACGGGGATAAGATAGTGGACAGTATTGGAGATTACAAATGCAGAGCCGAATGTTCCAGTGTAAAATCCGTCTTTCAAACTTGAATCAGTTACTGAATGTGGGCTGATCCCGAGTGGCCTGCACGCCTGCGTCCTTGATACGAACGAGTGGGGATAGCGCGAAGCAAGTTCGGGCCGGAAATGGTGTTGGCATCCTATTGTGGAGGGATTTGTTTATTCTATACCATGCCACTACATAGTAGTAGTGGGTGTTGAGGAAGCCATATGTTTACCACGTATTTTCTAATCAAAACAGCAGGAATCAGTACGTGTCCCGAGCCTAGATACTGAAGTTGGTTAGGCATGGCCACCAACCAAAATATTGACTGCAACCGTAACCACTGTTGCAGAGATTACGCGTTTGAATAATGCATTTCTAGATGTATAATACATAATTTGCAGGCTCCTTCTGGCGCGAAGCACGTGCTCATTATTTATCCCCTGTACTTTGCTTTAGACCGTCGCAAGGCTCGCCGTCTTTCTAAACGTCGTAGCTCTTTATCACCTCCACAGATACATGATGGCAATAACTGCAACAATCATTTTCAGCACCAAGACATGCTGATGTGACGAAGCCTTTGTAGTACCGTGGTGCGTCGATTTGCTGCCAGACAACGAGCGGCAACCAAGCCTGAAAAATGTATCCCGACTCGTTCATTGTCCCAATGACAGTCGCCCTTTCTTCATTATCATCTGAGCAAATTTCATGCGCACATGCTATGCACCAGCTAGAGATACATGTACCCATGCTTGCAAGGATGTAGCATGCCCAATGCCATGCGACTGGAATATCCCATATTGCTAGACTTGAATAGCACACGATACAGACCAGGCCTCCGAAGATGATTGGTGGCCATCGAGCACGGCGGAAGATGCTATCAGACGTCCAAGCATATATCAGGGTTGTGATAACCGCCACTGCGGAAGTTGCTGTTGGATATGCGTTGATCTGAGTGATCGTATCCTTTGGGTTCTTGGATACTTTGAGCCACTGGGCGAAAGTTGGCTGTCCCACCCCAGATCCCGAGTTATTGAATGCAATGTAAAGCGCAGACAGGAAGTAGATATGCCACGAAGAGAGAATCTTTTTCAGCTTCGCTTTCGTGTAGTAGCGGGCGGATGGTGCGCGGCCTTCAAGTTGCATTCGCCGCTTGGCGAAGTCTCGGTCTGCGGGTGAAAAATACCATACTCTAGTGATCTCTGGAAGTTCAGGTACTTACTATGAAGAAGCCTGCAATGGCAATCAGCAAGGAGATGATAACTCAACGATGAACAACCATTGCCACCTGTTGGATAGTGAGCCCATTGATCAATTTGTGCACGGTAATGACTACTAGCGCAAACCCCCCAGATGGTGGATTGAAGCCATCAAGTATCCAGAGAACATTCCACCAATCGAGCCAGAGCTGTGAAAGATGCAAGACCTCTTTGCAAGTTCATCTTTTCGGTACCAAGAACCAATAATGTACCTATGCATGCGTCAACAACTCAACCGTCAACCCCTTTTTGCCGTTGGAGAATAAGGCTTACTGCATCCCAGGATAGAACATCGGTGCTGCAAGCCCAATCAAGAAGCGGAGGAAGTACACAGATTCGGCACTGTTGCATTGGCGAGCAACAAGGTAAGGACCGCCCAGGTGGCCTCCATACATGGAATCCATATGCTCGGTCTGACGCGAGTAAGGGGGATATTCTCTATTGGGTTGTTTGTGAGGCACAAAAGTCACTGACATGACTATGTTTGACTCGAATTGGCTTACATGGAATCTTGCCTATAACGTAGCCGACTGTCCAGCAGGTCTGCATATAGTTTGAGCTCAATTCCCGTACAATTCCAAGTCCTCCTTCATCCCCGAAACGAAGGCATTGTTGATATTGGTCTGGTCAAGGTTCTTGATGAAGTACCCCAGACTCGCAAAAGTGAGGACAGCAGCATTGAGTTTAAATAAGAAACTGCGTTCTTCAGGAGATTTGTCCAGACTATCCTAGATATAAGATCTCCAGTTGTGCTTTGGAGTCTCCTCAATAACATCAATATCATCTTGTTCGAAACTCTTGAACCTGTTTTCATCAACAGGCGACCCTTGAAGCCGCACTGTTCTGATGCTTTTTCCATCGTCGTCTCCCCGGTCATAACCTGTTATCAGTGCTGTTTGTTCAGACTCCTCAAGGCTTGCTGGGCCTAGCCACATGTGATCCGATGTTCCGAACATGCGGTTAATGTGGTATTGCATGCTGTTCAAAGATTGGCATGAGTACTAGCTAATATTGGCATCTTACTCTTCCCTATTGCGTGCTATGAATTTTCAATATCGAATGCCACCGTTAATCTGGTCTACTCATGGGTCAAGTACCAGCGAGCATCTCCCACGATCTCCAGGGGTGTGTCACAATCTTTCACAATTGTGGACTGAGGGACAAATCACAAAGCATCTCTACGGACAACCTCAAACTTCCACTAACTCTCCAGAGGAATATTGTAGCTGCATTTGGTTGGCTTAGACCTTGCGTCCTCGCGGAGCAACACATCATCGTACTAAAGCACGCAATTGAATCACGTGATATAACTTGCATGTCTAGTCCATCAACATGTCCAACAAAGCAAGTTGTGGCCCGGGTGCCCCCTGATTGAAAAGACTGATTGGATCGATAAGATCAAACGAACTGAGGGGCTCTTGTTACTCCATGAGACTAGGGACATGTCCTTGTGTGTTGTTCTTGAGAGGTAGTCCTCGGCTAAGCCAGTGGTGCAATCGGTATAGGTAATCTGAGTATCATGATCAGGGTTCGAGTGGTGGTGGTAGGAGCAGCCTACGAGTACGCAGATGCGGAGATACGCAATTAAGACCTAAAATGCCGTCATCGTTCATTGTTGAATAGCGTCTTTGAACTGTACAGAGATATCTGTCAGCAATTCATTCGCAACGGAATCACGGAGGAAACATCGGGTTTCTTTCGAAGTCCAGATTCTTTAAAAAAGACAGACCATGGCTCCTTGGGTAGTGAAATCCAGCACAAAACTTTCGGATATAATTAAAGATAAGCGAAATCATGGCACCAGCACTGGTTGAGTTGCCACCATCTGATCATGTTGTTCAAAAGAAGGACACTTTAGGACTTCCCGAGGCGGCGCGGAGGCGATTAGAGAAAGCTGGGATTGACCTATCGCAGGGTTATCCGTATCGACCAAACAAACCATTATATATTCAAGATGCATACAAGATTCGTGACTATGAACGGAAGCATGATGACGCTGGAGCTCGAGCAGACAAGGAAAAGAAGGCCCTGTTTTCGGCTGCAACGAAGATCACCGACCTCACTGCATATATCGGCACTGAGATAGAAGGCCTCCAGCTGAAGGATCTCACAGACCAGCAAAAGGATGAGCTCGCACTTTTGATCGCCGAGCGTAGCGTGGTATTCTTTCGCGACCAAGATTTGACACCTCAACAGCAAAAGGCACTGGGAGATTATTATGGAGAGGTTGAAGTGCATGTAAGTGAAGAAGAAATCCATAACGCCTCACCTTTACTGATATCAACTAGCCGCAAGTACCTCAAGTTCCAGGCGTGGAGGGTGTCACTGTGATCTGGCCTGCTCTCCAGGCGACTGAATACGCTGCTAGCTTTAGAAAGCCAGGGGGTGCTTCTCGTTGGCACACGGACCTGGTTCACGAGCGGCAACCGGCAGGTGACGTGATATGAGCCAGGAAGCCTCAGATCGCTCTTGACACTGACTGCCTTGAAGGGATCACTCACCTACACAACGACACTGTCCCTCCAGTCGGAGGGGACACCTTATGGGCCAGTGGCTATGCAGCATACGAGAAACTCTCGCCTGACTTCCGGAAGCTGATTGACGGAAAACAGGCAGTATATAAATCGGCCCATCAATATCTCGATCGCGAGAACCCAACCGCGGGTCCTCGTCATATTGAAAGAACTCATCCTCTAGTTCGCGTGCATCCTGCTACAGGATGGAAAGCCTTGTGGGTCAACCGAGCAATGACTGATCGAATTGTTGGGCTCGATAAGGCCGAAAGTGATGTTATTCTCGGATACCTCTATGATGTGTATGAGAAAAACGTCGACATTCAGGTCAGATTCCGATGGACTCCTGGAACAAGCGCAATCTGGGATAACAGAATCACGATCCATAACGCCAGCTGGGACTATGCAGGAAACTATCCACGTCACGGGACGCGTGTCACGTCTCTAGCAGAAGCACCCTTCTTCGATCCAAGTGCACCCACCCGTCGTGAAGCTCTCGGGCAATTAGGTCCGGATGAGAAGACGGTGGATGGGGTTTTAGTAGATGCTTGACGGAGGGGCGTGTTGTGGTACGTGCTGTCTAGACTCCACGTGCCGAGGAATGAGAAGATCAAGAGGACTTCTTCTAGGAACCCTGTGGCCCTAACTAGAAGTATTTGCGAATCAATTGTGAGACATGGGATCCAACAAAGCAGAATTTGGTTTCTTCAGCATCAAAGTTCGTTCAACGTGAGCGAAAATTCTTTGTTAAGTCGAGAAATGATGAGTAGCAATCCTGATCACGTGATTGGGGGCTCGCACGTGATAGGTACGACCCAAGTACGACGAATGATATCCGGCTTGGCGCAAACCGTGTCCACATGCAACCAACGATGACAACGTCTACATAGAACCCCAGATCTACGCGCAAGTCCATTCCAAATCCAAATCATGCTCAACAATGGACCAAGATCACGGACCTTGTAAGGCCAGCCACCTAGATAGGATCGGGATGTTCTCCACGGGCAACCAAACCCAGATGTCTTTGGTTTCGACAGTGCTTCTACCTTTGGTCTGTGCCCAGCTCAGGGGCGAAGCAAAGTCGAGTTTCTGCATCCTACATCTTCTGGTGAAGTCGAGGCCAAACCTTTCGTTTGGTTCGAATTCAATCTTGATTTGAATTTGACGGCCGAACGATTTAGTAAACACCTGCTTGGTGACCCTGGATCGTGCATGCTCAGCCCGAAATGTCCCTGGCAGATGAAGCCTGCCGGCTTTTCTGCTTACTTCCACATGGTCCGTTCGCAGTCCTCAAATGGCAGGTGGGTTCAGTGGATATATGATCTGAGCTTCCAAATATTGCCATGGACTATTGTTGTTTGGTTCTGGACCTTCGAGGTCCTCCCGGTAAGTCCTACTTGAGAACTATATATCGATATGGCACCATTGCTCTTCATTTCGTGAACAGTTAGATATTTGCGGAGGAAATCAGCCATTGAAATCCGATAAACCATGGATCGCCAGACCAATCGTCACTCATGGGGCACATCCAGTAGGCATGAGATACTTCCTGGAAGCCCCTTGGACGGAAGGTTGTCACCTGTCCTGGACGTCACAAATTCTTCCGGGAATGAAGATGAGGGGGTTATTGAAGAAAAGCAAGAGGTATGAGCAAGCCCTGTTATATTTGTGGCAGCACTAATCGCCTTAGCCACAACAGGTTTCTCCGCCCCAAGGCAGCCAAAATGTTCATTTCAAGTGGAATCATCCTTTCAATCGGAACTCGTATAATGAGAGCATTGTCCCTGTTAGAGCGCGAACAGCTTCAACCGCGGACGAGATGCGTCGACGAATGTCTCACTCCATGAGAAGAGTCTCCGTTGCTTTCGTGGATGCCGTCGACAAGCTAGATCCTCTCACTGCCACTCAGGGCAATCCACTTGGCCTTCAAATCAATGAAATCCGAAGAGTGTCTTCTGTAGGTTATGCGGCACCTAGCCAATTCAATTCACGAAGGTACTCTAGGTCGATTCAGAGTCATGATATCTTGGAATCTCCAGCACCGGCTAGGACAAATCCGTCTTCTATCTCCGAAAATTATACTCGACAAGGGATGAGCGAGAAGGTAGACGACTACGCCATACAACGCCTTGCCGCTCATGACGATATCGAGCAACTGTCCACATTTAAGCGTATACTCTACCGACTTTGCCCAATCCTAGTTGTCCTCACAATAGGTGCTTACTGGATATATTTTGTTCTACGTGTCAAATTTACCATCATTGCCGAAAGATCAGCACATGAGACTTATTGGATGGCCTGGGCTTTTATTCTTGTCGAGCTGTTCGTATCGATACCCATGTTGCTGCATCGTCTCTGGGGCTGGCATGTAGTCGGTCTGAGGAAGCGCCCAAAGCTTCGCCTGGTTGGTGATAATGTTCCATCGGTAGACGTTATCATTACCTGCTGTGGAGAAGATGATGATTTGGTACTGGATACAGCTAAAGCTGCCTGCAACATTGATTATCCGCGGGAAAGATTCCGCGTTATCATCTGTGATGACGGTAAATCGAAAAGTCTTCAAGAATTAACAGAGAGAACTGCGCTGGAATTGTTCGACAACCTTTATTACAGATCAAGGCCTAAGTATCCAGGAGTTCCTCATCATTTCAAAGCTGGGAATTTGAATGATGCCCTTGAAGAAACAGCAAGGTTGCCCGGTGGCGCTGCGAATTTTCTAGCTGCACTTGACGCGGACATGATCCCAATGAGAGATTGGTTAAGAGCACTTCTACCGCACATGCTCCAAGACCCGAAATGCTCAATGGCGTGCCCACCGCAGGTAAGTCGAATCATTTCAAACCGGGGAAAGGGTTCTCACATCGAGACAGCTCTTTTATAATGTCCCACCTGATGACCCGCTCTGCCAGAGTCTAGACACCTTTGTACACATCTCTGAACCGATTAAAGACTCAATGGGTGTCGCTTGGTGCACTGGATCTGGATACGTACTGCGTCGAGCAGCGCTACAATCCATTGGGGGCTTTCCCATCGGCTCACTTGCAGAAGATGTATGCTGTTCTAGTATGCTGCTAGGCTCAGGCTGGAATACTGCGTTTGTTCACGAGCCCTTGCAATTTGGAACAGTTCCGGATTCTCTCACTAGTCACTTGAAGCAACGCACACGTTGGGTAAGTTGTTCGATGGAAAACATGTTCATTTGTTGTATCTGACATTATCAAAAGACCATTGGTACCGTCCAAACGTCATTTAAGCTGCGATTTAGCATCTTCGGTCCTCTTGTGAAGCACATGACCTTCCCTCAACGTCTCTGTGGATTCGTCTACACAATATCATCTCTATTTACCGTCTTTTTGGTCTTATCAATGTTTACAGCACCTATTGTCCTGGTCTCTGGTGGAAACCTTGTGCCCTTCAATTCAATGAATCAACTTAAATGGCTGATACGATCAAACTTTCTTACCACCATACTAAATCGCATCAATGAATTCATCTCGTATCTGCCGTCCGGCTATCGGACTGGCCAGAGGGATGCGAGAGCAATGATGTGGATGGCCCCTTGTAAGTGATGTTACGCTCCCTGCGTTGACAATACAATTGACCAGGCGGATTTTAGTTCACGCATTATCCGTCATTCGGACGTTTCTTCTCCCTAAATGGCTAGGGGGTAAGGTCGCAGTTTTCACTTCCTCGGGGTCACAGAAAGCCGATCTCAATGAGCGCGACCCGAAACTGCGTGCCCCAGTCTGGCGCCGCCTTGTCGTCACTATATGGGATTGCCAGTGCTATCTCCACCTCATCTACATCATGTTTGTGGTGGCAGCCGTTATTGTGAGTGTGTATTGGAACATTACGGACGTTCAAAACAACACCGTGAAGAAGACGTTAATCTCTCTTCTCACCCATGCCGGCTGGCCTCCTATAATCTGGCTAACCTGCGTTATGTCATGCTGGGTGCCGATCAACTATGCACTGTTTCCACCCAACTGCCCAGACAGACAAGACCTTCTGGATAGAGACCCAGTCACCGG
>Ga0105237_10008310_pt1 | contig 11263 bp, 8 predicted proteins | sample KBSC24metaG_FD_81520 | JGI IMG/M metagenome (GOLD analysis project Ga0105237, IMG submission 81520) | Corn rhizosphere microbial communities from Kellogg Biological Station, Michigan, USA - KBS C2-4 metaG | ecosystem: Host-associated > Plants > Roots > Rhizosphere > Soil | place: Michigan, USA... | reverse complement strand
CTTCTTCGTCGACGTCGACCGGACCCGCGCCAACCAGATCGGCCTGACCCAGCGCGACGTCGCCAACGACCTGCTCATTTCCCTCAGCTCGAGCGGCCAGACCGCGCCCAACTACTGGCTCAACCCGGTCAACGGCGTGAACTACACCGTCGCGGTGCAGACGCCGCAGTACAAAATCGATTCACTTGATGCGCTGAAACAATCGCCCATCAGTGCCGGGAAGCTGACAACGCCGCAGCTACTGGAAAATCTCGCACCGATCCGGCGGACCGATAGTCCCGCGATGATTTCTCACTATGCCGTCGCGCCGGTTTACGACGTGCTCGTCAACGTCCAGGGCCGCGACCTCGGCGGTGTGGCCGACGACATCCAGAAGATCATTTCGCAATTCAAGCCAATGCCCAAGGCCGACGCCAAGCCTGCGGTTTCCGCCGGCTGGCTCGACCGCTTCTTCCATCACGCCTCGACGACGCCTGCGCCCGACAGCATCCTGCCCACGGGGTCGCAGATCGTCATCCGTGGACAGGTGGCGAGCATGAACGACGCCTATCTGGGACTCGGAGTCGGTATCCTTTTCGCCATCGGGCTCGTCTATTTCCTTATGGTGGTCAACTTCCAGTCGTGGCTCGATCCCTTCATCATCATCATGGCGCTTCCGGGCGCCCTGGCGGGAATCGCATGGATGCTGTTTCTCACCAATACGCCGCTGAGCGTGCCCGCGTTGATGGGCGCGATCATGAGCGTCGGTGTCGCCACGGCGAACAGCATCCTGGTCGTCAGCTTTGCCAACGAGCAGCGTCACGCGGGCCGCAGTTCGATGGAGGCCGCCGTCGACGCGGGCCGGGGCCGTCTGCGTCCCGTGATCATGACGGCGCTGGCCATGATCATCGGCATGCTGCCGATGTCGCTGGGTCTCGGCGACGGTGGCGAACAAAACGCGCCGCTGGGTCGCGCCGTGATCGGCGGGTTGCTCGTGGCCACGCTCTTCACCCTGCTTTTTGTGCCGGTGGTCTACAGCGTCCTGCGCCGGAAAGACCAGAAGCAGGACATCGATCCGCTGCTGTTCGAAGCGAAGGAATATGAGATCACCGACGAGGCTGACGTCACCAACCAGGGGCATGCCGTTCATCGCGCTGACGGCGCCCTCACGACCGGAGGCAACGGCCATCCCTCCACGCCTTTGCGCTATAACCCCGATGCACCCGCCTAATTTCCATGAGCCCTGTTTCCCCCACCCCCCAGAAAAATCCTGCGCCTGTGCCTGCACCCTCACCCGCCATCCCGGCTGCGCCGATCAAGGCAGCGTCCACCTCGTCCGGCAAGGGCGGCCTCGGCTTGGGCTTCGTCGTACTGTTGATCGGTGGCCTGCTCCTTGTGGCGGCGCTGCTGCATTTTGGTGTTGCACCCAAGCTGGCGGCAAAGACGGATCTGGACCACGAGCAAAAGCTGAACACGCAACGTGTGGTTATCTTCGGCGTCGTCCGTCTGGCCACGCCGAAGACCGAGCTGCCGCTGCCCGGTACGGTCGAGGCCTTTCAGCACGCTTCCATTTACGCGAGGACCAACGGCTATGTGAAAAAATGGATCGCCGACATCGGCGACCTGGTCCACGAGGGCGATCTCCTGGCCCAGCTCGATACACCCGAGGTCGACCAGCAGCTTGCCCAGGCCAAGGCGACAGTCGAGCAAGCCAAGGCGAGTCTCGACATCGCCCAGTCGGCAGCCGATCGCTGGAATTCCATGATCAAGGAACACGCCGTCTCGCAGGAGGAGGCCGACGAGAAGAACGCGACCCGCAACGTGGCCAAGGCGACCCTCGACGCCGACACGGCCAACATGGCGCGCCTGACCGATCTGCAGAACTTCAAGGAAATCCGCGCGCCGTTCACCGGCACGATCACCTTCCGTGACATTGAGGTGGGCAACCTGGTTTCCTCCGGCAACGGGTCGGGCATCCGGGAGCTTTACCGCATTGCGCAGACCGATCCGCTACGTGTCTACGTCGACGTGCCCGAGGCCAGTACCCGCTCCATCCAGCCGGGCGTCTCGGCCAACATCCATGTGCCGGCCTACCCGGATCGTCTTTTCCACGGCGAAGTGGTGCGCAGCGCGGGGGCGCTCGACAACGCTTCACGCACGCTCAAGACCGAGATCCGCGTGGCCAATCCCGACGGGGTACTCCTGCCCGGCTCCTTCGCCGAGGTGCGTCTTGAGCTCGTTGACAGTACCCCGGCGATCCTGATTCCCGCGAATACGCTCATCGTCAACGCAGGGGGGACGCAGGTCGCGCAGGTCGAGGATTTACACGGGCAGGACAAGATTCATCTCACGCCGGTGAAGGTGGGACGCGATTTCGGCACGGAGCTGGAAATCGTGCAGGGTGTCCGGGAAGGCGACCGCCTGGTGACGAACCCGGCTGCCGACCTGAATGACGGCGCGCTGGTCACCGCCAAGCCGCTTCCCGCCAAGTCGCCGCCCGCTCCATCGACTCCTGCGCCGAAGGCGTAAGCATTGTCATCCCTCGATATGCTCGGGATGACGGTTGAAGCGCAGCGAAAGATCCGGACTTACTGCGCCTTGGGGCCTTCAACGACGTTGAGGACGCGGGTACCGTTGAAGTTCACCCGCAGGCCAATTTTCTGGTTGGTAATGGGATTCGTCGTCCAACTGCCGGTGTAGACCCAGTAACCAATGGCGCTGCTTTGGGGTCGGCCAAGATACTTGAGAACTTCCTCCTCCGACATGTCGCGCAGGAAGTCTTTCCATTCCTCGAGGCTCAAGTCTTTCGCCGCGGCGCGCTGGACCAGCTTGGCACGGGCGGCCTGGCGGGCAGCTTCGGCGTCCTTGTCGGCTTGTTGTTGGTCGGCAATTTTCTTTTGCATCTGCTGGAGGACCTGTTGTGCTTCCGCCTGATGAGGACTTGTGGGGTAGGCCCATGCGTAAGCTTGGGCGAGGACAATCAGTTCGGTCGGCTTGGCCGTTGTGTCCCTCATCCGCGCCTGCAGGGTCACAAAATCCTTTTCGTCTGGATGATCGTACTGGGTCAGTTCCTGACGAAGCGCTGCTACCTTCGCTTCGGCGTCGGTGGCTTTTTGCTGGGCATTGGGGAGATCGGCCTTGGCTTTTTTCTCCTCGTCCTTCGCCTGGACGACGGCTTCCTGGGTATCGATCATTTCACGCACCGCCACCTTGAACTCGGGCGTGAAGTAGCCCCGCCGATCGAAGAGGTCGAGCCGCTCGTGGGAAAGATGACCCGCGGCATGGCCGGGAAGCGGTGCCGCGAAAAGGACCGCGCCCTGGATCAAGGCCAGAAGAAAAAGGCGCGATTTCATCGGACAGCTCCCTTTCCATAGTAGTAGTCGACGCCCTGCACGGTGCCACCGACGAAAATGACCGTCAGTCCGAATCTTTGGTGGGTGATCGGATTCTCGATCATTTGCTTCTGGTAACCCCAGCGGCCGGAGGCGGTGTCGTCGGGCGGCCCCAGTAGGTCGTTCACCTCGGTGAGGGTTTTGCCGACGAGGGCTTCCCGCATATCGGAAAGAGTGGCCTGTCCCTTGGAGGCATGGTCGAGCAATTCGGCGCGGGCCTGTGCGGCGGCTGCGACGGCATCGGCGTCGGCCTGCTTTTTCTGCGCGGTCTGGGTGGCGATGTCGGCGTTGACCCCTGCCAGTTGCGCCTTGGCCGCCTCGAGCAGGTTCCCGGAAGGAAACTTGGCGATGAAGTCATTGAGCTGGTCGCGCGCCGCGGTGAGGTCGCCCTGCGCGCGGACCTTGGCGATCCGGCTGAAGACATAGGGTTCGGAATTTTTCTTCTCCTCGATTTCCTTCTGGAGATTTTGCAGGTCAGTCGCGGCCTGGGTCACGCGGTTTTGCGCCTCGGTCAGCTGGGCGACGGCGGCGTCGCGGGTGCGATCGGCCTCGGCCAGTTCTTTTTTGGCAACGACGGTCTCGGCCTTCAATTTTGTCACGACATTCTGGTTCATGAACACGGTCCAGAGATGGGGAGCGCCGGTGCCGAGAATCGGTGCAATCACCGTGACGGCGAGGACCGAGTGGACCGCGATCAGCGCCAGGTAGAAGACGCCCGAAGGCAGCAATCCCATCCGGTAGAGGTACGAGACCCACCAGACCTGGATGCCCAGCGCAACCAGAAATACCAGCACGATAAGGATGACGAAAACCGCGGCGAGGTTGGGGATGCTGAAGCACCAGCCCGCGAAGAAGCAGGCGGCGATTGTGCTCAGCGTGCTGACCATGAGGCGTCCGCTGGCGTAGAGGAAGGCTCGCTTGAGCTTGGCGTAGACCGGCGCGAAGAAGGCCGAGAAGCAGCGGCTCAAAATGACGTCGATCACCCAGCCCGCGATCAGGGTGAAGAAGGCGATCCGGCCCAGCAGGGCGATGAGGAGGGGCGCGCCTTCCCGGCTGAGGTCATCGTTGTACTTGGAGAAGAACGGGGCGAGATCGTCCTCGTGATCGATGAGATACTGGCCGAAATCATTCGGAGCCGCGGCAGCTGCGGGTGGAGGAGGAGCGGGCTTGGCGTCCTCGGCAGCCAGGAGGGAGTTTCCAGCCGCCATCGTTCCCAGCCAGAGGAGCAGCGCGCAAATGCCGATAACGCCGGGAATCCATCGTCCGGTTGGGCGGCGCAATGCCTGGCAAAACGGTGTTATGGCGATCATTTCAGGACCTTCCCTCTCATCTCCACGAGCACTTAAGCCAGATTGTCCCGCTTGCAGTCAATCCCGGAAGCAAGTATTTTTGACCACTGGTGAAAAATCGCTTCCTGCTTATCAAGTGCATCACGATGGGAGCGCTGAGCTTTCCCACCCCATTTTTCATCTTCTTTTTCCTCTCCGATTTCGACCTGGCCCACATCAGTTACGGCAACCGCTTTCTGCTCATCTCCACGCTGCTCTTGAGCGGGGCGCTGATCGGAGTCGCTTTCTACTACAAGGATTCGGCTATGGCGGCCCTGCGCGACTGGTATCCCTCGGAGTAGCTGGTCTTAGGAGTGGATCAGCGTTACGACGAAAGCGTCCCACGCCTTGGTTCGCGCCGTCTCCTGGGCTTCGGGCGTCATCGACGCTTTCAGGAAAAGCACGGGGCCGCCGGTGGCGTCACCGAGCTGGTCGAGGAGGAAGTTTCTCCGTTGTATTTCGCTCGCCTGCTGCATGTCGCCGAATTCCTTCCAGGCCGAGCCGGAGAGAGTGTACTGCCCCTGGATTCCTGTGCTGAGGGAGATTCTCTTGAAGACCTCATCTTCCTGCGGCGTGCTGTGAGCCAGGGCGACGAGGAAATCGGCGAAGTTCGATTTGTTTAGCGATTTCGTGTCGAGGAGATGAATCTGCAGCGCGTCTTTCTGAAAAAAGCCGCCGAGATGGGCATAGACCGAGACGTGGGCGTAGGGTGTCTGGCTCAGGTTCGCGCTGAGCGGGCTCTGGACGAGGAAGTAGTTGTAGCCGATGACCGCCGCCAGGAAGAGTCCGAGAACGAGGGATATCCACTTGAAGGGATTGAAGTGATGCTCGCCCTCCACCCGATAATTCTTTTTCCATTTTTTGGGCTGAACCGCAGCTACCTGAGGCTGGACGGCGGCCTGGGGTTGCGCTTGGACCTTGGGAGCGGGCTGAGCCACCGGAACGGGTACGGGCCGGGGTGTGGGGGTGGGCCAGAGATGGGGCAGCTCGTGGGCCTGCTTCCAAGCATGATCCGGAGCGCTCCAGATGAGCTGAGACCGGGTCAGTTTCCCCTCGGCGATGGCGGCCTTGACGGCCTGTTCGGGAAGAGTGGTGGTCTCTTCGGCTGTTCCTTTGACATGTAAAATCAGGTGCGGCTCGGACATAGGTAAAAATAAATGGGGAGGTGAAACTATAGCATGGTCTGCGGGTGAGCCTAACAGGAATCGCGCCAACTCGATCGCTTCTTACCTAAGAGGTTGAAGACGAATGAACAAAATCGATTCAGGGGTTTGAAGCTAACCGGCCCTCTTCAATTTAACGTGGCAACAATCCGACAGTTGCGTTATTTTGACTGCGCCAGGAGTGGCAAAGCGTCGGCAAGCCAACCCCGCCAGGTCCGAAAGGAAGCAACGGTAACTTGACTGCCGTTGTTGCTGCTTCTGGTTTTTTTTATTTAATCGGACCGGGAAGGCGCTTTGTTGGGGGCGACGAGATAGGCGCGGAGTTCCGCGGCATCGAGATCGAGTTTCAGCGGGCCGTCCTTTTGCTTTTCGCCGGTGACCTGATTGGTCATCGTGCCTGGTGCGGGAAATTTCACAGTGACGGCAGTCTTGGGCCGCATCGACGTATTGACGACGTAGTAATAGGTGCCGTGGGTCGGGGTGGAAATTTCGCGCACGACGATTTCCGGATCGGAGGAAGCCGCATCCAATCGTTTTGAGGGAAGGGCGGGAACGGCGAGGAAGGCCTGGTTGAAGCGGCGCATGATTTCCGGGAAGCCGGTGGAGAAACTGGAGGCGTTGAGATAGGCGAGGTTGAACGGATCGCCATAGGCCACGGCGCGGGCTTGGCCGAGCATCAGGTTTGGTCCGGCATGGTCGGCATCCGCCGCGATGTAGCCGACGACGTTGTCGAAGGGGACGTGATCCTCGTTCAAGGAGTAGTGACGCACGACGGTGAGGCCGGAGGGGGCGCGAAAATCGTCCATGGCGGCGGCATTCGAGGCGGCGAAAATGCGGCCGATCGGATAGGTCATCATGATGCCCTCGATGTTTTTGTAGCGCGCGGGATCGGCGACGGGGGCAGCGTGAAATTCCTCGCGCTCGCCCTGCACGGGGTGCTGCCAGCGGAGGGCGGCGGAGTAGAGATGGTCATCGAGGACGGTTTGATAGGAAGTGGGTGCGAGGTGCTTTTTGTAAAAATCGTCGTTCACGCTCTTGAGGAAATTTTCCCACCAGCCGGGATCGTCCGTTACGATGCCGACAAGATCACCTGCGTCCGGCCGGGCGAGGGGAATGGGCTCGGCGGGCCAGGCGGTGAAAAGGATCTGCGTATCCGGCCGGCCCAGTTTCTGGCGGAGATAATCGCGCAGGGCGGTGAGGTAGGCGGCGCGCTTGCCGAACCACCAATCGAGATATTTCCGGTAGAGAACCTTGTCGCCCTCGTAGGAGGCGATGAGGTTTTTTTGATCGGCAGTCTGCGCCTGCTCGTCGTGGGGAAAGTCGGCCTTGAAGCGGGCGATGGTGGCGGGGGAGAAGCTGATGGGCAGTTCCGTGTAGCGGGTGCGCAGCCAGATGGCGGGGAATTTCGCCTGGTCCTTGAACCGGACGACGGTCTTGTCGAGCATCCGCTCGAAGTCCTGCAACGTATCGGGATCGGTCAGGTCGACGTCGAAATTCTCGGCCCACGAGACGGAGGAGTAGTCGCGCTTGCGCAAGCCGTGATAAAGTTTTTGCGCGCGCCTTTGCTCGCCGAAGCTGTGGTGGTGCAGGCCCAGCGCACCGGCGTATTCGTAGTAGGGGATGATCTCGAAACCCTCCGCCGCGACCATCGGGACGAGCCGGGTCCACAGGTCGCGATTGGGCGGATCGCCCTCGTTCATCCACTCGACGTTTCCGGTTTCCCAGTCCTGGTTGAAGCCGTATTCGAGCAGGTCCTTGGCGAAGGTATTGATTCCGAGGACGCGCGCCATCTTCAGCTTGGCCCGGAACCAGTCGAGCGAATCGTCGCAGGCGTTGTCCTTGCCGGGGGCCGCAATGGCCTCGTCGGCCATTTCCTCGCGGTTGAAGATGCGGCGCTTGGGCAAATCCTGCGGCGGGTAATGGATGGGCGCGTTGAGCTTGGCGGGATCGTCTACGGCGTAGAGGCGGATTTTTCCGATGGCGGCGCCTTCCGAGCGGGGATCGTCCAGTTTTTTGGATTGGAAGATCACGACGTGAAAGCCGTCGGCGGGAACGAAGGGGCGGTCGCCGGGCTTGGGATCGCGGTCGTTTTTTACACCCTGGAAGCGATTCATCAGGCAGAAGAATTCCTTGTAGGTCTGCCATTGCCCGCTCTGGGGATAGTTCAGCGATTCGAGGCTCGGAGCGGTGTACTGGCCGCAGATCTCGCCCCAGGCGGTGCCGGTCGACCAGGCGCGGACGTAGTCGGCGCCGCGATTGGCCATGAAGACGGAGCGGGGCACGTCGTCGGGATAATCGACGGTGAGAATATAGGCGCGGTTGGGCGCGAGGCCCTTGTCCTCGCCGATGACGTAGGCGATGGCTTCGGCTTTGTCGCCCGGCGGTAGCACGCGGGCGCGTCGCCCGAGGATATCGCGGACCTGGCTGACGCCGGGGGCCGATTCGTAGACCGGCATCGTGGTGGCAGGATCAATCTCGTCGACGACTTGCAGGCCCGCGGTGATATCCGTCATAACCGGGGTGATTTCTCCCCGGGCCACTCCCAGCGTGGCGAGGCAGCCGAGGATCAGAACGATTTTCTTAGCGCCAGGAAGCGATAATTCCACTTTCGTCCTATAGGCTTCATTTTTCACTTTATCACTCAAAAATACCGCCAAAGCCTCGTGAAATTGGAATGATCGAGCGATAGCGAGCTGATCATTAATCGTTATCCCACCCCGTCATCCTGAGCTTGTCGAAGGATCAGCTTCCGGAAAGCGCACACGGTACTCAGCAAGTGATGACCGAACGGGAGCTGATCCTTCGACAAGCTCAGGATGACGGGGTGAGGGATTTGAAAATTTTTACGTGTCCCAGACGGAAACGCGGCTCCAGACTTGCCGCGCCCGTGCCGCGCGTTACGCTAACGGACCCATGGCTTACCAGGTTTTCGCGCGCAAATACCGGCCCCAGACGTTCGCCGAGATCGTCGGACAGGAGCCGGTCGTGCGCACCCTCGCCAACGCGCTGCGGCTGGGACGCATCGCGCAGGCTTATCTCTTCGTCGGGCCGCGCGGCACGGGCAAGACTTCCACCGCGCGCATCCTGGCCAAGGCGCTCGAGTGCAAGGACGGCCCCTCCGCCGAGTTCGACCCGAAGGAGGACATCTGTAACGAAATCGCCGAGGGGCGCTGTCTCGATGTGCTCGAGATCGACGGAGCCTCCAACAATGGCGTCGAGCAGGTGCGCGACCTGCGCGACAACGTCCGCTACACCCCGGCCAAGGGACGTTACAAGATCTACATTATCGACGAGGTGCACATGCTCTCGACGGCGGCCTTCAACGCGCTGCTCAAGACGCTGGAGGAACCGCCCGCGCACGTGAAGTTCATCTTTGCCACGACCGAGGTCCACAAGCTGCCCGCGACGATCCTTTCGCGCTGCCAGCGTTTCGATCTGCGACGGATTCCCGAGCCGCTCATCCGCAGCCACCTCGCCCACATCTGCGAGCTGGAGAAAGTGGCGGCCGAGGATGGTGCGCTTGACGCCATCGCGCGCTACGCCGAGGGCGGCCTGCGCGATGCCGAATCGGCGCTCGACCAGGCGATCAGTTTCTACGGCGACCGGGTTTCCGAGGCCGACGTACTTTCCCTGTTCGGCCTGACCGGCTTCACGCCTGTCGCGGGATTGGGCCGGGCGCTGGCGCAGGGCGATGTCGGCGCGGTGCTGAAGTCGGCGCGCGAGCTGGCCGCCGCGGGCAAGGACCTCGGCAAGCTGAGTCAGGATTTGCTCGGCTTTTTCCGCAATCTGGTGATCTACCAGGTCTCGCCCACCGCGCTGGAGGGCGAAATCTCGACGCCGGAGAAGAACGTGCTCGCCGAGGTGTCGGGCCAGATTTCCCGCAACGCCGCGCTGGGCATTCTGGAGGAGCTGAGCCATCTCGAGAACCGGCTTCGCTACGCGCTGGCCAAGGACGTCGTCTTTGAAGTCGCGCTGATCCAGATGAGCCAGCTGAAGGAGAAGGTTTCGCTGGAGAGTATTCTTGAGGCATTGGGTGGCGCGTCCCTGCCCGGAGCCGCGCCTGTGGCGGCGAGCCGTCCGGCGGCTCCGCCGATTTCGACTCCGGCGCCGGTAGCCGCATCGGTTCCCGTTTCCGTGGCTGCTCCGATGGCAGCGCCCGCCGCCGCTCCTGTCACCACCGCCGCGGCGCAGGCTGCCTGGGCCGCCGCCGCGGAGAAGTTCGCGCAGGAGAGGCCGATGGAGGCTGACACGATTCGCGCGGTGCAGTTCCACGCCTGCAAGGCCGACCAGCTCGAGGTAATGCTGCCCACGTCGCTCGAGAAGAAGCTCTTTTTCCTGCGCAGCCCGCGCAATCTCGAGCTGCTCGAGCAATCGCTGGCCGCGCAACTCGGTGTACCGTTGCGGCTCGTTTTCCTCGTGGGCGAGGGACGCAAGAACGAGGCGCCGCCGACTCCCGCTCCTGCGGCCGCGACTGCCGCTCCGGCGGTTCCCGCGAAGCCGGCCCCGCCGCCGCCGAACATGTCGCAGGAGGCTTTCCTGAACGACCCGGGCATCCAGAACGCCCTGAAAATTTTCGAAGCCAAGATTGTCAGTCCCGCCCGTTAACCACCCCCGGAGAATACCGCCATGAACGTGATGAAAATGATGAAGCAGGCCCAGGAACTTCAGGCCAAGGCCGCCAAGCTGCAGACCGAGCTCGCCGCACGCCAGTACAGCGCCGAGGCGGCAGGCGGGCAGATCAAGGCCGTGGCGACGGGCGAAGGCCAGCTCGTCAGCCTCAAGATCGATCCCGCGTTGGTGAAGGAGGGTGAGGCCGAGATGCTGGAGGACCTGATCGTCACGGCGGTGCGCGAGGCGATCGACAAGGGCAAGAGCGACGCGCAGAAGGAACTCGGCAAGCTGATGCCCGCGGGCATGGGTGGGTTGCCCGGGTTTTAAAGTGTAGCGGCGGTCTATGACCGTCGCTGACCAGGCTCGATGCGCTTTTCTATCCCCGCCACATGACAGCTCGAACCCGTCATCCGAGCAATTTCAGCGACGGTCATAGACCGCCGCTACATTAAAAAGGCGAAAGCCGTGTCGCAGCCGATCATTGAAATCACTTTCACGCGCGAGGCGCTTCGGCCCGCCGCGCCGGTTTTTCCGGAGGACGGAGCGGTTGGGGCCATCGTCGAATTCTACGGCGTGGTGCGCGGGCAGGAGAAGGATCGCGCCATCGATGCTCTTCACTACGAGGTTTACGAGGAGATGGCGCGGAAGCAGTTCCGGAAGATCATCGCCGAGCTGGAGCGGGAACATCCCGTCCACGGCGTCGCGATCATCCATCGTATCGGGCCGGTGCCGGTCGGACAGCCATCGCTGCATGTCCGGGTGCGGAGCGCCCACCGGGCGGAGGCGTTCG
>Ga0105237_10008309_pt1 | contig 11263 bp, 12 predicted proteins | sample KBSC24metaG_FD_81520 | JGI IMG/M metagenome (GOLD analysis project Ga0105237, IMG submission 81520) | Corn rhizosphere microbial communities from Kellogg Biological Station, Michigan, USA - KBS C2-4 metaG | ecosystem: Host-associated > Plants > Roots > Rhizosphere > Soil | place: Michigan, USA... | reverse complement strand
TTCAATTCTTCCACCAACCTGCTACCGTTCCTGACGGCATTTTACTTAGCATGTGTTGCGCCATTTCTTTCAGGCGGTCCGCCGAGTTCTCCGGACCGCTGTAGCAGTGCCCCTTCATGGCGCCATAGACAAAGTAGCCCTCGTAATGCGGATCTTTGGTGGTTTTCATCCAGTCCTGCAGGACATGTACCCCGTTATTGAGGAAAAAATTATCGGCATCGCCCACGAAGACGTGAATCTGGTCCACCAGCTTGGGGCCCAGCGAAAACCAGTTCTTCTCCAGGTGATAGCGGATGTCGTAATGTTCCTTCCAATACTGCGCCACAGCCGGATTCATTACGCCGGTGCGCTTATCGAAGAGCGGTTCGAAATACCCGTCCGCACCGATCGGCCCGAAGACTGCGGACCAAATGTCGAGTTGCTCGCCCGAGCGTCCGTGAGTCCCATTCACCAACTCGAAATGGTTCCGCTGTTCCGATGTCGATCGCACCTGCCCATTGATCTCGCGGCTGTTGATGGTCGGTTCGCGGCGCCAGTCGATCTCCTTGTAGAAGGCGTTCTTGTCCTGGTAAACGTTGATGCCTTCTACATCGGAGAAGTCCACCGAATCGGGACAGTAGGCCCACGTGCCTCCGTAGAAATCGGGATAGTACACCTGTAGCGCGAGCGCCTCCCACCCGCCTGTCGAGCCTCCGGAAAGTACACGCGCCCAAGGCTGCTTTATGATGCGAAAACGCCTTTCGATTTCCGGAATCAGCTCCTGATGAATAGCATCGCCGTAAGGTCCGACGTTCACCGAGTTCACCGCGTAGGAGTCGTCGAAATACGGATTTGGATGCTGCAGCGTCACCACGATCACGCGCGGAAAATTGTCTTTGATCCATTCCGCGTACAATTCCTGTCCTCTCCCGCCACCTCTTCCCTGTCCGGCGGTGGTGGAGAAGCCGAGCGGCGCACCGAGACCGAAGTGGCCCTGCTCATACAGCACGGGATAGGCCTCGGTGGACTTCGTATAGTCGCGCGGCAGCAGAACAGTGGCGCCGAGATAAATCGGACGGCCCCAGAATTTCGTCAGGATCTTGCTTTGAATCTTGAAGCGCTTCACCCACTCCGTATCGGCCGGCACTTCGACGGGCGGAATCACCTGATCGCAGACCAGTGAGATCCGATAGCCCTTGGTCGCATCGAGTTCCATTTGCTTGGGAACCGAGTAGAGATTTCCGGGCGACCGATTCCAGCGCTGCCCTTCCCATTGGTCGTCGTGCATCCACAAGACATGCCCGTCGGAGCGGCGGAATTCCGAATAGACGTTGACGAACGCCTGCACCGTGTAAGTGCCGGGAGGAATCTGCGCGATAGTTTCGACCGGCGTGCCGAGATCGGCGGCGTCGATCACTGCCGACTGTCCCGGCGTGAGTTTCTCGAAGTCGCGCCCAAAAAACGGGATCCCGACCCGTCCGACTTGCAGACGCGGCTCGCGATCGTTGTTGCGCGAAATCATGATGAACGCGCGCCCGGTAATCGGTCCGGCGTGGGCTTTGGCGGAGTAGGAAACTTCAAAACGGGTCTCGGCAGCGAAACAGAGAGACGCCGCCAGCAGCCCCAACGCAAGCTTGATCATTTCGAGAATTCTATCAGGAAGTGACAGTGTTACTGATCCACACCAAGCGGTAACTGCACAAAGGCATCGCTCCTTCGCAGTCGCGGTTCGGTAGATTTGTTACTGATACAGAACCGCGACCGCGAGGGAGCGGACGCCTACCGGCGGCGCACTCAGGTGCAACATGGGAACAAACGAGAGGCATGCGATAATAACGCTTCCATGGCAATTCTGGATATCAACGAAATCCGAGCGATATTGCCGCATCGGTACCCATTTCTACTTGTCGATCGGATCGTAGAGATGGACGCGGAGCGAGTGGTGGGGATTAAGAATGTCACCGCCAACGAGCCTTTCTTTCAGGGCCACTTCCCCGACTTCCCGGTGATGCCGGGCGTCCTGATTGTGGAGGCCATGGCGCAGGCCGCGGGTGTGCTGGTCCTCAAGAACATGGAGGATCGCGCCAATAAACTCGTGCTCCTGGTAGCGATCGAAAATGCCCGCTTCCGCAAACCGGTTTGTCCGGGTGACACCCTGCGGCTCGAGATGAAGATCATCAAGAGAAAAGCCAGCGTCGCCAAGATGGCGGGCGTCGCGACGGTGGACGGCGTGGTGGTGGCCGAGGCGGAAATGATGTGCAAGCTGGCGGACAAGGAAGAGAAGCTGCCGGCTCCTGCGACGATCTAGTGTTTTAGCTGATGGCGATTCATCCTACCGCTATCGTGGACCCGACGGCGCGGATTGCCGGGAGCGCTGAGATCGGGCCGTATTGCATTATTGGCGCGGAGGTCGAGATCGGAGCGCGGACCCGGCTGTTGGGTCATCTCTACCTCGAAGGTCCCACGTGGATCGGCGAAGACAATATCCTTTACCCCTTCGGCAGCATTGGCGTCGCCTCGCAGGATCTGAAGTATCACGGTGAGCGGGCCGAGACTCGCATCGGCGATCGCAACCGCATTCGCGAGTCCGTCACGATTCACCGCGGCACCGAAGGCGGCGGCCTCGTCACCAGTCTCGGCAATGACAATCTGATCATGGCCTACTCGCACGTGGCGCACGATGTGCGCATCGGCGACCACGTCATTCTGGGCAACAGCGTCGGCCTCGCGGGCCACGTCATCATTGAGGATTGGGTGGACGTGGCGCCGTATTGCGGTGTGCATCAATTCTGCCGCCTGGGCAAGCACGCCTTCATCGGACCATACAGCGTGATCAAGCAGGACATCCTGCCTTATTCGCTGACCAGCAGCAAACCACAAGTCTCGGTGTTCGGCGCGAACAGCATCGGGCTGGAGCGGCGCGGGATCGGGAAGAGTTCGGTGGAATCCCTGCAGACAGCCTTCCGCCTGCTGTCGCGGTCGAAGCTGAACACCACGCAGGCGATCGAACGGATTCGTGCGGAAGTCCCACCATGTGCGGAACTGGACGAGTTGATCGCGTTCATTCACGCCTCCACGCGCGGTGTCGTGAAGTAGATGCGATTCGGGCTGATTGCAGGCAATGGGCGGTTCCCGCTACTGGCGCTCGAGAGCGCGCGGCAGTTGGGCCACGAAGCCACCGTCATCGCCATCCAGGAAGAAGCGGCCAAGGAAGTAGAATCGCTGGCAGCACGTTGCTATTGGATTTCGCTCGGCCAGTTGGGCAAGCTCATCGAGATTCTGAAGAGCGAGGGCATTACAGAAGTAGTGATGTGCGGGCAGGTAAAACACGCCAAGATCTTCTCCTCCATTCGACCCGACTGGCGGCTGGCGAAACTGCTCGCGACGCTGCCATGGAAGAATACCGATGGGCTGATTGGCGCGGTGATTCGCGTCCTGGAGGATGAGGGGCTCCACCTGCGCGACTCCACGTGGCTCTTGAAGCCGCTGCTGGCCAGCGAAGGAGCAATGACCAGGCGGCGTCCGGATAAGGACGAAACCGGCGACATCGATTACGGCCGCCGCGTCGCGAATGCGCTCGCCACAGTCGATGTAGGGCAGAGCGTCGCGATCTGCGAACGCGCGTGCGTCGCGGTCGAGGCGATGGAAGGCACCGACGCGATGCTGCGGCGCGCGGCGAGCCTGGTGAACGGACGGCGCCTGACGCTGGTGAAAGTCGCGCGCCGGCGCGAGCATCTGCTCTTCGATGTGCCGGTCGTGGGCTTGAGTACGGTGCCCGTGATGCAGGAGACTGGAACTACCGTGCTGGCAGTGGAAGCGGGACGAACGCTGATGCTCGATCGCGAAGAGATGCTGGCAGCGGCGAATCAGGCTGGAGTGGCAATCGTGGGGCATGCGATCTAATGGCGAAGTTGCGAGTGGCGGTGGTGGGAGCGGGAGCCTTCGGGCGCAATCATTGCCGTGTCGTGCATGAGTCGGAGCGCGCCGACCTGGTGGCAGTGGTGGACACCGACCGGGCGCGCGCGGAGGCGATGGCCTCGCAGTATGGCGCTAAGGCGAGCACCGATTTACAGGACCTCGCCGTAGATGCTGCCATCGTCGCAGTGCCGACGACGGCGCACGAAGCGGTTGCCGTCGCTCTGATCGAGGCAGGCGTCGATGTGCTGGTGGAGAAGCCCATCGCTCCCGACCTGGAGTCCGCGACCCGATTGATTGAGGCGGCTGAGAGTAAAGGGCGCATTTTGCAGGTAGGGCACCTGGAGCGGTTCAACCCGGCAGTGCTGGAGTTGGAACGCCGCGTCACCCTCCCCCTGTTTTTCGAAATCCACCGCCTGAATCAGTTCAGTCCCAGAAGTCTGGATGTGGATGTTGTCCTGGACCTGATGATCCACGATGTGGATCTTGTGCTCGCGTTAACCAAAGCGGAGCCCGAAGAGATTCGCGCGGCGGGGATCAAGGTGCTCTCGGAGAAGGTGGATATCGCCAACGTGCGGTTCCAGTTCCGCAATGGCTGCGTGGCTAACCTGACGGCTAGCCGGGTCTCGACGGAGCGGGTCCGGAAGCTGCGGCTGTTCCAGCCACAACAGTACCTGTCCGTCGATTATGAGCGGAAGGACCTGGTCATCTTCTCCGTCGGCGAACTGCGGCAGATCGGATTCGAGAAGCCTCCAACCTCGAAGGATGAGCCCCTGAAACTGCAATTCGAGGCCTTTCTGGACAGTGTAGAAAGTCGAAATTCTCCGAAATGCTCGGGGGCTGCGGCGCGTCTAACTCTGGGAGTTGCTTTGGCGATTCTTGATAAGATTAAGGAGCACTCGGACATCGTCTCGCAATCCCTGGTAGCTGGATGGAAACAGTAGGGTCACCTCCCGCCGAACCCGAACTACACCTTCTTACGGAATGGGGCGACCGGAATACTACCTCTCGTACGCAACGGGCGGCAGTACTCTCGGTCCTCGCGCATATCGTGGTGATCGTGTGGTTGATCCTTTTTCCGCCAACCGTAACGGTCCGCCACGTGGAGTTCATCCCACCGGTTCGCCGGGTGATTACCCCATTGATTGAGCCCCTTACGGAATTGACGCAGAAGGATCCCCAAAAGGGGAAGATCACAAAGGAATTCAATGCGTCGCAGCAGGAGGCGCGGCCGGCGATCAAGATCCCTGCCAGGACTCCATCCGTGAGTAAGGCGCCCGTCAAGCAGGCGTCTATTCCGATTCCTGCTCCGGCGAAGGCCGCGCCGTCACAGCCGTTGCCCGAGCCTCCGAAAGTTGAGGCAGTAGTGAAAGAGCCTCCTGTGGCGCCGCCGCCGCAAATTCAGCCAGTCGAGAAGCCGCCGGAAAAACCGAAAATCGCTTTCGAGAGTCCGTCCGCGGCACCAACTCAAGTACCTCCCGGGCAGAGCAAGATTCCGACTCCCAATCTCTCCGTTACAGAAGCGGCACGACAGGCCCTGCGCGGAAACGCGGGTGGTGGTGGCATGGTCGTGGGTGACGCCGACGCGGGTGGTGGCGGCTATAGTCCTGGTGTGAATTTGCCGCCGGCCCCAGGGGTCCCGGCAAGCCAGATTCAACTGCTGAGCGATCCGATGGGTGTGGATTTTAAGCCTTACCTGATTCGCGTGCTGGCCAGCGTGAAGCAGCACTGGCTGGCGGTGATTCCGGAGAGTGTGCGCTTGGGGCGCCGCGGCAAGGTGGCGATCCAGTTTTCGATCGATCGCACCGGCGGTGTTCCCAAGTTGGTGATTGCAGCGCCGTCGGGCGCCGATGCCTTGGACCGCGCCGCCGTGGCCGGGGTCAGCGCTTCCGTTCCATTCCCCCCGCTTCCTACGGAATTCAAAGGCGATAAGATCGTCCTGCAGTTCAACTTTGCATATAACAGCAAATAGGTGGGCGAACGATGTCGAAGTGGCTGCGCACTTTACGAACGTATTGGGATTGGCGGAAATCCTATCTGGAGTGGGCGTCCAGCGAATTGAAATCGCTGCCCCTGCGGCAGTTGAGTCGTAACGCGTGGTCGGTCATGGTCCTGCTGTCGATCGTCCCCCTACTGACGCTGGCGCTTAACCCGCTACGCGCAGTCGCGTTGCAGTGTCTCGCCGCGATTCTGGTGCCGGGCGTCCAGGTTACGTCAACAGTGCGTTTGATTCCTTCGACGCCCCCAGGCGTAGTCCCCATAGAGCTTGCCCGATTCGTGCTGAGCTTGCTGACCCTGTGTGGAATCGCGCGAATTGGCTTCGGCCTCCTCGCTGGAGTGAGTCTTCGCCTTTGTCTCTATGCGGCTACGGTTCTGCTGGCCCTGGCACTGAACACAGCCATCGCCTGGATTACGGTTCTCGAAGCACTCACCGCGAAGCGATGGGGGCATGATGGCCTGCAGGGCATGGCCTTGCTGCTCTGCGGATTCGCGTTCACTTCGCTGTTGTACCATGCGGCGCGCTGGTGGTGGGTGGATGTGGAGCGGCGCTGCCCTGTGTGTCTGCGTTTGCCTGGCATGCCGGAGCACCATGGCCGGGCTACTGACGTTTTGATCGACCCGCTCGAAACGGAATCCATTTGCTTCTATGGTCATGGCCTGATCCGCGAAGACCGGTGGTCGCGCCGTTTCGCTGCAGGCGGACCTTTGTTTCCGCAATAATTGAAGCTGGATGAAGAATCGTCTGATTGCGGCATTCGCCACCTACGCGATTCTCGCTGTGCTGGCAGGCTTCACGCTGGATGGCGGGCTAATGCGGAATGCGGTTTGGGTGCTGCTGGCAGGGCTGGCATTCAAGACATATATTGCTTACCGGGCTGGCTGGTAGAAGTATTACACTGTCAGGAAACCTATGCGATTGCGTTTCCCGACCTCTATCCTGCTTTCTGCCCTAACGATCTTTGCCCAAGACCCGCAACCCCAACAACCTGCGACCCAACCTCCCGCGCCTCCCGACCCCGTAGCGACTCTGGTCGGTCGGTTGGACCTGGAGCATTACAAAGCCACCATCAAGGGGCTGACGAAGTTCGGCGACCGGCGTCAGGGCACAGAGCGAAATCGCCAGGCACTGGATTGGATTGAAGCGCAACTCAAGAGCTACGGATGCACCAACACGGAGCGGATTCGCTACGACTATCAGCCTCCCGCACCACGCGGAGGCGCGCGTACGGGTGCAGGCGCCGGCCGAGGCGCGCAGAGTGCAACGCTCGGACCGGGTGGTGCCCGGCGGCGCGGCGTGCGCATGCCGGAATCGGTGAATAACGACCCGCTGAAGCAGCCCGACGAGACGCTACGGGCCCTGAATACTCCGCCCTCGGAACCCGGAATGCGAGAAGACGTCTACTGTACGAAGGTCGGGACCACGCATCCGGAAGAGATGTACATAATAGCCGGGCACATGGATGGAATCGGTTGGGGCGAGGCCGCCAACGACGATGGCTCGGGAACAGCGCTGGTCATGGAATTGGCCCGCATCTTCAGCGGCCCCGATGTGCAGACGGAACGCTCAATTCGCTTCGCGCTCTGGAACAACGAAGAGACTGGGCTGAATGGAGCGCGCGCCTATGTAACGCAACGGCAGGCGCTGCAGGGAAAGGAAGAGCCCTCAGGATCGGGTAAGTATCCGGAGCCCAAGTGGCTGGGCATGATTCAGCACGACATGATGATGTTTGACCATGGCATGCCGCATAAAGACGGAACGATGAGCAAGGACCAGCGCCCCGAAGCGGACGTGAATATCGAATACCAGATGACCTCGAAGATGGCTGATCAGGCGATGTTGCTGGCGCACAAATTCCAGATGGCCAACGAGAAGTACGCCACCGATTATCCGGCTGCTATTGGATCGCACATGACCAATACGGACTCCACTCCGTTCATGGATATCGTGCCGTCGCTCAGCTTGCGCGAGTTAGAGCGCGGCTCGCAGATAGGAAATGGCTGGGATCCGAATCATCATCAGCCGACCGATGTCTTCACCACCTATTCGGACGACGATTTCCGCCTGGGCCTGAACGCCGCGCAGACCACACTGGGAGCGATCGGCACCCTGGTAGGCGCGAAGACCACAACGGCGCCGAACACCGGAAATTAATTTCGCTCGTGTTTCCGAGCCGCGACCGCAAGGGAGTGGTACTTACCAAGGAGCTTCTGAACGTTAGTCGCCCGGCACGCGCTGCGGCTTGGGCTGAAACCACCAGCCCATTTGCATTAGCGCCAGGCGAACCCGCTCGTGATAAGTGCGGAGCGTCGAAAGGCCTAGCATCAGCAAAATGATCGCAGCTGAGAGTCCGACTGTCTGCGGCACATTCAAGTTCAGTTTGTAATAACCGAACCAGCGGCCGTATACGAGTTCAATATGAACCCAGTACACCAGCAGGGAAGTCGTGCCAATCTGCCGCACCCAACTCCAGCCTTCCTTCGCGCCGTAACGGGTCCAGAGGTACGCGGCGGAGATCATCAGCAAAATCACACCCACCTTGGTCAGAATCTGAGCGGGGCTATTCAGCCAGTAATCGGCATTCTCGTAGATTGAAAACGGGATGTTCGAAAAGTAATGGCAAGTGAGAATCAGCGCGCCACCCGCGATCGCTGCCCACTGCATCGTTCGCTCGGTACCATCCTCTTGGACGATGCGGATAATGCTGCCGGCGCTCATTCCAAATGCCACGAAGGCGCCCCAGGGAAAGAAAGCGAAGAAACGGAAGTCCGGAACAACGTAGGCGCGCAGCATCTCCGGAATCATTGAGGAGTCGATCTGAGACACCACTGGTGCGAGACCAGCTATCACAAGCCCCACGATCGCGCAGTAACGAACGCGCTCGGTGGTCTTGAAGAAGGCCATGATCGAGAGGATCGCGATCGAAAAACCCATGCAGTTCAGAATGTCCACCTTTAAAAGGTTGGTCCAGGAAGCTGCAGGCCAGGAGAAGAGCCAAAGCTGCAATCGGAACAGGAAGGCGACTAGGAAGAGAAAACCCGAGCGCCGAAACGCGATGTAGACGCGCTGGGAAGGCGTGAAGCCCTTACGTTCGCTGCTATTCATCAGGAAGGCCAGCGTGACTCCCGTGAGGAAAAGGAAAATCGCAGGAGGCATGCCGCCTACAAACTGAGACAGGACGAACGGTCCGCCAGTGCGCTGGTCCTGCTTCAGAAACGAATCGAACACGTGTCCCTGGAGCATGATGAGCGCTCCCAGGCCGCGTACCCAATCCAGGTACTGAAGCCGATACGAACTGGTCTTGGTTTTAATCACTATATGCAAAACCCTTCACTTCTGGGGATATTCCCAGTGCACGCCTTTCGGTAAAGTCCACTTCACGTCAGATTCCGGAATGTTGCCATTCAACTGCATTTTTGTATAGGTAGCCAAAGAATAGTCACCCCCTGGCGAATGCAACTTCTGTTGAATCGAAATGCCACTATTGTCCGAAATCCACAACTCAATCTTCGGGAATTGGGCCGCCATCTCCTTCTGCTTCGGGATCAACTCAATGCGCGTTGACGGTTCGCCCGCGACAGCCTCCGCGCCCCCCAACGTTACGGTATAGGCGGCAAGCAGGTCCTTGGAGTTACTGCCGAATCCGAGTAGCAGGAAAGACTCAACCTGATTGCGATGACTCTTACCCAGATCGTACTCCTGAACTATAAGCGACTTAGGGTAGAAGACATCGAGTTTGGTTCCGGCGATCATCACTTGTTTATCGTCTGGTTGCTGAAAATGGATTAAGACTCTCAAGTCGTGGGGCTTCGGGAGCCGCACGGCGATCGTTCCGGTGTCCACACTGTCTTCGTTAATTACCTCGGTATGCGTCAATTTACGCATATCCGCCTTTAGGCCCTTGAACTTGGCCGATGCCTGATCCATTCGGTTGAATACTGCCTGCAGCGAAGTATCCGCACCAGGCAAACCAACCGGAGACGCCAGCGCGATAGCCAGCGAGCCAATCAACACAAAACTAGATCGAAATAGGCGCATGAGGGTAGCTCCCTTATTCAATACGCGATACTTACACCGGGGGAGTACAAAATCGCACCGACCCATTTCGCCGCCCGGGGCATCATTGCCGAGCGAATGCCATGTACCCCTGCAATTCGCCTTCCGAATCGAGAATCGGCTCCACGCGGATAACCGTCAGGCGCTTGTTGCCGGTGCGGGTCTGAAGCAACTCCGTCAATTTCGCAACTCGCTGATTGTCAGGAGTGTTCTTGAGGAGATTGGGTTCCACAAAGAATGGCATGCTCCCGTTTTCCGCAGGTAGCATGGCGATGTTGCTAGCCTTGGGAATCCGGGGCTGATCGTGGAACCATTCGCGTGGCGTCAAGAAAATAAAGGCCAGGATGATGGCGACGATGATGTCGTATGGCCTGCTCCCGCGCGGGTAGTCCCACAGGATGAAGCGCTTCAGCATTTACAACGGTTATCTTATCAAGCTGCAGGGGCAATTGCGGGCGATTCCTCACCAGCCGGGGGGAAACACCAGGCGCAAGCCTTTGTTTGGATTGATGAGTTCAAAGCCGTCCAAGTCTGCCAGCGTGGAATCGACAGGCGATTCCGCTGTGGCGGAGGAAGCCTGTGCCGGCGCGCGGAACTTCGATGAGGCGATATCCAACCTGATCTCAACCAGTTGCGAGCTCTTGGCGTCGAGGTCGAGCGGCAGATACAGCGAAGGATAGCCCCGGGGAGGTTGATCGAATGCCTGCCGCGCCCGAATTTGGGTGACTTCGGGAAGCAGGCGAAGTGAGTGGTGGGCGCGATTTTCGATGCAACGAAATGGACCCGCAGCGTTCGCCAGTCGGCGGGCCCCGCGACGAAGGAGAACCGCAAATCCAAGAGACGGCCCGATTAGCCAGGTGCGGCGAATCTCAAGCGCTCATTCTACGAGGTAAGTGCGCCCAAGTGGGGGCGCCTGCCACAATTTGGGCAGACAATTTTGGCAGGCTAGGGCGGAATATTATCTTTGGGTATGAGCGGTGGACTGTCTGGCTAACTCTCCGGATATGGTACGCGCACCCCTAGTCGAAACGTGTCCGAATAGGTCAGAATGGTCCTGTGAGCTTGATCAGCATCATCCTAATTCTCGCGGGTTGGTTCCTAGCCACCACGAAATTTTCCCAACGGCAATTCCGATACTTCGTCGCGACTCTCGGAGTCTCCTTGATCACGATGGGTGTCGCGTCGCTCATCTAAGAGTCGGACCTCGTCCTTCAAATTTTTACAATCCCAGCTTGAGTCTTGCAGATGAATGCGGAAGGATTCCGCCGGCGCGCGTTGAGTCTCGAAGGTCCTTAAAAAAATCCTGTGGGGCGG
>Ga0105237_10008307_pt1 | contig 11265 bp, 8 predicted proteins | sample KBSC24metaG_FD_81520 | JGI IMG/M metagenome (GOLD analysis project Ga0105237, IMG submission 81520) | Corn rhizosphere microbial communities from Kellogg Biological Station, Michigan, USA - KBS C2-4 metaG | ecosystem: Host-associated > Plants > Roots > Rhizosphere > Soil | place: Michigan, USA... | reverse complement strand
GGATGGGAAGACAGGTGGATATGAACAAGCTGCGGGATCATTACTATAGCACCGGAAGCCCTTTGAACTGGAATAACGCCTACTATAGCAACCCTTTCTTTGTAGCCAATCAGAATACTGTCGGTCAGCGCCGTGACAGACTCATCGGCAATGTAGGGTTGAGCTATAAGATCACGCCAGAGCTTACGGCCAATCTAAAGTCAGGGACGGATTATTATACGGACAGGCGCAAGCTTCGAATAGCCTATGGAACCAGCGGAACTCCTTACGGCAGTTATGAAGAGGATGCTTTTACCGTGAATGAGAACAATACGGAGTTCACCCTCAACTATAATAAGAAGCTCAACAGTGACTTCAATCTGGAAGTATTGGGCGGAGCCAACATACGCACCAAGTCCTACGAGGAGAATGATCAAAAAGCTCCAAGACTGGCCGTTGCTGGGGTATATACACTGACAAATTCCCGTGATCCGCTGGTGTCCTCCAATAATTACTATGATCTAAAGACATATAGCTTATTCGGGTCGGCACAGCTGGGATTTCGCAACTATGCCTTTATAAATTTCACGGCCCGTAATGACTGGAGCTCCACACTACCTCAGAGCAACCTCTCCTATTTCTATCCATCGGTGAATGGTTCGCTGATCCTTTCGGATGCCTTTGACATAAAGAGCGATGTGCTCAGCTATGCCAAGGTGCGGGGCGGCTGGTCGAAAGTGGGGAACGATGCAACGCCCTATCAGCTGATCAATTATTATCCCTTTATTACTCCGCCTTTTGGGAGCAATCCGATGCTGACGGCCGCATCGCTGTATCTGAACGCCAATCTGAAACCAGAGACCACGACCTCGACAGAGGTGGGCCTGGAGGCAGGGTTTTTCAGGAACAGGGTTCGCCTGGACCTTAGTTTCTACAGAAGCAGCAGCTACAATCAGATATTGAATGTGGATATAAGCCCGACCACAGGCTACTCCCAAAAATTGATCAACGCGGGCAGGTTGAATAATAAAGGATTGGAGGCGCAATTGGGACTCTCGGTATTGAAGACTACACATTTTGCCTGGGATATCAATGCCAACTACGCGCTGAATAGAAGCAAGCTCATCTCACTGGACAACGAGGGATTGTTAAAAAACTATGTCCTGGGCAGTGATGGCAGCATTGAGACGATCGCCACGGTAGGGAAGGCTTATGGCAGCCTTTATGGAACTGCTTATCTGCGGAACAGCGCCGGACAGATCATCGTCAATGACGACGGATCGCCTGCTACCAATCCCACCAATAAGATCCTGGGTAAATATACGCCCGACTGGCTTGGTGGCATTACCAATACCTTCACGTATGATCATTTCTCTCTCAGCGTGCTGGTGGACGGAAGTTTTGGCGGCTCCCAGTATTCTTCCACGAACGCCACCGGCGCTTATACGGGCGTACTCGCGCTGACCCTGCCTGGCAGGGACGCAGCCCATGGAGGACTGTCCTATTATTTCCCGGGCAATGACAATACACAGGCTCCCGTAGCAGGTGCGACAGGACCTGGCGGCGAGAAAGTGTACGATGATGGCATCATCTTTAAAGGGGTGACACAGGACGGGAAGCCCAATAAGGCCATTACACCGGCCTCGCAGTATTATAAGAACCTGAACAATGTAGACGAGGCATGGGTGTATAGCAGCAGCTTTATCAAGCTGCGGGAGGTCAGGCTGGGTTATGATCTGCCGGCTGAATGGCTGCGTCCTATAGGCTTTGCCGGAGCATCCGTTACACTGGTGGGCCGCAATCTGTGGATCATACATAAGAATGTTCCCAATGTGGACCCCGAGACGGCCTTTAATACCGGCAATGGTCAGGGTCTTGAAGACCTCAGCCTGCCGGGTACCAGGAGCTATGGTATTAACGTGAACTTTAAATTCTAATGAACATGCAACGAATATATATATTACTGATAGGATTTTCGCTGGGCGCCGTGTCTTGCAAAAAGGAGCTGGCTGGTATCAATAAGAACCCCAATGCATCGGAGAATCCGCAGCCTGACTATCTTCTGACTGCCGCCGAGAAGCTGACTGCGGACATATATTGGGGAGTGGACAACAATATGAACTCTTCCCTGCTGTTCGTCCAGCATTGGGCGAAAATACAGTATACAGACCCCGACCGATACATTGAGAACAACAGCAGCTTTACCACCTTATGGAAGACATTATATGGTCAAAGCATTACCGATCTCAACAAAGTGATAGCGATCGCAGACCAGCAGCAGACACCGAATTATAAGGCCGTGGCGCTTGCGCTGCGTTCGTGGGTATTCCAGCTGCTGACAGATGCATATGGAGATATTCCTTACCGGCAGGCTGGTAAGATAGACAGTTTCCTTACGCCGGCCTATGACAAACAGGAAGATGTTTACCTGGGGTTGTTGGGCGATCTGAAAGCTGCTCGGGGATTTTTGAGCACATCCGGTGGTACTGTCGCGGGTGATCCTCTTTATGGAGGAAGTATCGGCTCCTGGAAGAAATTTATCAATTCATTACGTATACGTATTGCTTTAAGGATAGCTGACAGGGATCCTATACAGGCTCAGCAGGTTTTTACGGATATACAGACAGAAGGCGGGGGATATTTTACGAGCAACGGCGATATGGCCGCATTGATTTACCAGGACTCGCCGAATCAAAATCCCGTCAGCCTGACCTTCGATACGCGCCAGGACTATAGGATCAGCAAGACCATTGTCGACAAGCTGACATCGCTGAATGATCCCCGTTTGCCCATTTACGCGCAGCTCACCGACTCTGCTCCCCGTATATATAAAGGAGTTCCGAATGGACTTTTGACGAATGATGCCAACAGTCTGGGGCTTAGCAAGACTTCCAGACCGGGTGATTATTTTAGGGCGCCGCATGCTCCTGCTGTCATCATCAGCTATGCCGAAGTGCTGTTTGATCAGTCGGAGGCTGTTTCCAGAGGGTTTATCACGGGGGATGCCGCGGATCTCTACCGGCAGGCTGTTTTGGCCAGCCTGGCCCAGTATGGTATTACGGATGCGACCGTGACATCGAATTATCTGGCGCAGGCTTCTGTGCAGTACAATGCGGGTAATTTCAGACAGTCGGTCGGGGAGCAGAAATGGCTGGCTCTTTTTGGACAGGGGCTCGAAGCTTTTGCCGAGTGGAGGAGACTGGATTACCCTAAGCTGTCACCGGCTGTAGCCGGCGTGCTGGGTGGGCAAATACCCTTGCGTTTTATATATCCTGGCTCCGAGCAGTCACTGAATGGAACCAATTATACAAAGGCCGTGCAGGATCAGGGAGCAGACGCGTTGACGACAAGGCTGTGGTTTGATGTGAATTGATAGCAGCCTGCCCAAATAATGAAGCCCCGGACTGATGTCCGGGGCTTTTTGGTGTATCTATATAACCATTCGTACAACGCTGATTAGTGCCCGATCCTGCGGCTGACCCTGTTTTCCTGTCTGTTGAGACGGGCCTGGTCGCGGCGGGTGATGTGCCCGTTGTGGCGGGCTGCCATGTGGCGTTCTTCATGACGGATGCTGCGATCCTCACGATGGAGACGGGCGGCTTGTCCACGGCCGATCTCGCCTTCTCTTCTTTCCTGCTGGATACGTCTGTCCTGATTGTTCAGGCGAGCGTTGACCTCGGCACGGCGGGGATGTGTTTGATCCCATTTACCGGTCTGGGCAAAGGAGGAGGTTGAAATGCCTAAGAAGGCTATCAGTCCGAGGGTAAGTAATTTCGTGTTCATAATAAAAGATTTTAAGTGTTATATATAAGACTGGGGCAGGGGAGGAAGGTTTAATCAAAAAAGCCGGCTGTTTTAGCCGGCTTTTTTAGTTGTTGAGGTTTAATCAGATAGCGTGCCCATGTCTGTGTGACATCTCTTCGAATTTGCTGAACTGTTCAGGTGTGAGGACGGACTTGAACACATCCTTACGCCGGGCCATCAGTCCTTTCATCTGTTCCATTTTCTCCTGTGGCAGGAGGTTGTCATTATCGTGGATTGCTTTGAGCTGTGTGTGCAGATCGGCCTGGCCTGCTTTTATCTTTGCTACCTGGTCATCGCTGAGACCTAAGTGGAGCTTGAGTCTTTCCATATGTGCGGCTTCGGCCACCTGTCTGTTCTCTTCTGACATTTTCTTATGACGTGCCAGCTGATCCTTTTGTTGAGGGGTCAGCAGCGCCTCTGTCTTACTGCGTCTGTCTTTTTGCAGTGCCAGGAGGCCGGCCTTGTATTCTTTCAAGGTAATATTATCTTTTTTGAAAAGTTCTGCTGACTTATCGTGATACTCCTTGTTGATGGTCATCAGCTGGCGGCGTTGTTCAGGCGTGTAATGGATGCGTTCATGGCCGCGGCCAAAACCTCTGTGACCTCTTTCGGCGAACCCGCCTCTGCGAGGGCCCCAATGATGCATACTGCGATGGGTGGAGTCAGTGCTATTGCCGGTGGATTGAGCCTGGGCGATCCCGCAGGTCAATAGGATCCCCGCCACGAGCAGGGAGTTTTTGAGGAGTTTTTGGGATTTTGAATTCATAATATGCGTTTTCAGTATAAGACACGCATAGGAGGGGAATGTTTAACCTTTCGGAGGAGTAAATACCGTGAAAATGAGGCTATTTACCGAAAAAGAAGGGCTCAATGATCCTTATTCGCCAGCTGTCCGCAGGCGGCATCAATGTCCTTTCCACGGCTGCGGCGCAGGCGGGCATTGACCCTGTTCTTCTCCAGATGATTCATGAATTTATCGATGGCTTCGTCATCAGGCTTGGAGAAAAGCGCCGCCTCGATGGGGTTGTATTCAATGATATTCACGAGGTCGGCCGGCACCTGGCGGTAGATCTTTATCAGCTCGTCGGCATCCTGGCGGCTGTCATTGAAATCTTTGAAGAGTATATATTCGAAAGTGATCTCATTCCCTGTCTGCTGATAGAAATGATTCAACGCATCCGCGAGGGCCTTTATATTATTGGTCTCATTGATGGGCATGATCTCATTACGTTTGATATCATTGGCGGCGTGCAGGGAGAGGGCCAGCTTGAACTTGACCTTGTCATCGCCCAGCTGATGTATCATCCTGGCGACACCGGCTGTGCTGACGGTGATACGACGGGGGCTCATGCCAAGTCCGTCGGGGGCTGTGATACGCTCGATGGACTTTAATACATTACGATAGTTGAGCAGGGGTTCACCCATACCCATAAAGACAATGTTGGAGAGCTTTTTCTCATAGACACGTTCCGACTGCTGATTTATCAACACCACCTCATCATATATCTCATCATAATCCAGATTGCGGCGGCGCTGCATATATCCTGTAGCGCAGAATTTGCAGCTGAGGGAGCAGCCGATCTGGGAGGAGACGCAGGCCGTCTTCCGCTCGTCCGTAGGTATCAACACCCCTTCCACGAGGTGATTGTCAAAAGTGCGGAAGCGGCTCTTGATGGTGCCGTCGGCGGAATATTGGGTAGTGTCGACAGTCAGTGCGGGGTAAGAGAAATTGTCCTCCAGTAGCTGGCGAAGGTCCTTGCTGAGATTGGTCATGGACTGGAAACCCATGGCATGTTTTTGCCAAATCCATTCATAGACCTGCCGGGCCCTGAATTTCTTCTCGCCAAGGCTTTCAAAATATTGTTCTAACTCATTGAGAGTCAGGTGTCTTATGTTCTGCTTTTTCTCCACTGTGGATATCATCGGACTGCAAAGGTACGACTATACCGGAAATTCAGCCTTATGGCCGGTCACTCCGGGGCTAGATGATTTTTCTGAGCCAAATACTGCCAGGTCTGTCCTTAAAGAATAGCGGAATTCTGCTGCCATATTCAGCCTTCATCTTCTGCTGCATATAGTCCGAGAAAAAGACGATCTCGAAAGCATTGTTGAAAAGAAGAAAATTATGGACGCTGTATATCTCATTCCAGTTGAGTTTATGTTGGAAAACCCAATCCTGTGGGTATTCGAATGGGAAAAAGATATCGTGGATATGGACGAGTACACCTTTGTTGAGAGCAGGAAGAACATCTGTCATGAGATAATTGACGTCACTACCCGTTTTTGAAACGTGCGAATTGTCAATCAAGAGCACATCATTCTCCTGCAGAGTGCTGAAGATAGAGGGATCCACTTCCTGGACAAGATCATTTTTTATATCTGTATTCTGGTAGTCTTCTTTTCGCAGCAGACTATTTAACGTCATGTCCGGATTTGGTTCTATAAAAGTAAAGTGGATGCTCTTATTGAGAAAGGTGTCATTTGTGTCGAGCATCAGAGAGGAAGAAAACCCAGAACCTACTTCGATGACTCTTTTAGGCTTAAAATGCGTCAGGATGGTGAACAATACGAGGCCATCGGCATGTGCGTATGTTTTGTTGTCGAAATAATATCGATAGGGAGTTCCACCGGGCGGGGATTGAAATGGGATCTTTTTGGAGGCTTCTTCCAGCGGGCCCATAAAAGCCAGTTGACCACTTTCGTTGAGATTAATGCCTTTGAGTGCCCTGTTCTTACTCCAAATTTTGTCTCTTCTGGCATCCAGTTCGTCCAGATCGACTACAGGAGAATAGTAATGGCCGGGGCGGTGCAGGGAATTTTTCCTATAATAATAGGCATACCGAATATAAGGGATCCTGGATAACAGCCTGCCTAGTAAACTCTTTTGCATAAGTAAGTAATAATGCGCGAAAATAGGCAATTTTATATCATCTGATTAGCATCAGGGTGCCCTTTTTGAAGATTTCGCCGGCGCATGGAGACCAGGCTCTTACGAAGTAAACATAGATACCTGAAGGCTGGGCAGTGCCATTGAAAAATCCGTCCCAGCCTTGATGTTGGTCTGTGGTGGTAAAGACGCGGCCGCCCCATCGATTGTACACCGAGAATTCGTATATTTTTAATGAGCTCTTCGTATCTATTTTGAAGATATCATTGTGCCCATCCCCATTAGGAGAAAATGCGCTGGGGAAATATATGGCGGGATCGCCAGTCTTTGAAAAGTCTACAAGGATGGAATCCTTTGAAGGGCAGCCCAGTGAATTGAAGGCCTGGACATAGTACATCGTTGGTTCGATAGGGCTTGCGACCGGATTGTTAATATTAGGGTTGCTGAGGGAGCTTGCTGGTGACCACTGATATGTCTGACCTCCGCTGGCTGTCAGCTGGGCAGTACCGGTGATACAGTCAATGTCATTGGATTTGATGATTTGGATCGAAGGCGGAGGATCGATAAAAATATTGACTCCAAGATCCATCTGCCAATTGCATACGGTATCTGATATTCTGACATTGTACAGTATCGAAGCGGTGGGATTGACTATGGGGTTGTTGCTTTGCGGGTCGGACAGACCTCCGGTGGGTGTCCAGGCATAGGTGTCACCCCCTTTTGCAAATAATTTGAACGGCCCGGCGATACAATAAGAGGTATCTGTTGGAGCGACGCCAAAACTATCGGGACTTCTGAACGCTAACTTAATGCTGTCGTGATAGGTCTGATGACAATAGTTAGACGCAAAGACATAATATTGTCCGGAGCTGGTAGCTGTAAAGGTTTGATTTTGACTATTGTCCTGCCAGACATAGTTCCTGAAGCCGGCGCCCGCGTCCAGCAACCGGGAGGGCGAGTTACACAAGGTGCTGTCATTCCCAAGTGCAATAGTATCTGGTGAAGGTGCGACAAGGACAGTTACGGAATCTTTTAATATCGAGCAGCCGATGGTTTTCGCTGCCATTATTTTATAGGTTCCGCCGGACGCGAACCTGATCCTTGCCAGCGAATCATTGACCATCCTTGCATTTGCCTGTGACGGGAGCAACCAGGATATGATCCCAACGCATCCCCCCGGTGTGGAGAGATTGTAATCGATGGAGTCGGTGAGGCTGCAAACCGTGTCTTTGCCTGTCAATTGTATCTGTGTGCATATGGGAGAAACACAGAGCGAGTCGATGGTAAAAGTAAATGCGGTACTCGCAGGAGAGATGGCCGGCGGGAGAAGGGTATAAGTGGATTGCCCGGGCCATGTAAACGGACTGCTTGAAAGTGTTGTCGATTGCGTGGCGCTTGTTATAGGCTGATTGGGGCAATAGTCAAAATCACCAGTCGAACTTAATTTAATGACAAGGGTGTGATTGTTTTCATTCCCAACGAGCCAAATAGAGCTATCTGACCCTTCCATGGCGGAAGATATAAAAAATGAGCCGGAAGATGAAAACCGTCTGGTGAATAACAGGTTGTTGTTTTTATCGAACTTGTATAAAAAGCCTTCATTGGTGCCGGAGGTAGAACCTGTCACGATGTAGCCACTGTCCATGGTCGTGAAAAAGCCATTGTTGTAGAAGTTGGTGTACGGTGTGTTGACTATTTTGAAACTGGTAGATACATTGTAGAGTGTATCCATTATTATGAAGCCCAATTGCATGGCTGCATAAGAGCTGCCATCTATGATATGCATACCAATGCGATATTCACCGGGGCTAAGGCGCAGCTTGGGGGCGAAAAAGTCTCTGCCATCGATGTTGTATGCATTGGAACTATATAGAGCGCCAGTAGTCAGCGACATTTTTACACTGATGCCGGCGTAAGTGATGGGGTTTTGGCTATTGCCCCAGACGACAATGGTATCCTGCTTGCCAATGACATTAAAGGCATCCTCGTTGACAGAATTATCAAACTTGCGTGTCCATTGTACATTGCCCGTTGCGTCCAATTTGGCTATTATCCAATCCGATGCGGCGATAGGTGAATAATTCGTACCGCACACGATATATCCGTTGTCGGACGTATGCAGGATATCCGATCCCAGGCTATAGCCGCTGCTTTCTCCCAGTTTGACGGAGAGCAGCTGGGTACCATTAGGATCGATGACCATGCCGATGATCTCACCATTCGGATTGCCATAAGAGGTAGTACTGCCAGTTATCAGGATATTACCGTCGTCCGACAGCCTCAGTCTTCTCATGACCTCGTCTCCTGGCCCGCCATAGGTTTTGTTCCAAACGATGAATCCACTCTTTGTCATCCTGGTCAAATAGAAATCCCAGCCTCCAGCTCCAAAGCTTTTTGTCTGACCGCCGATGACCTTATCTCCTCCAGGCAATTCAAGGATATCAAATGCGAACTCCTGATTGTTGCCTTTTAGATCGTACCTGAACGAATTAGAGCACTGCCCATAAGACACTGCGGCCTGAGATAATAGGAGTACGAATAAAAATAGTGGCTTTATAAAAGGAGATAAGTACGCTTGTCTGGGCATGGTATTTTCCGGGGTAGCGACGAAATTAATATATTAATTCCTATAATCCAAGGCTGGCTGTCGATCGCCCAGGAGGGGGACGTATTTGAAATCCTGTCCACGATCTTTCTCAAACTCTTCTTTTGCGTCCTTGACCAGCGCAGGTTGTGTCAGCAGATCGATGCCCATCAGCGTCATGGTCTTGGCGGCGACCATCATTCCTTTTATACCAATCTCGGTACCGCCGCAGGCAACGGCCTGCCAGCTATGAGGAGGGGTACCGGCTACCCAGGTGGCCGCGCCCAGTCCAACGGTAGGAACATTCCAGCTGACGTCACCCACATCGGAAGAGGCCGGACCTTTTTCAACGGCGGCGGAGAGAGGTGCGACCTGGCCGACGGATGCGATGGGAGGTACTTTATAATTAAAGGTGGCCTGGATCTTTTTGGCGAACTCCGTCTCCTGAGGTGTGTAGGTGACGCCGCCAACCTTTTCCAGGTCCTTCTGCATGGCCGTCGAAAGTACCTTGTTGGGGAGTATGTCGTAGTCCCCGTCGATGATCTCATAATCCATGGTGGTGCCGGTGCCCATTGCCGCGCCTTGGCCCGCCTTTACCACGCGATCGAAGATCTGGTGAACGACGTCACGGTCGTAATGGCGTACGAAATAATAAGACTCGGCGAAGTCGGGTACTACATTCGGCGCCTTGCCACCCTGTGTGATGACATAATGGACCCGTGCATCGGAAGGTATGTGTTCGCGCATCATATTTACCATATAGTCCATGCCCTCTACCGCATCGAGGGCTGAACGGCCTTTGTCGGGGGCTGCCGCCGCGTGAGCGGACAGACCATGGAAGCGGAATTTGGCGGAGACCAGCGCCAGTGAGTTGGAATAGGCGACCGCATTGTCGTCGGCGGGATGCCAGTGGATGACCACATCCACGTCCTTGAACAGCCCGGCCCGTACCATATATACCTTCCCGGCGCCTCCCTCTTCGGCGGGGGTTCCATAAAGGCGGATAGTTCCGGGAAGATGATATTGTTCCATGATCTTTTTGAGCTCGATGGCAGTGGCTACCGAGGCCGTCCCAAAGAGATGATGACCGCAGGCATGACCGGCCACTCCGCCAATGGACTTTTTCTCCGGAATAGAGTCCTGGGAGAGACCTGGCAGGGCGTCGAATTCCGCCAGTATCCCAATGACCGGCTGCCCGCTGCCATAGGTGGCCACAAAGGCGGTCGGTATCCCTGCGACTCCAGCATTTACAGTGAAACCATTGTCTGTCAGCGTCTTTTGATGGAGGGTGGAGCTTTGCGTCTCCTTATAGCCCAATTCGGCAAATCCCCAGATCTGCAGGGCGATGTGTTTGTACTGTTCGCGCCGGGACTGGAGGTCGTCCAGGGCCTGGTTCTTATATTTATCGATGGTGGCGGTGTTGATCTGGGCGCGGATGGATGGAATGGCGGCGAAGAAAAGGAAAAAGATGCCAATGGCTGTCAGGCTGGTCCGTCTCATGTGCAGTTGTTTTATACTACAATATAAGGAAAATCCGGGGCGGCCGGTGGCGGGCATAAAAAAAGGCCGCCTGGACTGGAAGGCGGCCTGCGAATCAGGTTGTCCTTTAATGGGTTCGTAAACGCAGAGGCGTCAGTGAAAGGAAAGGTCTAAAAGGACAGGGCAGCTAATGGTTATGGTAATCAGGGCAGCGTGTATTCATCAACCTATTTTACGATGTTTGGTTTCACGGTATTGTTTCAGCACCAGATCGAGTATCTTCTCTTCCTCCAGCTCACAGAATTTTGCGATAAGGAACAGATCTTTTATGATGAAGTGATCGACGTTCGTCATGAGCTCATTGAACCTGTCGACCTTCTTCCCGAGATCAGTGGCTACTTTTGTCTTAGGTATATATTTGAAGATGTCGTTGAACACTTCAATCTTGCCGGCTTCAACCATCGGCTTGACGAGTTCATAACGAGGATCCCGATTGGCCATAACAAAGAAAAGGTTTTATATAATTTCTAAT
>Ga0105237_10008301_pt1 | contig 11269 bp, 17 predicted proteins | sample KBSC24metaG_FD_81520 | JGI IMG/M metagenome (GOLD analysis project Ga0105237, IMG submission 81520) | Corn rhizosphere microbial communities from Kellogg Biological Station, Michigan, USA - KBS C2-4 metaG | ecosystem: Host-associated > Plants > Roots > Rhizosphere > Soil | place: Michigan, USA... | reverse complement strand
GCTGTGCGCCGAATACAGCTCGCTGGTCGTGCGCGTCGAGCGTCGTCGCGGCGACGAGCTGTACATCAACGACGGCGCGTACGGCGCACTGTTCGATGCGGCGCATCTCGGCTGGCGCTTCCCGGTCCGCCTGCTGCGCGAGCCGGACTCGAACGCCAAGGACATGGGCTTCAGCTTCTACGGCCCCACCTGCGACGACATGGATCGCATGGCGGGCCCGTTCGAGCTGCCGGCCGACATCCAGGCGGGCGACTATATCGAGATCGGCATGCTCGGCGCCTATGGTGCCGCGATGCGCACCGGCTTCAACGGCTTCACCGCCGGCGATACGGTGATCGTCGACGACGAGCCGATGGTCTCGCTCTACACCGGCGAAGACGAGGCGGCTGCCGCCGCGCCGTCGAACGTCGTCAAGCTGTAATCAGCACGTCTTATCCGACCTCGTCCCCCTCCCGCTTGCGGGAGGGGTCGGGGAAGGGCATGGCGTGTTCCTGCATTTGGAGCAGCCCCACGGCTCTCCACTGACCCCTCCGTTTCGGCGAAGGGAGCTTTATGGGTTTCCGCGTCCCCTTTGAATGACGGCGGCCATGTGAAAATGGGAGTTCCCATGACCGACAGCCTCACCAAGACCGCGGCGGCCAACGCCCCGATCAACGACAACCGCAAGGCCGAACTGCTTTCGAAGCAGGTCAAGCACATCGACATCAAGAGCTTCGACGCACGCCCGATCGTCGACGCGATGGCCGATATGAGCTTCACCAGCCGCGACCTCGGCCGCGCGACCAAGATCTACAACGACATGCTGGCCGACAAGGACTGCACGGTCTGCCTCGTGATCGCGGGCTCGACCTCGGCCGGCGGCTGCATGGACCTCTATGCCGATCTGGTGCGTAACAACATGGTCGACGTGATCGTCGCCACCGGCGCCACCATCGTCGACATGGATTTCTTCGAGGGCCTGGGCCACAAGCACTATCAGGCGCTCGAGATCCCCGACGACGACACGCTGCGCTCGCTCTACATCGACCGCATCTACGACACCTATATCGACGAGGAGCAGCTCCAGGACTGCGACTTCACGATCAACAAGATCGCGAACGAGCTGGAGCCGCGGGCCTATTCGAGCCGCGCCTTCATTCGCGAGATGGGCAAGTACCTGTCGGAGCACGGCAAGAAGCAAAACAGCCTCGTCAAGCTCGCCTATGAGCATGACGTGCCGATCTTCTGCCCGGCGTTCGTCGACAGCTCGGCCGGCTTCGGCCTCGTCAAGCACCAGGTCGACCAGATGAAGGCGGGCAAGCCCTATCTGATGATCGACGCGGTGGCGGACTTCCGCGAGCTGACCGAGATCAAGATCCAGGCGGGCACCACCGGCCTGCTGATGATCGGCGGCGGCGTGCCAAAGAACTTCATCCAGGACACCGTCGTCTGCGCCGAGATCCTCGGCCACGAGGACGTGGAAGTGCACAAGTACGCGGTGCAGATCACCGTCGCCGACGTCCGCGACGGCGCCTGCTCGTCCTCGACGCTGCAGGAAGCCGCCAGCTGGGGCAAGGTGAACACCGGCATCGAGCAGATGGTGTTCGCGGAAGCCGGTTCGGTGATGCCGCTGCTGGCCAGCGACGCGTACCACCGCGGCTATTGGAAGGACCGCGCCAAGCGCGGCTGGGCGAAGCTGTTCGCCTGAGCCTGAGCCGCACGGGGCGAGCCATGCTCGTCCCGAGACGGCGAAGGCCGGCCGGCGCGGCCCTGCCGCGTCCGACGCCGCGGGATTAACTCCCGCGACGGCCCATCCGGAAAAACGAAACGGCCGGGGAGCGATCCCCGGCCGTTTTGCTGTCAGGGGCGGAGCGGGTTACCTTTTGGCTGGCTTGACACTCGCGTCGAAATCGACCTCGTCGAAACCCGCCATTTGCAAAGTGTAGATGACCCCGCCGATGCAGCGATAGGGTGTACCGTTCATGTCCGTGAGGATTCGGGCGCGTCGCCCCTCCCTGGCCTCCGCTCGCGCGGCTTTAAGCAGTTGGTCGATCGTCAGCTTTCGCCCCGCAGCTTCAACAGAGCAAGCGTCGGCAGGCCCCCGCACGATGACGACATATGGCTGTGGAGTTCCTCCCGGAAGCAGCAGGGCCATGATCGACGCGAGGATTGAGGCCATCGCGAAACGATGCATGGGAGCGTCGCGCTACGCAAGCCTTAGCCTATCATGCAGGCGTCCACAGCCTACAGTAATTCCTAGCCCCTCCCCTTCAGGGGAGGGGTTGGGGTGGGGCTGTGTCTCGCAGAGACCAACAGGCGTTCTGGAATCCCTCCACCCCCAACCCCTCCTCCAAGGAAGGAGGGGCTTAGTTTCATGTCACCCCTCTACCGCTTCCCGCGCCTGCTTCGCCATCGCGGTCAGCTGCGCGAGCGCCTCGTCGAACCGCCCCTCGCGTTCGGCGTCGCGGAGGAACTTCACGCGCTCGACCAGCACCTCGCTCGGCGTCGGCTGCTGCCCGAACAGCGCCATTACCTCGTCGGCGAAGTCGTCGAGCGGCTGGTAGCCCGGCCGCTGGCTCTGCCCCGGGGTGAGCTCGGTCTGCACCGCGGGCGGGGCCAGCTCAATCACCTCGACCTTGCCCTCCAGCACCGCGCGCAGCGACACGGTGTAGCTGTGCATCGCCGCCTTGGTGGCGTTGTAGGTCGGCGTCGTCACCAGCGGCACGAAGGCCAGCCCGGAGGTAACGTTGACGATCGCCGCATCCGGCGTCGCCGCGAGATGCTCGACCAGCGCGTCGATCAGACGGATCGGGCCGAGCAAATTGGTCGCGATCGTCGCCTCCGCATCGGCGAGGGCGCGCTTCGCATCGAGCGCCTCGAACCGCATGATCCCGGCATTGTTGACCAGCACGTTGACGCCCGGATGCGCCGCCAGCAGCCGCTCGGCGAAGTCCGCCACGCCCTCGGCGCTTTCCACGTCGAGCGTCAGCGCGTGCATGTTGGCCCGGCCCTCGCAGACCGCCTCCAGCGCCTCCAGCCGACGCCCGGCGACGATCACGGTGTTTCCCGCATCGTGAAACCGATGCGCGAGCGCCGCGCCGATACCCGAGCCGCCGCCGGTGATCAGGATGGTGTTGCCTTGGGTCTTCATCATCGCCTCCAGTGCTGATTGCTGGCGGCGATGTACGCCGCTAGGCTCTGAACGAAAGAAGGCACCCGAAAGATTTATACGCACCAAAAAGAGAGTGACTCCGTGTCCGCACCTGCCCCCACGCCGCACGATCGTCATGCCGAACTGGACCCGCGCGTCGAAGCGCTGGTCACCGAGGTGATCGGCCGCGTTGCCGACAAATGGACGATGCTGATCCTGGAGACGCTGATCGAGCAGGGCGAGCTGCGCTTTACGCAGATCGGCAAGGCGGTGCCGGGCATAAGCCAGAAGATGCTCACCCAGACGCTGCGCCAGATGGAGCGCGACGGGCTGGTGATCCGCACCATCCACCCCGTGATCCCGCCGCGGGTCGACTATCGCCTCACCGACCTGGGCGGGACGCTCGCCGAGGCATTCTGCGGGGTGTGGCTCTGGGCCGCCGCCAATCTCGATCGGATCGAGGCGGCACGCGCCGCCTTCGACGCGCGCACCGCCAAGAAGTAGGTCAGGGCTGCTGCTCCAGCCGGGCGACCATCCGGCGCACTGTATCGATCTGCAGCCCGTGGCGGAGCTGGAAGCCGAAGGGCTGACTATAGCCCCACCAGTCCCAGCATCCGTTCGGATTGACCTGCATGGTCAGCGGGATGTTCCCCAGGCTCGGCGAGCGGTCGACCTGCGGATAGAGGAGGATGATCCGATTGGTGTCGGCCCAGCGATTATAGCCGAGCTGCGCGTAAATCACGTCGCTGCCGCCCAGCGAATCGACACTCTGCACGCAACCGTGGAACACCGCATGCACGCGGCAACCGCGCCGACGGCGGCAGTCCTCCGGCACATAGGCATAGCCCGTACGCGCCATCGCCGCCAGGGCGCTGCCATAGCGCGTCTGGTCGAACGCGATCGGCTTGGCCGAGAGGGCCGCGGCGGGGGCAGCCTTCAGCCCGTAGATATGATCGAGGATCTCGTGGGGCTGGTCATAGGGCTGGCCATGATCGAGGCAGCGCACGACATAGGTCGCATCCGTGGCCTCGCACCGCCCGCCCACCGTCGCGGAGACGAAGGCGTGGCTCGCGGGAAGCGCATCGACATAGCGCAGCGCCGCGCCGGGCACCCGGGCGAGCCTGTAGAAATCGAAGACCGAGCGCATCACCGCCGGTACGACGATGGCGTCGTTGCTGCCGCTGAAAAGATATACCCGCTGGCGGGCGATGTTGGCGACCGGGTCGATCACGGCGTCGCGTGCAAAGCCGGTTACCGCGCGCCAGCTGTCGGCAGCGGACCAGGCCCGGCTCATGCAGCTCGCGATCAGCGCCTGGGGCCCCTGCCACGCGAACCGCGCGCCGCAATTATAGAGCCCGCCCGCAACCACGCCGACGCCCATCACCTCGCTCGACCAGGCGACCGAATATTGCACCGCCATGAAGCCACCGGAGGAAAGTCCCGAGACGGAGACCTGGGCCTTGTCCGCCCCCAGCGCAGGAAGTTCCTGGGCGGTGACCAGGGACGACCAGCACAGCGCAAGCAGCGCCAGGAGAATGGAAAAAGGTCGCATTTTCACCCCCCGGTGATTCCGACGATCGGCGCCTCGACTGCTCTGCGGCAGCCGCTGGACGCGCCCGCGACCCTGTCTGCTTCTACCATGATTCGCCGCAGTCGCGAAGTAAAATGAACGCTCCTCCGCTGTCGATCGCCAATAGATTCCGTGTTATGCACACGCAATCTTCCTTTTCCCGACACGCCCCGCAAGACAAGGATGGCCCAATGCTCCGTGCGGTGCTCCCGCTCGTCCTGTTAACCGCAGCGGTTCCCACGCTGGCGCAGACCAATTCCCGTGGGGTACTGAACGCAGCCAAGACGCAGGTCGCCGCGCCGGTACTGGTCGCGCGCTACGGGTCCGACCCGCTGCAGCAGGGCGAGTTGCGCCTGCCCAAGGGCAAGGGCCCCTTCCCCGTCGCGGTCGTGATCCATGGCGGCTGCTGGGAAGCGAAGATGGAAGACTGGCAGGGGACCGCGCCGCTGGCCGAGGCGCTGGCCGCGCGCGGCATCGCCAGCTGGAACATCGAATATCGCCGCACCTGCGATGCGGGGGGCGGCTATCCCGGCACCTTCCAGGACGTCGCTGCCGCAACCGACTATCTCGCGGTGCTGGCCAAGACCCAGCCGCTCGACCTGGGGCATGTCGCCGTGGTGGGACATAGCGCCGGGGCACATCTCGCGCTGTGGGTCGCCGCGCGGCCGACGCTGCACGACCCCATCGCCGGGGCGATGACGGTGAAGCCGGTCACCGCGGTGGCGATCGACGGGCCGGGGACGCTGGCGCCGTTCGTCGGCATCGACGCGGAAGTGTGCGGCGCGCCCGCGATCGTGCCGTTCATGGGCGGCACCCCTGCCGAAAAACCTGCCGCCTATACGCTCGCCAGCCCGCAGGACCATCTGCCGCTCGGCGTCCACCAACTGATCGTCGTCGGCGTGCTCGACGCGATGACGGCGCCTTACACCCAAGCAGCGCTCGCCGCGGGCGATACGGTGGTCAAGCTCGCGCCGGGCGGGGCCGACCATTTCAACATCATCACACCCGGGACGCCACAGGGAAAGCAGGTGGCGGACTTCATCGCCGCGCAGGCGTTCGGCGACCAATAGAATCCACTTGCTGCTAACCGTTCGCAACAATATCGCGAACGGTTCGCAATAATCATCCGCCCGCCCCCAGCAGATCGTGCCGCCGCAAGGCGTGGCGGAGCTGGTCATAGGTCAGCCCCAGCGCCTCGGCGGTGGCGCGCTGGTTGAAGCGATGCTCGGCCAGCGCCTGCGACAGGAGCTGCTTTTCGAACCGCGAGACGCGGGTCTTGAAGTCTCCGCCCAAATCCGCCGGCGCTGGCGGCGCGGCGGCGGTCGCGGCCGCAGCCGGCGCCGCCGGCTCGGCAGGCTTTTCCACCGGGCTCATCGACGATGCCATCGGCCTTGGCCGATAGGGCGAGGCGAAGGGGTCGATCTCGATCCGGTCGATCGGCCCGCCGCGATCCCAGCGATAGACCGCGCGCTCCACCACGTTGCGCAGTTCGCGGACATTGCCCGGCCAGTCATAGGAGAGCAGCGCATCGAGCGCGTGCGGCCCCCAGCCCGGCCAGTCCTGCCAGCCCAGTTCGGAGGCCATGCGCCGGCCGTAGAACTCCGCCAGCACTTCCACGTCACCACCCCGGTGACGCAGCGGCGGCAATGTCACCACCTCGAAACTCAGGCGGTCGAGCAGGTCGGCGCGGAAGGTGCCCTTGTCCACCCGCCCCGGCAGATGCTCGTTGGTCGCCGCGACGATGCGCACGTCCACCCGCACCGGCCGCGAGGAGCCGATCCGGTTGATCTCGCCATATTCCACCGCGCGCAGCAGCCGCTCCTGCGCGCCCATCGAGAGCGTGCCGAGCTCGTCGAGAAACAGCGTGCCGCCATCGGCCTCCTCGAAGCGCCCGGTGCGCGCCTTGGTGGCGCCGGTGAAGGCGCCGGCCTCGTGCCCGAACAGTTCGGCCTCGATCAGCGTCTCGGGCAGCGCCGCGCAGTTCATCGTGACGAGCGGCTGGTCCCAGCGCGGGCTCAGGCGGTGGAGACGCTCGGCGACCAGCTCCTTGCCGGTGCCGCGCTCGCCGATCACCAGCACCGGTCGATCGAGTGCCGCCGCCCGGCTCGCCTGTTCCAGCGCGTCGAGAAAGGCCGAGGATTGGCCGATGACCTGGGTGATCCGTTCCATTCCCCCAAGCTTGGCGAATTTTCCCAACTGTTAGCAAGTGGATTTTGCGTAACTACTTTTGTAGTCGAGGCAGAAACGGCGGTTTTCCGCCATTTTTGAAAACTGGCACGCCTCCTGCAAAGATGGAGGCAAGCCCGATGACGGGCACCAACTTCAACCTACCAAGGTTCAGGAACACGATCATGACCAACCAGATCCACACCCTCCGCAACGCCTTCGTGGCGGTTTCCTTCGCCTTCCTCGCCAGCGTGGTTCTCACCGCCGGCGCGGTGGCCCCGGCGATCGCCTGAGGCGGGCACACGAGGTCTCCCCGGCACTACCTCCCTCGGTAGTGCCGGGGCCGCCGGAAGGGCCCCCATCCCTTCCGGCGGCACCCCCAAAGAACATACGAAGGAGCGCAATATCATGGGTATCTTCTCGCGAACCCGCGACATCATCGCCGCCAACGTTACCGACCTGCTCGACAAGGCCGAAGATCCGGCGAAGATGATCCGCATGATCATCCTCGAGATGGAGGAAACCCTGGTCGAGGTTCGCGCCAGCGCCGCCCGGACGATCGCCGATCAGAAGGAAATGCGCCGCCACATCGCGAAGCTGGAAAAGCTCCAGGAAAGCTGGACCGAAAAGGCCGAGCTGGCCCTGTCGAAGGACCGCGAGGACCTTGCCAAGGCCGCCTTGGTCGAACGCCAGAAGGCCGCCGACATGTGCGACCAGCTGCAGCAGGAAATTGCCGTGCTCGACGACGCGCTCCGCGCTTCGGAAGAGGACATCAACAAGCTGCAGAACAAGCTGCGCGAGGCCCGTGTTCGCCAGAATTCGGTCGTCGCCCGCCTGGAAAGCGCCAACAACCGCGCCCGCTTGCGGGAAATGACCAACGGGTCGAAGATGCAGGACGCTTTCTCGCGCTTCGACATCCTGGAACGCCGCGTCGATCTGGCCGAAGGCCGTGCCGATGCGATGGGCCTGGGCGGCAATCCGAAGACGCTCGAAGAGGAAATCGCCGAACTCCGCTCGTCGGAAAAGGTCGATGCCGAACTCGAAGCGCTGAAGGCCCGTCTCAACAAGGGAGCCTGACGCGTGAACGACTTCCTCATCCCGGTCTTCGTCTGTGCCATTCTCTTCCTCGGACTGCCCTGGATCGTCTTCCACTACGTAACCAAGTGGAAGCAGGCCGGGACCATCACCCGGGAAGACGAGAACCTGCTCGACGACCTCTACCGCACGGCGCGGATGCTCGAAGACCGGCTGATGACGGTCGAACGCATCATCGCCGCCGACAACCCCGACTATCGGCCGCACTCGGCGCAGCGCGCTGAGCCGGCCCCCTACGATCCTTCACGGAGGAACTGAGATGTCCGCTCGCACCAAATTCTATCTCGATCGCCAGAACCGCAAGTTCATGGGCGTCTGCGCCGGCCTGGCGGATTACACCGGGATCGACGTGACCTGGGTGCGAGTGGCCACCGTGCTGCTCACCGTCGCCACGGGCTGGGTCGCACTGGGCTATTTCGTGATCGCCTGGCTCGCCAACCCCAAGCCGGTGGGCCTGTACGACACGCCGGAGGACGAGCGCTTCTGGCAGGGCGTCCGGTCGAGCCCCAAGCGCTCGACCGCCGAGGTCCGCTCGAAGTTCCGCGACATCGATCGCCGGCTCGCCGACATCGAGATGTTCTACACCAGCCGCAACACCCGGCTGGCCGACGAGATCGACAGCCTGCGCTGAGGCGCAGGCAACAGGGAGGCAGGACAATGAACTGGGGTGGTCCCGAATTCGTGATCGCGCTGGTGGCGATCTCCACGCTGGGCTGGCTGGCCAATAACTGGATCCGCGCCAAGCATGGCTATTCGATCAGCGACGATAACGGCGAGAATATCCACAAGATCGACCCCGACGCCAACCGCAAGATCGACCTGCTCGCAGCTGAGAACGAACGGCTCGCAGGTCAGATCAGCCGGCTGGAAGACCGGATTTCGGTGCTCGAGCGGATCGCGACCGATCCCGCCGAGCGCACCGCCCGCGCCATCGATGCGCTGCGCTGAGACTGAGGAGACGACCGATGATCGAAGTAGCGCTCGCACCCTTCCTGCCCTGGATCATCCTCTCGGGCATCTCGCTGGGGTTCTTCGGGATCGCCGCGGGGATCTTCAGCCACTGGCTGCGCATCAAGCACGGCTATCCGCTGGAAAATGCCTGGGGCAAGTCGGTCTACCCGCAGCGCAATGACGAGACGATCGAGCGGGTCAAGCTGCTCAGCCAGGAAAACGGCCAGCTGCGCGCCGAACTGGGCGCGGTGAAGGACCGGCTCGCCAATGTCGAGCGCATCGTGACGGACGGCGCGCACCAGCTCGATCGCGAGATCGACGCGCTCCGCAACCGCTCGAACTGAAAGGAACGCAGGCCATGCTTTCCCCCCTTCTCATCCCGATCCTCGGCATTAGCTGCGGCCTCGTGGCGATCATCGGCGGCGTCTTCTTCCGCCCGCTGTTCAAGCTATGGGAGCGCCGGATGGAGATCGAGGCGCAAATGACCGCGGAAAAGGCCGCGCAATACGCCGCCCAGACCGCACGGCTGGAGCAGCGGGTCCAGGTCCTCGAACGGATCATTACCGATCGCGGCATGGGCCTTTCGGAAGAAATCGAGAAGTTGCGCGACGCGCCACTAAACTGAAGAAACGTTTCCACCCTCTTCCAAGCAAGGAAATTTCGATGATTGTCATGCTCGCAGTGCTTGCCGCACTGTGCGGGGGAGCTATTGCCCTCGCTGAAAGCCGCGATCGCCCCCGCCGCCGCGCCCTCCGCGCTGCCCAGGCATCGCAAGCAGGGAACTGAGGCGCCACGCGCGCCGGTTAGGGGAGTAAGGTGCAATGAACCCGTTCGAAATGGTCGTGGCCATCATCGTCGTGATCACGATCGGCAAGGTTCTCCAGGCGCGCTACGGCGTGATCAAGGGGGGCCGGGGCGACAGGATGGAAGGCCTCGCCGTCCGCGATCCCGCCGAGAAGTTCGAGGCAGACCGCCTCCGCGACGAGATCCGCAGCCTCAAGGAGCGCGTCCAGGTGCTCGAGCGCGTCATCACCGACAATGAAAACAGCCTGCGGCTCGACCACGAGATCGAGAAGCTGCGCGACAAGAACCGGATCTGAGCCATGTTTCTGGGAGCGAACCCCATGACCATCGACCCGCAAACCACCCTCACCCTTGCCGTCTCCGGCCTGGCCGGGCTGGGCATGATCACCGCCGCGGCGCTGTCCGGCTGGCGGGGCTGGCTGGCGCTGAAGCACCGCGAGCTGGTCGAACTCCGCCGGCCCGAGCCGACCGCCGCGACGATGCCGAGCCCCGCCTCGCGGATCGAGCTGGCCGACCTCAAGGAACGCATCCGCAAGCTGGAAGCGATCGCCGCCGGGGTGGACCTGTGAGCCAGGCGACCCCGCCGGTGGCGGAGAGCCAGCCCGCCCCGGCACCGGCGCGGGCACCCCGCCCCCGGCTCGGCCTGCGCTACGACGCGCCGACGGCCAAGTAACCACAAGGCTGGAAAAGCGCGCCGGGTGCGGCTAGCGCGGGCTCCATGACCAGCCTCGACGATCTCCAGGAAGAATACGGGTTTCTCGACGCCGACGATCGCTATCGCTTGCTGATCGATCTCGGCAAGGCGCTCGAGCCGATGCCCGACCCGCTCAAGACCAATGCGACGCTGGTGCGCGGCTGCTCGGCCTCGGTGTGGGTCTATCCCACGCGGACCGATGACGGGCGGCTCCACTTCCTGGCGGATTCGAACGCGGCGATCACCAAGGGCATCATCGCGCTGGTGCTGCTGACCGTACAGGACCGCAGCCCCGCGAAGATCCTCTCGACCGACATAGAAGGCGCGCTGGCGCCGTTCGACCTGAAGAACCAGCTCAGCTCGAACCGCACCCAGGGCATCCCCAACATGATCGCGCTGATCCGTGAAACGGCGGGGCGATACGCCTGAGCCCGAGCGAGGAACTCCGCGCCCTGTAAACTGTCATCCCGGCTTTCGCCGGGATGACGAGCAAGAGGTGCGGTGCTCCTGCCGACACGTCGGTCGGTATGGTGAAGGCCTCAGGAAAGCCCCAGCTCGCGGCCGAGCTCTTCCAGGTCCGCGCCCTTCTTCACGATCAGCCATTCGCGCGCCTGCGCGCCGTTGACGACGGTCACCGCACCGCCGGGGCAGACGCCCAGGCACTTGGTCTCGACCACGCCGACGTCCGCCTTGCGGCCCTTGCCCAGCCCGAATTCCTTGCGCAGCGCCTTGGCGAGCGAGGTCTTGCCCTTGGGCCCGAAGCCGCCGCCGAGCTTCTTCGAGCATTTCCCGCAGACCAGCACCGCATTGCCCCAGTTGGAGGCGACCAACTGGCTCATTGCGGCTTCCACTGGCGCCG
>Ga0105237_10008299_pt1 | contig 11270 bp, 9 predicted proteins | sample KBSC24metaG_FD_81520 | JGI IMG/M metagenome (GOLD analysis project Ga0105237, IMG submission 81520) | Corn rhizosphere microbial communities from Kellogg Biological Station, Michigan, USA - KBS C2-4 metaG | ecosystem: Host-associated > Plants > Roots > Rhizosphere > Soil | place: Michigan, USA... | reverse complement strand
GTTTCAATGCCGCTTTCAAGGAAGCGGCGCACGCCGCGGGCCGCCTGGCGGATTCGTTGCTCGTTTTCCACCATCGCGATGCGCACGTAGCCCTCGCCGTGCTCGCCGAAAGCGACGCCCGGCGATACCACGACACCCGACTTCTCGACCATCAGGGTTGCGAATTGCATGCTGCCGAGGCTCGCGAAGGCCTTGGGCAATGGCGCCCATGCGAACATCGAGGCGTCCGGAGGCGGGATCTCCCAGCCGGCGCGGCTGAATGACTCCACCAGCGTATCGCGGCGCTTGCGATAGGTATCGCGCATCTCGCGGATGCAATCCTCCGGCCCGTTAAGCGCCGCGGTGGCGGCCACCTGGACCGGAGTGAATGCGCCGTAGTCGAGGTAGGATTTCACCCGCGCCAGCGCGGCGATGATGCGTTCATTGCCGACCGCAAAGCCCATGCGCCAGCCCGCCATCGAGAACGTCTTCGACATCGAGGTGAATTCGACCGTGACGTCGATCGCGCCGGGTACCTGCAGCACCGAGGGCGGCGGATTGGCGTCGTCGAAATAGACCTCCGCATAGGCCAGATCCGACAGAATGAAGATCTCGTGCCGCTTCGCGAAGGCCACGAGATCCCGGTAGAAATCCAGGCTGGCGACGTAGGCGGTCGGGTTCGAGGGATAGCAGACGATCAGCGCGATCGGCTTCGGAATTGAATGGATGATGGCGCGCTCGACCGCCTCGAAGAATTGCGGCGTCGGCTCCGACGGAACCGAGCGGATCACCCCACCCGCCATCAGGAAGCCGAAAGCGTGAATCGGATAACTCGGGTTCGGACAGAGGATGACATCGCCGGGTGCGGTGATCGCCTGCGCGACGTTGGCAAAACCCTCCTTCGAGCCCAACGTCGCCACGACCTGGGTCTCGGGGTTCAACTTGACGCCAAAGCGACGGCCATAATAGGCGGCCTGGGCCCTGCGCAGGCCGGTGATACCGCGCGAGGCGGAATAGCGATCGGTCCGCGGCTTTCCCAGCGTCTCCTTCAGTTTCTCGAGGACGTGAGGCGGCGCCGGCAGATCAGGATTACCCATGCCAAGGTCGATGATGTCGGCGCCGGCGTTCCGCGCGGCCGCCTTGGCCCGGTTGACTTGCTCGAACACATAGGGCGGCAGGCGGCGGATGCGGTAAAATTCGTCCATGGCTCCTAGAACTCCGGCAACCGATCCAGGCAGTCGGGAGAATCGTCGGCGCGAATTGCCGGAGGACGACTTGGAACTCCGTTTTAAAATCGTGCCAAATCAAAGATTTAGAACGATCTACAACGCACCGAAAGCGATTCTTGCCGAGATTTGCGGTTGAGGCATCCCTTTTAGCACGCGCACCCTGATGCGCCAGCAGTTACATGATGGCGCGGGCGCCTCGGATAATGGCGCGGTGAACCATCAATCGGCTTTTGCCTCGGCCTTTGACTTGGATTTTGTCTTTGATTTGGCTGCCAGCTTGGACTCGGGCTCGGGCTTTGACTCGGGCTTGGCCTTGCCATCCTTGGTGTCCATGGCAGCCGCCTGGTGTTCCCGCGCGGCGATCAACTCGGCCTCGATCTTGGCCCTCTCCGCCGGTGGGATGATCGCATCGACGCGGTCCGGCGGCAGGTCGTGAACCGGGAGATAGGCGCCGGCCTCCTTCGGACGCTCGGGCGCACCCGCCGGTGTTCCCACCGCCGGGAGGTCGGCGATCGTCGTGGAACAGCCACCAAGGACCAGCGTTGCGATCAGCAGCGCCCCTGAGGCAAACACCAGCCCTCGTCGATCCGCCGCCATACGCTGCAGAAGTTCCCTGTTGCCGAACCGCTCTAACGCGAGTGATCTGGTCCCGCTACAACCCAGGCATTCTTGCCCGAAACCATTAAAGACCTGAACAGGAAACTTTCGGGGTACGCCTGCAATATGACAGAAGCATGGTTCTTTGTCGCAACGCAACAAAGGCAATATGTCCGAATATGTCCAATAGATGCCTGTTGTCGTGACGAAACTCAATTCACGCGCTAGTGTCCTGCAATGAGCGAATTATCCACCGAAACCCGGCCCGCCAAGAAATTCGATGCCGACGCCTTTGCGATGAATGTCGCGCGGGCGATGGAAAACAGCGGCAAGGCGCTGGCGGCCTATCTGAAGCCGCGCGAGAGCGGCGAGGTGATCGACAAGCCGCCGAGCGAGATGGCCGAAGTGGTCAAGACGCTCACTGCGGTCGCCGAATACTGGCTGTCGGACGAGACTCGTTCAGCCGACCTGCAGGCCAAGCTCGCCAAGGGCTATCTCGACCTGTGGGGCTCGGCCGCACGCCGCCTGGCCGGCGAGGACGCGCCGCCCGCCATTTCGCCCTCGCCCCGCGACAAGCGATTCGCCGACCCGGAATGGAAATCGAATCAGTTCTTCGATTTCCTGATGCAGGCCTATCTGCTGACGACGAACTGGGCAAACGACCTCGTCCGCAACGCCGAAGGCCTCGATCCGCACACCCGCAAGAAGGCCGAGTTCTACGTCAACCAGATCACCAACGCGATCGCGCCGTCGAATTTCGTCATGACCAATCCGGAGGTACTCCGCGAGACGATTGCCTCCAGCGGCGACAACCTCGTTCGCGGCATGCAGATGCTGGCCGAGGACATCGAGGCCGGCCACGGCACGCTGAAGATCCGCCAATCGGATCCCGCCAATCTCACCGTCGGCGTCAACATGGCGACGACACCGGGCAAGGTGATCTACCAGAACGATCTGATGCAGCTGATCCAGTATCAGCCGACCACCGAGACGGTGCTGCGGACGCCGCTCCTGATCGTGCCGCCCTGGATCAACAAGTTCTACATCCTGGATCTGCGGCCGGAAAAATCCTACATCAAATGGTGCGTCGATCAGGGCATCACGGTGTTCGTGATTTCCTGGGTCAACCCCGACAAGAAGCTCGGGTCGAAGACCTGGGAAGACTACATGAAGGAAGGCCCGCTGGCGGCGATCGACGTCATCGAGCGCGCGACCGGCGAGATGAAGGTCCACACCATGGGCTATTGCGTCGGCGGCACCATGCTGGCGACCACACTGGCCTGGCTTGCCGAGAAACGGCGCGTGCGCGTGGCCTCGGCAACCTTCCTGGCTGCCCAGGTCGATTTCACCCACGCGGGCGACCTCCTGGTGTTCGTCGACGAGGGGCAGATCTCGGCCCTCGAACGCGACATGCAGGAGGCCGGCGTGCTCGAAGGCAGCCGGATGGCGATGGCCTTCAACATGCTGCGCTCGAACGACCTGATCTGGTCCTACGTCGTCAATAATTACCTCAAGGGCCAATCGCCCTCCGCGTTCGATCTTCTGCACTGGAATTCGGATGCGACCCGGATGCCGGCGGCAAACCATTCCTACTATTTGCGCAACTGCTATCTGGAGAACCGGCTGACCAGCGGCACCCTGGCGCTGGACAACACCCTGCTCGATCTCTCCAAGGTGAAAGTCCCGGTCTACAATCTGGCGACCCGCGAGGATCACATCGCGCCCGCCGATTCCGTGCTCTATGGCTCGCAGTTCTTCGGCGGACCGGTGAAATATGTCCTCGCCGGGTCGGGACACATCGCAGGCGTCGTCAATCCGCCCAAGACCGGCAAATATCAGTACTGGACCAACGACAACATCAAGAACGTTTCGCTCTCGGACTGGATCAAGGGCGCGCAGGAGCACAAGGGCTCGTGGTGGCCGGACTGGCGCGAATGGCTCAGCGGCATCGACCCCGAGCAGGTTCCGGCGCGACCGGTCGGCAGCGAGGCGCTGCCGCCGATCGAGGATGCGCCCGGCAGCTATGTCAAGGTCCGTGCGTAGCGCAATCGCACATCCTTCGCTATAAGTCCGTTGGTCCCGCAGGTTGCGGGAGGGAATCGTAGTTCGGGTTTTTGAGAGGACAACCGATGACGCGTGAATTGTTCTGGCTGGCGCTGACGGTAATTGTGACCGGCCTGCTGTGGATTCCCTACGTGCTCAACCGATGCCAGATTCGCGGGCTCTCAGGCGCCATGGCAAATCCCGCCCGCGGCGACAAGCCTCTCGCACCCTGGGCCACGCGGCTGATGTTCGCGCACGACAACGCGGTCGAAAACCTCGTGATCTTCGCGCCGCTGGTGCTGATTCTCAACGCGGCTGATTATTCGACGCAATGGACGGTGCTCGCCTGCGCGGTGTTTTTCTGGGCCCGCGTGGCGCACGTCATCGTCTATACGCTCGGCCTGCCTGTGTTCCGCACGGCAGCCTTCACCGTGGGCTTCCTGGCGCAGGCGGTTCTGGCGCTGGCGATCTTCAAGATCGTCTAATTGCCCTGCACGCTACCGTCCCACGGCGCAACGCCTACTGCTGCGCCGAGCCTGCAATTGACCCTCCTGGATACCTCCCCTAGACTGCGCGTGCGGTTACGACATTCCGTCACCGGGACTTGTAATGGCCAATTCTTCGGATGGCGCGCGCGGGCGTCGGGCTTTCTCCGATATGGTCAGCGTCGGGGGCGCCGCCATCGCGCCGCTGCGCCGTGGGTTGGCTGCTTTGCTTGCGGCACTGAGCGATCAAGCGCAAGCCGCCTTCACCCGCCATTTCGACGGCGGCTACGATCCCGGCACCGTCGACAAAACAGGTCAGCGCGGTGACGGCAGAATAGAGGTCCGCAATCTGTCCGCGCGGTATGGCGAACATCTTGCCCTCGAGGGCGTGACCGGAGATTTTGCTCCGTCGAGCATGACCGCCGTCGTCGGCCCAAACGGAGCCGGGAAAAGCACGCTCTTGAAAGTGCTTGCCGGGATTATCAGGCCAATGGCCGGCGAGGCCTCCTGCCCCGCGCTTGCCCGCCATCGCCTGGCTTATCTGCCACAGCAAGCCGAACTCGACCGTGGCTTTCCGATCACCGTCGGCGAACTCGTCGCACTCGGCGATTGGCGACATTTCGGCTCGGTCCGAAAGCCGTCCCCAAGCCTGGGCGCGCGGGTCCATGAGGCGGTAGCGACCCTCGGTCTTGAAGCCTTGATCGACCGGCAAATTGCCGAACTCTCGGTCGGTCAATTTCAGCGGGCCCTGTTCGCGCGGCTCCTGTTGCAGGATGCGGACGTCATATTGCTGGATGAGCCATTCGCCGCCGTCGATGAAAGCACGACCGACGAGTTGCTGAACTTGCTGCAACGCTGGCGAGAGCAAGGACGAACGATCGTCGCGGTGCTGCACGATCTGGAGCGCGTGCGCCGGCATTTCCCCTTGACGCTGCTGTTGGCGCGCTCGCCCATTGCATGGGGTGAAACCTCGCTCTCGCTGTCGGCCGACAATCTGGCGCGCGCCCACGCGACACCGGGTCTGCCGCAGGGCGGCCACCTTGGACGTGCCGCGTGATCGGACAGCTGTTTGGCTTGCTGACCGGACCGTTCGAGGCGTTCGGCTTCATGCGGATCGCGCTGGTCGCGAGCTTCGCCCTGGCTCTGGCAAATGGCCCGGTCGGCACGCTGTTGCTGTTGCGTCGGGAAGGCCTGAGCGGCAATGTCTTGTCGCATGCGGTGATGCCGGGCGCAGCAATCGGCTTTCTCTACGCCGGCTACTCCCTGGCCGCCCTGAGTTTCGGCGGCCTGCTGACGGGCCTTGTCGTCGCCGGTTTGGCCGCGCTCAAGACGACGTCGAAGCCGCAGCGCCAGGACGTCGGCTTGATTGCCTTCTATCTCGTGTCGCTGTCGTTCGGAATTCTGATCGTCGCCGCGCGGGGCAGCCAGGCCGATCTGATGCATGTTCTCTTCGGCACGGTATTGGCGATCGACGTCAAGGCGTTGCTGCTTATTGCCTGCATCACCAGCCTCACCCTGCTGGTCATCGCAGCGCTCTATCGCCCTTTGGTCGTCGAATCCTTCGACCCGTCGTTCCTGCGCGCGGTCGGGGGCGGCGGAAGCTGGTTCCACGCCATTTTCATCGTGCTTGTCGTGCTCAATCTGGTGGCGAGTTTCCAGGCTTTCGGCACCTTGCTTGCGATCGGACCAATGCTGCTGCCGGCGGCTGCGGCGCGATGCTGGACGCAGAAGGCATGGCCGATGATCGTCCTTGCGACCGTCATCGGAATGACCGCCGCCCTTTCGGGGCTGCTCATCTCCTACTACGCCAACCTGCCCTCGGGGCCGGCTATCGTGATAAGTGCCGGGCTGATCCACGGCATGTCCCTGCTGGTGGCGGGCCGGATGCCGTTCAAACCGAGGATTCCTGGAGGACAACGATGAAACGGCACGCGTCAAGTCGGTCGCTTCGGTTCGTCCTGGCCAGTGTCGGGATCCTGCTCGGCGTTGGCCCGGCCGCCGCCGCCGACAAGATCAAGGTTGTGGCGACCTTCAGCGTGATTGGCGACATGGTCGCGAATGTCGCTGGCGATCGGGTCGATCTCGTGACCCTGGTCGGACCGGGCGGCGATACTGAGCTGTTCAAGCCATCCTTGGCCGACGGCAAGAGCGTCGCCGAAGCCAAGATCGTCTTCATGAACGACCTCAACGACGAGTTCGAACCCTGGCTCGAGCCTCTGCTCAAGAGCGTCAAGTTCGGCGGCAGCAAAATCGTCGTCAGCAGGGGCGCGAAGACCTACAGCTCCAGTGAAGAGCGCGCGCCGCGGAGCAAAGGGGCCGAGGAGATTGACCAGCACGCGTGGCTCGACCCGAAGAACGGGGTCATCTATGTCAAGAACATCGCCGCGGCTCTGGCCAAAAGCGATCCGGCCAACGCACCGGACTATCGCGCGCGGGCGGCCGCCTACATCAAGGACCTGCAGGATCTCGACTCCTGGGCGAAAACCGAGATGGCCGCTGTCCCGCCGGCCAAGCGGCGCATCCTCTCCTCGCACGATTCACTGCAATACCTTGCCAAGGCCTACGGCATTACGATGCTGTCGATCAATGGCTGGACCAACAACAGCGAGGCGTCCGCGGCGGAGCTCGCCAGTCTTAGCCAACAGATCCGGCGAGAGGGCATCCACGCGCTGTTCCTCGACAGCATCACCGACCCACGCGCCATGCAGCAGGTCGCCCAGGAGACCGGCGCGACCATCGGCGGTACGCTCTATGGCGACGCGCTGTCGAAGCCGGGCGAAGAGGCCGACAGCTACGCGAAGATGGTTCGTCACGACGTGACGACGCTGATCGCCGGCATGATGAAGAATTGACGATGGATGCCCCTGGCATGGCGCCGCTTGGCGGACCTCTTCTGGCGAGCGCGCGTGCTCGCCTTGCGATCGCAGGTGCCGCGATATTCGTGCTGTGGCTTGCCGTGTTATGGGCCAGCCTGTCGGAACCAACCCGCAAGGCGGCGACGCAGAACCCGGCTCCCGCGGTCCCTGCCCTGCGCCTCGTCGTCGCCTCGGGACAGGCGGCGCCGGGGGGCGGTCGTTTCGACCGCTTCGACGTCGGCTCGCAGCCGATCGTTGCGCCCGTCAACGGTCGCGGCCAGGTTGCCTTTTATGCCAGCGTGGCGCGGGGCAAGGCGAGCGAAGGAATTTTCCTCGCCACCACCTCGCGAATTACGAAAGCGGCCGCGGTCGGCGATGCGGTGCCAGGGGGCGGCGTTCTGTCGGAATTTGCCCGGCACCCCGTTCCGGCGCTGAACGATGCCGGCAAGATCGCATTCGGTGCAGCCGTCGCCGGTGCCCGCGCCACCGAAGGAATTTTTCTCGCAACTGACAATGGCCTCAAGGCCATCGCACTGAGCGGGGCCGACGCGCCCGGTGTGCCAAACGGCACCTTCGTCGAATTTGATGCGCCGGTGCTGAACAATCGGGATGAAATCGCCTTTGTTGGAACGGTGCGGCGAGGACGGGAAACGCTGCAGGTGCTTTATCTTTACAGCGGCGGCGTGTTGCGCAAGCTGGTCGCGGGTGGTGATCCGGCCCCACGCGGCGGTAGCTTCGACCGCTTCGGCCTTCCCGCCATCAACAATCGGGGCGTGGTCGCCGTTCCCGCGATCCTCGAACGGGGTGCAGTGCTCGGCGGAATCTTCGTCGCCGGCGCCCGCGAATTGCGCCTCTTGATCGGCGCCGGCGAGATTGGACCGGGCGGCGCGATGCTGGTGCGGTTTTCGGAGCGGGCTGCGATCGATGATGCGGACAATGTCGCCTTCGTCGCCCATCTCGGCTCCGGCACCGCTTCCGAAGCCGTGCTGGTCGCGACTGCCGGCGGTCTCACGCAGTTGGCGCTCACCGGGGAGAGTGCGCCCGGCGGCGGCCGCTTCGCCGCATTCGGGCCATGGCCCAATTTCGGCCCCGACGCCACGGTTGCCTTCGTGGCGGCCATCGATGACGGGCCCGGAGGCCTCGCGATCTATATCGGAACCGCCGGAGCCGTTCACCGCGTCGCAATGGTCGGCGACCCCATGGCCAATGGCGGCGTCATCCCCGCGCTCGCACTCAACTCCGTCACCTCGGTCGGCTCGCGCGGTGGCCTGACATTCGCCACCATGGCCAGTCCGGAAAGCGGTCAGAACGGCATCTATTACTATGGGCCGCCGGGAGACTGAACCAGCTCAGTTCATGTCATGCGGCGGATATTCGCGAAACACGTTCTTCGCGGAAATCAGCACGTGGCTGGTCGGCGTTCGCGCCGGGACTTGCTCGCCGCGCAGCATCCGCATGGCAATCGGCAGGACTTCATAGCCATAGCGGTCCATGTAATAAGCCACTGAGCCCAGGATGATGCTGCCGCGATTGGCAGGATCGATCTCCTTTTTTTCACTGGCGCCGCCATGGACAAGACGGCTCGCGCCTTGACTCACGATGACGCAGTCATTGTTGCGCCTGGCGGTCTCAATCGCCGTTTTGGCCGCGAGCGCGGAAGCGTCGTCGAGCGCCGCGACGAGGACTTTGCGCCTGGTCTGGCTAGCGAGAAACTTGGCGAGAGCGCCCTCCGCACGAACCGGATGGCCGGCGCTGTCCAACAAATCAGGCGGAACATTCGGCAGTTCCTCCCGCAGCCCCTCCGTCACACCCCGGATGCGCGCGGCGACGAACGGGCTGGGATCGGCGACGTCTCCCAGGATGGCGGCGACCGCCGTCTGATCGGGCCAGTTCTCCTTGGCGAATTGCCCGAGCGTTCGGCCCGCGATCGTGCCGGCCGCGAGATGATCGGCGGTGTAAAGCGGTGCGTCCGGAATCGGATCGTTCAACGCAAGGACGGGAATCCCCGCGGCTTTCAGCCGGCGACCGATTTCGACATTGGCTTCCGCGTCGGAATTATATTCGATCAGCAAATCGACGTTGCGGGACACCGCATCCGCCGCATTGGCAAGGGCTCTGCCGGCGTCGCCGCCATTGTCGTAATAGATCATGTCCAGCGGCAAGCCGCGCGACGCAAGCTCGAAGCTGCGGCGGATTTCCGCCCCGCTAAAGCCCAGGCCCTCGATCGAGGTGCCCGGCTCCTCGTTCAGATTGGCGAAAGCCACCCGAAAGCGCCGGGCCTCCGCGATTGCCGCGCGTTCGGACCAGGCGGCGGCGAGGATCGCGATCAGGACATGCCGGCGCTTCATTCGAAGCGCCGGCGAAGTTGCGCCCAGCAGGATCCGCCACACTACCTGATAGCTTCGATATTGACGAAGGTGCCGGTGGTGCCCACCGCCTTCGGCACCGTCATCGAGAGGAAGAAGGTCGCGCGTTTGCTGCTCGCCGCCTCCGCGGCGATCAAATCGGTCCGAACGTTCTCGATAATGTGGATGCCGTTATTCGTCAGCAGCAGCGCGTGAATCGGGAACGCTTCATTGGTATCCTCGCTGGGGATCACCTCGACCGCCCAGGTATCGGCCCCGACCAGAACCACTTTTTGATCGGCCAGCCATTGCGCTGCGGCTTTGCCGAGACCGGCCTCCGATCCGTTATAGGTGGCATTCTGCGCCGGGAACTGGGTGAACAGGTCCCCCCATCCGGTGTGCAGGAACACCGCATCGCCTTCGCGCAGGACGACATTATACATCTTCAAGGCAGCCTGGATGTCGGCTTCGGTAATCACCGTGCCACCGTCGAGACATGGCGTCTTGCAGGCGGGGTTGGTCTTGAGCTTGCCGGCGTCCTGGAACACCTTGACCATGTCGAGGATCACACCGCGCGTCGCAAACGTCTTGAGATTTTCAAGCCCCAGCTTCTTCAAGTTGTTCTGGGTGACGAACTTTCCCATCGGCGTCTGATTGTAATAGCAATCCATGATGCCGATGTGACCCATGCCGTCGATATGCGTTCCGACATGGCTTTGGCTGAGATAGGTGTCTTCCATGTAGGTCAGTTTGTTTTTGCCGTATTCGGCACCCGGAACCAGCGAGGCGGTGGTCAGGATCGTCTTGGTGAAGCGCGTGCCGAACAGCGGCACGCCGTCGACGAGGTTGTTGGCCATGGGAATGACGACGCCGGTCTGGATTTCCGCGGCGGCGGCCTTGGTCACCGCGGGCGTGATGCGATTGGTCGCGCCGGTCTGATCGTCCGGACCGAAGGGGGATGCTTTGACCAGCGTCTTGCAATCACCCTGCGCTTGCGCGACGCCCAGGCTTCCCAAGAGTCCTAAGGTCGTTAGCATGACACTTGCAATGATCGACACGTGTCTCATGATGGCCTCCCTGGATCTGCCGGCGGTTGCATCCGCACGTTGCAATGGCCAATCATGGCAGGCCTTCGATGCGGTTTCAATCGGCGTCTTGTCCTCTCTCATTTCGAATTTTGGCGGCCAGCGGAATACTGGGTCCGCTGCAACGCAAACTGGAACAAATTGACAGCGATCGATAGCCTTAGGCGTTGCTGCGATAGAACCGGAGCGCTTCTTCATCCACGCAGGCACCATCCTGCTCAGGGAAACAGCGCGATCTGCTCGAGCCCCGCCGTCTCGGAAAGGCCGAACATCAGGTTCATGTTCTGGATCGCCTGCCCGGCAGAGCCCTTCACCAGATTGTCCAGCACCGAAATCACGATGGCGCGGTTCTTGATCCGGTCGGGGATCACGCCGATCTGCACATAGTTCGATCCACGCACGTTCTGCGTCTGCGGCAGCACGCCGGCCTTCGCGACATGCACGAAGGGCTCATCCCGATAGGCCTGCTGCAGCGCCGCGCGCAGATCGTCAGGGGTCGCCCCGTTCAGCTTGACATAGCAGGTGCAGAGTTCGCCGCGCGCCATCGGAATCAGGTGCGGCGTAAAATTCACCGTGACCGCGGAGCCCGCGGCAACGCCGATTTCCTGCTCGATCTCCGGAGCGTGCCGATGGGTGCCCACCGAATACGGCG
>Ga0105237_10008296_pt1 | contig 11276 bp, 6 predicted proteins | sample KBSC24metaG_FD_81520 | JGI IMG/M metagenome (GOLD analysis project Ga0105237, IMG submission 81520) | Corn rhizosphere microbial communities from Kellogg Biological Station, Michigan, USA - KBS C2-4 metaG | ecosystem: Host-associated > Plants > Roots > Rhizosphere > Soil | place: Michigan, USA... | reverse complement strand
GCCAGTGATGAACTGAATAAGGCCAACCGGGAGTATGAGCAGGTCTTCGAAAAGATCATGGAGTTGGAAAAAAACCAGTGACCGGCGCCGATATGAATAGCCCATCGAGATACTTTGTTGTCTTATTGTTCCTGCTGCTGTCGATCAGCAGCGCATATGCCCAACAGACAGGACAACGTCCAAGGATAGGGCTGACCCTTAGCGGGGGTGGAGCAAAAGGGCTTGCGCACATCGGTATCCTGAAGGCCATCGACTCTGCAGGACTGAAGATAGACTATATCACGGGCACCAGCATGGGTAGCATTATGGGCGCCCTCTATGCCATTGGTTATTCCGCGGACAGCATTGAAAAGATCACCCGGCATATAGACTGGGACCTGCTGCTCTCCAATCAATCCACCATGCGCAGTATAATCATGGAGGAAAAGGACGAATACGGCAAGTACATTGTCGAGCTGCCCTGGGTAAATCACTGGTTCCGAATAGCCACCGGCGTTATCGAAGGACAGGAGCTATGGCTGAAGTTTTCCGAGCTGTTCCGTCCCGTTTATAATATCAAGGACTTTCACAAATTCTCCATACCCTTCGAGTGCATTGCCACGGATGTATCCACGGGTGAACCATTGGTGATGGACAGCGGCGACATCGTTTCGGCCATTCGCAGCAGCATGGCCATTCCCTCTCTTTTTACGGCGGTGGAATACGACGGAAGGAAACTGGTAGACGGCGGTGTCGTACGCAATTTCCCCGTACAGGATGTCCGGAAGATGGGGGCCGACCTGGTCATCGGGAGCAATGTATCGGGTTCGCTGCGTACCTCCGACCAGGTAACAAACGCCATACAGGTGTTGTTACAGGTGGCATTCTTTCGCGAGGCGGAGGATACCCGCAAGCAGATACCGCTGTGTAACATTTATATCCATCAGCCGCTGGAAAAGTTCGGCATGGGCAGTTTTGGCGAGGCCGACCAGATCCTGGATGCGGGACTAAAGGAAGGCAGGGAACTGTATCCTGTCTTCAAGCATCTGGCTGACAGCCTGAATGCCATTTATGGCCCGCAGGAAATAGCCCAAACCAGGCTGCCTGCTGCAGCTCCTATAAAGATCTCTTCTTTTGAAGTAAGAGGATTGAAAAGGACGTCGGAGCCTTTTTTTATACAGTCCACCGGACTGGAGGTCGGCCGGTATTATACCACCACCAATCTGTCCAGGATGATCCGCAGGGCATTCGGCACACGTTACTATAACCATATCACGTATTCATTGGAGTCGAGTGGTGGTGATAGTAACCGGGTGGTCTTCGAAGTAGAGGAAAACCCATTTACCTTTGCCAAGCTGGGGCTCAACTATAATCAGTTCAGCGGCATCAGCGCCATCATCAACCTTACCAGCCATGACTTCTTTACCCCTACTTCCCGCAGTCTGTTAACCCTCAATATCGGGCAGAATTTTCGACTGCGGGCAGAACATCAGCAATACTTCAGCCGGGGTGGGAAACTTGCCTTTTCGCTGGGTACACAGTTCGACCAGTTCCGTATCACAACCTATAACAGCGCTTACAAGGAAGAAGGGCTCTACGATCAGGACTATTTCAAGCTGGATGGCAAGCTCAGCTATTTCACCAGCCGGGGTCTGATGCTTGGGGCCGGCAGCCGGTTTGAATGGACCCATTACGATCCGTCCATCACCTCCAGTCTGGAGTTCAAGGGGCGCAATAACTTTACAACAAGCTATTTTTTTATCCGTCATAATACCCTGGACAGGCCCATCTATCCCCGAAAAGGGACCAAGATTGACGCGGAGGCAGACTATGTTTTCGAGCAAGATCCCCACTCCCAATACTTTGCTTCAGACACCACCCGGAGCGACACCAGCTTTTCAGACAAACCTTATGAACGGGTCCTGTTCAGCCTGGACAGGTATACGCCACTGGCCAAGCGCTATACATTGCTGACCCATGCACAGGTAGGGATCAACTTCAACTATATCCACAACATCATGAATGAGTTCTCCATCGGGGGGCTTACCAGTAATTTCCATAACCAGGTGACTTTTTCAGGACTTCGTGAGGGCACTTTTTATTCTGCCAGCGTGGCCGCGCTGCTGGTGGGACTGCGCTATCAGCTCTTCAGTAACACCTTTATCACCGGCAAGGCCAATGTTCTCTTTTCCAATTTCATAACGGACAACAAGACCTTTTTCAACACGCCGGACTTCCTTTCCGGCTATTCGCTTACATTCACATACAATTTCGCGCTCGGGCCGCTGGAGCTGAGCGCCATGTACAGCGATCAATCGAAAAGAGTATTTGGATATGTGAATATCGGGATACCTTTTTAGAAGGGTCTTACTCCCTGGCCTTTATAAAATCACTGACGATATAGCTGATCAGCTTGCCCGTCATCGGGTCCTGCCGTCCGTCGTCCATCGCAGCGGCGCCTTCACAAATATGAAAGTAAGCGATCATCGAATTGCTGGCCGCCAGCGTGACATACTGACGGGCATGCATAGCCGTAAGTCCTGTAGGAGCCATGCCTGCGCTAAGGACACCTTCGATGCAGTCCAGGTCCATCTCCAGTCCAATATAGCCGTCCTCGGTAAAGGACGTGGCATGCGCTACGGCCTGGATAAAATTCCTTTTCTCCAGGAGAAAGATATCCTCATAGGTAATTAGGTCGATAAAGGGATTATTGATGATGTCCAGCCATACATTCTGTTGCAGATAGTTCTCGTGTATGCCGACAATACAGTATTTCTGCAGGTACCCATCCTCCTCCGCATACCGGAACCCATTGCCGCTGTGCCGGCCTTCGGCAGGACGGAAGTCTGTATGAGCGTCCAGGTTGACACAGTTGATCTGTGCCAGGGGTATGAGCCCGGCCTTATGAAGACCTTTGGCCGAGTCTTTGATCAGGGGATATGAGTTATTATGTCCACCGCCAATGACGATCGGTATCTTACCAAAGGCGGTGATGATCCTTACCAGATCTTCTACGGCCTCGTCGATGGTATGCACTGCGTGACGATAGGCCTCTTGTTTCTCCTCCTGTCCATGGGCATTGGTCTCGATCAGCCGTTGCATCTCAGTGAAATCAAAATGCCCCAGCACGAGGATACTGTCCCCTTCCAGAAAGTCATTGCTTTGGATATTGAGGAAGCAGTCCAAAAAAGGCTGCCACGCCGTAGAAGCACCTCCCTGGCTGCCATTGGCTCTGGCGCCGATGTCCTCCGGGACGCCTATTAAAACATATTCAGCCGGAGACCTTTCGATGGATGAGGTCAGGGAGGCAGCGTCGGCAGTCAAAACCCGCTCGCCCAGCTTGGTCTCAAACTTTCGGATACGGGTCCGGGAAAGGATGTCCTGTTTGCTGTAGACGTTGAGGTATTGCATATAAGGAATTTTTTAAGATGATATCTTGTCGTCAACAATTTTCAATACGGCTGCCTCTGTGGCGATGGCTTTACTTTCCAGCTCTTTTCCACGGGCGAGCACTTTTTCCAACCAGGCTTTGTCCTCATAGCCGGAAGCGTTGATCCGGACATTCAGCCACGCACCCAGTACGGCGCTTCGGGCGCAGAGCGCTCCCACACCAGCATCGGATATAGAATTCGGATTGCCCGTCGCCGCCATGGCCTGGATAGTTTCCATGCTCGCATAAGCCACTTCCATCACACGCAGCGGAATTTCAATTGCAATCCTTGTAGCCTCCTGTATGGCTTTCGAACGGGCCGCTTTTTCCCCGGGCGTGGCCTTGGGCAGGCCAAAGGCGGCCATGATCCCGTTGAACGCGCGGGTATCCGCATCCACGAGGTCGATCAGCTCTTTTTTATATTGCTGTCCTTTTTCCGCCCAGCTGCTGAACTCCTCCCATCGCTGATCCCATCCCTTTTTATGGGACGAGAGATTGGCAACCATCGCGGCAAGAGAGGCTCCCAGAGCTCCAACATATGCCGAGATAGAACCACCGCCGGGGGCAGGGCTTTCACTGGCCGTCTCATCGGCAAAGTCTGTGAGACTTTTATTTATCAGCGTATGGTCAGTAGCGTTAGCTAATAAATACTCTATGATGCGCTCTTCCGGCCGGAATGGCGCCAGTTCATCAAGTCCCATCGAAAGTATGGCAATCCGGATGAGCTCTTTTTCGGACACGCCGGTGGAGCGCTGCTGTTTCTGAAGAAAATATTTACCCGCATCCAGCATGGCCTGTAAGGGGATCAGACCTACCAGTTCGCTGCCTGTGACCCGAAGTCCCCTTTCCGTCGCCGACTTGCATACTTCGTCGAAAGCTATATGTACGGGCGTCACCCGTATATTGGTCAGGTTCATGGATATCTGGGCAATACCATACTCTTCTATATACCAGCCAATGGCCTTTACAGCCTTGAGACGGCCGGGCACGCTGACTGGTTTGCCATCTGCGCCGACCACGGGCTTACCGTTGATGGGATCGCCTTCCCGAAGGACGCGCCCGGCTTCCCGGACATCAAACGCAACTGAGTTAGCGCGGCGGGTCGAGGTAGTGTTGAGGTTTACATTATAGGCGACCAGGAAGTCCCTGGCCCCGATGACGGTACCGCCCCGGCGGATATCAAATACCGCAGGCCCGCAGTCAGGCGCCCATTCGGGCAATTGTATCTTTTTAAAGAATCCTTCATATTCTCCGGCCCGGATGATGGAAAGATTGCTACGCCGCTTGTCAGGCTGCGCCTCTTCATATAAATAGACGGGTATCAGCAGTTCGTCCCCTACCCTTTTTGCCAGCTTCCGCGCCCAGACGGCCGTCTCTTCCATGCTGATGCCGGCGATGGGTATCAGGGGGCAAACATCAGTGGCTCCCATACGAGGATGCTCGCCTTTATGACGGCTCATGTCGATGAGCTCTCCTGCCTTTTTGATGGCCCTGAAGGCGGCTTCGACAACAGCTGCGGGGTGGCCGACAAAAGTAACGACTGTGCGGTTGGTGGCTTTACCAGGGTCCGTATTCAGAAGGCGTACCCCTTCTACGGCTTCAATCTCGCCGGTGATCTGCCGGATGATATTCAGATCCTGTCCTTCGCTAAAATTTGGAACACATTCGATGATTTGATTTCCCATAGTGCAGCAATTTAAGGAAACTGCCGGATTTTGTCAGTCATTGTCCGCCAGCCTTCTTCTCGGGCGGATAAAGTCCAGTGGATTGCTGATAAAATAGCGTCCCAAAATTCCTAAAAATTCGGGATAATCCCGCAGGCGGACGCCCCGGCTCTTCGCGGCAACGACAAAGGCCAGGGAGAAGCTGACGAGAAAATTCAGGAACCCGATGCCCAGCACTCCGATGACCACGGTGATCAGGTAGCCCGGATCGACCTGGCTAAAGCCAAGGCCATATACGGCCAATGCAGTATTGCCGGCAGAGATAGTGATATGACGAATGTCGAAATGGATACCGAATATCTCGCTCACAAATCCGGCCATACCGAGGAAAAAACCCAGAGCAATATTGCCTATCAGTGCGCCAGCATGCTTTTCTACATACATTGACAGCTTTTTCAGCCTGTCCCGGTTCATGGACATCCGGAGTATGGGATGCGTTTGTAGTCTCCCGGCAATATGCCCATATTGTATCTTATTCTGTACATAGCCGGCAATGATGCCGCTGATAAAAAGGAAAACGCCCGTGTTGCACGCGTAAAGAAGAGAAAGGCTCTGCCAGGGGTGCTGATCTTTTAACATCTGCATGGCGGCGGGACCGGATACAAGTGGAGCGCCGGATAGCTTATCATAGAGCCATGCCAGGAAAAAGGCGCCAGGGAATACGATGACCAGGTTCCCTATAAAAGAGGCGATCTGGCTGCGGGATACTTTGGCCACGGTGACGGCCAGGTTGTACAGGTTGGGTTGCCGGGTGTTGCGCCGGGTGTCCAGACTGCCGGCGACTGCACTGGCCGTAAAGGCAGGCTGTTTGGTGGCCAGGGTCGTATGCGTCTCCTCGATGAGTATGAACCCGAGGCTATAGTTCATACTATAGGCAAAGCCGTGCCAGAAGATGGCCATCGGCATTTTTATCAGCAGGTTCTTGATCAGCACTACGAGACATATCCAGGCGCCGCCACCCATGGCGCTGGAAAGCATAGACCTGTATTCAGTCCAGGTGGAAGTGATGTATTTGCTGCCTTTTTCACCCTTGTGCTCCGCTATCTGATAGGCCAGATATCCCATGGTCTGGGACATGAATTCAAGGATGCTGTTCTTCCTGTTCTCGTTACGGACAAGCATGCGAAAGAAATCCACAAACTTTCCGGCATCAAAGTGATGGTTATTGTCCAGCAGGTCGGTGAGGATGGAAATACGCTCCATCCGATTGGCCAGAAGGATGAGTATATAGGTCTGATGCAGACTGGCACCCCGCTGGGTATGGTTGTTCCGGATGTATTCGAGTATGTCGCGGCACTGAGCAAGGGACCTCTCAATCTTTTCCGCGGCCGCCTGTGGATTCAGCTCCAGTTCATGTACATGATAGTTTTGTTGTACAAAGGGGTTGTCCTCTTTGCTCTCCACGGGCATATAATCCAGCACTTCCCTTTCCAATCCCAGCTGCGCTACCTGGAAGCTCAACGTCTTTTCTGAATACAGCAGTTGAGAAAGGATCCTTTCGTCGTCCACGTGCAGGGAGAGGCCAACGCTCTCGAAGAAGAGCACCCAGTCCTCCCTTGGGATATCTTCCACCCATTTGTAATCGTTATTGTGAAAAAATACCCGGTTGAGCACATAGAGGAAGTCATTTTCATTTCGCAGGGGTGGCAGCAGCTTATGTCTCAGTCTGCCAAAGAATTCCTGCCAGAAGCCCCTGGCCAGGGGAATTCCGCTTTCCGTCAGGGCGGAGGAAAGGTCTGTGCGTATCAGCTGGGAAAGAATGGCGTGCTGCAGATTGCCCAGCAACACAGGACTCTGATGCAGGGCAGAAGTGATACGACGGATATTTTCCGCCGCCGGCAGTCTGTCCGGCGAGGAAGAAGGGCGGATCGAGGAAAAGAAGGACACGAGGAAGTCTAGCCCCTGCTCGCTGTCCGTGATAGGAAGTATGGAGGTCCTTTGCGCTATGGCCCGGATAAAATCTACTTTTTCCTTTTTCTTACGTCCAAACATAATGGTCCTTTTTTAAAGGCAGCAGCGGCCTCGTCAAACAAGCTCTCCCCCGATGAAGACCCGGTCCACGAGGTTGGAACCAAAAGCATAGGGCAAATAAGCCAGCGACGGGACAGGTTTTGTAAGGATAAGGTCAGCTCTTTTCCCCGGTGTAAGACTGCCTGTTACGGTTCCCAGCTCCATAGCATACGCCCCGTTGATCGTAGCTGCATTGATAGCCTCTTCCGGCAGCATCTGCATCTGGATACAGCTCATGGCCACTACCAGGTTCATATTGCCGCTGGGTGAGGACCCGGGGTTGAGGTCGGAGGCCAGCGCGATGGTGCAGCCGGCATCTATGAGCCGGCGGGCGGGCTGAAAAGGCATTCGGAGGAAGAAGGCCGCCGTGGGCAACAGCGTGCCGACGGTGTCGGAATCCTTCAAGGCCGCAATGGATGCATCGTCCATCATTTCCAGGTGGTCGACGGACAAAGCGCCCAGCTTCACTCCTACCTGCACGCCCCCGGAAATGTTCAGCTGATTGGCGTGGATCTTTGGTCTCAGACCGTACTCCATACCGGCCCTGCAAATGGTCTCCGTCTCCGCCGGATCAAAGAACCCTTTTTCACAAAACACATCGATGTAATCAGCCAGCTGCTCACGGGCGATGACAGGCAGCATTTCATGTATGAGGATATCTATATAGCCCTGGTGATCGTCCCTGTATTCGGGAGGATAGGTATGCGCTCCCAGAAAGCTGGCCTTTATTGAGAGGCGGGACCGCTGCTTCAGCTTTTTTATGACGCGGAGCATCTTCAGTTCTCCTTCTACCGTCAATCCATAACCGCTTTTTATTTCTATAGATGCGGTACCAAGATGGCTGAGCTCCTGTAGTCTTTTCCAGGCCTGGTCGAACAGCACCTCCTCGGATGTTTCACCCAGGACCCGGGCCGAATTAAGGATACCTCCGCCCCTGGCGTTGATCTCTGCGTAGCTGAGACCACGTATCTTATCCACAAACTCCGTTTCACGACTGCCTGCATATACGAGATGCGTATGGCTGTCGCACCAGGCAGGAAGAAGCCAGCAGCCGGATGCATCGATGGCGGGTTGGGTTGTCAGCCTTGGTGGAAGATCCTTCATGGCGCCCAGCGCCGCAATGTGCTCGTCCTCTATGAGGAGCCATCCGTCCTCGATATAGGGCAGTTCGGCCAGTTCGGCGCCGCGTAGAGGCCCTTGCTGCGTATGGACGCCGGCCAGCTTACAATTTATGATCAATTGGGAAGACATGGCCCAAGATAGATAATTTGTGTGGTTCCAGGCCCGCAGGCTCACAAAAAATCAGCCTTGTCCAGCTTGCGGGATATCCTGCAGGCAGCGTTGATGAGCCCTACATGACTGTATGTCTGGGGGAAATTGCCCCACTGTGATCCATCGATGGTAGCGTCCTCACTAAATATACCCAGGTGATTGCTGAACTGCAGCAGCTGGTCCAGATTGTGCATAGCGTCGTCGATCCTTCCTACACAGGCAAGGGCATCTACATACCAGAAGGCGCACACGAGAAAGGTACTCTCAGGGAATCCAAAGTCGTCGTAATGTTTGTACCGGTAGAACAGCCCTTTATCCGTAAGCAGTTCCTTTTCCAGGGCGGCAATATGGAGCCGGGCCTTTTCTGAATCGTGCGGCAGATAGTCCATGGTGATCATGCTCAATGTGCTTGCATCCAGGTTGATGGAGCCAATGGCCTGTGGGTAGAGCTTGCGTTCATCATCGTAGGCCTTCTCGATGAGCTTACCGGCGGCGATTGCGAGATGGCGTGCCTTGAGCATCAGGTCCTGGTCGTTGAAAAGAGAGCCTATCTTATACGCGGCTTTGGCGCCGGCCCAGTGGAACAGCAGCGTATATGTGTGTACCTGGACCTCGCTCCGGAATTCCCAAAGTCCTGAGTCGGGTTCAGCAAGGGTCCGCTCGATCTGTCCCAGCAGCCAGGGCACGATCTTACGATAGCTGTTCTTCTTTTTAAAGATGAGCCGTTTGTCTGAATACAATGGCAGCAGGCTTACCAGCACCTGTCCATATACATCGTGCTGCGACTGTACATAGGCCTTATTGCCAATGCGGACGGGTTTGTTACCCAGGTAGCCTTCCAGCTCCACAGTAGTCTCATACAATTTCATATCCCCAGTGATGGAATACAAAGGCTGGAGAGAGTTGGTGGCGTTGTGAATGATGTTGTAGATGAAATCGAAATATTTTTCCAGCTCTTCAAAATGACCGATCTGGTTGAAGGCGCGCAGGGTATAATGTGCGTCCCTGAACCAGCAATAACGGTAGTCCCAATTCCGGGTGCTGTCATGAAATTCGGGGAGGCTGGTGGTGCCGGCAGCGATGATGCCTCCCGTATCCTCGTATTGATGCAGTTTCAGCACCAGCGCGCTGCGGATGATCTCGTCCTGGTAAATATCGGGCAGATAAGAGCTCTTTATATAGCTCTGCCAGTCCTCAATAGTTTTTCGGATGAATTCATCGGCCGTCTCTTTCAGGGGAGCTTCCAGGGGCTCGCCATATGTCAGCACCATATAACGATCCTGGTCGAGTACAAAGGACTGCTCTTTTTGAATATAGGTCAGGGCCACATCTGTTGTAAGACGCACCTGCTGATCCAGGTTGAGATACCTGATATGGTTACTGGCGATCACAGATTCGGGTACTATCCTTCCATAATCTCCTCTTGGCTGACAGGAGATCAAAATGGCCGGCTCGCCCTCCAGCAGTTCTATCTTGCGTACCAGCATCAAAGGACGGAACTGTCTCTCATGGATACGCATACGGGGTGCACAGTCCTTCACCACAAAACGACCGTCGCGGCAGTTGAATTCCGTGCAAAGGACATTGGTGTTGGGGACATAATGCTGTGTAGATGTAGCAGTATCGTCCATGGGGCGTATAAAAAAATGGCCTCCTTTTTGTTCATCCAGGAGGCTGCCAAAGAGGAAGCTGCTGTCGAACCTGGGCATACACATCCATTTCACATCTGCCCTGTCATCGATATAAGCCAGGTAGGAACAATTTCCGATAATGCCCATCTTGTACTTGTGCGGCCGCATAGATCTAATTTAAATGTCCTGTTCGTTCTAAGTTGTTTGAACCTGAGGCTCCGTCAGGGGAGTGATCAGCTTGTTCAGGAGAGGCAGCACCTGCTGTTGCGACAGAATAGTATATTGAGCGGCGGAAGCGCCATTGTTGACTTTTATGGTATATGCCTCTCCTTCCAATGCCTTGAACATATCCTCATCCGTCGTGTCATCGCCAATACAGAGGACAAAATCCGGGTCCTGCTCATTTACGATCTTGAGGGCGGTGGCACCCTTGTCAAAACCTGCAATGCGCACTTCCACCACTTTATTACCATCGATGACCTGTAAAGTGGTATTCTGGATAAGCTGCGACAACGTGTTGAGTAGCTCGCGCGACCTGGAAAATCCAAGTCCTGTCTGGGTATTGCGATAATGCCATGCAATGGTATTGGTCTTTTCCTCGATAAAGGAGCCCGCGCACCGGATGACGAACAGCTGCATGATACGACGGATCTCGTCCTTCCAAAGGTCGGATACGGATACGAGCTGTTGCCAAGTGCCGTTGCGCATCTTAAAGCTGGCTCCGTGTTCGGCTACCAGCGTCAGAGGCATAGCGCCCAGCCAGCGATCGAGAGAAGACAGGTCCCGGCCGCTGATGACGATAACATGATTCCTTTCGTCGCTCGTGAGCCGGGAGAGCATATCTCTTACCGCATTGTCCGGCGAAGCTTCGGATGGCAGGCGTGAAAAAGGCACCAGCGTACCATCATAGTCCAGGAGGATACATCTATTTCTCGCGTTGAGATAATGCCGGCGGATGATGGTGAGAGCCTTGTCATCCAGTACTTTTACCTGTTGTTTTTTCTGTTCCTGCTTCACTTGTGTCAGTTGATCCATAAAATCGTTCACCCATTTTATCACATCGTATTCCTGTAACCTTCGCTGCATAAGGGCGAGCCTGTTACGCTGTTCATATAACGGCATGGCCAGTGCACGGGTAATGGAAGAAGCCACATCCGCCGTATCCGTAGGATTGACCAGTATTGCCTCGTTGAGCTCGCTGGCGGCGCCGGCCAGTTCGCTAAGGATCAG
>Ga0105237_10008292_pt1 | contig 11280 bp, 7 predicted proteins | sample KBSC24metaG_FD_81520 | JGI IMG/M metagenome (GOLD analysis project Ga0105237, IMG submission 81520) | Corn rhizosphere microbial communities from Kellogg Biological Station, Michigan, USA - KBS C2-4 metaG | ecosystem: Host-associated > Plants > Roots > Rhizosphere > Soil | place: Michigan, USA... | reverse complement strand
TGAGATTCGCGAACCAGTTGCCGCGTCGGATACCGTCCCCGTAACGGGTCTCGTAGTCGTAGGGGTTGATCGCATACACCCGCGTCACCCGCTGCGGAAGCGACGCCGCCACCGTGAGGGCCAACGCTCCCCCGATCGACTCGCCGACAATGGTGATGGCGGAGAGGTTGAGCGCCTCGATGAAGCGAATGACGGCCTGCCTGAAGTAGGGTTCGTCGAAGCTCGCGCTCGGATCTATCGGTGAGTGTCCGTGGCCCGGGAGGTCGATGGTGTAGACCGTGTGCGATCTCGAAAGGAGGGGCACAAGGCTGCGGAAATATTCGAGCTGCGTCCGGATCGTATGGATGAGGAGTAATGGGGGCCCGCTGCCGGTCTTTTGGAAACGCAGGCTGAGCGCATCCGATATTTTGAGCAGACTTGGTCCAGCTTCTGTCACGCTGAGCATGCGATTTCTCCGGTGCATCGGGGAGGGCGGGTTTTCAAGTGGCGGCGGCTTCGCGGACCTCTTGGACCGCCGCATCCAGAATCGCTCGAGCCAAATCGGGATCGTTGATCGCGCGGGATAGCGTCAGCGCACCGACCATCGTCGAAAGGACGGCCATGGCCTTGCGACTGGCGTCCTCGGAGTCGATCTCGGCAATCAAACGGCCCAGGATTTGGAGATACTCCTTGATCCCCGCTTCGAATGCCGCTTTCACCTCTCGCCCCTGTCTGGCGGCATCGGAGCCGAGCGCCACGACCGGGCAGCCGTCCATTTTTTCCTCGCGATGCCCGGTGCTGAGGTAGAAGGCGATCACCGCGCCAAGCGGATCATCAGGATTCTTCGCGATCGCGGTCGACCATCGCTCCGAGGCGCTCTCCAATGCGCGCCTGGACGCCTGGGCCGCCAAATCCTCCTTGGACGCGAATTGCTTGTAAAAGCCGCCTTGGGTTAGCCCGGCCCCTTCCATCAAATCCTTGAGCCCGATGCCGTCAAAGCCGCGCTCCCGGAAGAGGCGACTGGCCACATTGATCACGTTTTGCCGATTTTCCTCGGCCTGAATGCGACTCACCCGCATCGTGAACCTCCATTTGGATTTCGATTGAAATCTATATCCAACATAGAAGTCGACCGCAATCTATCAAGTAGGAGGTGAGGCTCGTTGGGCAGCGCGCGATTTCGCGTGATCACATTCCTGTCAGTGGTCCTAATTTAGATTGTGAACGACATCTATTCTTATTATAGAGTGTGAACGAAATCTAATTGCGAGCAGGAGACAGCATGAAGAGGGGTTTTGCCGTAATGGCCGGTATCTTGATCCCGGCGGGGGTGGCTACGTTCGTTGCTGTCGGCATTCCCGCTCACCAAGCCTCTGCCGTGAGCGACCCCAGGCAGGAACCACCGATGGTCAGCCTGGTGACGGCCGCTCGGGTGAGCGAATCCGAGCGCCGGTTCACGGGGACCGTCGGCGCCAGGGTGGAAAGCAATCTCGGCTTTCGCGTCGCCGGCAAGATCATCGAACGGCTGGTGAACGTCGGTGAGCAGGTCAAGGCCGGCCAGCCGCTCATGCGGATCGACGAAACCGACCTGCGACTTGCACTTACGGCGAAGCGCAACGCCGTCGCCGCGGCGCGCGCAACCCTTGTTCAGGCGGATGCCGATGAGCGGCGATACGCCAACCTGGTCAACGACGGATGGACTTCCAAACAGCGCTACGAGCAGGCGAAGGCCGCCTCGGATACAGCGAACGCGCAACTCGCCGCCGCCGAAGCGGATGCACGGGTGTCCGAGAACCAGGCGACCTACTCGGTCCTGGTGGCGGATGCGGATGGAACGGTCACCCAGACGCTTGGTGAGCCGGGACAAGTCGTCTCCGCCGGCCAGACCGTGGTTCGGCTTGCCCAGTCCGGTCCACGCGAAGCGGTCGTCGCCTTTCCCGAGACGATCCGACCGGCGATCGGCTCGGTGGCCGAGGCCAGCCTGTATGGGAGCGATGGGCGGCGCTATGCGGCGCATCTCCGCCAGCTGTCGGATTCTGCCGACGCCCAGACCCGCACTTATGAGGCTCGCTACGTACTCGACGGCGAGGCCGCGACGGCGCCGCTCGGCGCGACAGTCACCATTCGGCTGGCAAGCCAGGAGACCCAGCCGGAAGTCCAGGTGCCGCTCGGAGCCGTGCTCGACGATGGCCGGAGGACCGGCGTCTGGACTTTCGACAGCGCGACCTCGACCGTGCGCTTTCGGCCCGTCAAGCTCGCACGTGTGACCAGCGAAACCGCCGTGATTTCCGGATTGAGCTCCGATGATCGGGTTGTTTCGCTCGGCGCTCATCTCCTGCAGGAGGGCGCTCGCGTCAGGACTGCCGCTCAGGACGGGAGCAACTGATGCGTTTCAACATTTCCGCGATCGCCGTTCGCGAACGGGCGGTCACGCTGTTCTTCATCATTCTGCTGGCAGCCGCGGGAGCCTACGCCTTCATGATGCTCGGGCGGGCAGAGGACCCTTCCTTCACCATCAAGACCTTGACCGTCACGACGGTCTGGCCGGGTGCAACCGCGCACGAGATGCAGGACCAAGTTGCCGAACCGCTGGAGAAGCGGCTTCAGGAACTGACCTGGTACGATCGGGTAGAGACCACCACACGTCCAGGCTACGCGTATATGACGGTGACGCTGAAGGACAGCACGCCGCCCTCCAGCGTGCAGGAGGAATTTTATCAGGCCCGCAAGAAGCTCGGCGATGAAGCCCGCAACCTGCCGGCCGGTGTGCTCGGCCCCTTCGTCAACGACGAATATTCCGACGTCAGCTTTGCCCTTTATGCCCTCAAGGCTCGGGGCATGCCGATGCGCGAACTCGCGCGGCAAGCCGAAACCATTCGCCAGGACCTGCTGCACGTGCGCGGCGTCAAGAAGATCAACATCCTCGGCGAACGTCCCGAGCAGATTTTTGTCGAGTTCTCCTACGCCAAGCTGGCAACGCTCGGCGTGTCGGCACAGGATATCGTGGCCGCCCTGCAGCGGCAAAACACCGTCACGCCGGCCGGCTCGATCGACACGCACGGGCCGCAGGTGTTCATTCGGGTCGACGGGGCCTATGACAGCGTCCAGGCGATCGCCGACACCCCGATCGTCGCCGGGGGCCGGACGCTGAAGCTCTCCGACATCGCGGATGTGCGCCGCGGCTACGAGGATCCGCCGACCTACATCATCCGACACCAGGGTGAGCCCACGATCTTGCTCGCGGCCGTCATGCAAGAGGGTTGGAATGGTCTCGCGCTCGGCAAGGCGCTGGAACAAAGGTCCGCAGCCATCGCACGGACACTGCCGCTCGGCATGACGCTCGACAAAGTGACCGATCAGGCCGTCAACATCACCTCGGCGGTCGACGAATTCATGCTGAAGTTCGCGATGGCCCTCGGCGTGGTGCTGCTGGTAAGCCTGCTCAGTCTCGGTTGGCGCGTTGGCATTGTCGTGGCGGCCGCCGTCCCTCTGACGCTTGCCGTCGTCTTCCTCATCATGCTGGAAACCGGCCGGTTCTTCGACCGCATCACGCTCGGCGCCCTCATCCTGGCGCTTGGCCTTCTCGTCGACGATGCCATCATTGCGATCGAGGTGATGGTCGTTAAAATGGAAGAAGGCATGGACCGCATCAAGGCGGCGGCACATGCGTGGAGCCACACCGCGGCGCCGATGCTGTCCGGAACGCTCGTGACCATCGCCGGCTTCCTGCCGGTGGGATTCGCGCGCTCGACCGCCGGCGAATATGCCGGCAACATCTTCTGGGTCGTCGGCTTCGCCCTCATCGTCTCCTGGATCGTCGCGGTGGTTTTCACGCCCTATCTCGGCGTCAAGATGCTGCCCGCGATCAAGCCCATCGAAGGCGGTCACCACGCCATCTACGACACGCCGAACTACCGGCGCCTGCGAGGGCTCATCACCTTCGCCGTGCGCCACAAGTTCTTGACCGTCGGCATCGTCGCCGTCGCGTTCGCGCTGTCCGGCCTCGGCATGAGTGCTGTCAAACAGCAGTTCTTCCCGACATCCGACCGTCCCGAGGTTCTGGTGGAGGTTCGCCTGCCGGAAGGCACCAGCATCGAGACGACGACCGCCACAGTCGAGAAGCTGGAACATTGGCTGCACGACCAGTCCGAGGCGAAGATCGTCACCAGCTATGTCGGCCAGGGCGCTCCCCGCTTCTTCTTCGCGATGGCGCCGGAACTGCCTAATCCTGCCTTCGCCAAGATCGTCGTGTTGACGCCGGACGCGGAGGCGCGCGAGGCTTTGAAGCTGCGGCTTAGAGAGGCGGTGTCACAGGGTCTTGCACCTGAAGCCTATGTCCGCGTCACTCAGCTTGTGTTCGGCCCCTACACGCCGTTCCCGGTCGAGTTTCGGGTCACGGGACCTGATCCCAGGCAATTGTACGCTATCTCCGAAAAAGCGCTCAGTATCATGCGCGGCGTACCCGATGTGCGGCAAGCGAACCGCGATTGGGGTGATCGCGCGCCCGTGCTCCGCTTCATCCCCGATCAGGATCGGCTGAACCTCATCGGCCTGTCGCCAGCGGAGGTCGGTCGGCAGCTCCAGTTCCTCCTCACTGGGGTTGCTGTGACGCAGGTTCGCGAGGACATCCGCAATGTCCCCATCGTGGCACGCAGCGCCGGCGGCGAGCGGCTGGATCCGACGCGTCTGGCGGACTTCTCACTGATGAGTCGGGACGGCCGTGCGATTCCGCTCGACCAGATCGGTCATTCGGAAGTCCGTGTGGAGGAGCCGATCCTGAAGCGCCGCGACCGCACCCCCGTCATTACGATCCGCTCGGACATCAATGAGGCGACCCAGCCTCCAGAGGTTTCCAAAGAAGTCATGACGGCCCTTCAGCCGCTGGTCGCCTCGCTCCCGACCGGCTATCGCATCGAATTGGGTGGCTCGATCGAGGAGGCCACCAAGGCCAATGACGCGTTGGCGACGGTCTTTCCCGCGATGATTGCCGCCACGCTGATCGTCATCATGCTTCAGGCAAGATCCTTCTCGATGTTGGCCCTCGTGTTGCTGACTGCACCGCTTGGGCTGGTCGGCGTCGTGCCTGCGTTGCTCGCCTTCAACCAGCCTTTCGGCTTCAATGCCATTCTCGGCCTGATAGGACTGGCCGGCATCCTGATGCGCAATACGCTGATCTTGACAGAACAAATCAAGGAGAACCGTGCGGCTGGTCTTGACGACTATCACGCGGTGATCGAAGCCACGGTGCAACGCACGAGGCCCGTGATCCTGACCGCGCTTGCCGCCGTGCTGGCCTTCATTCCACTGACGCATTCCGTGTTCTGGGGATCGATGGCCTACACGCTGATCGGCGGCACGGCGGTTGGCACGGTGCTGATCCTGCTGTTCCTCCCTGCGCTTTACGCCGCATGGTTCCGGATCAAGCCCACTGCAGGTTTGGTCCATCAGAATGCGACGGAGCAACCGGAATTGCGGCCGGCATTGGCTGTCGAGTAGAGCGGCCAATTCGATAAACCGTCTATGAAGCTTGCATCACCGCCGGCTCGCTCTTCCGAAAATCCATTTTTGGAACGCCTTGAGAAAGGTTGAAGTATCCGAGAATCCTACGCGCTCGCAGATACCTTCGATCGACAGTGAGGCGTGTTGGAGATACTCGATCGCGAGAGTCCCTCGGATATCGTCGACCGCTTGCTAGGACAATCCGTCGGAAGCGAGTCTCCGATGCGGTGTGCGAAGCGACATTCCAAGGAGTGGAGCAACATCCTCGGCGTTGGCGAAGCGACCTGGCTGGTTGACCAGAACCGCCCGGATCGAATCGGCAAGCGCAGATGCTTTGGATTCAAAGCATGGAATTATTTGCACAAACGGCCTTGGTCCCGGCTGCGGCGGGTCAGGTGAGCTTGAGTGCCAGGTGGACTGTGTGCGGATCATGCCGCGGAGCCGGCTTGAATCCGAACTTTTCGAAGACCTTCAGCATCCCCGTGTTTTCGGGCAGAACGTCTGCCGTCAATTCCTGCAGTCCCACGTCACGCGCGATCTGGATGAGATGGTGCATCAGCAGCGAGCCGATGCCGCGACGCTGCCAGGCATCGACCACCATGAAGGCCATCTCGGCGCGCCCGGGCTCGAAGACGACATATCGACTGCCCCCGATCAGGACCTTCCGGCCCGCGTCCTCGACGAGCGCCACCAGGGCAACATGGTTCTTGAAATCGATGTCCATGAAGAAGGCGCGCTCCTTGTCGGAGAAGTGGCGCTTCATGACGAAGAAGCGACGCTGCAGCGATTGCGCGCTGGCCTGCTCCAACGCGGCAAGCATGTCGGCTTCATCTTCCGGCCGGAGGGCGCGGATTTCAATCTGGCTGCCGTCGCGGAGAAGCTCGCGCGCGGTGTAGCTGATGGTCTTCGACATCTGGCCTCATGTCCCGGCAAGGCCGTGCGGGAGTATCGCTCGGCGTCGCGCGATGGAAGCCAAGGCCGACTTGCGGCCTTTGATCTGGATCAAGACTGGCGCGCGGCAGCGAAAGCTAGCTTGGCGCCGCATGGCCGCTCTCACCGGGGTGCGCGTCTTGAGAACCCTTCGCCAGCTCCTGTCCGGAGAGGATGTCATCCAGCTTGCGATCCGCCTCGGACTGCTCGCCGTCCTGATCTACTGGACGTTCCTTCTGATCCGCCCCTTTGTACCCATATTGGCCTGGAGCATCGTGCTTGTCGTCGCGTTCCATCCGGTCTTTGGCGTCCTGAGCAGGCTCCTCGGCGGTCGCCCCAGACTCGCAGCGGCAATTCTCACCGTCGTTAATCTCGCGATCGTTGTTGGGCCGGCGACCTGGCTTGGCCTCAACGCCATGGATGGGCTGAAGGCGATCGCCGGAAGTCTGGCTGCTGGTGACCTCGTCGTTCCATCCCCACCTGAAGGCGTCAAGCAATGGCCGCTCGTCGGTCCGCAACTCTACGAGTTCTGGGACCAGGCCTCCAACAACATTCGAGCGGCTTTGCGCGAAGTGGCCCCGTATCTGAAACCGCTGGCGGGCATCATGCTCGCCTTTGCGGGGAACGCTGGGGTCGGAACGCTCAAATTTCTGCTGTCCGTGGCGCTCGCCGGCTTTCTTTTTCCTTATGGCTCGCAGCTCGTGGCGGCGGGCAGGGGCTTTCTCTTTCGCATCGTGCCCGAGCAAAGCGAACATTTCCTGGAACTGGCCGGTGCAACCATCCGCGCGGTCTCCCAGGGGGTCATCGGCGTCGCAATCATCCAATCATTGCTGGCCGGCGTCGGCTTCAAGATGGCAGGAATTCCCAGCGCCGGCCTTTTGGCCTTTGTGGTCATGTTGCTGGCCATCGTGCAGATCGGCGCGGCGATCGTCCTGCTTCCCGTGATTGTCTGGATCTGGTTCGACAAGGATTTCACCACCGCGCTGCTGCTGACGGTTTTCCTGGCCATGGTCGGGATACTCGACAACGTCCTCAAGCCACTCGTCATGGGGCGCGGCCTGGCGACACCGACACTCGTCATTTTCGTGGGAGTGATCGGAGGGACGCTCGCTCACGGCATTGTCGGTCTCTTCATAGGACCGATCATTCTTTCTCTCGCCTGGGAACTGACGGTCGCCTGGATACGCACGGATCGGGCCAATGCTGAGTCACTGCCTGTCAACCGTGTCCCCGGTCTGAACACCGACCATCGAACGTTGACCTAAATCAACGTTCGCTGCTGCGGCGCTTCTTGAATGAAACCGCACGACAGCGAGGTCGAACCATGACGATGAACAATACAGCGCTACCGGGCGATCCGATGTCCGGGTTTGTCGCCTCGGCGGTGGAATATATGGTTGATGCGGGGCAGCGCAGCCTGCTGTTCCTGGATGTCATGCGCCAGCGCGGCGACCAGTACCGCGAACACGCGGCCCAGACGGCGCCACACGTCCTGCAATATGCCGCCGAATTGATCATCGACGGCCGCAAGCTGGACGAGCCGGTCAACTACGCGCTGGTGCGCATCCTTCCGCCGAAAGGCGTCGAAATCGACATCGAGCGGCGTCCTTTCATCGTGGTCGATCCGCGCGCCGGGCACGGTCCAGGAATCGGCGGCTTCAAGGCGGACAGTGAGATCGGCGTTGCGATGAAGGCGGGGCACGCCTGCTATTTCATTGGCTTCCTGCCCGAGCCGATGCCGGGACAGACCATCGAGCGCGTCGCGCGTGCCGAAGCTTTGTTCATCGAGAAGGTGATCAGCCGTCATCCGGACGCCGACGGCAAGCCGTGTGTGATCGGCAACTGCCAGGCCGGCTGGGCGATCATGATCCTTGCGTCGCTGCGCCCGGAGCTGTTCGGACCCGTCATCATCGCCGGCGCGCCGCTCGCCTATTGGGCGGGCGTGCACGGCAAATATCCGATGCGCTATTCGGGCGGCCTGATGGGCGGTAGCTGGCTGGCTGCGCTGACCAGTGATCTCGGTGCCGGCAAGTTCGACGGCGCGTGGCTCGTACAAAATTTTGAAAGTCAGAATCCGTCGAATACGCTGTGGACCAAGCAGTACAACGTCTATTCGCAGGTGGATACCGAGGCCAAGCGATACCTCGAGTTCGAACGCTGGTGGGGCGGTCATGTCAATTTGAATGCCGAGGAAATCCAGTTCATCGTCGATGAACTCTTCGTCGGCAACAATCTCGCCGCCGGGCGGATCAAGATGTCCGACGGTCAGTTGGTCGATCTCCGCAACATCAGATCGCCGATCGTGGTGTTCTGTTCGAAGGGCGACAATATCACACCGCCGCAACAGGCGCTGAACTGGATCCTCGATCTCTATGCCGATGTCGACGAGATCAGGGCCTACGGCCAGACCATCGTATACACGGTTCACGAAAGTATCGGCCATCTCGGCATCTTCGTTTCGGGCGGCATCGCCAAGAAGGAACATGCGGAGTTTTCCAGCAATATCGATCTGATCGATGTGTTGCCACCCGGCCTCTACGAAGCAACCTTCGAGGCCAAGGGCGAGGAGACCACCAGCTCCGATCTCGTCGTCGGCCAGTGGGTGATGCGCTGCGAGGCGCGGACGCTTGACGACATCAGGGCCATGGGCGGCAATTCGCCCGAGGATGAACGGCGGTTTGCCGCCGCCAAGCGCGTGTCGGAAATCAATCGCGCCGCCTACCAGAAATTCGTCCAGCCATGGATCAAGGGCATGGTGACACCGCCGGTGGCGGACCTGGCGCGGACTCTGCACCCGCTGCGGCTGCAATATGAAGCGTTCAGCAGCCAGAATCCGTTCATGTCCGTCGTCAAGTCGCTCGCGGAGCGGGCGGGCGAGGATCGCAAGCAGGTCGCGAAAGACAATCCCTTCTTCGCCTTTCAGGAGCAGGTCTCCAAGCAAATCGTTCATGCGCTGGATAGCTGGCGGGATACCCAGGAGGCGCTTAGCGAGGCAACCTTCCTTGCTGTCTACGGCTCGCCGGTGTTGCAGGCGGCCGTCGGAATTGATCCGCAATCAACGCCGTCGCGCCGGCAGGAGATGTCCGCCACGCACCGGAAGATGCTGGAGAAACGGATCGCAGAGCTGAAATCCAGGATTGGCGACGGCGGCGTTCGCGAAGCGGCCATTCGTGGGCTGCTCTACGTCGGATCGGCGAGGGGAATGGTGGACGAGCGAAGCCTCGAGGCGCTGCGCAACGTTCGCCGTAACGACACCGGCGCGCGGCTGACATTGTCCGAATTCAAGATGCTGGTCCGCGAACAATTCTTCATGCTTCTCCTGGATCAAGAGGCTGCACTGGCCGCGATACCGCGGCTGTTGCCCGACAACGCAGGTCAACGCCTGGCTGCCTTCACGGCAATTCGCGACGTGCTGTCGGCAAGCGCAGCAATATCGGGTGAGGTCGCGAAGCGGTTGAAGCGTCTTGCGGAACTTTTCGGCCTGGACGCTGGCGAAGGCCTGGACAGGGCTTCGAACGTCGCTCCTTTCGATCCCAAGTCGAAGGCCTCGTAGCGCCCGTTGGAAAGTCTGGAGGGACACCATGAACGTCATCTCAGCCGATTCAGGGCAAGCGCGTTCTCCCAGCAAGTATGATCGTCTGATCGCAGCGGCCCGGGCGGCGCCGCCGGCGCCGACCATTGTCGTGCATCCCTGCGATGAAACCTCGTTGCGAGGTGTCGTCGACAGCGCAGCGGCAGGCATCATCCGGCCGGTGTTGGTCGGATCCGAAAGGAAAATCAGGGACACCGCCAGCAAGTTCGGACTTGATATCTCCGGGTTTGAACTCGTCGACGCCCCGCACAGCGAGGCGGCAGCGGCAAAAGGTGTGGAACTCATCCATGCCGCCAGGGGCGAGATGCTGATGAAGGGCAGCCTGCACACCGACGAACTGATGCGGGCGGTGACGGCGAAGGTGGGCGGCCTGCGCACCGACCGGCGCATCAGCCATGTATTCGTGATGGACGTACCCGCCTATGCCGAGACCCTGTTTGTAACGGACGCGGCCATCAACATCTTTCCCGATCTCGATGCGAAGCGCGACATTATCCAGAACGCGATCGATCTCTATACGGAAGCCGGCTTCGGGACATCACCGCGTGTCGCAATCCTGTCGGCGGTCGAAACCGTTACCACCAAGATTCCGTCCACCATCGAGGCGGCGGCGCTCTGCAAGATGGCGGATCGTGGCCAGATCACCGGTGGCGTGCTCGACGGACCGCTTGCTTTCGACAATGCCATCGACGTGGAAGCGGCTCGGATCAAGGGAATCAAATCCGAGGTGGCCGGCCGGGCGCAGATCCTGCTCGTTCCCGATCTCGAAGCCGGCAACATGCTGGCGAAGAATCTCGCCTACTTCGCCAAGGCGGATGGTGCCGGCATTGTGCTCGGCGCCCGGGTGCCGGTCGTCCTGACGTCGCGCGCGGACTCGGCGCGCGCCCGGATGGCGTCCTGCGCCGTCGCCGCGCTTCATGCGCATGCAAGGCGTCAACATGCTCCAACAGTCGCCGCGTGATCGCCATGGATACCATCCTCGTCGTCAACGCCGGCTCCTCGAGCGTCAAATTCCAGGTCTTCTCGGTTGAAGGAGAGGGGAGGTTACGACGCCTGATCAAGGGCCAGATGGACGGCATAGGCAGCCGTCCCCGGCTGCGGGCGAGCGGTGCGGACGGTGATCCGATGGCGGATCGCGCCTATCCGATCGAGGCAGTGGCCGACGTGCCGGCCGCGATGTCCGTCGCGGGCGCCTGGCTGCGCGACGAACTTGAGATCAACCCCATCGCCGTCGGCCATCGCGTGGTCCATGGCGGGCCCGACCACGCACGCCCGGTGCT
>Ga0105237_10008290_pt1 | contig 11282 bp, 12 predicted proteins | sample KBSC24metaG_FD_81520 | JGI IMG/M metagenome (GOLD analysis project Ga0105237, IMG submission 81520) | Corn rhizosphere microbial communities from Kellogg Biological Station, Michigan, USA - KBS C2-4 metaG | ecosystem: Host-associated > Plants > Roots > Rhizosphere > Soil | place: Michigan, USA... | reverse complement strand
GTGGAGTCTGATCAGGTGCCTGAGGTTGTGGGGACGGCGATTGTCGGAATGACAGGCGCGGGCACTTGAGCTCACCGTAACAGTCGTCGAACTTTCGGCCTCGGGTCCGGAGGAGAGATGCGCACGTTGCCGGATCAATGCAACTGCCAGGGCCAAGACCGATGACCATAGCTGCAGGCGCTGACGTTTCATGCTTGCGCTTTCGAAATCCATATCCTATAGGATATACGATATGGGGGAACCTGTTTCAGTGGCTGGTTTGTCTGTCAACCCGAAAGACTTGAATGGTTCGCCATTTCACCGAACAGTTGGTCGGTCACCGGGAAATGGAGGATCGATGGCGCTTCAGCGTCCCAGGGGGCTGACGGAAGAGGTCTATGATTCAATCTTCAACAAGTTGGTGTCGCTGGAAATTGCTCCGGGTGCACGCGTAACCGTTGATGCATTGGTCCGCGAGCTGGAGGTTTCGCATACGCCGATCCGGGAGGCGCTCGGTCGCCTCGAAGGAGAAGGGCTTGTCGACAAGGAGTATCTTGTCGGTTTCAGGGCCGCCTCATTGATTTCGCGGCAGAGATTTGAAGACCTCTACGAAATGCGGATGCTCCTTGAACCTTATGCCGCGCGTCTAGCTGCGGCTAAAATGAACGCGCATTCCCTAAAGGCTTTGGACGAAATTGCCGCCAGGATGTCGAAGTTCGGCGCCGGTCAGCAGAGGCTTAACTACTCGAAATTTGCGAGATTGGACGCAGCCTTTCATGACCAGGTATTGGCGATTGCCGGCAACGACCTCATTCGCGACAGCTTGGAACACCTCCATGTCCACTTTCACATCTTCCGGCTGACGTTTAACGCTCGGGTGACTGAGGAGGCTCTGGGAGAACATGCCAGACTTCTCGTTGCATTTGATCGGGCCGACGCGGATGAGGCAGAGCGTGCAATGCGCGATCACATTGAACGATCGCGCCAGCGCCTTCTTGGAGTCTTTGCATGACTGCGGTTATCTCGGTGCCAAATAGTTAACAAGCGTCGCCGGTGTCGATGCGGACGGAATGGTGGAGGCCTTGTGAACCAGAATCCGTTTCGTGAAGGATTTGCGCTGCGGCTGGTGGGTGTGTCGAAATCCTACGGGGCCGTGCGGGCGGTCGACAATCTGTCTTTCGATGTTGCCGAAGGGCGCTTCTTCGTACTCTTCGGACCAAGCTCTGTTGGCAAGACGACAGCGCTTCGCACCATTGCCGGGCTGGTGAAGCCCGATGCGGGTGAGGTTCATATTTTCGGAAAAGAGCTCGCCCAGGCCCCGATCGCTGGTCGTGGTGTTTCGATGGTGTTCCAGTCTTTCGCGCTCTATCCGCACCTGACGGTTTACGACAATCTTGCTTATCCGTTGCGCGAAGAGAAAGTCGGGCGTGGAGACTGCGACAAGCGGGTCAAGGAAACCGCGGCCATGCTGAGGCTTTCGCACCGTCTGGAGCGCAAGCCCAACACGCTGTCGGGGGGCGAGCAGCAACGTGTTGCCCTGGGTCGTTCCTTGATCAGAAGGCCGAGGATTCTGCTGCTTGATGAACCGCTCACCAATCTCGACGCGAAGCTGCGCCACGACATGCGCGCTGAGCTGAAACGCCTGCACCGCCAATTTGGCATGACGATCGTGTTCGCAACGCCAGATGAACTCGAAGCCCTGTCGATGGGCGAGGAAATTGCGGTCATGCGCGATGGCGCGGTTGTGCAGCGCGGCACGCCTGACGAACTCTACCAGAGCCCATTGAACACCTATGTGGCGGGCAAGATCGGTTCGCCTCACATGAACATGCTACCGGCAACCGTGGCGGGCGATGCCAGGTCCTTTGAAACATCATTGGGCAGGATTGAGCCACAGCGGCAGCGCATGACTGCGGCAGCCGGCGAAGCAGCGATCATCGGAATCAGGCCCAACGATATCCGGCTCGCCGGCAGTGGCGAGAAAGCCATCACGTCGGAAGTCAGATTGCTCGAACCTCTGGGTGATATCACCATTGTTTCCGTCCTGGCAGGCAGGGAAACTCTGCGCATGGTGCTGCCCGAGTCCAAGGCAACATCGATTAAGGTCGGCGATCCCGCCGCCATTGTCATCAATGCAGACGATATTCACATCTTCCGCGCGGCCAGTGGCCAGGTCATGACCTGACGCAGGCGGCGAGAAGCAAGCCGTCAAGCAATGGGAGAAAACACGAAATGAAAAGCAAGACGAGACTGAAAAGCCTTGCGGCAGCCCTTGGCGTCGTGAGCCTTATGACCTTGGGAGGTGCCATCAAGGCATCTGCCGAAGACGTGGTGCTCCACATGGCTGTTCCTGATTGGCCGCCAACGCGCATCATGAAGGACATGTTCGACAAGGAATACAAGCCAGCTTCTGGCAACAAGGTGACACTCGATCTCGATTTCATTCCGTGGCCGGATTTCTACACCCGTGTCAACGCCTCGCTGACGTCGGGCGAAAAGAAATACAATATGGCGGTGTCGGATTCACAATGGCTTGGTGCCTTTATCGAAGGCGGCTATTTCCGCAAGATCAACGACCTCATCGATGCTGATCCGGTTTTGAAGAAAGCCATGGATGAAATGCATCCGGCCGTTCTCAATGCCTATGCGACCTATCCCTACACCTCGAAGAACTACTACGGCTTTCCACAGTTCCCTGATATCCTCGTGAGCTATGCCCGCAAGGACATCTTCTGCAACGATGAAGAGCAGAAGAACTTCAAGGCCAAATACAACAAGAAACTCCCTTGCACAGGCGAGGAGTTTGATGATGTGGACTGGCAGCTCTTCGAAAACATCGGCGAATTCTTCATGAGGAAGAAGGGCGATATGCTGGCTGGCAAGCCTGCCGACTCCGACTTCTATGGCATCGCCTTTCAGGTTGGCAAAGGCTATGACTTCTCAACCACATCGGTCCATACGTTTGTTTGGCAGGCTGGTGGCAACATCTGGGATGAAACCAAAGTGCCAGATGGCCATGCCGTGGGTGTGGTCAACTCCGACGTTGCGGTCAAGGCTCTCGATCATATGTTGAGCCTGATCAAATACATGCCGCCGTTGGCCAAAACCGGCACGATGGACATTTTCAAATCGGATGAATTGTTCCGTGCAGGCAAGGTTGCCCTGAACGTCAACTGGATCGGCTTGGCCGAAGCATCGCTTGATCCAAAAACGTCGCAAGTGGCGGACAAGCTGGTATTCGGCCAACCACCCGCGACACGTGGTGCTGACGGCAAACTTGCTCGCTGGAGTCAGATCGGCGGACAGCCTTTCGTCCTCACCACTTGGAACACCGAACTCATCAACAAGGAAGCCATCGGCTTCGTGAAGTGGTGGTTGTCGAAGGACGTGCAGATGGAATACGCCTCGAAGGGCGGCCAATCTGCAATGAAGTCGGTTTATACGGATCCCAAGTATAACACCTTCCGTCCCTGGAACAGGGCCTGGGCTCCAGGCCTCGATTGGCAAAAAGACATGTGGCATGTTCCGCAGTTCTTTGAACTTCTGACCCAACAGCAGGACCAGTATGATCTTGCCATCACCGGCAAGCAGGATGGCAAGACGACGTTGGACAACGTCGCCAAGTTCCAGGAGAGCCTGCTGAAAGAAGCTGGCCTTATCAAGTAACCAGACACACCTGAGCCGAGGCGCGCGAACGACATCTCGCGCGTCTCTTTTCGCTCACTTCCGGTAGAAATGTTCCAATGACTTCGACCGCAGTACAAACGCACGCACCTGTCTTCAAGACTGTGGCGCCACGCAACTGGAAGACTTTGGCGCCAGACAACTGGAAGCTCGCAATTGCTGTGGGACTTGGCGTTTCTGTCATTGCCTGCATTGCCCTGCCGGCCGCCATTTCATTCTGGATCGTCGCTGCCATGGTTGCCATGGTTGCGGGAGCCTTCTCGGTCAATGCCTATCGTCGTCACTACTACGGCGGGCTTCTGGTTTCGCCAGCCATTGCCGTGCTGTTCGTCATGAACATCTTCCCGCTGTTGTGGTCGCTGGGCCTGTCGTTCTTCGCCTATCAGAGCAGCCAGCAGACCATTCGGTTCGTGGGCCTCGGCAACTACATCAAGGTGCTGACGTCGGAACTCGCGGGCGGAGACGTCTGGCACGCCCTCAATAACACCGCGCTGTTTGTGGTGCTGACTGTGGTCGCGCAAATGACCGTGGGCTTTCTGCTGGCCATGCTTTTTGCCAAGCAATTTCCGCTTCGCCGCTATCTGTTGATTTTGGTGTTGACGCCCATGATGCTGTCGGTCGTCGCGGCAGGCGTGTTCTTTTCCTACTATTATGACCCGACATTCGGCTTGCTCAGCTACTTCATGCGCGTTGTCTCCGGCAACCAGTTCATCCTGATGGACAACAAGGTGGGCGCCGTGGCCGGCATCGTGTTTGCCGATGCCTGGATGTGGTCTCCCTTCGTCATGTTGCTGGTCCTGGCCGGTCTCGTCTCGGTTCCCAAATATCTCTACGAGGCGGCCGCGATTGACCGGGTGTCAAGCTGGCGTCGGTTCTGGACCATCACCTTCCCCTATATCCGCGGGCTTTTGATGCTGGCGCTTCTTTTCCGCACCATCGAAGCCTTCAAGATGGCCGACCTGGTCTACATTCTCACGCGAGGTGGCAATGACACCCTGACCATTTCCTATCATCTGATCCGTATCGCCAACGAGCAGAACAAGACCAGCGAAGGCGCGGCCATTTCCTACGTCATGTTGTTCATCGTCATCGTGCTCACCAACCTCTATCTCTACATCGCCAACCGCCGAAGCGGGGAAGGCTGACCAGTGGCTACATCCACGACGATCTGGGAAAAACTGGGCTTCCGTAAAGCTTCCGGGGTGAGCGAGGCGGGCTGGGGCCAAACGCTTTTTGCGGGCATCATCAGCTTCGTCTATTTCCTGCCTGTCTTGTTGATCATCATCACGAGTTTCAAGCTTCAGAACGAGGCTTTGGCGGTGCCGCCGAAGGTTTTCCCCACATCCCTGTTTGGTCTGATTCCGGACGATTACGTCTTCTCGCCTACGCTGGAGAACTACGCCTCGGTGTTCTCGCGCGCCATGGCGGCGGGTGCTGCGGCGCAGGACACCGGCTTTGACCGCTATTTCTTCAACTCCATCGTCATTGCCTCAGTTTCAGTGTTCCTCGCCCTTGTCATCGGGACGTTGGCCGCCTTCGGCTTCTCACGTTACCCGTTGAAGGGCAACGACACCTATCTGTTCGTCATTTTGACGACGCGCATGTTGCCGGCGATCGTCGTGATCATCCCCATCATCCTCATGTTCCGTGTCGCCGGGCTTTCAGGCTCCTATCTCGGCATCATCATGCTTTACACGGCCTTCAACCTTCCCTTCACCATCTGGATGATGAAGAGCTTTTTTGATGAACTGGCGCTTGATGTGGAAGACGCGGCCCGGATTGATGGCTCATCGGATGTGCGCGTGTTTTTCAAGATCGCCTTGCCACAAGTGGTGGCGGGTCTTGCCGCAACCTTCGTGTTCGGCCTCATCCTCACCTGGAACGAGTTTCTTTTTGCCTTGCTGCTCACCGGCGTTGACACACGCACCGTTCCGGTGGCCATGAACCAGGCGGTTGCCGGCGGCGGCATCGGCGTGCTGTGGGGCCTGCTGGCGGCCATTGAAACACTCTTCCTGATCCCAGTGTTCCTCGTTACGTTCTTCCTGCAAAATCATTTGCTGCGTGGCGTCACCTTTGGGACGGTAAAGCGCTGACATGTCAACGATCGAAATCAGGAAAATCACCAAGAAGTATGGCGAGTTTACCGCTGTCAGGGGTGCTGATCTGTCGGTGAAGGCGGGTGAAGTGGTCTGCCTGCTTGGTCCTTCCGGATGCGGCAAGACCACCACGTTGCGCATGATCGCCGGTCTCGAACGGGCAACGGAAGGCGACATCGTGATTGCCGGAAAGCGCGTGAATGATCTGCCGCCGGAAAAGCGCGACATTGCCATGGTGTTTCAGTTCTATGCGCTTTATCCAGCGCTGAATGTGGGCGAGAACATCGCCATGCCGCTGCATTTCGAGAGGCTCTCCAAGGAAGAACGCGACGGCCGTGTCAACCGCGTGGCCAAGATCCTCCACCTTACCGAGGTCCTGGACCGCATGCCGGGCCATGTCTCGGAAGGTGAAAAGCAGCGCATCGCCGTGGCCCGCGCCATTGTACGCGATCCCAACTGTTTCCTCTTTGACGAACCCTTGTCGCGCCTGGATGTGGAGCTGAGGCACTCGATGCGCGGTCAGATCAAGGAAGTCCTGTCAAACCTTTCGAAGGCAACGGTCATCGTCACCCACGATCAGCTCGAGGCCCTGACCATGGCCGACCGTATCGCCATCATGAAAGACGGCATGATCGAGCAGGTGGGCACGCCCCATGAGGTCTTCGCCAAGCCTTCCAATGTGTTCGTTGCAAGCTTCATCGGCACACCGCAAATGAATCTGATGGAGGCTGAGCTCAAATCCTTTGGCGACGGCGTTGCATTGGTAACACTGGCCGGAAGTCCCCTCGAGATGGCTGCCGACCCTGCCGTTTCGAAACTCAAACCTTCAAAGGTGATGATCGGCATCAGGCCCCGGGCCTTCTCGCCGGTGAGCAGCGCCGGAACAGGAACGATCCACGCGCAGGCCGAACTCATTGAACCCATGGGGGCAGAAACCCTTGTGCATGCGCGCACCAAGACAGGCGGTGATATCCGCGTGGTGGTTCCGCGTGACCAGCGCGTCAAAATCGGCGAGGTCATGCATTTGAAGCCTGATCCCAAACAAACCCATTTCTTCGGTGAAAATGGAGGGGCGGTGCGTTCATGAACGAATCGACCCACGGCATGTCCGGCAAAACCGCACTGCGGCTTGAAATGTCGATTATCGGCCTTGGCATCCTGGCACTCGTCCTGATTTTCCAGCCCTTCAGCATTACCGTTTTTGCCGTTGGCAGCGGCCTGGTTGTCCTTGCGGGCCTCGTCAACAATCTGTTGCCGCTGGCCCAACCGGGCGTTCCGGCGCGATCAGTCGTCAGCGCGGCGCTCGTGGTCGCCGTGATCTTCTGCATTGTGCTGCTTGTCGCAATCACGGCCGCACATCTCTACGGCGTGTTCTTTCTGACTTTGCCAGATCCCGCCACCGCGTCGGGAAGAGCCATGGCCGCGGCGCCGAAATTCTATGCGCATCCCTTGGTATGGAGCATTGCGGGGGTCGCCGCCGTGCTCGCGGGCATTTTGTTTTCCGTCACGCGGAAGAGGAACCGAAGGAGCACCCCTTGAAGTGCTGATGTGGAAGTACCCGGGGGCCGGAAGTGAACTTGATGTCGCAGACTGAAATTAGTGGATCAGGAGAGAAAAATGGATAACCCGCTACAAGCCTCGACTTTCGCTCGCATGCAGCAACTCATGTCGTCCTCTCCGGTTCCGTCCATCTCGACAGAGCTGCTGGCAACGGCTGATGGAGAGTTGAACCGAGAGCTCAACAGCTTCCTTTTTGACCCGCCGTCGAATCCTGCACTGCTGAAGGGCAAGAGGATCGCGATTTGCTGCACAAATGGTGTTGAAGAAGTTGAGATTCTGGGCGCCAATCGCTGGTTGACCGAGCACGGCGCCACCGTTCATGTGGTTTCTCCACGAATTGGGGAATTCGATCCTACGCTCGGATTGCGTTTCCCGCCACAATGCGCGACCCACGTGTTGGCGATCCGTTTGATGGAAAACGCCGGCTGGTTGAAAATTGACCGCTACATGGATGAAGCAAAGGTGGACGATTACGATGCGTTGATCCTTCCAGGTGGCTGTTGGAATCCGGATGCGTTGCGCGCGGACAAACACGCCCAAGCCTTTGTGAGAGACATGCATGCCTCAGGCAAGCCCACCTGTGCAATTTGTCATGGCCAATGGGTTATGGTCAGCGCCAAGATGCTCAGAGGCAAGCGTGCAACGGCCGTTTGGAATATACAGATCGATCTCGAGAATGCCGGAGCGACAGTTCTCGACGAACCTTGTGTGGTGGACGGCAATCTGATTACCGCCAGGTTCCCCTACGATCTGCCGCGCCTCGTGCGCGCGCTGGTCGAACAGCTGGTGCCCGCATGAGAGCGGCCTTGGTCGGCCCTTCGCGACCACCGACGATCCCGTAGCGCCACGTTTGACTGATTCAATCGATCCGTGCCGGTCGGTAAGCCGCCATCGGAGTGCGAAGCAGATGAACGACAAACAACTCAACTCGCCGTCTGAGCAAGCGGTAGGCGGCGCGAAGGATACCTTCAAGCAGGCCGGGGGGCAGCCGAATAGTACTTTCCCGAATTTGTGTTTGCCGGTGTCCGCCGGACAGGAGGGGACTAGTTCGGCTAGCGGAGACCGTCCTATCGAGAGCCTGTCGTTCCCGTATCAGGCGATCTCCGATATAGCTGACGAAATTGCGAAACGCGTCGTTGGCGATGAGGATAGGTCCGCCAACGATTCAAGTCGAATTCTGATCCACGACCCCGCGGAGTTCGAATCGATCGAAGCGCTCCGGACGTTCCAGTTGCAAACGGGTGCTTTGAAGCATTTATTCGGAAGACTGGTCGAGGAAGCAGCCGGGATTGTCCAACCAACTACCAGACCAACATTCGTTGGCGCGATAGCGGCGCCCAGCGTTCTTATCTCGTCCGGCCTGCAGCTGCTTTCCTTGTTTCGCGTCGACCAGCGGTTGAAAGGCCTCAAGATTGAGGTCGAGGATCAAACGCTGGCAGTGGCCGTGACGGGCGCTTTAAGGAAGCGTGGGGTCCGTGTCTATAATACGGATAAAGTGCCGATCGCGCCCAAGCCTAGACCCGAGTCGCGGATAGTAAGCCCGGCATTGGAAGAACTTGCTGAGCAACGGACCACACTTGCGGCGCTTGGCGACAAGCTTGCTGCATTTGCAGGCGCAGGCACCGACCTTGAACCCAACAAGGATAACGCTAGAAAGTTGCGTGAACGCATGGTGGATGCCATTGCGGCCCTTGATGCATTTGAAGACGGCTTGGCTAATCTAGACGAGAAGTCGGTGTCGGCGATGTCCCAGTTAGTTGCTGGAGAAAGTCTCCTGGGGTTTCTTGATGAGCGTACGCGCATACTGTGGCTGAAAACAGTAGCGGCAGGCAGCTGCGCTCATTCAAAGGAAGATCGATCAAAAGGTGACTTCACGCACAGCGGCGGAGCCATTGCTAGCTACGCCTTGTATAGCCATTCGGGCGAGTTACTTGAGGCCAACATAATAGCTGCTTACGCAGGCGGTGTCCGGATGCACCGGTTGGAGGAGGTTGAGCTGCCCGTGTTCAAGCCGAAGGCCGATCCAGGTCCAAATGAGCCTGAAGCGGGCCGGTAAATCCGTCTGGCGTATTCGACCTCCCGCAAGGTATCCTGGTCGAGACGCCGCTCGGTTAGCGACGATGGAGCGCCCTTCTTGACCCCATGCAAGCGCTCAATCGGGCGGTGGCAGGCAACCCAATGGTTCCGCAAGGAGGCCGATAAACTTTTGCCGAGCGTGGTCGAGATCGAGGCGGTCTCCCCCCGCTGAAAGCTCGTGAGCCCAACCGGTGGCGCTTTCATCAACGCGGATGGTGCCGACGGGCGTGGCGATCTTCGTGTCGCATGGAGATCTTGCCGCAACAAAGGCGAACGTGCGCTCATACATCGTAAGGAGTCGTCCGTGAAGAATGCGGATCGGCCTGAGCAATGGGCAAAAGTGTGACCTGCCCCTAAGAATTTCCTCCAGAAGGATTTAGAGTCCGACCTGAAGAAGGACGGACAGATGAAGCGAAAGCGGTTCACGGAAGAGCAGATCATCGCGGTTTTGAAAGAGCACGGGGCCGGCGCGAAGACGGCTGATCTTGCCCGCAAGCACGGGATCTCGGAGGCGACGTTCTACAATTGGAAGGCCAAGTTTGGCGGCATGGAGGTGTCCGAGGCCAAGCGGCTCAAGGCCCTCGAGGATGAGAATGCCAAGCTGAAGAAGCTGTTAGCCGAGCAGATGCTTGATGCGGCAGCGCTGCGGGAGCTGCTTTCAAAAAAATGGTAGGGCCCGCCGCCAAGCGCGCCGCAGCGGCGCACCTGCAGGCCAGGCTGGGCCTGTCGGAACGGCGGGCCTGTTCGATCGTCGGGGCGGACCGGACGATGGTCCGCTACCGGTCGCGGCGGCCGGCTGACAGCGAGCTGCGGGCCCGCTTGCGTGAGCTCGCCAATGAGCGCCGGCGGTTCGGCTATCGGCGCCTGTTCGTGCTGCTGCGGCGAGAAGGCGAAAGCTCCGGCATCAACCGCATCCACCGGCTCTATCGGGAAGAAGGGCTCGCCGTGCGCAAGCGCCGCACCCGCCGCAAGGCCAGCGGCATACGGGTGCCGATCCTGGTGGAAGCGAGGCCGAATGCGCGGTGGTCGCTGGACTTCGTCTCCGACCAGTTCGCCCATGGACGGCGCTTCCGTATCCTCAACATCGTCGACGACGTCACCAAGGAGTGCCTGGGAGCGATCGCCGACACCTCGATCTCGGGCCGGCGGGTGGCGCGGGAGCTGACCACTATCGTCGCTCGACGCGGCAAGCCGGGTTCGATCGTCTCCGACAACGGCACCGAGTTCACCTGCAATGCGATGCTGGCCTGGTGTAAGGACAACGCCATCGACTGGCACTTCATCGCGCCCGGCAAGCCGATCCAGAACGCTTTTGTCGAGAGCTTCAACGGCCGGATGCGCGACGAGTTCTTGAACGAAACGCTGTTCTTCGGCCTCGACGACACACGGCGCAAGCTCGCCGCCTGGGTCACCGACTACAACGGCGAGCGGCCGCACTCCTCGCTGAAATACCAAACGCCTGCGGCCTATGCCGCCAACCTCACCGCAACGGGCGATCGGCTGCGCAACCCCGACCAGCTCCGCCGATCGCCCGTTGCTCCACCCGCGCCAATCGGCGTACAAATCCACCAGACTCTAAATGCCGCTGGATGAAACTTCGGTGGCAGGTCAGGCGTGTCCTAGCACAGCGACGCCCACACCCTCGAAACGATCATTCGGAGCGAACAGTGCATCACGCAGCTCAGACCCACCAATCCCCGCGGGACAAAACGCCACTCGGAAAGCCGTCGCGCAGAAATGCAAGGTTTGCATGAGGGCGCCAGCATCGCGCCATATCAAAGTGCGGGCTGATGAGTACTGCGAAGCGGTAAGTAGTTGGTCCGCAAGCAGCACAATGTAGTCACTTTCGGCGTTCGGAAATATTTCCATCAGCTTTTTGTCCAGTGC
>Ga0105237_10008289_pt1 | contig 11284 bp, 10 predicted proteins | sample KBSC24metaG_FD_81520 | JGI IMG/M metagenome (GOLD analysis project Ga0105237, IMG submission 81520) | Corn rhizosphere microbial communities from Kellogg Biological Station, Michigan, USA - KBS C2-4 metaG | ecosystem: Host-associated > Plants > Roots > Rhizosphere > Soil | place: Michigan, USA... | reverse complement strand
TTGGCCAGCCCCGGCGCCCCGGTGATGAGGCAGTGCCCGCCGGCGAAGAGGGCGGTCAACAACTGACCCGTCGCCTCCTTCTGGCCGACGATCACCTTGCCCAGTTCCCGCTCGATCGCCCCGCGGGTGGCGCGGATCTTCTCGACGGCCTGCTTCTCCTGTTCGAACTCGGCGTCGGTCATGAGCGATCTCGGAAGTAGGTGCCGCCTGCCGGGCGGTACTCGTTGGCCTGTGCCGCCCGGCAGGCGGCACCTACATCAGCAGGCCGGACTCAGTGCGTCATCGCGTACACGATGATGTTGATGCCGAGCGGGTAGGCCTTCTTCTCCGAGAACTCCTTGAAGTACCACGGGTCGTCGCCCTCCCGCTCCCAGCCGTCCCCGTTGTCGGTGTTGTGGCAGATGAACGCCATCATCCGCCCCTTGTCGTCGTACAGTGCGCGGTAGTGGACGTCCTTCGTGTTGCCGTCGTGCCACGGCTCCCAGGTGATGCCCTCGTCCTTCCCCCGCCAGGCGGCCTGGATGCTCGGGATCTGCGGTCGCTCTTTCAGGTCGTACACGATGTGAAAGATCTCGTGCTTCAGTTCCACGTCCTTCGGATCGCGGTCGGGGAACACCCGCTTCATCTCGTGGGCCAGGTTGTTCCACTGGCTGTCCCCCCAGAAGTCGTCCACCATCAGGAACCCGCCGTTCAACAGGTAGCGGCGCAGCGCGGTCACTTCGTCCTCGCTCAAGACCATCAAGCCGGGTTCGACGATGTAGATGAACGGGTAGTCGGTCAGCCGCGGGTCGGTCAGCCGCATGTTGATCGGGTTCGGGTTCACCCGCAGCGAGGTGAGCTGCTGGAGGCGGAAGGAGAAGTTCAGGTCGGCGTCGGGCCAGTCGGTCGTCCACCGCCCGCCGTTCCGCCCGATAGCGCGACTGCGGGACGAGTCGTACTCGATCCGCACGAACGTGAACACATCCTTCTCGAAGTTCGGGTCATTCTTCCAGTCGGCCACGCCGGCCCGGTTGGACGGTAGTGGCAACTGCCGGCTCTGGGGCGGTTGGACCTGTGGGTTCTGGAAGCCCGGCACCTGTGCGAACGCGACAATACCAACGGCGGCCCCGACCGCCAGCACGCCCAGACCTGTTGCCACAAACCGGCGACGAGTCACGGCTTCTTCTCCGGCTTGGGTGGATCGGTGGTGCCGACGAGTTTGAGCAGCAGTTCATGGGCTTCGCGGGACCGCGGGGCGTCTTCGAGCGCCTTCAGTACCTCGCGTTTGGCCTTGTCCCGCTCGCCGTTCTGTTCGAGCAGCACCGCCAGACGGTAACGCACGTCCGCCGCGTCCGGAACGCCGAACCGGAGGACGGCACGATTGGCGGCAATGGCCTCGTCTCGCGCGTTCGACTTTTCGGCCGCCTTCGCCAGTGCCCGGTGCGGGGCCTGCGTGAGCGGGTTGACGGCGAACCAGCGGCGGGCGTTGTCGGCGGCCGCGGGCCAATCGCCCGCGGCCTCGTTCAGTTCGACCAACCGCTGGTAGGCGGCCGTCGCGTCGCCTTCTCGCTTGGCCCACTCGCCGAGCGCCGCCGCTTCTTCCTTCGCCTTCCCCGTCTTCCGGTAGTTGGCGGCGAGCAGTTCGTAAGCGTTGGTCGGCCCGACGTACTCCGGGTACATCGCCCGCAACGCCTGTGACTCCTTCTCCGCGTCGGTCCACTTCTCTTCACGCACCAGTCTCGCACAGAGCCGCTGTTGCCCCCAGAAGTTCTTGGGGTTCTTTTCGAGCCAAGCCCGGATCGCGGTCGAGTCCGCGTTGTCCGGCAGGTCCACTTGGTCCCAGGTGGCGTCGGGGGCGGTCGCCTTCGCCTTATCACGGGCGTACTTCTCGAACTCGCTGTCCAGCTTCGTCAGCGCTGCACCCGTTCGCCGCTCCAGTGCCTCATTCACGGGCATTCCTTTCCCGATGTCATCCAACGTGCCCTTCAGCGTGTCGAACCCGAACCGCTTGATGAGGAACTCGACCGCCATCGCCGACTCGAAGTAGGCGAACTGAACGTGCAACGCACTCTTCGCGTTCATGAACGCCGAGGTGAGCTTCGACAGCGGCGTCAGGTCGTCGCCCAGGACCATTTCGCGGTACTTCGGGGTCATCCACCGACCCCAGCCGGGGTTCTCCTGACTCTCCTCGTAGACGGAAATTCCCTCGCTCAGCCAGCGGGGCATCTTGTTCCGGGTCTTGTGGAGGGTGATGGTGTGGCAGAACTCGTGCCACAGCACCGCCTCCCAGTTGGACGGGTCGCGCCCCTGCGACGCCGGGCTGTTCACGGTGATGACCGGGCCGAAGCAGACGCCGAGGAACCCGGCCGCCCCCGGCATGCCGAACGTCCGCACGGCGAAGTCCTGGTTCTTCGGGAAGATTTCGACCGTCACCACGCCGTCGAGTTTCACACCGTACTTCTCGCCGAGCACCTTCCTGGCCCGTTGCAGCACGGCCACCGCCCGCGGGCCGTACAGGTCGGCTTCCATCTCGTCCATGCGGACCAGGAAGCCGTCCGCCGTGATGGTGCGGAACTTCGCCAGGTGATCGCGGAGCGAGACGAGGTTGTGCGCGACCACGTCGTACCCGTCGGTGGCGAACACCTCGGCCGCCAACTTCCACCCCTCCTTCTCCTCCCCCAGGCGGAGCAAGTCCTGAGCGAGTTGGGCCTTCGCCGGCAGGTACTTCGGCTCCTTTTCCAGTGACAGTCGCTGGTACGCCGCACCCTCCTTGAAGCGGTAGTCCTGCGACAGCTTCCGCCCGATCAGGTGATCGACCTGCGGGTTCGCCTCCCACCGGGCGAGCGCTTTCGTGCGTGCCTCCTTCTCGCCGGTCGGATCGGCTTTCAAGTTGGCAATGGCCGCCCGGTACGCCCACGCTCGCGGTTCGCCGGGGTCCACGTCGAGTACCGCTTTCAGCGTGGCTTCGGCGGCCGTGTAGTCCTCGGCGGTCACGAGGTGATCGACACGGAAGAGGAGGCTGTCGGCGTGGTGCGGGTTGATGGCGAGGGCGTCGGCGATGGCCTTGGTAGCGCGTTCGCGGTCGTCGTCGGCGAACGCGCGGGCCATGAGGAAGTGGAAGCGGGGTGAGTCGGCGGCCCCCTTCGGTGCCTTCTGGAGTATCTCGGCGGCGAAGCCGCGGTCGTGCTTGGTGAGCGCGAGTTCGGCGGTGGCGAGGTGCGCGTCGAGGTAATCCGGAGACTGCTTGATCACTGGCAGGAAGAACTTGTCCAGCACCGCTTTCGCATCGGTCCCGCTCTCAAGCAGGTATCGTCCGAGGGCGAGCCGTTCGGCATCGGTGGTCGCCCGGCGGTCGTCGATCTGCGTCTGAACCGCCGCCAGCACCTCTTTCGCTTCCTTCTCCCGCCCGCTCGTGCGGTACACCTCATGGGCGAGCAGGTGGAACGGCAGGTCGTTCGGGTACTTGGCGCGGCCCGCCGCGATCGTCTTGCCGGCCTCGTCGTACTTCCCGCGGGCGATCTCGGCCCGCACCTTCAACTCCCACCACCTGGCGGACGCCTCCCCCGACGCGACCTCGTCCGCGGCGAGCTTTTCACACTCGGCGTACTTGCCCGTGCGGAGCAGCTTCTCGGCGTCGGCGATGTCCGCCCCGCGAACGGCCGACAGGCCGACCACCGCGAACCCGAGTGCGAGCGCAATCAAGCGGCCGACGTCCCACCCGCTTTTGAGTCCTGGTTCACCCATCACCACTCCGGGTCGCGTGGCTCGCCCTCCGCCGACTGTACCGGCCGGGGTCGGCCCGATCAAGGATGATGAGGGCGACTCTCATGAGTGCGAACCGCCTTGCCCCGTCGGTCTACAATGCGGGCACGGAAGTAATGGGGGTGAGCCATGCTGCTCGAAGAGTACAACTTCAAGCGTGAAGTGCTGGAAGACCCGGGACCCGTGCTGGTCGATTTTTGGGCAGCGTGGTGCGGGCCGTGCCGGATGATGAACCCGGTGCTGGCCGAGGTGGCCCGCGAGTTCAAGGTGTGCAAGGTGAACACCGAGACGAACCCGCACCTGGCGGCCAAGTTCGAGGTGGCGGCCATCCCGCTGCTGCTGGTGTTCCGCAACGGGCAGGTGGTGCGGCGGTTCGAAGGGGTGACGGACGCGGCCACCCTGCGGGCGGCGCTCGCCGCGGCGGGGCGATGACGCGATCCGCGGCACACATCGGTCCGGATTTTGCTGACCCTCTGTCGGCGACAATCGAAGACGAGAGGCATGTGATTCATGGCGGCCGAGGGTGACACTGACCTGTACCTCCGCTCGTTCCAGGAGGCGTTCCGCCCGGAACTCAGCGCCGCGGTTCGGGCCATGTGTGCCGGCGAGCGCGTCCGTATGCTCGACTGCCCGTGCGGTGACGGCTTCTATGCCGCGCTCGCGGTCCGGCACCTCGGTCCGGGAATGCTCGTTGCCGCCGACAGTTCGCCCGACTGCCTGTCCCGAGCGCGGGAGGCGGTTCGGGCGGCAAGCCCGGACGCGAACGCGGAGTTCGTGCAGGCCGACGTGTACGCACTCCCGTTCGCGGACGAGACGTTCGACGTCGTGTGGTGCGCCCAGAGTTTCATTACGCTCCGGGATCCCGTCCGGGCGTTACGGGAGATGGCCCGCGTCGCCCGTTCCGGCGCGCGGGTGGTCGTGCTCGAAACCGACGAATACCACCACATCCTCCTGCCGTGGCCGGTCGAACTGGAGCAGGTGGTGTTCCGGGCCGTCGGTGCGGAGAGTCGGGTGCGGTACGGGTCTGGCGGGAAGTTCGCCCAGGCCCGACGCCTGCGGGCGGCGTTCCTCGAAGCGGGCCTCACCCCGACCGGCCGCCGCACCGTGGTGGCCGATCGTGCGGCCCCCTTCGGCCCGGCCGAACGCGAGTTCCTCACCCGCCACCTCGGGTACCTGCGGGAGTTCGTGCGGCCGGAACTGACGCCGCGCGAACTCGAGCAATTAGACCGGGTGGTGAACCCGGACTCGCCCGACTGCCTCGTCCACCGGCCCGACGGCGAACTCACCTGCCTGGCGGCGGTCTGTCACGCGACCAAAGGGCCGTAGACGGGTTGCGCCGGGCTGTGAGCCGGTTCCGAACCCGCACACGGGGAGGACCGCTTGACGAACGGTTCTCTCGGGCCTATCGTTCTGGATTCTCTTTTTTCGGAGGGGTCGGGCGATGACGTACCGTGAGGCGGTGGGCGAGCTGCGGGCCAAGTTTCCGAAGGCCGACATGAGCCCGGCGGTGATGTTCGGGGAGAGTGTCCGCCGGGCGGCCAACGTCACCTTCGCCAGGCACAAGGGCGGGGTGTACGCCGGGAAGGACGCGGACGGCACCGAGGTGCTGGTGTACTTCAACGACACCGCCAACCTGATCTGCTGCACCGAGATCGGCCCGGACAACGACGAGTGACCTCGTAGACTGTTCGACGGGACGAGTTGACCGCCGATCCGCTCGAATCCGGGCCGGGAGATGACCCGGCCCTCTCCGTCTCGCCCGCACCCGTTATAGCCTTTGTTTCTTGAATGCCCGGCAGGATCGGACGCCCGCCTTATTCCGCCCACGGACCGGGCGAGGGACGCCAATGCGTGCATCACACCCCCTGTCCGTATTGGTCGTTGAAGATAACCCGGACACCGCCGCCATTCTGGCCGATTTGCTCCGCCTGTGCGGCCACCGGGTGGTCGTCGCTTGCACCGCCGGTGAAGCGCTGGCGGCCGCCGACGCCACGCCACCGGACGTGGCCCTGTTGGACATGCGGTTGCCCGACCTGGACGGGTGGCAGGTGGCCCGCCAACTGCGAGCGCAGGCCGACGGGCGGCAGAAGCGGCCGTTCCTGATCGCCGTCACCGGTTGCGGGACGACCGACGACCGGTGGCGGTCGGTGGACGCGGGGGTTGACCTGCACCTGCTCAAGCCGGTCGATCCCGGCCTGCTGACCGGGCTGCTGGCGCGGTTCAGCGAGTCGATCACGCCTCCGGCCGGGGATGGGATCAGCGAGGCGTCGGCCGATCAGAAAGCGACCGCTTCGCCGTCGTGAGCCGTCACAGCCGGGCGTAATCGTCGGGCGTGTCGAGGTCGTGAAAACTGCCCGAGTCAAGGACGGTCACTTCTCGAACTTCGTCCGAGCATCGCCGCAGACACGAGTTGATGCCCTCACCCGCCGGGAGTAAGCGGACGGTGTCGGCGTGCCGCCACCGGGCCAACAGCGGGTGCCCCCGGCGGCCCTCACAGACGGGGACGAAGATCGAGTGCCGGTCGTCGGCCCGCGCCGCGTCGAGGAGTGTCCGCACGACGGTCGGGGAAAGCGTCGGGTGGTCGCCGGGCGACATCAGCCACCAGTCGTCCGGCGTGGGGTGAAGGTGAGCGTCGAGCCAGTTCAGGCCGGCTTCGACGGTGGCACGCATGTCGGCAGTCGGTTCGGGGAGTGTTAGTACCCTTGCCCCAGCACGGGTGGCGAGAGGTTCCAACTCCGGAACGTGCGGGCCGACGACGACGAGGACCACGTCAGCCCCGCTGCCCCGCAATGCCCCCACGACGTGTTCGATTACCGTCCGGTCGCCGACCGGCAGGGACAACTTCGGGCGGCCCATCCGCGTACTCAGGCCGCACGCCGGTATGATGCCGAAGATCATGTCGGCTCTCCGCGGTTCCGCCACGCGATCAGTTCGGCGGCGATGCTCACCGCGATCTCCGGCACCGTCTGTGAGCCGATGTCGATCCCGACCGGGGCACGCACCCGTTCCAGCGCTTCCGCTGGCACCCCTTTCGCCGCCAGGTCGTCGAAGATGAGCCGCACCTTCCGCTTGCTGCCGATCATGCCGACGTACCCGCACGCCGACCCGGCGAGGTGGTACAGTGCTTCTTCATCGTGGTTGTGCCCGCGGGTGACGATCAGGGCGAACGTGCCGGCATTCAGGTGCGGGCGGAGGTCGCGGAGGGTCGTGCCGATGTCGCCGACCATCACCCGTTCGGCGCCGGGGAATCGCTCCACGTTGGCGAACGCCCCCCGATCGTCGAGCACCCACAGCGCGAAGCCGAGTTCGACCGCCAGTTTCCCCACAGCCTGCCCGACGTGCCCACCGCCGACAATCAGCAGAGTGACCCGCGGTGGGGACGGCAGGAACGCGAACCCGTGGGAAACGGTCGGCCGTGGGCGAAGTGTGAGGGCGGGAAGATGAGCGGCAACCGCGTCCCATGACGGGGCGGTGGCGAGGCAACCGAACGGGCGACCGGACGAGTCGAACAGGTAGCGGTCGCCGACGTTGCCCTCAATGGCGACGGCTTCGGTGAACCCCACACCGGCGATCACCGCCGCGAGCAATGCCCGGAAGTATGGGATCGGCTCGCCCCGAACGCCCGCGGTGAGCGGGAGAACGGAGATGGTCATCCGCCCGCCGCAGATCAGGCCGTCGTCCCAGCCGTAGTCGTCGTTCAGCAGAAACGTCTGGACCGTCGACCCCGCACCAGCGGCGAGCGCGGCGAGTGCTTGCCGCCGCACCTCGGCCTCGACGCACCCGCCGCCGAGGGTGCCCGCCTGCGTGCCGTCGGGGAAGACGAGCATCGCCGCCCCCGCCTTCTGCGGGGTGGAGCCGCGAGTGGCCGCGACCACGCACCACGCGCACGGCAGCCCGGCGTCGAGGGTGGCGACCAGGCGGGTGAGCAGTTCTCGCATGGTTGGCCCTTCGCCTACTTCGGCCAACCCTTCGGGACCATCGGCATCGACCGCAGCCGCTCGCCCGTTGCCTGGAAGATGGCGTTCGCCACTGCCGGTGCCACCGTGATGATGGGTGTCTCACCAGCGCCCTCCGACGGCAGGTCTTTGCGGTCGAGCAACACCACCTCAAGCGCCGGGGCGTCGCGGAACCGTGGCACCCGGTAGCCGCCGAGCGACGGGTTGAGGATTTCGCCGTTCTCGAAATCGACCTTCTCGAACAGGGCACCGCCGTGGCCCATCATGACCGCGCCTTCCACCTGGTTCTTCAGGTGGTCCGGGTTCACGACCGCCCCGCACTCGAACGCGGTGACGACGCGAACCACACGCACCGGGTTCTTCGCCTTGCGGTCCACTTCGACTTCCGCCACGCTCGCCACGAAACTGTTCTTCTCCGTGCTGACGGCGAGGCCGAACCCTCGCCCCTCCGCCGGCTTCGCCTTGCCCCAGCCGAACGCCTTCGCGGCAGCCTCCAACACTGCCTTCAATCGCTCGTGCTGTTTGTCGGGAAGGTTCTTCAACCGAAACTCAAGCGGATCGAGGCCGACCGCGTGGGCGAGTTCGTCCATCGCTGACTCGCGGGCGAAGCTGTTCGCCGTCGCCGCCAGCGCCCGGTACGACCCCTGCGCGAGCGGGGAGTCGGTGGAGTGGAACTCGGCCCGGTGGTTCGGCACGGCGTAGGGCGAGGCGAGCGACGACCCGCCGGAGTTGTAGTTGTGGAAGTCCCAGGCGGTGAGCGTGCCGTCCGCCTTCGCCCCGGCGTTCACCTCGATCACCCCGGCCGGGCGGAAGTACGCCCAGGTGAACTCCTCTTCCCGCGTCCAGACAAGTTTGACTGGTTTGCCGACCTTCTTCGCCAGGATCGCCGCTTCGGTGGCCGTCGCGATGGTGTGCTTGCCGCCGTACCCTGAGCCGGTGTCGGGGACGATCACATGCACCTTGTCGGCGGCGACGTTCAGGGCACGGGCGAGGTCATCCCGCACCCCGAACGGCCGCTGCGTGCCGGTCCACACGGTCAACTTACCATCGGTCCACTCGGCGACGGCGGCCCGCGGTTCGAGCGGAACGTGTGCGATGTACGCCACCGTGTACGTCGCCGTCACCGTCTTGGCGGCCGCCTTCAGCCCCTCGTCAATTGACCCCCGTGCCCCGCCGCCACCACGCCCACCGCCGCCTCCACCTCCCCCACGACCGGCCTTCTCCTTCAGGTGTTTGAACAGGTCGCCCGCCGACACCTGGGCCGGTGCGTTCCATTCCGCCTTCACCAACTTCAGTGCCTCGGCCGCGGCGTACTCGGTCGGGGCGACGACGCCCACGAGATCGCCGTCGCGGACGACCGTGACGCCGGGCAACGCCTCCGCTGCCTTCGTGTCTACGGAGACGAGTTTCGACTTGAGCTTCGCCGGCCGCAGGATTTTCCCGAAGAGCATCTCCGGCCGGGTCACATCAGAGGTGTACTTGTGCCCGCCGGTGACGATGTCCCGGCCGTTCGCCTTCGGCGCAGACGTGCCCGCCACCGTCCACTTCTCCGCCTTCGTCGTCGGCACGTCCCCACCGATCACCTTCACCAACTTCTCGCCCCTGGTCAGTTCGCCGTAGGTGTAGCTCGGTTCGCCCTTCGGCCCACTCACCTTGCCGTCCTTCGCCACCAGCGTGGTACGGTCCGCCTTCGACTTCTCGGCGGCGAGGTCGAGCAACACTTCACGAGCAGCAGCGGCGGCCTTGCGAAGCTGCGGGGCCATTGCAGGCGTGCTGCGGCTGCCGAACGTGCCGGCGTCGTAGGGCACCAGCGCCGTGTCCGCCATCACCATCTTCACCGACTTGAACGGCACCCGGAGTTCGTCCGCCACCGCCTGGGCGAGCGAGGTGCGGACGTTCTGGCCGACCTCCACCTTGCCCGTGTACGCGGTGACGACGTCGTCCTTGCCGATGTGGACCCACGCGCCGATCTGCTGCCCGCCGCCACCACCTTGTCCACCGCGACCCGGCGGTTGGGCGTCGGCGTCCTTCCCCATCAGAATGGCGATCACCAGCCCGGCCCCGGCGATGCGGAAGAACTCGCGGCGGGTCCACTCGCTCGCGGCAATGGCGTCGATCAGTTCGTACCGTTCGGGTTCGATGGCGATGCCGTCGAGTTGCGGGGTCACTTGGCACCCCCTTTCATCGCCTTGGCCGCGGCCTCGATGGCGGCGACGAGCCGGACGTAGGTTCCGCACCGGCAGATGTTGCCGTTCATCTCCGACAGGATGTCGTCCCGCGTCGGGTCGGGGTGCTGTTCCAGAAGTGCCACCGCCGCCATCACCATCCCCGGCGTGCAGTACCCGCACTGCATCGACCCGGCATCGAGGAACGCGGTCTGAACCGGGTGCAGTTTCACGCCAACGGCCAGCCCCTCGACGGTGCGGATCGGTTTCTCGGCACACGTCTCGACACGCGACTGACACGACTTCACGGCCTTGCCGTCCACGATGACGGTACACGCCCCGCACCGCCCTTCCCCGCACCCGTACTTCGCCCCGGTCAGGCCGAGGTCGTCCCGCAGTACGCTCAGGAGCGACCGCTCCGGGTGGGCGTCGGTCGCCCGCTTCGCCCCGTTCACCTGCAATTCCTTGACGTTCGGCATGGCGGCACCCCGATGCGGTGTGCGGAATCTGTCGGGCGTGGCGGTCACTGTACACCGCCACCACGACAACCGGGGGATGAAAACCCCGTGAGGGTATGGAGGTGTGAACGATCTCACCCCGCATTTTTCAGGCCGTTTCGACACCGGCGGCGGCCATCAGGTTCAACTCGGCGACAGCCGCCTCCCGCATCAGGTTCTTCTGCACCTTGCCCGTCACCGTCAGCGGGAAGCCGTCCACGAACTTCCAGAACTTCGGCACCTTGAACGTCGCCAACCCCTGCTTGCAGTGGGCGATCAGTTCCTCGGCAGTGGCACTCGCCCCGGCCTTGAGCCGCACCCACGCCATCACCTCCTCGCCGTACCGCTCGCTCGGCACGCCGATCACCTGGGCCTCCCCGACCGCCGGGTGGGATTGCAGGTACTCCTCCACCTCCCGTGGGGCGATGTTCTCCCCACCGCGAATGACCAGATCCTTCAGCCGACCGACGACGTTCACATACCCGTCGGCGTCCATCGTCGCCAGGTCGCCGGAGTGCATCCACCCGTGCGAATCGAGGACCGCCCGCGTCGCCTCCGGGTCGCCCCAGTAACCGGACATCACCCCGTACCCGCGGGTACACAGTTCGCCCCGACGACCACGAGGGACGATCCGCCCCGTTTTGGGGTCGATGATTTTCACCTCGACGTGCGGGTGGATGCGGCCGACCGTGCCGACCCGCTTCTCGACGGAGTCGTCCGGAGCCGTCTGCGTGGACAGCGGCGACGTTTCGGTCATCCCATACCCAATCGTCACCTCGGTCATGTTCAACCGCTCCCGCACCGCCCGCATGGTCGTCACGGGGCAAGGCGAACCGGCCATGATCCCGGTGCGAAGCGACGACACATCAACGTCGGCCAACCGCGGGTGTTCGAGAACGGCGATGAACATGGTCGGCACGCCGTA
>Ga0105237_10008287_pt1 | contig 11286 bp, 14 predicted proteins | sample KBSC24metaG_FD_81520 | JGI IMG/M metagenome (GOLD analysis project Ga0105237, IMG submission 81520) | Corn rhizosphere microbial communities from Kellogg Biological Station, Michigan, USA - KBS C2-4 metaG | ecosystem: Host-associated > Plants > Roots > Rhizosphere > Soil | place: Michigan, USA... | reverse complement strand
ACTTCCACGTGGAGGTCGATCCTGTCCAGCAGCGGGCCCGATATTTTGTTGAGGTATTTCTGCACAGCTCCGGGATGACAGCTGCATTCCTTGTCCGGATGATTATAGTAGCCGCAGGGGCATAGTTGCATTGATTTGTTCCCGATTGACCACAACCGTAAGGAAACCGTTGGGAGACAAGTATTTGGATATCCCCATTACCTTGGGCAGAAACTAAGGAATCGGCGGTTGGAACTTCGCTTGTTACAGAAAGATGTGGCGGAGATGATAGGAGTGACGGAGTCCGCCATTAGCATCTGGGAAACCGATGTGGCAAAACCTGAGATATTTCACTATCCTAAAATTGCCCTGTTCCTGGGATATCTTCCCTTTGAGGGGGAGACTGCCACCCTGGGCGGGAAGCTCCTGTATTACCAGCATATGAAGGGAATGACCCAGAAGGAGCTGGCGGGCGAGCTGGGAATTAATACATCAACGCTGTACCATTTTGGTACAGGAAAGCACAAACCATCCCCTAAGGTGATGAAGAAGTTGGAGCCGATGCTGGCGGAGGTGGAGGGTGAGATAGAAAGGGAAATAAATTGAAAATATGAAGAACCTGTTTCCAGGTTCTTTTTGTATTTTTACTAACTAACGTTTGTTATCATATATGCTTTTATTTTAATTCTATGGATATAAATGACTTAAAGGGGTTATTACAAGAAAATGGGCATCTTGTACAAAGTGAAAAAGAGTTGAGTAACGGAACACAATTACGACTAACTAATGGTGCTCTGGTAAACCTTTTTTATACGGGGAATATTAACGTTCAGGGGAAAAATGCTGAGCCAATAAAGAAATTGTTAGGTCTTTCTCCTGGTCATCCTGTTGAGTATTCAGTACCATCACCTAAAAAGCAGGTGAAAAATGAAGTTTTTGTAGTATATGGCCATGACAGTGACGCCAGGACTCAGTTGGAGGCAATGTTACGGAGATGGCATTTAACGCCGCTCATCCTTGACCAGCTTCCATCAGGAGGGCAGACCATCATTGAAAAACTGGAGAAATATACATCGGATGCCAATTTCTGTATTGTACTGGCAACTCCCGACGATGAGGGGTTTCGGAGGGGGCATGAAGATGAAAAAGCACTTCGAGCGAGGCAGAATGTGGTACTTGAATTAGGAATGATGCTGTCAAAACTGGGAAGGGATCGCGTAGCTATTCTTTTAAAAAGTGAGGTTAAGATGGAGCGCCCGTCAGATATTCAGGGTTTAATTTATATTTCTTTCAAAGATGATGTGAAAGAATCTGCCCTCACGCTTGCAAAGGAAATGGTCGCCAAAGGGTATGATATAGATGTAAGAGATTTATAGGAAGAGCCTGTCAGAAGATGGGTTTTTTGATTTAAAAGCTTACATATCCGGGTGAAACATCCCGCTAACAGGGTATGCGTGCAGGATATTCGATAACCATTTAATGCCCTTCCTGGTCATCAGCACCCTCTTTCACCTGTTGCCCTTCCGATACCTCATGAGAATAATTTAGGATATAATCAACCGTCGCTGTGCCTGGATGCTACTCGCAGAAATAAATCCTTTATGCTGCATTAACTTCAATTTCAATATAGCCTGATTTTTCTCTATTTAATCCTATATTACTAAAATACATATTCTCATAGAGTCCTGCCAAGCAAGTAGGCATTTGGGAGGGATAGACCTGTATAGGAAATGTATTTTCAGCAATTTCCTGCAAATAAATCATTACAGCAATTTCATTTAATACATATTTCGCAGCGATATCAAAATTATATTTATTTATTTGCAAGATTTCATCAGCGGTAGAGAGAATTTCATTTCGATGGGAAACTTGCTTTAAAACATCATTTTTAAAATTATTATCATTTTGGTAACAGTTCACAATTTCCTTTCGGGTTGTTAAAAAACTTGTGTTATGCGCGATATCTTGCCATCTAACAATTTTTATATTCGAATAAAATGAAGTATCAATTAAGCGTTTAATAAAAGCAAATTTTTCATCGCCAATCATCATCGCCTTAGAATAAGAGTCATTGAAATTTAATCCTTTTGATGACAAAAAAGTGTATGTCTGTGGCTCATCAGCAATTAGGAACAGAAAAGTATGAAATGTCTTAGAAGCCCATTCTATAATAGCTGTAACATTTTTCTTGGAATAGAAATGTGAGCAAATACTAACACCCATATATCCATTGATATTTTTTAAAGGTGTATTAGCTAGTCCATATTTGCTAATTGACTTTATTTTGACTGTTTCCTTTGTAGAAAGCATTCTAGGCATTAAAATACTAAGGTATAAGGCAACTTTCTGGAGATTTTAATTCATCAAATTCGTTTTTTCCTTTTTCAAGCATAATTATGAACCCTACTTGAATCACTATGCATATTATAGCAAATAATAGAATTGTCAAGAAATCTTTTTGAATAATTAAGCCGTCTTTGATCTTTATAATTAATTCCCATATTATGGCAATCGTACTAAAGAAGTTTATTAAAACTAATATACGAAGGGCAAGTCGTAGCTGTGGAATTTTGTAGTAAACGAAACGAAGAACATCGTTTTGTTCATTTTCCATTAATTCTTTTAAACAGAAATGTACGTTTTTTGATACAATAATGTAACGGGTCTCAGACAAGCAAACTTTATAACGGTGTAATTTTTTAGACATTATGCTGAAATGCATTTTAATTATAAGACGTACAACATAGCCTGAAAGCGCAATTATCAACGGTATTAGACATGTTAATATAGGCGTCCCTGATAGCTTTTCCAACATCTTATATTTTTTTAAGAAATGGAGTAAAAAACCATGGAATTATTGAAGCAATGACGCTAATAATCGGAGCCCAAAGGAATGTTTCAATATTGGGCTTAAATAACATTTTAGTGAAAATAGCACAAGCGGTTAATAATCCTAGTACTACAGAAATAACAGCAATTACTTTGTATCTTATAGGATTTTTGTTAAATATAGCTACCAATATAGTAACTAGTAAGGTTAGCTGAGCACAATAAATCAAAAAAAAGAGATCAAGAATACCTGGGATTATTAGATTTATTAGGAAAACAATTATTGGCGCAGAAATGCCAAGAATAAGTATCCAGGTTCTTCCAAACTGCAATATATTCTTATCTTGGTGGGAGCTGTTGTAAGATGAATCATCTAATGGAACTCCTGGTTTTTTATGAGTAAATACTATATCAAAAGTCAATGTTTGAACACTTGCAATTAATAAACTATCAGCTGTTGACATCATTGCAGCAAAACAACCCATGGCAAATAAAGCAAAGACTATTGGATTTGTCAAGTAATTAAGGAATAGTGAAGCAAAATCATCATTTGCAGGGGTAATAAATTTTGGAAAGAAATTTAATGATATCCCGAGTGCTATAAGTAATAGCCAAAATATACCAGTAAACGAAATCGATTGGCGTAACCCCTTTTTTATAACATATGTGTTGTCACAGGCAACCAATTTTTGCCAGACGGACATATCTACAAGTTGCCAAGGGATGTTTAAGAGAGTTAGTGACACTATGAATAACGGTGTTAAATTAGATATGCCCCAGTTATCCTTAGATAAAATATGAAATAGGTTTTGGTTTGACCCAACATTTTGATAGGCAAATCGAAAAGAAAATAAGAAGACCACTAATAACCCTACATAGGTCAAATATAGACGAAACGTATCTAAATGTGTAGCAGCTTTAAAGCCCCCCAAGAATGTATAAAATGCTACTATTATACTTAATACAAACGCAACTGAATAGGGCTGTATATTGGGAAATAGCGATCCGGAAATCTTGATTGAAACAAGCAATTCGACGCCGTACGCTCCCAAAAAACCAATGATTGATGCAATTGAAGCAATGTATCCAATTGTTTTTGACTGAAAGCGAAATGCTAAATAACCATGCAAAGTTCTTTTCGATAAATCTTTAATTTTAGGGAACACTTTTATTAGTATGAAGAAGCCTAAAAGCCATGTAATAGGTGAAATTATTATGGCTAATTTATAGTAATACCCAAGACCTAAAAAAGAAAATATTGCGGATGCCAGGCTTAGGTTTGAAGCAGTAATTGAATTTCTAAGTTTTTGTGGGATAAGACCTTCGTGAAATAAGAAAAAGTCTTTAGATGATTTAATTTGTTTACTTGCTTTATAACTTCCATATAAGGAATACCCAATTGGGATCAAAACAGCAAGCATAGTTGTAATAATTATCAATTCAATTATTTTAAGCAACCATAAAAAATGAAGGCGAAGTATCTAATTAAGGGTCGCGAAAGCTGTTATTGCAAAAGGGTAATTAAAATTATAGAATAACGTGTTGAATTTCAAATTTATTCCTCAATTTTCAAATACCGTGAAAAAACGGTTGCCTATCTCAATAATTTTACTATTCAAAAAAGCCCGACCTAAGTCAGACTTTTATACATGCTATTTCTCGTTTTGGCCACCTGCACCCTCTTCTGCCTGTTGTTCATCCGATCCACCAGGGGAATAATTCAGGATATAATCCACTGCCCGCTGCGCCTGGGTGCTTGCGGACAGGATAAATGTCTTATCCCCCATCAGCGCCCCCGTCCACTGTTCAAGATATACAAGGTCAAATTTCGCATCGGCATGTCCCAGACCGCACAGGGAACACAAATAACAGGCTCCCAATTCTGCTATACAGGATTCCAGGCTATACGGATCGGAACCATGCTCTAACATTCCTGCAATCGTAGGACGATTAAGCCGTGATGCATGGCCGGTGCTATGGACGAGCTGCCGGAATAAGGCTCGATAATAGGCAGCTGGACTGGAGCATGTTTTTAGACTAAACATATTCACAATGTCAGTTCCAGGATCATAGAAAGCCCGTTGCCTCCGGTATTTAATCGGGGGACAGGACGGCATCCCTTTTATCACTGCCTCAGCAAAGGCAAGCGGATCTACTTCCCGGGGAACGGAATTGAGGATAAGGGAGTGCGGGATACCGGTACATTGACCAATATTGAAGACCTTGTAATAGCGGAGGAGGGGAATTTGCTTACCTAATTCATCAGTCGTATATTTCTTGGAATATACGACAACATGCCCTTTCTCACCCCGCTTAACCGATCCGCCCACTGACTTTAGCTGATCCCAGGAGAGAAACAGATTTTGTTCATACGGAGTTGAAAGCAGAAGCCAGACGTTAATGCCCCGATATGGCAAGTTGCTTAAGAGGTTCCTTGGCGGTTTTCCGTCAGGCCATGAACGATGCCAGGGGATACAGCCTTGCTGCAAGAAGGACATAATCTGATTGCTGACGATTGAATACACGTCGATGTTCACTGGTGTTTCTGTTGTTGCTGACGTCATACTGAGGTTTTTAAATTGTGAAGGAATGTTTATACTCAGCATATGCCTTTCTCCTCCTTTTTGTCAGAGCGCCAAATTTGCAATTGCAGCAAGTGTTGTGAATACACACAAAGAATAAACAGGGCTATCTCAGCCCTGTTTACGTTATTCTTATTTCCGTTTTCCCTTTATTCTTCTAAAATGAATTTTTCCCACTTCTACTGCATCAAATAGTTTGATGTAATATTTGTGTTTAATCTTCATCTCCATTTTATAATAGAAGGAAAGTTCGATGTGTTGCAATGCGAGTTCCCGCATTATTTCCTTTTTCGGTTTCGGATCTTGATAGAATGTGCGGAGTGTTCTGGGAGAATAGATGCAAAGTGAAATGTTATTTTTGTTGAAATGCTCTTTAAGCGATTCCACAAGTTCTTTTGTTTGCGATGATAGTTGTGTTTCATAGGGCAAGGATAACGCTATATTTTTAATGTTATAATGTTTGCACCGTGATTCCACACTGGCAAGGATCATTTCTTTTTTCCGAGAAGTCCAGGCTCCGTCTCTTTTCTGAATATCGAAGTATACAATTTCATTTTCTGATATGACTGCCAGTCCAAGCATCCGTGCATTGACGCTCAGGCCGAGTATTACATCTACCATACTCGTCACCGTGAACGTTTTAGTACACCATTTGCTTGCACACAATAGTTGTAATATGCTGCTCTATTCGTTACAATTTCATTATCTGGCTTATCTAATACTTTTTTAAGTTGCTCACGTAAAGACCATTCCTCGTAGAGACGTATATACGAAAGATGCATCCCTATTGATTTATGATCGTTTAAAGCATCTGCAAACTCATGCGCTAATATTTTTTCTTCCTTAGTGTAATTTGACATTGTTGATAATCGGTGTGAATAACCTGTTGATTACTTTCACGTTCGTTCGATTATATATTTAATCGTTCGTACGTTTTACTGTTTCAACAATTAGTAATTCACCTCCCAATTTTAAAGAACTGATAAAGGCCCCTCTCTTGGAGGTCTTATATTGAAGAACTGTGATAAACTGGGCAATAGAAAAGAACATGCACGCGCGTGGACGTTCTTAACTATTGACCAAAACTGATACCTACATTATTGTTTCATATATAAAATGTTTGATTACTAGTAACTGACTCTTGGTGAGCCAACAGATCAGCTTCTTTGGCTGCTATTTCTTTTGAAATGCTATGCCACAGTTCAGCATACAGTTCACTCGGAAGTGTTTTGTAAATCCGGCATAACCGGAATAAATAAATCAGGTTTGGGAAGGACACTCCTTTCTCCCACTTAGAGAGAGGACTCGTATCTTTTAACCCAAGCAGACAAGCCACTTCCTGTTGTGAAAAGAAGAAAATTCTCCTGTACCTTTTTAATCTGTTTGGAAATCGACAGTTTTCCATTTCAAAATAGTAGCAATTTATTTTTTGATAGGTCAGTAGGCCGAGGGACGCCGAATTTGATAAATGATGGGTAGTATGTGGATACGCAAATACACTTGTGCAAGACCCAAAAGAGGCATTCATTTCCTTTGCTCTTAAAAGAAAACCCCTCTGCTGAGGGGCTGTTACTTAAAATAAACCAAGCTGAGTTGCACTGTCTTTTTTTCGTTCACTAAATGGTGTCGAGTCCAAAATAATTGTATCGGAGGGTTTCTTCTTTTCTTCACGCTTGAACGAGTTGATGTTTAAATTCCATAATCGTGAATTCTCTTTTTCCTCAATCTTAAATATACCCAACGGCAGGGAAGAAATACGATAGGCAATTACAAAATCATCCGGCAACAACGCATTAGCACACATCACCTCGCTATTCCAGACCCCATTGAAGAAAAGATTTAAGGCAGTCACCTTTACACACGTTCGGTCAATATCAATGCCATAATACTCATCCCCAGGCCCCAAGGTTCTGTGAGTAGCCAGGAGCATTCTGCCGGAGCCACAGGCCGGATCGAGGATTCTCAGAGGTCTGTCTACTGGAGCATTTTCATCCTGTTTCCAATCTGTGGCGGTGATAGAGGCCATAAATTGACAGACGGGATAGGGGGTGAAGAATTGTCCGTTTCTTCCATTGGAAATGTGCTGTTCAAAGAACTCCCCCAATACATCGTTGCCTAATGAATTATCAAACCGATCTTCCATTTCAGTGACTAAATAGGCGAATGCTTTGGGAAACGCATGTCGGAGATCCGAGTCTTTATATTTCTCTACTGCTGCCATGTATTCATCTTCATACCAGGACTTCTTAGTATGAAGATTTTGCGTACATGCAGCGATAGACATAGTGAGGAAATCATCAAAAACGGTGAAGATAGAGAACCGGTCACTGACAGCAAGTAATGATTCTGCGAATTTGCTTTTTGAAGGTGCAAGAGAAGTATTCTCTGCTTTTTGTTTGGATGCCATGATACTTTTATCCGTATTGTGGCAATCCAAAGATGGGTTTATAAGGAGGAGCTATTTGCTAATAACGCAAATTCTGTTTTAGATTCGTCTGTTTTTGCCCTCAGTATCCCGTAGAACGATTTGTTGAAATGTGGAAAATAGAAAAGTTATGCATTATTAAGCGGATGCTTTATCATCTGAGAGCGCAATAGCTCTGCGCTTGCAAATAAGTACCTACTTGTAGTTATTATGTCAGAATGGCCCATCATTCTGCTTAGGCTGTAAATATCACAGCCTCCCTCCAACATCAGCGTTGCAAAGGTGTGCCGTAATTTATGAACAGTAAATACAATCCCTGATGCTCTCCGTAACTGTATGACTAATCTTTTCAGTCCGGAATCAGTATACCCGTGATTTCGATTCAAAGAGGCGAAGAATTCTGGGCATGTTCTATTTATTTTCTTTCTATGCTCTAAATAGAGCTTTAAACTTTGTGCTAAGGTATAGGTCATTGGAATAATCCTGTCTTTATTCCCTTTTCCCTGGCGTACAAATATGCTTAGATTCTCTACGTCTACATCCGTGTATTTTAATTTTAAAAGCTCTTGCTTACGCAGTCCTGCAAAAATAAATGTTGAGAAAATAGCATGATTTCTATACCGCAAGTATGGATTATCATACGGGTAATTATTGACAGTCTCTAATAGCCTTAGGCTGTCCTGTCGAGTAAGTTTTGGAGCCACCCGGCTTTCAAGCTTCGGCTTTTCCATTCCTTCAATCGGATTTGAGGCCAATACACCTTGAGAAACACACCATCGAAAAAAAACAAGAAGGGATTTATGAAAACAGATATAGGTATTTGGTTTCCAATTTCGTTCTGTCCTGCCATACAAAAACAACGCTCTCAGGTTGGCATCCGTTACTTGATTTATATTCTGTATGCCAGAATACTTACAATAAAAACTAATCACATATTTATATCTTCTAATAGTGTCTTTACTATACCCGCGAACAACTGTTGAATGCTGATAAAACTTTTGCGCCAGGATTTGTATATCCATGCATGGTTTTATTCCGCTTCGAATACCTTATTGGAGGGCCTGCTCCCAATGGGAAGGGGCCTGTTGAGGGATTTTAGAAAAATGTGTGCCTTAGGAAATAACGATTTTTTAGAAGTAGGATCGAGCCTGTAACTTCTGTAATCAAGCTCTAAATTGATTTTATCCTTTAACTATGGTATTTTTATCTAATCGCGCCCGTAGCTCAGTCGGTAGAGCAGCTCCCTTTTAAGGAGATGGTCGTAGGTTCGATTCCTACCGAGAGGACAATGACGTTATTCTGTAAGGCTAAATTCTGATTTTGGTGATTTTAAGGGCCTGTTTATGCGGGCCCGCTCCCATCCCATTTCGAGGCCAGATTCTTGCCTGCGTTTTAAGGTATTCCAAACGAAATATTTAAATCTATTAAATAATCGACTGGGGCTATTATGCCAGATTTAGTCAAAATTGTCGATTGTGAGTTATCCCTTTTTAAAATGGTCGATTTACTTAGATCCCTTTACAAAAGGCATCTCGATATTGCAAATATTGACATAATTATATAGTAGTGTTACATTATAGCACCTACATACCATAGCCAATAATTGAGTGTTATGGGTGGTACAACTTCTATAAGGCTGGTATAATAGGAAAGTGGAAGTTTAACGGTATGAAATTCAACCTAAAATTATTTACCAATAAAAATGATTCTAAAAGACTTCGGGAAAAAGTAACTCTTGGGGCTATTCTTGATGCATATGATTCACGCAGAGAAGAAATAGAATCCCTCCGGAAATATGACCGAGGAGAGAAAACAATCACTCCATCCAATCTCAAGCGTCTTGTGTCAAGTTTATAGAACCCTCTATGTTAAAGGAGAGGTTTCTTTTCCTATTACCGATGATAACATCGAAAAAATAGATACGATTGTAAAAACTGTCTATTCAAGTTATTTTGGTATTACTCGATTTTCAACAGAAAAAGAACAAGCATCAGTTTTCTTTTGTCTTATAATTAAAGACCATCCGATGATTGATGGCAATAAACGTCTAGCTGTTTTATGGTTACAGGTATTCTGTGATGCCTTCAATCTAAAAATTGAATCAAAAATTCCACTTGATGAATTGGCTGTATCTGTCGAATCTGAAAAGAAAATAGACATAGATGAACTATATTTTTTAATAAGAAGGATTCTGTTTACTAAAGTATAATAAGAATAGAAAGATAACAGATCGCCTTGTGGTTAGCATGATTTATTTCCATCAATTAGTAGATAGATAACATATCAATGTCAGCCCTTAATTCTTCGCTGGTTATTGATCGTAAATACTTTGCCGTCATCTTTGGATCTGCATGTCCCATGAGTTTCTGAATCTTTATCAGGCCGACATTTTTATTTCCTAAAGTACAGGCAAAAGCATGGCGGAAACGGTGTAAATGAAATCGTACGCCTGAGGCGATATTGAGCCTTTTTACCCAATGTTTTAGGCCGTGTGATGTTAATTTGCTATCATGATTGTTTGAGACTATTAAATATTCTGTCTTATATCCATGCTTGTTTCGTTCTCGTATGTATTCTTGGAAATGCATCATTAGGGTTTTGTGAATAGGGATAGAGCGTGTCTTCCTGGACTTTGAAGATTTAGCTCTTATAAGTAACATTCCTTTATCAACATCTATATCTCTTACCTGTAGGGAAAGGAATTCTCCTTTCCTTAACCCGCAAAATACAAAGAGGCTAAGTATTAATGTATCACGCCTTAATATCAATATATTTTGAGAATGCAATGCCACTGCTGCAAATAGCCTTTGGATTTCGCTATTTTCCAAAGCGCGATTGTCCTCATATATTGCCTCAGGAGGTTTTATATTTTGGAGTGGATTGTTTGCAATGTGTTTATTTACTCGCAACCACATGAAAAAGCAATTAAGCTTATGCCAATATGTTCTAATGGTTGAACATCTTACCCCAGATTTTATAACACCCTTACCAATTTTCCTTTCCCGAGTTTGAAGTCGTTTAAAGAACTCATTCATCATATCGGGAGTAAGCGACAGGCTTGAAGTAATCTCAGGTACAACTAATAGAAGAAGACTAAAGACTGACTTATAGCCTCTCAAGGTTTCAGAGCTTAGTCTTCTCGTAAATTGACATTCAGTTATGTATTCTTCAAAAAGGTGGGATAGGTCTGGTTTGAGTTCCATTTTGTAATAGCAACACGTACATTATTGGTAACTCTGTAAGTATTACAAAATGGTAAGGAGTAAATAAGAATGGCCTTTATGCTGTATTTACAAATCTGTCCTTCTTTCAAAGTATTCCCCGAAAGATAGAATGAGGTCATATGAATGACCGCACACCCTTTGGAGTAACAAACTGGAGAAACGACAAGCAGCGGTTTTGCATTAAAGATGCTGACCGCTTGATGCACATCTATGCGATCGGTAAGTCTGGTGTGGGTAAGTCAACTTT
>Ga0105237_10008286_pt1 | contig 11286 bp, 11 predicted proteins | sample KBSC24metaG_FD_81520 | JGI IMG/M metagenome (GOLD analysis project Ga0105237, IMG submission 81520) | Corn rhizosphere microbial communities from Kellogg Biological Station, Michigan, USA - KBS C2-4 metaG | ecosystem: Host-associated > Plants > Roots > Rhizosphere > Soil | place: Michigan, USA... | reverse complement strand
GCGAGCAAGGTCAGCACGCCGATCGAGGTCCAGAGCGACTGGGACGAGCGGTCGCCGAACGCGGCCTGTTCCTTGGCGGTGGCGCTGACCAGCGCGTCGATCGCCTTGCGGTGGGCTTCATAAGCCTCGGTCAGCACGGCGTACCGGGCGCGGGCGGTGACCAGGTCCTTCGCGGCGATCGCATCTAGGAACGAACCCTGCGCCTCCTGCCAGAAGCGCATCGCCGGGGTATGCGTGTCCGCCAGGATCGCGCGCTTGAGGTGCTCGGGCAGCTGGGACTGTTCCCACACCACGTGGCGTTCGTCATAGGCCTTGCGCAGCTCGGCAAGGCGGGCGCGGGTGGCGTCGATCCGTTCCGGGTGATCGAGCAGCAGGGTCGCCTCGAGATAGGGCTCGATGATATATTCGGGCGGGGGCAGGATGTCCGCGTTGAGATCGGCGATCTCCATCGAGGCGCGGTGCATCGGGCCGCCCATCCGGATCGCGTGGATCCGCCACGCCGAAACGGCGAAGGCGATGGCCAGAAGCAAGATCAGCGCAATCGCGCCGCTGCGAACCCGCGCGGTAATCGTCATGCAGTCCCCCCGAGTGGTCTATGCCCCCGTACCGGACCCATTGTAGAAACATTTCTAGCGCGTTGCCGCCCGAAGCGAAGATTTGTTGCACAGATGCTTCCGCCCGGCCGACGAATGAACGATTTCGGAGGAGAAACATTGTCCCAGCCGCAGGGGCGGGCGTGATCCGCTGCGTGGAGGAGCATGATGGTCGACGAAGGCTACCCGATCGGCGGGGGGCGGCTGGGGCAGTTGATTCGGGATTTCGACTGGGCGGGAACCTCGATCGGATCCCTCGCGCAGTGGCCGCAGAGCCTGAAATCGGTCACCCAGATGCTGCTGCTCTCGCCGGTGCCGATCGTGCTGCTGTGGGGCGAGGACGGCGTGATGATCTACAACGACGCCTATTCGGAGTTCGCCGGCAGCCGGCACCCGGCGCTGCTGGGGTCCAAGGTGCGCGAGGGCTGGGCCGAGGTCGCCGATTTCAACGACCATGTCATGCGGGTGGGCCTGAGCGGACAGACGCTCGCCTATCGCGACCAGGAGCTGGCGCTGCAGCGGCGCGGCAAGCTGGAGCCGGTTTGGATGAACCTGGATTACTCGCCGGTGCTCGACGAGACGGGCAGGCCGGCGGGCGTTATCGCCATCGTGGTCGAAACGACCGAAAAGGTGCTTGCCCAGCGCCAGCTGCGCGAGAGCGAGGGGCGGCTGCGTGCCTTCGTCGAGGCGACCTCGGATGCGATCTACCGGATGAGCCCCGACTGGTCGGACCTGCTGCACCTCGACGGCGGCACCTTCCTCGCCCACGCGCACCAGAGCCTTCCCGAATGGATCGATACCTATATCCCGGTGGAAGATCGTGATCGCGTGCGCGCCGCGATCGCCGAAGCGGTGGCGACCCGCCAGCCGCTCGAGCTCGAACACCGCGTGCGGCAACTGGACGGCAGCGTCGGCTGGGTCGCCTCGCGCGCGGTGCCGCTCACCGACGAGGCGGGCGATCTGGTCGAATGGTTCGGCGCCGCCTCGGACATCACCGAGCAGCGGCGGACCAACGAGCATCTGCGGCTGGTGATCAACGAGCTCAACCACCGGGTGAAGAACACGCTGGCGATGGTGCAGGCGATCGCGATGCGCACCTTCCGTGCCGCGCCCGATCTCGCGGTGGCGCAGGAGCAGTTCGCCGCGCGGCTGGTGGCGCTGGCCCAGGCGAACGACCTGCTCACCGGCGAGCGCTGGGCGGGCGCGTCGCTACGCGAGGCGATCGACCAGGCGGTGCGCCCGCACCAGCATGACCCGGCACGCTGCACGCTGGACGGCGCCGACGTCCGCATCTCGCCCAAGACCGCGCTGGCGCTGGCGCTGGCGATGCACGAGCTTTCCACCAATGCGGTCAAATACGGCGCCTGGTCCAACGAGACGGGGCGGGTGGCGATCGCCTGGTCGGTGGCCGATGGCCAGTTGCGGCTCGAATGGCGCGAGCATGGCGGGCCGATCGTGGTGGCGCCGGCGCGGCGCGGCTTCGGGTCCAGGCTGATCGAACGTGGCCTGGCAGGGGAACTTGGCGGCACGGTGACGCTTTATTTCGAGCCCGAGGGGCTGCGCTGCACCGTCGAGGCGCCGCTCGCCGCCGTCACCGTGGAATAGGATAAGGCCGTGCGTGTCCTGATCGTCGAAGATGAAATGACGATCGCCTTCCTGATCGAGGACATGCTGATCGATCTCGGCCACGAGGTGGTGGCGATCGCGATGCGGCTGCCCGAGGCGCTGGAGGCGGCGCGGCGGGTGGAAGCCGACCTGGCGATCCTCGACGTCAACCTCGACGGCCACCGCTCGTTTCCGGTGGCGGACATCCTCGCCGAGCGCGCGATTCCCTATGCCTTTGCGACGGGATACGGTGCGCTGGGGCTGGAGGGGGCGTATCGCGAGCGGCCGGTGCTCGCCAAGCCGTTCCTGCGCGAGCATCTCGCTGCGCTCATCGCCGAGGCGTGCGGGTAGGGACGCTTCTTAGCCCCTCCCCTTCAGGGGAGGGGTTGGGGTGGGGCTGTGTCTCGCAGAGACCAACAGCCGTTCTGGAATCCCTCCACCCCCAACCCCTCCTCCAAGGAGGAGGGGCTTGAGATCTGATCAGCTGTGCAGGAAATGCATCACGTCGCCGTCGTTGACGACATAGGCCTTGCCTTCCGCCCGCAGCTTGCCGGCCTCGCGCGCCTTGGCTTCGCCGCCGAGTGCCACGAAATCGTCGTACGCGATCGTCTCGGCGCGGATGAAGCCCTTCTCGAAATCGCTGTGGATCTCGCCCGCCGCGTTGGGCGCGGTGGCGCCGCGATGGACGGTCCAGGCGCGCGCTTCCTTGGGGCCGACGGTGAAGAAGGTCAGCAGGTCGAGCAGCGTGTAGCCGGCGCGGATCACGCGGGCGAGGCCGGTCTCCTCCAGCCCCAGCTCGCCGAGGAACTCGCCGCGCTCGTCCATCGGCATGGTCGCGATCTCGGCCTCGATCGCCGCCGAGACGACCACCGCCTGCGCGCCCTCGGCCGCCGCCTTGGCGAAGACCTTGGCCGAGAGATCGTTGCCGTTGGCGGCATCTTCCTCGTTGACGTTGCAGACGTACAGCACCGGCTTGGCGGTGAGCAGCTGCGCGAGGCGCAGGTGGCGGGCTTCGTCCTCATCCTTGGGGACGGTCAGCCGCGCGGGCTTGCCGTCGCGCAGCAGGTCGAGCGCCTGGCCGAGCACGCTGGCCGCGGCCTTGGCTTCCTTGTCGCCCTGCGCCGCCTTCTTGGCGAGGTTGGGCACGCGCTTCTCGAGGCTTTCCAGGTCGGCGAGCATCAGCTCGGTCTCGACCGTCTCGGCGTCCGCGATCGGATCGACGCGGTTGTCGACATGCTGGATGTCGTCATTCTCGAAGCAGCGCAGGACGTGGACCACCGCGTCCACCTCGCGGATGTTGCCGAGGAACTGGTTGCCCAGGCCTTCGCCCTTGCTCGCGCCGCGCACCAGCCCGGCGATGTCGACGAAGCCGAGCTGCGTCTCGATGATCTTCTGCGAGCCGGCGATCTCCGCCAGCTTGTTCAGCCGCGGATCGGGCACCGCGACGTTGCCGACGTTCGGCTCGATCGTGCAGAACGGATAATTGGCCGCCTGCGCCGCGGCCGTCTCGGTCAGCGCATTGAAAAGCGTGGACTTGCCCACATTGGGCAGGCCGACGATGCCGCAACGGAAACCCATGTACTTCGATCCTGTCGTGAAGGGGCCGGCGGGTGCGCCGGCGATATTGCGGGCTCGATACGCGTAGGCGGCGGGTTTTTCCAGTGTAACGCGCGCGGCCTTGACGCAGGGGCGTTCATCTGGGGTACAGGGGGCCAAGTCTTTTCCTGCGTGCGCCAGGTTCTCGAGGAGTTTTCGTATGATTCGCCGTTATGTCATTCTGGGCAGCGCCGCGGCTGCGGCCGCGCTGGCGAGCTGCAGCGGTGGTGGGAACTCCTCGTCGACGCCGACGCCGACCTCCAGCAGCTCGGCGACGCCCACCCCGACGCCGACCGCGACCTACACCGCATTCCCGCTGACCGCCGCTGCCGAGTTCAGCACGCTCGATGCGACGACGAACTATACCGGCGATCCCACTGCCGGCGCCGTGACGCTGGGCGTGACCGCGACCGAAACCTTCAGCAGCCGTGTCAAGCTGGCCGCAACCACCGACCTCACCAACGGCACCTTCGTGATGGACGAGGCGACCGAGGAATCGCGCTTCGTCGGCACCAACGTCACCGCCACGGCGGCGCCGACGGTGACCGAGTTCGTCTATCGCAGCGTCAGCACCGCGACCGGCGCCGGGGTGGGCAATTTCAGCCAGCTCGAAGTGCTCAACAACATCGGCGCGGCGACCGTGACGACCAGCGACAGCCTGCTCAAGCAACTGACCGTGCTAAGCTATGCCAATTGGTGGCGCGGCGATTCGACCACCGGCCAGAAGCGCCTGACCTATGCGATCTGGGGCTATCCGACGCTGAGCTACGACATGCTCACCACCGGTTCGGCAAGCTACAACGCGCGCATCGTCGGCCGCGCGATCAGCGTCGCCAACAATGCGACCACGATCGTCCGCATCGGCGGCACCGCGACCGTGTCGGTCAACTTCGCCACCGGCCTCGTGACCACGACGATGAACCTGACGACGCTGCCGAGCGGCGGCGCCGAGACCGCCTATCTGACGCTGAACGCGCAGGGCGCGATCCCGATCGGGCAGAACCAGTTCAGCGGCAGCCTCGTCAGCGGCAGCGCGGCGACCGGCACGATCGCGGGCGCCTTCTACGGCTCGAAGGGCGTGAACCTCGGCATCGTCTTCGGCGCCTCGGGCACGATCAACGGTGCGGACACCCGCATCGTCGGCGAAGTGGTCGGCGTGAAGCAGTAAGCGCTTGCATGTTGAAGTTGCAGGGAAGGTGGGCTGTGCGCCTCCCTTCCCTAGCTCGTTGTTGAAGTTGTCTGGCGACGACGCTATGTGTTTTGATGCTTCCTATTCATAATCGTCCGGATCGTATGGGGGATTTTGATAGTATTCTCTGAGATAGCGGAGCTCGACCTTGCTCTGCTCCTCCCATTCTTCGTCGTACTCTTCTTCTTTGAGTTCTTCGTGGAAGGCGTTGATGAGGTCTCTCACGCGACTTTGCTCGATCATATCGGCCTCATCGGCCTGTCGATAAGCATACTGGGTCGGAAGAGGAGTTATCTCCAGCGCTTCCGAGAAGATTTTCGCCGTTTGTAGTCGGCGGTTCTTTTTTAGCCATTTGAACCTCCTCGGGTGATCAATGGCGCAAATAGTGCAACCCCAATAATCCTTCGGATTCACTACTTTCTGAATGGACGGTATTTCGAATGGTTTAACCTCGAGCCAGGTGGCCATCGCGGCAGATACTTTTTGGCCAAGAAGTATGATCACGCGCTCTTCAAGCTGGCCGGCTGCGTGAAGAGCGTCGAGTGTCTTTTGTGCTTCTTCTTGGCTGATGAATACATGATCATTCGCATCCAGACGCAGTTCGTCGACGTTCGCGCAATCGAAGCGCTCGAATAGTTCTAGGCGATCTGAGACTCCTGCGAGTTCGATGAGTTCTTTGGTGGTTGTCGCGCCGGCGGCAAATGCAATCTGGCGGTGACGATCGTCCGGGCTAGGGCTCATGCCTAAGATCAACGGGATGCTTTTGATCAAGGGCGGTCTCCACGTGCTGTTAGGTTGTTGCTCGCGGAAGGTGCAGCCAAATCGCTAAAGTCTAATGAACTTGTTTGCATGCATTCGACCACTGTCCGCGTTCGCGCGTCGGAGTGGGTTGCATGCCAATACGAGGGTGGAAGTCTACCGTCTTCCTGAGCTGGATACGTCTACGGGTGGTGGCCCGAGCGGCGGGGAATAGTCCGCCATCGTCATGAAGATGCTCTCGACCTTGGTGACGATCTTGCCGTTCGCCTCGGACTCGGCGACCACCTTCTGCCATTCGGGATCGGCGCCGAACGCCTTCCAGTCCGCCTCGCGCGCTTCGCGGCTGGGATAGGCGAGGATGTAGACCACGCGGCCCTCGGGCGCGTCTGGCCGGGGCAGTTCGATCCAATAGGCGACATTGCGCATGCCGTGCTTCGCGAACAGCTTGAGCGTGTGGTTGCGGAAGCGGGCGTTGAGCGCCTCGGCCTTGCCAGGCGCCGGATAATAGATGCGCAGCTCATAGACCGGCTGTTGCGCCGGGGCGGCGGCCGTCTGGGCCGCGACGGGCGCGGCGAGCGGCAGGATGGCGAGCAGGGCGGGGAGGACGAGGCGCATCGGGCATCCCTTGATCGAGGTCGATGGGAGAGGATGCCACGAGCGCTGCCGGTATCAAGTAGCAACGTCCTGGAAGTACGGAGAAACCTCCGGGTCGTTCAATCCTGCATCCGCCGCGCGACCTCGTTCATGAAGCGCACATCGTCCCCCGCCGCCAGCCACGGCGCCTCGGCGGCGATCGCGCCGAGCATGTCCGACAAGGGCTCGATCTCGGCCTTGGCATAGTTGCCGAGGACATAGCCGGTCACCCGGTCCTTGTGGCCCGGATGGCCGATGCCGAGCCGCACGCGGCGGAAGTCCGGCCCCAGATGCGCGTCGGTGGAGCGCAGGCCGTTGTGCCCGGCGGTGCCGCCGCCGCGCTTCACCTTCACCTTCATCGGCAGCAGGTCGAGCTCGTCGTGGAAGACGGTCACGTCCTCGGGCGCGAGCTTGTAGAAGTCCATCGCCGCGCGCACCGCCCGGCCGCTCTCGTTCATGAAGGTGCCGGGCTTGAGCAGCACGATCTTGTCGGTGCCGATCCGGCCTTCCTGGGTCCAGCCCTGGAACTGCTTCTTGGGCGCGGAGAAGCCGTGCACCTCGGCCAGCGCGTCCAGCGCCATGAACCCGACATTGTGGCGGTGCATCGCATATTGCGGCCCCGGATTGCCGAGACCCACCCATAGCTGCATCACCTACACTCCCGAAAAACAAAATCGCCCCCGCACCTAGGGCGCGGAGGCGATCTTTTGAACCCGTGAAGGGAAGGCCGATCAGCCCTCGGCCGACTCGGCTTCCGCTTCGCCGTCTGCCGACTTCAGCGCCGACGGCGCGACGACGGTGGCGATGGTGAAGTCGCGATCGGTGATCGACGGGGTCGCACCCTTGGGCAGGGTCACGGCCGAGATGTGCAGCGAATCGCCGATTTCGAGGCCCTTGACCGAGATCTCGATCTGGTCGGGCATTTCGGCCGCGTCGACCACCAGCTCCAGCTCGTGGCGGACGACGTTGAGCACGCCGCCGCGCTTCAGGCCGGGCGACAGCTCTTCGTCGACGAACACGATCGGCACTTCAATGGTGACGGTCGCGTGCTCGGAGATGCGCAGGAAGTCGACATGGAGCGGACGATCGGTCACGACGTCGAAGGCGACGTCCTTGGCCAGCGTGCGCTCGCCGTTGACCATGATCACCGAGTTGAAGAAGTGGCCGGTGTTCAGCAGCTTCTGCAGCTCACGCTCGTTGACGTGGATGCTCTGCGGATCCTGCTTGTTGCCATAGATCACGGCGGGGACGCGGCCTTCACGACGCAGCGCCCGGGAGGCTCCCTTGCCAGCCCGGTCGCGCGTTTCGGCCGACAGCGTAAGCGTGTCGCTCATGTGTCGATTTCCAATGCGCTAAATGTTTCAACGTGCATGCAGCGGCAGGCCTCCAGGGATGACCCTGCCACGGCAAGCGCGCGCCTATAGGCGAAGCGCGGCAGAATCGCAAGCCGAGTGTCGTGCGCGACGCAGGCATGGTGCGGCGCAACATTTTTTTGGGATCCGAACCGGGTTTCGCGTGTTGTAGACTGCCGCTGGCCGGCCATCCGGTAGCGCGGCTGATGTTGACGACGAACAGTCACATTCCACGGGTAGATGGCGAAAATAGATAATAAATGGTGAACAAGGACGCTTGCGGCAGTGGAAGATCGCTGACTAAAAGGGCGATGAGACGCGCTGTCCTGTGCGCCTTGTGCAGGTGCGTTGTGGCGTAGTGGGCGGCTCGAACGGTTTTGCGGGGATCTGAACCAATCGATCGACGGAAGCGAAGGTTTGATTGGTTGAAATTGCGCTCGGGGGATGAAGATGGCGAAATTCGGTGCTGCGGCTCTCATCCGGCGGAAGCTCAGGCGCGATGCGGTTGAGACCGGTCGCCCGTATCTCCACAAATCCTCGGGCACGCACCTGAAGACGGCGAGCGGCGATGCAGCGGCCGCGCCGGTTGCAGCCTCCACCGTCGCCGAAGCGGCATAATTTCTTTCTCTCCCTCTCTAAGGATATACACATGGCCGAAGATCTGCACGAAATCGTCGCGCGCGCCCTGATGCTCGACCGTTCCGCCATCACGGACGATCTTAAGTACAACTCGATCCCCGAGTGGGATTCGGTGGCGCACATGGCGCTGATCGCCGAGCTGGAAGCCGCCTATGACGTGATGCTGGATACCGACGACATCGTCGCCATGTCGAGCGTCGGCACGATTCGCGAAATCCTCAAGAAGTATGATGTCGAGGCCTGACCTGCTCGCCGGCCGCGTCGCCCTGGTCACCGGGGCGTCGCGCGGCATCGGCGCGGCGATCGCCAAGGCGCTGGTCGAGGCCGGCGCCACCGTCTGGCTCGCGGCGCGGACCGAAGGGTCGCTCGATGCGACCCTCGCCACGCTCAACGGGCTCGGCGCGGGGGAAGCGCGCGCTCTCTACTTCGACGTCGCCGATCCGGCGGCGATCAAGCAGGCCTTCGGCACTATCCAGAAGGCCGATCGCCGCCTCGACGTGCTGGTCAACAATGCCGGCATCCTCAAGGCGTCAATGATCGAGATGGCCTCGGTCGAGATGATGGACGAGACCTATCAGGTGAACCTGCGCTCGGTGCTCGTCGCCTCGCAATATGCGGCGCGGCTGATGGCGCGAAACGGGGGCGGGTCGATCATCAACCTCACCTCGATCATGGGCGCACAGGGCTTTGCCGGCCAGGCGGTCTATGCCGCCAGCAAGGCCGGCGTGATCGGCGTGACCAAGAGCCTCGCCAAGGAATTCGCCGCCCGCCAGATCCGCGTCAACGCCATCGCGCCGGGCGCGATCGACACGGCGTTGATCGAGGGGCTGTCGGAGGAGAAGCGGCAGGAGACCGTCGCGTCGATCGGCATGGGGCGCCTCGGCACCCCCGAGGACGTCGCTGCCCTCGGTGTCTTTCTCTCCAGCGATGCCGCCAGCTACATCACCGGCCAGGTGATCGGCGTCGACGGCGGGATGGTGGTTTAAACGCATGTTCGATCGGGTTTTCCAGGAATTCGCCGGCAACCCCTGCATCGCCGATGGCGATCGGGTGCTCAGCTATGCGGAGACGCTCGCGCTCGGGCAGCGGCTGATCGCGGGCCTGCCCGCGGCGCGGTCGCTGGTCGTGCTTCGGTGCAGCGTCTCGGCCGAATCGGTCGCCGCCTATGTGGCGTTGCTGCACGCGGGCCATGTGCCCCTGCTTCTGGAAGCCGATCTGTCGGAGCTGTTGTCCGAGCAGCTCTATGCGGTCTACCAGCCCAATGCGATCGTCGATCCCGTTGTCGGCAGCGTGACCGTCACCGATGCGCCCCCGGCCGAGCTTCATGACGATCTGTCGCTGCTGCTCACCACGTCGGGCAGCACCGGCTCGCCCAAGCTGGTGCGCCAGCGCCTCGCCGGCATCACGGCCAATGCCGAGAGCATCGCCGAGTATCTGGCGCTGACCGCCGACGAGCGGCCGCTGCTCCACCTGCCGATGAGCTATTCCTACGGCCTGTCGGTGATCCATTCGCACCTGGCGGTGGGCGCCTGCATCTGCGTCACCCGCAAGACGGTGATGGAGCCGGGCTATTGGGACGATCTGCGCCAGCACGCCGCGACCTCGATCGCCGGGGTGCCGTTCCACTATACGACGCTCCGCCGCTTCGGCGAGGAGAAGCTGAGCCTGCCGAGCCTCAAGACGCTCACCCAGGCGGGCGGGCGGCTCGATCCGCGCATCGTCTCCTTCTTCGGCGACTGGGCGGCGCGGACCGATCGCAAGTTCTTCGTGATGTACGGCCAGACCGAGGCCGGCCCGCGCGTCGCCTATCTCCCCCCCGAACATGCTGCGGCCCATCCGGACGCGATCGGCGTCGCCATCCCCGGCGTGACGATCGCGCTGGTCAAGGACGACGGATCTCCGGCCGCGCCGGGCGAGACCGGCGAGATGCGGATCCACAGCCCCGCGGTGATGATGGGCTATGTGCTGGAGCGCGCCGATCTCGCCAAGGGCGACGAACTGGGCGGCGTGCTGTCCACCGGCGACCTCGCGCAGCTGGGTGAGGACGGTCTCCTCCGGATCGTCGGGCGCAGCTCGCGGATCCTCAAGGTGTTCGGCCTGCGCGTGAACCTCGACGAGGTCGAGCGCCGCATCGCCACGCCCGAGGCGGAAGTGTTCTGCTTCGGCGCCGACGACAAGCTGCAGGTGCTCATCCACGGCAGCCTCGATCCTGTCGAGGTGCGCAAGGCGATCGTCGACGCCTTCTCGCTGCCCCCGCGCGGCATCGAGGTGCGCAGCGGCGGCCCGGTCGAGCGCACCGCCTCCGGCAAGGTGACGGCGGCGGCGCTGCAGGCGGCATGGGAGCAGGCGGCAAAGCCTGCGTAACTTGAACAGTCCTGGCCGACGCCAGATATGGGCGCGATGCCGGGGCCGATAGCGTTGTCGGCGCGGAAAAAGGAGTTGAAGCGATGATTGAGTCCTTTTTCGAGGTTCCCGTCTACGACCTCCCCAAGGCGGAGAAGCATGCGCTGCTCCAGGCCGAGCTGCGCGAGCTGACGGCGTTCCACGGAACCGAGTGCGAAGGCTATCGCGCGATCCTCGACGCCTATGGCCCGGGCGACCTGCCGGGCGGGGCGGACGCGCCGCTGATCCCGGTCAGCATGTTCAAGCTGCACGACCTCTCCTCGGTGCCGCAGGACCAGGTGTTCAAGACGATGACCTCGTCGGGTACCACCGGCCAGCGCCCGTCGCGCATCTTCCTCGATGCCGATACCGCCCGGCTGCAGACCCGCGCGCTGACCAAGATCATGACCTCGTTCATCGGGCCGAAGCGGCTGCCGATGCTGATCATCGATCATCCCAGCGTGGTGAAGGATCGCCGCACCTTCAGCGCGCGCGGCGCCGGCATCCTCGGCATGATGACCTTCGGTCGCCAGCACGT
>Ga0105237_10008276_pt1 | contig 11295 bp, 7 predicted proteins | sample KBSC24metaG_FD_81520 | JGI IMG/M metagenome (GOLD analysis project Ga0105237, IMG submission 81520) | Corn rhizosphere microbial communities from Kellogg Biological Station, Michigan, USA - KBS C2-4 metaG | ecosystem: Host-associated > Plants > Roots > Rhizosphere > Soil | place: Michigan, USA... | reverse complement strand
CCCCTCAGCCAATTGGGCAGGAGTTCCAGGATTTGACGGACAAGGAGAACAAGTACTTCCGCTATGCAATTTGATGTTGATGCTATAGTGAGGAAGTATTTACTCGCGCCTGAAAGCAATGGGCATTGTAGGGTCAGTATAGTTGTCCATTTAGAGGAAGGGCCTTGAGACAAGAGAAGAAAGAAAATGGAGAGAAAGCGGGACTTCGTTGCACGCCAGGCGGGGGTATGTCGCCTTGTAGACCCGGATTGCTAGACCGACGTTACCCCTAGCTGCCAGAACTTGGCAAGGCTTCCAAAGGAGAGACGTGATAGAGAATTAAATTTTCCAACAGGATCTTTCTTCTTTGCGGCTCTCGGGAAGATAAACATGTCCCGTCATTTGATAGGAGTTAGTAAAGACAATCTTCACTTTGGCGGAAGATAGATACTCTGTACGGAGAGTTAAATGACCAATACCTAGCATAACCTCCGCATAGCACCAAATCAATCCTGGAAGGGATACACAACGGAAAAGAGGGTGCTCTCGGATCAAGTCGTCTGGACTATGGAGCATTGATTCAATGATACTCGGCCAATGGAAAAGAGGCCGCCTAATTTCGTATCCACGTTCCATCCACTTCGAAGCCGAGAGGGACGAATGCACGCGGCCTAAGGTAGCATGGGATGATACGAAACTTGAGGTAATTATGTAGTCGCAAGGTCCAGTCAGAGAGCATAGGTGATGATGAAACTTCGGATTGTTGGCTATCCGTAGAAGTTCGCTCAAGATCGACTGTCATCGGTGAATAATCTTCGAAGCAAAAGAAAACGCCCATTAACTCATTAAATGTGGATGTGAAACAGTGCCTGAAGCACAATGCCTCGGCCCATCCTCTCATGTCGATAATGTATCAAGCTCCCCGATGATGATTTCCTGTGCAGGAAGATGAGTAGGGCATTGGGATGCTTTTATACTCACTTCGCAGTGCCATTTCCGCCATTTGTGCCAACTTTGCCTTTCTTTGCCAGTGTTTCCCTACACTCATCACAATACCATTTCGCACTTTTGGGTACACTTTTGAGTCCAATGCACTCAAGATGAAACCATTGCCTAGGGCAATCAGGCTTGTCGCAAGCGACCATTTCACCGTAACTGACACCTTGACAATAGCAATACCGCTCATCGTCTTCATCGACAACATCGTTGTCTTCTTCCTCATCCCCCTGGTTTCCTGTACCGATCTCCGAAGCAGTACTTGAGTTGTTTACGTCCGACTCCTCTTTCTGGCGCTGCGTTGTGGTATTTATCTGAGTAATAATTGTTGACACACTGCCACTGCTTTTATGCGAACGTTTCATAGGCAACCCTTTCGGGGACAGTGAATCATGGAGTCCATGATCTTTAACTCTTGGTCTGGCGGGCCGCTTGGCTTTCGCCGCCCCAGATATCTGTTGAGTGCTGCTTGCAGAAGTCGGCTCTCCTGCCTCTGCTTCGGAAAATGTCCCAACAATCGGGGTTGATGTCTTAGAGGCTCGGCCTCTTCCTGCTCGTTCACCTCTCAATGCAGCTTCACTCGTCAACAGAGCAGGTGGAACACGAGGCGATGCAACCTTTTTGACGATGTTGTCCTCTACGGGATCTGCTTCGCCCTTGGGTGCATTGGTCTCTTGCTTGCCGGCGCGCGTATCGACAAGCGGGGCGTCTTGCATGGGGTGATCCCCATTGGTGCTCTTCACCACCTTTGGCTCATCCTCAGCAACACGCTCGCTCTTTTCCTTCTTGGTCTCCTTCGCTGCGCTTTTGGTTTCACCCGAACTCTTTCCTGTAGCAGTGACAAGATTGATCACATCTGGTGTACTTGCGTTAACGGCGCTGGCATTTCCATTCCTGTGTGATGTTGAGGATGATGGCCGACCACGAGCGCTGTCCACAGTCTGGGTAGAATTTTGTCGACCTCGATTGGTTGCGGGACGGACAGAGGAAAGAGCAGGGCTCCTCTTATATGCTTCCTTGCCAGTGCTTCCAGCAAGAGGAGAAGATGCAAGCTTTGGCGAATCTTGAGTAGAAGCATTGATTCTAGAGTCATCGATGTCAGTTGGATGCCTAAAGAGGGCTTGAGGAGTATTAATATACCTTTTCCGAGCCACTGAAGTGACCGCACCTGAAGCCTTTCTCTTCTTCACATTCTCTTGCTGTGAATTTTCTCTCGACATTGCTCGTCCACCCATAGCGCTGCTAATCGAACGCTCCATAACCACCCCACCGACTGCAGACTTCTCCTGCCTTTTCCTTTTGCCAGTACCGGCGCCAGTAATTCCAAGGCCTGCAGCCTCTACAGGAGTGTCAGTTCCCTTCTTCTTGCCATTTGTTGGCCCTTTCTTGGCCAGCCGGGATTCGTCAAAGTCCGAGTCGGCATGTTGAGCAGCCCTTTGCTTTCTGGCTAACATAGCTTCTCTTCTACTTTCACTCCTATGAGCAGTCTCGCTCTCGTGTAGGATGGCTAGACTTGCAGCTGCTTCTCGTCTGGTGGTTGGAACCGGGGGTTTCTTGGGGGGATTGGTCTCGGTGTAAGCCCAGTGCTTCAAGCTTCCGAGGCGGGCTTCTTCTGAAATCTCCTCATTTATGTGCGTCCAGAGTTTATCCATGCGACGAATGCTCCTTGACACATCCTCGTTGGCATTATTAATAACATGATTTTTCTCATCCATGGTCACCATGACCGCCATAAGATTCTGTCGCAGGGCATGGAACTGGCGTCTTCGCTGCAGGGTGAGGGGATCGGAGGATCGAGCGGATGCAAGCGAGGCATTGTCGACGGAGGCGCCAGCAACACTGTTGGCGTCACTGACAAACAAAGCATCATCGGCAAGAGCAGCACCCGGTAAGCTTTGGGCGGCCGCAAGGAACTTTGCCGAAGTAGCAGTGGTGTCTGCGAGGCACTGGTCCAAAATGTGTTGCAGACTTTCTTCAGGAGCCCAGGCCTTCGCGTCGACCTCTTTGAGCAGGGACGTGTGCCGGCGGAAGTCTCGCGGTAATGCAGCTATGGCATCAGCGAAGTGAGTGATGGCAGGGTAGAGACCAGGAGGATCATTGGCATTCGTGAGCGGGTTGACAGAGGCGGAGGCGGCAGAGGCAGAAAGTGGTAGGCCACCGTTGGAGACGAGCGAGTTATTACGAACAGCAGACCCCAGCCCTTTGTTTTGTCTCATGGGGTTTGAGCGAGTCTGGCGAACAGGGCCACCTCGTGAATTCGAGGTGCTGAGGATAGTGGTCATGGTAGTCGTGGACATAGGGAGAGTCGCTTATCGAGGTGGGAGGTAGGTGGGAGAAGGAGGAGCAGCTGGTGCGCTGCCGCTGGAGTGCGATCAATGATGTGGGTTGATGGTGTCTGTCAGTCCACGGAGTGACTTATGATGAGGCCTAAGGGGAAAGGGTCAGAAGAGAGTCTTGCGATGAAGGAAAGCCCTCGACATGATCAGAATAAAAGAAAGTGAAGGGAGGTGCAGCGAGTGGTTGAAAATGCGAAGTGAGCGACTGCGCTGCGTGGGAAAGCACGGTACAGGGCTAACTTCTAAGTAGTAAGTGGCAGTAGCGGCCCAGTGCAAATCACAGATTCGGTGTCACGTCTCGTCATTTAAGCATTACCTAAGGTATTTAGTGGTTGCAGGTGGAAGATTGCGCACATTCACGATTCCACTCCCATCAGTTTTCGTCGTCTTTTGAAATGCTTGACAGGGAGCTGTTCCCTATTGCGCAGCGTGCAGGGGCGAAAGGGTGGCACCGTAGCAGCCATAATGCCAGTGGCCATCGGTGATGTCAATGGTCAATACCGACCGCTAGACTATATCGGTGCTAGCTTCGCTTCGTGAGGGGTCCGGAGTTGGAGAAGGGAGAAAAGGGTAAAAGGTGCTCTACACTTGCTCTATACTCCACACTACGAGTATATCCAGTGCGCATTCACGTGATTCAAGGTCCAGATTTGAATATCCGTCATCAATATTGTTCAAACCGTCCCGACGAAGTAACATACTACTACTAGGAGTACCTCAATCCTCACAGCCACACCTGCCATGACGAAAGGCAATGAGAAAAAGTATATTCATAAACGCCACCTTACAAATACCGAGGTCGGTCTGAAAGACACCGTCATCAAGTCATAGTCCTGGCATTTCAATCTGGACCTCAAATCCACCCGTCATCGCGCTTGGACGTTGGTGTTTGCCCGATTCCCATGTCCAATGCAAGCTGAGGTATCTCCTCCGCCTTCTTCTTGACCGGGCTTTTCTTAGGACTGCTTGCTTCTCTCGGGGGCCCAGCTCGCACATCCTCCACTGGCCACCCATCAGCTTTGGCAGCCGACACCCAGCACTTCAACCCGTCATGAACCCCACTATAAAACTTCTCTTTGCATGTTCGCAAGCTGCCTCCCATAACCTTTTCCCAACCCGAATTCTTCAGCTCTTCTCGCAGACAATTTCGCTGCTTCAAAGTGGGAATCGAGGCAATGATGCCATTGAGAAGGTCCAGGTGGATCGCCAGGTATTGTGTTGCTTCCCATTCAACTCCGCCGACATAAGGAGCTGCTGGATGTGGTGGCCTCAATGCCGGGTAATGAGCTCGCATGTATCCCAGGCTTTCGTTTGCTTCGATGATTGGCACTACATTGAGATGATGCAGGAAGATCCAGAACACTTCTTTCGTGACGTTCACAACTTCCTTGCTCCACACTCGATAAGGTCGAGAAATATGCATCTGCGACACAAAGTCAAGAGGTTGCTTGCCTTCCTCTGGTGCTGGATCTCGGAGGTATCCGAGAACCACCTCTGCTTTCTTCTGCATGCGGTCCTCATCAGTCCCCACGGCCGATGACAGGTGAGCAAACAAGAGTGATACTATGATACCACGAGTCGCGAATTCTGAAGGCCCTTTCCTCTCTGGATCGAACAGCATTGAGAGTAGAGCGGGGAAGAACTCCCTTTCTACCTCCTCCAGCCGTTGAAGTGCCAATGAAGTCGTACATAGTCCTTTCAGACAGAGCAAAGTCTCATGCAACAGATTGTCTTCGTGTTCCTCCCGCCATTCAATCTTCGCAATGCGGTAGAACAGCTGAATAAGTTCATTCATTCCGCCTTTGGTTACAAAATGGTCAGTCCAGCTGATCGACTCATTTCGCAACAAAATTCGAAGCTTGTGGATCTTGCTGACTTCAACCAATTCTGGTTTCTGTACCTCTCGTAGGTAGTGAATGAAGTCGCCTGGAGTGGTCGCACTGTCCGACATGTTCAAGGAACCGAGCGACGCTGACGACCCCGTAGTTCTTGATGATGTTGGCCTTGACGATGTAATATCCGTGGACTTGTTCCGAGTCTTGCTCCGTGACCTTGAAGAGGATCCAGGACGGTCTGCTTTCGTAGGTGAACTCTCATCACTTTTGGACAGCGTCAAGATTCTACTTCTGGGCCTCGATCGTGATCGGGAGCGTTTACCTTCTTTTCGATCCTCGTCTTGACTTCTCGGGCGTTCAGGGTCGGATTTCTTGGGGCTTCTTGACGATGATCGAACATCCACGCCATCTGAAGGAACCGATCCCGTGGAGGAACCACTTCCAGTTCTTTCTCCTTTCATTAACCCTGCTTTGACATCCGGTTTCAAGTTTCTCATGTTGTCACGCATGTTCATTGGAATATTCAAAGAGTCCAATACTTTCTCAAAAGCCGTGTCAAGTTCTTGCGGACTGAGAGGAGGGTTTGGTTTCCCCGGAGTTTCTGACGTAGACCGGCCCTCGCGACGGGATTTAAGGTTGAAGTTCTGGATGACTTCAAAAACTCTCGATCCCCTTTTGGCCTTGTTGTCAGTCTGAGATGATTCAGAGGCGCGGGTCTGCAATGGTGGACGAGCCTCTGGAGCATATGATGAACTTGGGCGGCTGGCCGACTGTTCCCTACTCTTTGGTCTCGGTTTGTCTGTGCTTGATTCTTCATCAAGGTTCTCGGTGAAGATCGAGCTCCTACTGGACTTATGCTCCAGAAACGGCCTCTGTGGTGGCCGGAAATCAACAGGGGATGGTGCTGATGGACCATATCCATAAAAATTTCGTTGTTCTGCAGGACGGAACTCGGAGTAATCCTTTGGAGTATATAGCTTAATCTCCTCTTCAACGGTCCTTCTTTGGGACACCGGATAGTGCATTGTGCCGTCAGGGCTCTCCAATGGCTGTGTAGCAAATTGGTCCCAGATAGGTGTTGGGCTCGGCAGTTGGGCCTGCTTCGTGGGAGAAACGTTCTCCTGGTCACGAATATCTTCCCTCAGATCTTTCTTGGACTTCCTCTTGAGAAGACCACTAATATTCGTTGCTGACTTGACCTTCTTAGGTTTCTTTTCATCGATCCGGCCGTCGATCGAGGATACACTGCCAGTGTCCGAAGGTTTTTCTTTCCCGAGTATGATTCCTCTCAAAGACACCGAGCTCCCTGTCTTCTTATGTGTCGGGGTCGCCGGAGGTCGACTCTCATCAGCAGGCTTCGTTGGTATACGTTTCGGCTGGGGTGGGCTGTTGATATGCCGTTCTCCAAGAGGGCTTGCAGACTCGCTCCCTTCAAGAGGGTATTGCTGTTGAGACTTGACAGGGCTCTTGCTTTCCTTTCTCCGGCCTCTCAATACATCACCTGCTGATGGAACTCGGCTGTGATATGGTCTTCGTCCTCTCGGTTCAGGTTGCGAATCCTCAAAGATCTGGGCTACCTGGTGAACGGTAGGAGCCATGATGAATGGGAGGGGACAACTATATGAGCACGGTGCCTAACAAATACTGATCATCATTGGTACAGAAAGCTATCAGTTTTCGCTGCACGGACAGTAAGTCGATCCATGCAAAGTGCACGAGCTCATGTAAGGGTGTTAGTGGCCTCGAGATCGCGACCCGATGTTTACATGGTGGCCAGGCGTGGGTGCCATGGCAACCATCACGTGACAGAAAAATCACATGACTTTCGTCCCTGAAATCCGCGAGTGATCTTAAGTCATGGACTTGAATGTTTGCAATCGAAGTTCAAGCAGAATGGATTCAGCGCAAATAATAGGTCGAATTCATACCCTTCGCATCGTCACTTTACATCATATTATCTAGTCATGCTAATGATACAATCCCTATCCTGGTCATTTATCCGCATACAGACCTGGCATCTAGACACAATCATGACAGCCGATATCGCCCAGGATATGGTGGTACTGGCCTTTCGAATGCTTAGGTTGATGTCCAAAGTCAACATGTCCAAGATACTCATTGTGCAATGCTTTGGCGCCACAAATCAATCTTTTGTCTTTGCTTCGGATCCAATGGAGGGCCGGACATGGGATCTTGGACATACGGCTGATTGGCGTATCCTGCCATGTGACCATAACCATAACCATACCCAGCCCCACCCATTTGGTGCTGCATATGCATAGGTATTGGAGCCCCGTACATCGCTGGAGTTGATGCGTTAAACGTCCCATGCATATATGGTGAGTTCTGTTGATAAAAATTGCCATAAGCACCATTCGCGAAAACACTGTTCTGCCGTGCCGAGTTCCAATTCGTGGTATCTGGAAATTCCGAGGCATTGAAAGCTAATAGGGGACCTTGAGTTTGAGCTCTTTGCAGTGTAGGCCCCTTGGACTCATTGGACACCTGTCTTTCCTGGACCCCCACTGGATGTGATTGTAAAATATCCGCGAGGCTATGCATTGGTCTCAGCTGTTGGGCGTTAGTCGTGGGACCTCCATTCTTGAGAGCTTCTGCTTGCAATCTCTTTCGTCTTTGCCCTAGAGTTTCTTCAGCATCAGGTGTCTTAGATGGCTCTGGAGTCTTATCAACATGGAGACCCAACTCGCTTGTGAGCTCCTCGGCAAATTGACCGCCGGTGCCCTTCTCTTTCTCTTTCTTCATTCTCGCTGCTCTTTGTGCCATCGTCTCGTCTTCTTCCTCAGCAAGGGGGCTTGGAGCCATTCCAGGGACCTCGTCAATAGCTGGTGGGCGACTGGACTCGCCGACCTGGCTCTTTGCTTCAGACTTTGCCACTTGCAAGGGTTCACCTCGAAGCCTAGCACGACGTTGGCTTAATGGCTCGTTATCCTCCATCTCGCGCCTCTCCAACAGACCAATGGGTTTATGGATATTGAAATGATTCGCTCGATCCTTCTCTGCAAAAAGAACGCCCAGAGGTACATCATCATCGGCAAAATTCTGCTTTGTTGCCTCATCATGATCTTCCCATGCCAATGTGACATGTTTCGTCTTTCTTGCCTTTTGCTGCAATTGTGTGACTGCATCCAATTCGAGGAGAGTAGAATGCATGCCATTGGGGAAAGCGTCAGCAGCAGTGCGGTTTCTCAACTTTTGCTGCTCCTTTCGCATTTGCAACTCAGCTAGCAATGTAGTTGGCGCTGCGTTGAATCCTTTGGGCTGGTCGTCATCGTCATCATCAATCGCTTCTTCTGATACTTCGTCGTCGTCGGGTGCTATAGAGGCTGCCGCAGCACGGTCCAGCTCATCGCCACTTGCATGTTCATCCGCATCCAGTAAGTCTTTGGAATCGCGTGATTTCGTGCGTCCGAGCCGTGAACCAGATAGGGATCGCTTTGTTTTGAGCATATTGCTCAAGGAACTCTTTCGTTTCTTGGCTTTCTCATCCTGTAGTTGCATACTTTTCCTGGGGTTGCTGTTTGACCCATAAACCTCCTTTCCAAGCTGACCAGCTATAGGATGGTCTGTAAAAGCACTCACAGGTGCATAGGCAGCGGCATCCAAAATGCTATCCAGCGTTTGAATCGCAGAACCGTTTTTCAGCTGTAGGTTTTGCGTGACGCCTGGTTGTTCAAAGAAGGCGCTTGCTCGTAATTGAGGCGGAAGGTTCAAGCTCTGCTTTGGAGCATGTAGTTTACTCAAGTCCTGGTCTGCTAGCCATGCGGCCGATTTGCGCATTTCATCGGGGACGCCACTCAGCCCCTGAAGCCGGCGCCTTTCCTTCTCGCCAAAATTGGCTTTAGACAATCGTTGCGGTAGGTTGAGCATCACAGGAACAGGTGCTGGGTAATATATCATTTTCTCTCCCGGCTGTGCCTCCCGATATGCTTTGGAATCTCTAGCTAACGGGGGTTGCTTTAAGGAAATCCGCCGAGAGAAGGAATCGTCTCGATTATGGGAAACGTTTGTGTTGTAATGGACTCCATCAAAATCGTTGAAAGCCGTCTCAGCCTGCTGAAACGTGTCATTGGACGCCGAGGTAGTGGGTCGGTCGTTGTGTGCAGCTTCGTCAACAGCTTCTGGGGAAGCGACCGCCACTCCCTGATTGTAGACAGTGACGGCAGAGTGAGGAGGTGAGGTGAATTCAAGTGGCCGACCCTCCAAGAGCGGTTCAGGTAGGGATGGGTCTCGACGACTCCCCTTCGATGAGTGTCTTTCCAATGCATGTGGATTGGACCATGCATTGGAACGTATCGACCCTGTCGGAGAGGTTATATATCCTGAGGGTGAATAACCTCCCGTTCGAGCTGCTTGATTAACACCAATGATTGAGTTCGACCACGATCCTGCAGAATGTTGTCTTTGTGGAACAGGTCTTAGAACATGATCCTGGGGTGCAGGAGCAGAGGACTGGCGTTCGACTCGCTTTTGATCTTGTCTCATTTTATGCAGTTCATCTTCCAGACTTGAGGTCATGCTTAAACGCTCCGCACTTTCTTCTAATCTTTCCACATTCTTCACCAAAGCCCCTTGCAGAGCCTGCAGATCTGGGGTGGGGTGATTGAGAGGGAGATGCCGACTGATTGACGCTGTTCTCATTGGAGGATCTGGCGACTGGAATGCGACATTGTCTCCAGGTGGTGCATAAGAGGAGGTAGCATTCATATTCAACGCAAGCCCAACAGGTGTCCGCATGGGCTCTTCATAGTCGTCGTCTTCCACCATTTCATACGACTGATTCGAACTGAGTGACTTGAGGATGGACGCAACACGGGGTCTGCCCTGAGATTCTGTTGAGGGGTCGTCATGTCGTCCAAAGTCGAATCCCAGTGACAAAGGAGGGCTGGATATTTCCGCTAGGGAGGGAGAGTGCTCGGCCTGTGCGATTGAAGCATACGCCATGGCGCGTGACACTGTGGACGTATGGCGCCGAGTGTAGTGACAGGTGCAAGCAGTCCCGCTGAACGGCCCTCGGGCAACTCTAGGTGTGTGAAAACCACTGAACGATGTGACTCATGGTTTGGACGGTAGAAATGCTGAGTGGGTTATAGTGGTGAACGCAGAGAGAGAGCTGGTTTGAGAGTGTTGGGTGGAATTGTCGATCTTGATCTTGAGTTGTCGGAGGGTGGAGTACCAGGGAAAGTGAGTGAAGAGAAGACAACGGGGTACGGAGTACTGAGTCAGGGATCTACGATAGAACAAAAAGGGGACTGGAGTACGGCGTGTTTACTGTCTCCTCCAGATAGGGTGGGAAACATCAAGATAACAAAATGGACGAGTGGTGAAGTGACAAGCATGGGGCAACATTAATAGTATCGAAAAAGTTCGAGAGAAACAGGTGAGAGGCGCAGTCTAAGCCAGAGGCACTCTGTCTCAGGCGCTCAGGTCAGCTCTGGCAGTTGGGTAACGGGGATGGCAAGGGCAACAACGACAGCAGCATGGGTACTCTCGGTACCCGCCCATGCCTTAGCCACTAGTAAGTACTCTTAACTGGCTGCCCACGCTCAACTTACGCCCGCGGGTCCACATCAAAAGCCAACGGGGGGCGGCCGTGACCTCAATTAGCAATGCATGGGCACAGGACTAAAGGATGGCCTTTTGGTAATAGAGCTAAAGGATTTAGGGCATTTGCTTAGGGCATTCTCTCGGTTGTTGGGGGATTGTTTTAGGGCTTCTAGGGTGTAGCACTGCATGTTGCTTAGGGCTTCTAGGCACCGCTAAAGGCTCTCAGGCCTTGGCTTCTTAACTAGACCCGACGCCAATCAGCATTATCACACACGCCCAATACTCCGTACTAGCAGCCACAACTCCCAAACTCAATCACCGTCATCCCACCCATTTCAGCTCGAGCGCCGCCATCGACACCAAATATTAAACTCTCTGTGCGAAGAGATCAATGGCTGGCTACTATCACCATAAGCTCAATGGCGTGTCGATAGTCTCGAAGTTTGGACGGAAATCGAAAAGCGTTTTGTTCAATATCGAAAACGCGCGCGTGGTCGACAGTTCGAGTTGGGACAACACGCGAAGAGGTCCCAGGTATCTTTCGCTCATGTGCCGGATTCCGTATTTCAGAAGGGACCGGGGTG
>Ga0105237_10008275_pt1 | contig 11296 bp, 8 predicted proteins | sample KBSC24metaG_FD_81520 | JGI IMG/M metagenome (GOLD analysis project Ga0105237, IMG submission 81520) | Corn rhizosphere microbial communities from Kellogg Biological Station, Michigan, USA - KBS C2-4 metaG | ecosystem: Host-associated > Plants > Roots > Rhizosphere > Soil | place: Michigan, USA... | reverse complement strand
TTAAACGCATCCTGCGCCCTGGTATTTAAAGTAAGCGGGTACAACCATTGCCTTCTGCCTTCATCGTAAATACCGCCACTCCATTTCCGATTAGATGGGTCAACTTCAACCTGCCTTCCATACACCAAACCTTTGCCATCATGGCCTGAAAGATCATAGTGGCTTCTTGTCTGTACCCCGGAATTGCCATTGACACTTTCAATCTTTATATCGAGTTCAAGCACAAAATCTCCATATTGCTTTTCTGTAGCTAAAAAAGTATTTCCTGAATTTGGCACAGTAGTTCCAACGATCATTCCATTTTCAACAGAGTAGTTCGCTTTGCCTGCAAGACGCATCCAGCCTTTCAATGTTTTGCCATCGAATAGATTTTGCCATCTTCCTGGTTGCGCACTACACGATATAGTCATGAGAAATACCGCTGCAGTTAAAATATTTTTTTTCATGTTAGATTAAATATTTATGTCAATCGTAAATTTTAGATGCCATCACCAATATTAACGTTCACAAAGCATGTTGCTCTTTTAAATTACCCGGGTAATTACAAAATATTGAGGATTGAGTTTATCAATAAAAGTGCTTGTAACTTTTATAAAAATAAATTAACACAAAGTAAGGAAATTGATTAATAGAAGGATTATTAGATTAAATCGAAAAATATATTCGAGATTGAGATATTACCAAGCAATGAACTTTATGACAAAGTGCGGGTAGCCCCTTTTAAACTTCATAATCAACAGCAGCTCTCGTTTCTCTTACTTTTACTATCCAGCCTGATATCTCTTCATGCAGCGGATGTTTTTGATAAATTTCCATTTGTTCATAATTGTCGAACCATATGTCTAATACAATATCAAAGTTTGCATATTGCGATGATGCTATATTTATACCAACGTCAAGTTTTTTTATTTCCTTAATTGCAGGTAAAAGTTTTTCAAATCCGGCTTTCATCAGAAGGGCATTTTCGTTTTTACTCTTACCTTCCGCATAATCCTTTAATGTCCACATAACAATATGATGCAGCATACCTATATTTTTAAACAAAATAATAATTTATTTTCTTATAAAAACGAAACCCGAAAGTAAATTAGGCATGATTAGAATTATTAATGATAATTTTAAAAAAGATTTAAAGACTTATTGATGAAACAATATATTATAGGCGTTGATATTGGAACCGGCAGCGCAAAAGCTGTTGCTGTAGATGAGGAAGGGACGCCAATTGCTGATTCGCAGGTTTATTATAAAACAAACAGTCCGCAACCAGGCTACTCAGGGCAGGATCCTGAAATTATTTGGAATGCATTCGCTCAATGTATCAGAGATATTCTGTCAAAAATAAATCAAGTACCCTTAGCCGTTAGCTTCAGCAGCGCTATGCATAGCCTGCTCGTTGTAAACAATAAAAATATTGCCATAACACCCTTAATTACCTGGGAAGATACGAGAAGTGAAAAAATTTCAGAAGACTTACGAAATTCCCGGGAAGCTAAAAGCATTTATACTTCAACGGGCACGCCTATTCATTCCATGACTCCATTGTGCAAAATAAAATGGACGAAAGAAAATGAAAAGAAAATTTTTAAGCAGGCATCTAAATTCATTTCTATTAAAGAATTCATCTGGTACCGCCTGTTCAATAAATATGAAATAGATTACTCAATTGCTTCGGCCACAGGTCTGTTTAATATTAAAAATCTTAAATGGAATAAACCTTCGTTGAAGTTCTGCGGCATTGATGAATCTCATCTTTCCGAACCGGTGCCAACTGATTTTATCAGGACAGGAATCAACTCTGCAATTTCAGCAACATTAAATATCCCGGAAGAAACCAGCTTTTGCATCGGCGCAAGTGATGGTTGCCTTGCCAATCTTGGAAGTGATGCGATCACAAAAGGAACAGCAGCACTTACAATAGGTACCAGTGGCGCTGTTAGAATTGCTTGTTCACGGCCCATCGTTAATTACAGTGCTATGATTTTTAATTATGTTTTGGACGATTCAACTTTCATTAGCGGAGGCCCTGTAAACAATGGGGGCAATGTTCTAAAATGGATATTCAAAACATTCTTAAATAACCAGTCGCCAACTAACAATGATTACAAAAATATTTTCGAACAAATTGAAAAGATTCCACCCGGCAGTGAAGGGCTTATTTTCTTGCCTTATTTGCATGGAGAACGTGCGCCCATCTGGGACGAAAAGGCCAGCGGATTGTTCTTCGGTATTCAATCACTACATACCAATGCTCATTTCTTCAGGGCAGCATTAGAAGGAATTTGTTTCGCACTAAATAGTATTTTAGAAATCATTGAAACTTCCTCGACAGCAATAAAACAACTTAATGTAAGCGGAGGTTTCGTGCATTCCCAAATATGGATGCACATTTTAGCAGATATCAGCAATAAGAAAATATGCCTGGTTCAAACAGAAGATGCTTCGTCAGTTGGGGCCGCGTTGCTTGGTATGAAAGCATTGCAAATTATTAGAAATTACAGCCCAGTAAACAAAATGGCTAAGACCACTGTGCAACCCAGCAAGAAGAATGTGGCTATGTACAAGAAAAGTTATGCTGTTTATCGAAATCTTTATCCTTCTTTAAGAAATTATATGCACGAGCTGCATAAAATACGTAATTAATGAAATAATTATAATTAGCCGAATTTCAAGCTCTCTATTTTCTTAAAAGCACTCGGCAAATTTTATAAACAATCTCTTGTCATCTTATTATCATTTAATCTGAATAGGGGATTCCGTCGGAATTAAAAAAATTTTTTCGGTGTGATAAATCTCTAACTTGCGCCCCGAATGAACGTTCAATCGGAAATAACGGATAAGAAAGAAGCCATCTTAAAAAGTACGCTGGAGTTAATTAGGGACAATGGATTTCACGGAACACCTATCAGCAAGATTGCTAAACATGCCGGTGTTGCATCGGGAACGATCTATCATTACTTTGCGAGTAAAGACGACATCATAATCGCTTTACATCAGCAAATAAAAGAAGAAATGATCGCAGCGATGTTTGCGCAGGTTGGTAACGGCAAAGAATATAAGCAACAATTTTTCGATGGATGGATTGATCTTTGCAAATATTTTATAAACAATCCGGCTAAATTATTTTTTCATGAACAGTTTAACAATTCCCCATACACAAAAATTGTTTCAAAAAAAATGGGAAAGGGTTCATTAAGTAAGTTTAATGAATTTTTCCAGTTAGGAATGGATAAAGGCTATTTAAAAAAAATGGAATATTTGTTGATAGCTTCAGCGGTATTTGGATGCATCATGGCTACTGCAAAATATCATGTGACGGGAAGGTTTGGTTTTAAAGATGCTGATCTTTGTAAAATTGCCAACATCATCTGGGATGGCATAAAACTCAATAATTAAACGATTGGTTAAATTGATGTGATACAATTGCAGGTGAAGAATTGTATAAAAAAATAAAGCGGAACTTAAAAAAGATTTATGTACAACTGGAATTTGAAAAGAAGGCTTAGGCGGGGAAAAACGTGGAAATTAATCCCGATGATTTTATTTTTTCCCGCCATCGTAACTGCGCAGCAAAACGAAAAAGACAGCATTATTGAACAAGCCACACTTGCCAATTGTGTTCACTATGCCATTATCCATAATCCTGATCTCAAAAATGCAAGGCTTGATGAAGATATTACAGAAGCAGCCATAAAAATCAAACTGGCCGACTGGTACCCTCAACTGAATTTTAATTATAACCTGCAGCACAATTTCCATTTGCCCGCCTCTAATTTTAATGGAAATATAGTGAAGATAGGTACCAATAATACTTCAGGCTTACAGTTCGGTGCAACGCAAAATATTTTCAACAGGGATGTTTTGCTTGCTTCAAGAAGTTCAAGAGACGTCCGTTTGCTATCCAAACAAAATACAACAGAACAAAACATAAATATTGCCGCATTGGTAAGCAAAGCTTTTTACGATGTACTCCTAACCAAACAACAGGTTAATGTCACAGAACAGGATATCGTACGAATTGATTCAAGTTTAAAAGATGCTTACTATCAATACCAGGCGGGCATTGCTGATAAGACAGATTATAAAAGAGCAACCATTTCTTTAAACAACGCCAAAGCGCAAAAGAAAACGTACGACGAAAGCATACAGGCAAAGTACGAATACTTGAAACAACTAATGGCTTACCCGCCTTCGCAGGATTTACAGCTTGTATTTGATTCTGCCCAAATGGCCAACGAAATTTTATTAGATACTTTACAAAACATAACATATAGTAACCGGATAGAAGTGCAGTTATTAGAAACTCAAAAAAAATTACAACAATATAACCTGCAATATTACAAGTGGAGCTTTCTTCCTGAAGTTTCTGCATTCGGAAATTATAATCTTAATTATCTCAACAACAATTTCTCAAAACTATATGGGCAAAGCTTTCCCAATTCTTATGCAGGCATTTTACTTTCAATTCCTATTTTCCAGGGCGGCAAGAGATTGCAGCAAATAAAACAGGCAGAATTGCAGTTAACACAGGTTGATAATTCAATCACCGGTATCAAAAACAATATTAATACCGAATATGCGCAAGCGTTAGCTGAGTATAAAAGCAATCTCTATAATTATAACAGTCTTAAAGAAAACCTGTCATTGGCAAATGAAGTGTATGACGTAATACAATTGCAATACAGATCGGGAATAAAAAGCTATCTCGAAGTAATTAATGCTGAAACAGATTTACGAACAGCCCAAATAAATTTTTATAATGCATTGTACCAGCTTCTATCCAGTAAGGTAGATGTGGCGCAGGCATTAGGTAATATTCAATATTAAAATAAAAAGTATGATCGATAAACGACATTATTTATTCTTATTTCTGATTTGCGGAATACTAATAGCCTCCTGCAGCGACAAAAAAAATGACGCAGCAAGTTTGCAACAGGTGCCGCCGCCAACTCCAGTGACCATTGCGGAAGTTACTTCCACTGATGCCGTATATTATGATGAGTATCCGGCCACCATTATAGCCTTGGACCAAATAAATATCACATCACAAGTTACAGGTTATGTCACAGCTATTCATTTTAAAGACGGGCAAAAAGTTAAAAAAGGGGAATTGCTATATTCAATTGATCAGCAAATTTACCAGGCTAACTTACAACAGGCTCTCGCAAATTTACAGTTGCAACAAGCCAACATGGATAAGGCTTCAAAAGATGCAGACCGGTATCATGAGTTGGATAGACATGATGCGGTAGCGAAGCAACAGGTGGACTATGCAGATGCGGCTTTGGAAGTTTCAAAAAAGCAAGTTGCAGCGGCAAAGGCCAACGTGGCAAGTCTTCAATCCAATGTGCAGTTTTCGTCTATCCGGTCCCCGTTATCCGGAACAATTGGTATATCACAGGTTAAACAGGGAACGTTAGTAACTGCCGGCAATACTGTTTTAAATACGGTATCAACAGATAACCCGATGGCGGTTGATTTCACTGTTGATCAAAAGGAAATTTACAGTTTTGCAAAAATGAAAGAAGAAGGCACCTCACCGAAAGATTCTGTATTTACAATTGCATTTGGTGATGATGTATATCCTTACCCCGGTAAAATAGGTTTAATAGATCGTGCAGTGGATCCTCAAACCGGAACGCTGAAAATAAGATTGATTTTCCCTAATGATAAAAGTAGGCTCAAGCCAGGTATGAATACAACGGTAAGGGTTAAAAATACTGCATCTAAAAATGCAACGATTATACCTTATGAAGCCATAACAGAACAGTTGGGAGAATTTTATGTGTATGTAGTTGGCGATAGTTCCAGGGTAACACAACGAAAAGTTGATTTAGGTACACAAATAAAAGACAATATAATTATAAAAGATGGTTTAAAAGCAGGTGAAAAGATTGTGGTGAAAGGCGTTCAAAAGCTGCACCAGGGCTCTATAGTTACTGCTGCTGCATCAAAACCTGCTGCACAGAAATAAAAATAAATAGCATCAGATAGAAAATAAAAAGTAATGAAATTATACCTGAAACTTTATACCTTATACCTTATACCCTATATTAAATGATCGCCGAAACTTTCATACGCCGCCCTGTTACCGCAATTGTGATTTCAATTGTAATTGTGCTGGTGGGTATTATTTCATTAAGCAATTTACCTGTTGCACAGTACCCGGATATTTCACCTCCAACGGTTGCAGTTACTGCAAATTTTACCGGCGCCGATGCGCAAACAGTGGAGCAAACTACTACCACCCCAATAGAAACCCAGATAAACGGGTCGCCAGGGATGACTTATATTACCGGCAACAGTTCGTCAAGCGGACAAAGCTCTATAAGTGTAACTTTTAATGTAGGCACCAACATTGATATTGCTGCACTGGATGTACAAAACAGGGTAAGCGTTGCCCAGCCAACATTACCAGATGTTGTAAAGCGGTTAGGCGTTACCGTTACAAAGCGCAATCCGAGTATCATGGTAGCGCTTGCATTCTATTCCCCAAATGGAACACATGATCCAAAATTTGTAGGTAATTATGTAAACATTTATATACAAGACGCACTAAAGCGTGTTGCAGGCGTTGGGGATATTACTTCTCTTGGAAATGATTTTGGAATGCGGGTATGGCTCGATCCTGAAAAGCTTGCTGCGTTAAATATCACACCGGCCGATGTATCTGCGGCCATTACCGAACAAAACCTGGAGATTGCCGCTGGTACTATTGGAGGTAATCCGCAACCGAATGTCCAGGCTTTTGAATATAGTGTACTTACTAACAGCCGTATCAATACTGTTGATCAATTTAAAAACATTATTATACGCTCTAACCCGGCTACAGGAAACATTGTTTACATGAAAGATATTGCGAGAGTGGAGTTAGGGCAGTTTAGTTATTCGTTCAATGCTTTTGTAAATGGCCGGCCTGCAACATTTTTATTGATATACCAGGCACCGGATGCCAATGCTTTAGAAACCTATTCAGGAATTACTAAAGCGCTTACAGAACTTAAAAAAACTTTTCCGCAGGACTTTGACTACGTTATTCCTCTTGAAACCGTATCGGTTGTAAAAACTTCCATAAGAGAAGTAATGTTTACGCTTCTTGAAGCGCTGGGCCTTGTTGTGTTGGTAGTGTTTTTATTTCTTCAAAACTGGCGCGCCACTTTAATTCCTGTATTAGCTATACCTGTTTCTCTCATTGGCGCTTTTATATTTTTTGTGCCCTTTGGTTTTACTATTAATACCCTTACATTATTTGCTTTTGTTTTAGCAATAGGTATCGTTGTGGACGACGCTATTATTGTGGTAGAGGCTGTTCAGCATAATATAGATCATTATAATTTATCGCCTAAAGATGCAACACGTAAAGCAATGAACGATATCTCAGGGCCGGTAATTGCCATTGCTTTAATATTAGCGGCAGTATTCGTTCCTGTTGGTTTTATACCGGGCATTGTTGGAAGGCTATACCAGCAATTCGCAATTACAATTGCAGTCTCCGTAATCATATCCGCATTTGTTGCTTTATCGCTTACACCCGCACTTTGTACATTATTGCTAAAACATTCCAAAGGCGAAAATGAAAAAAAGAATTTGCTGGAAAAATTCTTCGCCTCGTTTAATAATGGGCTAAGAAAATTTACTGCTTCCTACACACGCGGAGTTGCACTATGGATTCGCAAAACTCCTTATGTATTGATAATGCTCATTGTATTGTTTGTTGGATTATTTTTTCTTTTTAAAGCAAAACCGACCGGCTTTATTCCGCCCGAAGACGAAGGCCGGTTATATGTTACATATGAAATGCCCGAAGCTACTTCTACTACCAAAAGCATTGACATGTTGAAGCTATTAATGTCACGTGTACAATCAATACCTGAAGTTGAAGAAGTAGGTGGCCTTGCAGGATTGAACATTATTAGCTTTTCAAATAAATCTAATGTAGGAACTATGTTCGTTCATTTAAAATCATGGGATGAGCGCAAAGGAAATGAACATAATGCTCAAAGCGTAATTGCAGCCATAAGAAAGAAAACTGCTGATATAAAAGAAGCCAGGGTTTTAGCTATATCGCCTCCGGCAGTACCCGGCCTGGGGCGAACTGCCGGATTTACCTTTGAACTTCAGCAAACAACCAGCACAGACGATATTAATAAATTTTCGCAGGTGGCCCGTAATTTTTTGGCAGAAGTAAATAAGCGCCCTGAGATTGAATCGGCATATACTTTTTTTACCGCTAACACACCAAGTTACCAGATAAATGTGGACCGGGATAAAGCTAAACAATTAGGCGTGTCAATTGCAGATGTCTATCAAACTTTGTCAACTTATTTGGGAAGCGGTTATGTGAATGATTTTAATTTATATGGAAGAAATTTCAAGGTGGTTACACAAGCTGATAGCTCGTACCGCTCATCACTTGATGAGCTTAAAAAATATTACGTGCGTAACGGTTTGGGAAACATGATTCCTTTGGGTTCGTTAATTACAACCCGTTTGATAGAAAGCCCCACTTTGATATCGCATTATAATATTTACCGGTCAATTGAAATAAATGGCAACTCCAAACAAGGCTACAGCAGCGGCCAGGCAATTAAAGCCCTGCAGGAAACTGCTGCGAAATATTTACCTGCAGGTTATGGCTACGAATTTTCGGGCATGAGCATTGAAGAAATAAAAGCAGGAAATAAAACGGTAACAATTTTCGCCATATCTCTTGTATTTGTTTTTCTTTTCTTAGCCGCATTGTACGAAAGCTGGTCGGTACCTTTCTCGGTTTTGTTTGCTGTACCTATAGGTGCATTGGGCTCTATAATTGCGCTTACCCTGTTGCCTAACCTCACTGATAATATTTATGCTCAAATAGGATTGATAACTTTAATAGGCCTTGCAGCCAAAAATGCCATATTGATTGTAGAATTCGCAAAAGAAAGAGTCGACAGCGGCATGGAATTACTAAAAGCGACTCTTGCTGCCGTGAAGTTGCGTTTACGCCCAATCGTTATGACGTCACTCGCATTTATTTTTGGCGTGTTGCCATTGGCATTTGCAACAGGTGCCGCGGCAGAATCCCGCAAAACAATAGGATGGACTGTATTTGGTGGCATGCTCGCCGCTACTTCGCTGGCTATATTTGTGGTTCCGGTTTTGTTTGTACTTATAACACGCCTTTCCTACGGCAAGAAGAAACTTGCAGAATTACAAGCAAATTATAACCCTGACGAACACAAGGAATTTGAGGAAGACTAAAGGCGTCATCGATAACCGATTATGAATTCTCAGCTTAAGTTATTGACTTTAGGTTATTAAAGTGGTCTCACCCAAATATTCCTGAAGCTGATTGGCTTGCTTTTATCGCCGTGTGCCTGTATTTTTATCGGATATGGACCATGCACAGCGTTCTCATAAGTTGGATGACCAATATAAAGAGTCGGCCCCTTTAGTTCAAAATTATTTTGAACTAAGAGACCATTGAAAAATGCTGTTACTCTTGCCGGGCTTTTTAATGAACCGTCATCATTAAAACGTGGTGCAGTCCATACTACATCGTATGTTTGCCATTCTCCGGGCGGACGATTTGGATTAACTAACGGTGCATTTTGTTTATAGATGCTGCCTGCCTGGCCGTTAGTGTAGGTTTTATTATTGTAGTTGTCCAGGATTTGCATTTCATACCCATCATCTCCTTTACCTGTTGAAGCCAGGAACAATCCACTGTTACCGCGTCCCTGGTCTGAACCTTCAATATCTTTTGGTTCACGCCATTCAACATGAATCTGGTAATCCATAAATAATTGCTTCGTTTGAATGCTACCTGCTTTTTTATTTACGGTAAGAAGACCTTTTTTTATGACCCAGTCTGCAGGCTTTGTTGTATCGTTCGCGGAAACCCATTGATCTAAATTTTTTCCATCAAATAGAATGATAGCATCGGAGGGTGCGTCGCCACAGGATTTTCCCGGAGTAACTACCGGCGGAACGGGTGTATATAATTCTGTGTCTTCGTGTTTCATTTTTTGCTGGGCGTTAACGGACGCAAAATTGAATGCCAGCAGAGCCGGCAATAAATAAAATGTTTTTTTCATGATGAGTGAGAGGTTATAAATAAATATTTATTGTGTAATTAAAAATTCATTAAATATTGCAATCGAACATTATTTAGAAATATAAAATCAAGCAACCGTAAATAGTATTATCAGGAAAAGCTAATACATTCTTTTAATTCCTTTTCTGTATATGCAAGATTATATTGTTTTAAAACGTCGGCCGGTACGCCATTCCATTGATTGGGTTGATTACCCATATACCCGACATCTTTACCACCCATTTCTGTTGTGTAAAAACCAGTTGCGGTTAAATTACGCATCAGGTTAAAAAAAGCAACTCCCTGTTTCATCTCAGGTTTTGCTTTTTTTGGATAAGCAATTTCATCAACCATTTCTATTTGCTGTTGCTGATTGCAATCTTTAAAAGCATTCTGATAACGATTGAGACATTGCAGATCCAACCATCTTAATCCACCACGCATAGGAACCTGGTGCTCAGGTTTATCTTTTACAATAAATTCAATAAATTCTGGAACTTTAGCATCGGTCGCACTGCCACTAACGTCATCCTTCGGAATTATTATATCAGCAAGAACGGCGATAGTTGCCATTTCATCTGGCGTGAAAAATGTTGTGGAAGTAACTTCTTTATAATGTTCCACTTCCTCCTTCATCCTGTTAATACCGGTAGGGTTACCGGTATTATCTTCTGTTGCAACTACTTTATTTTCCGGTTCTTTCTTATCGGCGAGTTTACATGCATCCAACAACAACCCAGCAGATACAGTACCTAATGCAAGAGCTTTTAATGATTTTCGTCTATCCATTTACGTTTGGTTTACTGGTTTATTAGTTTATTGAGTAATACAATTTGCAATTACATCTTACATCAAACATCGTATATCGTACCTTGTTTAAATCTCATTCTTCTTCAACTGGTCAACAATATATTCTGAAGTACGCATCGATAATGCTAGAATAGTCCAGGTAATATTTTTATCGCCTTGCGAAACAAACATACCACCATCCACATTAAATAAATTTTTGCATTCATGCGCCTGCGCCCATTTATTTAATGGTGATTTCTTCGGATCGTTACCCATACGAACTGTCCCAGCTTCATGAATAATATTTCCCGGCGCATGCAGCCCATAATTATTTTCAGGACCATCATCGCCGCCCCATGTTATGACCGCTCCCATCGAATGTAATATTTCTGAGAAAGTTTCCTTCATGTGTTTGGCCTGTTTAATTTCATA
>Ga0105237_10008274_pt1 | contig 11297 bp, 12 predicted proteins | sample KBSC24metaG_FD_81520 | JGI IMG/M metagenome (GOLD analysis project Ga0105237, IMG submission 81520) | Corn rhizosphere microbial communities from Kellogg Biological Station, Michigan, USA - KBS C2-4 metaG | ecosystem: Host-associated > Plants > Roots > Rhizosphere > Soil | place: Michigan, USA... | reverse complement strand
TTCGGGCGGCAAGCAGAAGACCGTCACCCACTGGGCGCCGGCTTGGGTGCTCAAGAATCCTGACGCTCGAGGCGCTCGGCTGGGGGCTCACTCGTCTCTCAACCGGTCGCCATCGCGGAGTTGGCACCTGACGTGTCATCTCGGATTCTGCAGTGATCGCATCCTTCGATAACCCAATGTCCAAGGCGCTGAACGCAAGGGCAGGTATCGCAGTCGATGTGCAACCGGCGACAAAGCTGGCAAGTCATCGAAAGTTCATCAAGGAGCTCGGACATGTCGGCGCCTCTCTGCAGGAGCTCTGGCTTGAACGTAAGACTCGCCCAGATCCGGCTCCCGAGTATGAGTAGAGGGCTACTCGAATCGTGTTCTCAACCGATCGGCGACGCAGCGGTCGGTTGCGTGACTGAACCGCGTCTGTAACGCCGCAGGTCCCAGGTTCGAGTCCCGATGGGGCACCACGAGTCCACCAATTCAGTAGCCGGACTAACCGCGTTGGATAGCCTGAACGACGTGACGACCAACGCCGACGACGCCCAGCTCGAGTTCATGAACTCGATGTTCGCGACCACCATCCCGTCTGCCCACGGCCTGGGCGTCAGGATCGCCGAAGTGCGCCGCGGTTTCGCCGCCACCACGGCCCCAATCGCGGGTAACGGCAACCACTTTGGCGTGATGTACGCCGGTGTGTTGTTCACCGTCGCCGAGGTGCTCGGCGGGATTCTGGCCCTCATCGCCTTCGACCAGAGCCAGTTCTACCCGCTGGTCAAGGACATGTCGATCCAGTACAAGGCACCCGCGAAATCCGATGTGCGGGCACAAGCAGAGCTGAGCGACGAAGACATCGCGCGGATCGAAGCCGAGGCCACGCAGAACGGCAAGTCCGAGTACGTCGTCGAAGCCGTCGTGACCGATGCCGAAGGCACCGTCGTCGCCACCACCAAGGCGACCTGCCAGCTCCGCCGGAAGTAAGCGCTCTCGATCTATTTGGCCGGAATCTCCAGTTCCGCCACGCGTTTCTGCACCGCCTGACTGATGGCGGCGGTGAAGCGGTCCGCCATCATCTGCGCCGCCAGCGGGCGCAGGTTGGGTACCACCTTGGCGATCCGCGCGAGATACGCATTGGGGTCCTCGGCTTCCTGAATCCTGCTGAGGACGACGTCGGTCACCTCGTTGGCGAGGGCGTCGATGTGCTTGTCGACGACGCCGGCCAGGCGGCGAACATCCTCGGCCGGCACGTTGGTGTCGCGCAGGTTCATGGCGGCACCCAGGACCGACTGGCGGACGCTGAAAGCGCCGTCGTCGAGACGTCGGATGGCGCCCAGTGCTTCGAGCGTCGCGAGCGCCCGGTCATCCAACGACAGACCGGCCCGTTGTTCGAGTTCGCGTAGGTCGACGGTCTCGTCCTCGGCCGGGCTCCACGGTGTGAGAAGTGCCGCACGCACCGCCAGGTCGTGGGCCGTCGCGCCGTCCGGCAGCCGCGCCAACACTTTGGTGATGGCGGCCAGCGTGTAGCCGTGCTGCTGCAGCTGCTGCACCAATTCGAGCCGAATACGGTGTGGCGCACCGTAATAGGCGAGACGGCCGCGCCGCTCGGCCGGCGGTAACAGGCCGCTCTCGTTGTAGAAGCGGATGGTTCGCACCGTCGTGCCGGTACGCGCAGCGAGCTCGTCGATGGTGAATTCCTCGACTGTGACATCTGTCATTCCACGAAGTATAGACACCAACATTCACACTGTGCCAGTGTTACTGGCACAGTCACACGTCACTAGGAAATGAGAGCCACATGACCCTGCCGAAGCCCGATGGCACCACCGAGGTCGTCATCACTGGCGCCTCCTCCGGAATCGGAACCGAACTGGCCCGGGTGCTCGCCACCCGCGGCTACAGCCTCTTTCTGGTCGCCCGTCGCCAGGACCGGCTCGACGCCCTGGCCGACGAACTGCGCACCGCGCACGGCGTCGACGTGACGGTGCGGCCGTGCGATCTGGCCGACGCCACCCAGCGCCAGACCTTGATCGACGAGCTGCGCACCCGGCCGGTCGCCGGCCTCGTCAACAACGCCGGTTTCGGCACCAGCGGCGCCTTCCACACGCTGCCGATGGACCGTGAGCGCGAGCAGGTCGAGCTCAATGTTGTTGCAGTGCAGGAACTTACCCACGCCGTGCTGCCGGGCATGGTGGAGTGCGGTGCGGGCGCCGTCCTGAACGTCGCCTCCGTCGTCGCGTTCCAGCCCATGCCGTCGATGGCGACCTACGGCGCATCCAAGGCGTTCGTCAACTCGTTCTCGGAAGCCGTCCACGAAGAGCTGCGCGGCACCGGCGTCTCCTGCACCTCGCTGTGCCCCGGCCCGGTCCCCACCGAATGGGCCGAGATCGCCTCGGCACACGAATTCAGCCTGCGACCGGCTCAGGTCTCCCCGGCCGACGTCGCGACCCAGGCCGTCGACGGCATGCAGGGCGGCGCCCGCCAGGTGATCCCCGGCACCGTCGTGAAGCTCATGGCCATCACCGGCTCCGTCACTCCCCACGCCCTACTGCTGCCCGCCCTGCGCCTGGCCCGCCGGGCCTTGGGCTGAAACCCACCGAACCGCAAGAAGGGATCTCCGCCATGAACCTGTCCGACCTCACCGCACTGGCGACCAAGCCCGTCGCCGCCGTCAGCGCCAAGCCGCTCGCCGTCTTCGCCAGCGTCATGAACACGCCCATCAAGACCCGCCCGATCTACCTGCAGACCGTGGTCGACGCCCTCACCGGCTACACGCTGGAAGACGCCGTCGCGGGAAAGATCGTCGTGATCACCGGCGCCTCGGCAGGCATCGGTGAGACCACCGCCCGCCGCATCGGTGCGGCCGGTGGCGAGGTCGTGCTGGTGGCCCGGACCCGGGAGAACCTGGAACGCGTCGCCGACGACATCCGCGCCGACGGCGGCACCGCGCACGTCTACCCGTGCGATCTGAGCGACCTCGATGCCATCGGCGCCATGGCCGACCAGGTGCTGGCCGATTTGGGTCACGTCGACATCCTGATCAACAACGCGGGCCGCTCCATCCGCCGCTCGTTGGAGCTGTCGCACGACCGCATGCACGATTACCAGCGGACCATGCAGCTGAACTATTTCGCGCCGGTCCAGCTGATCCTGAAGTTCACACCGGGCATGCGCGAGCGCGGCTTCGGGCACATCATCAACGTGTCCTCGATCGGCGTGCAGACCAAGCTGCCGCGCTTCGGCGCGTACATCGCCAGCAAGTCGGCACTGGACGGACTGTGCGACACGTTGCAAGGTGAGACGGTGTCGGAGAACATCACCTTCACGACGGTGCACATGCCGTTGGTGCGGACCGCGATGATCGCTCCGACCAAGATGTACGACCGCTTCCCCACCCTGACGCCCGAGCAGGCTGCGGCCACGCTGTGCGACGCGATCATGCACCGGCCGCGCCGACTGAGCCCGCCGTCCGGACAGCTGACGGCCCTCACCGATGCACTCAGCCCGCGTCCGTTCGACCTGGTGCGGAACAAGGTGTACTCGATGTTCGGTGACTCGGCCGCTGCACAGTCGGCATCGGAGTCGTCCGAAACCGTTGCCGCGGAATAGAAAAGGAATGCCGATGGACCTGAACTCACTACTTGCCGAGCCGGCCCGGCGCGCCGGCCTCGAAACCCGCGCCCTCGTGGCATTGGTGCGGGCCGGCGCCATCGGCGTCGATCTGCCGCACCGGTTGGTGCAGGTCCTGCAGGCACTCAACACGTACGGGCCGTTCGGGGCCGCGCCCCGTATCGCCGCGATCCGGCACGGCGCGTATCCGGCGGTCGCCGACGAACGAGGCGAACTGACGTATGCCGAGTTCGACGAGGCAGTCAACCGCATTGCCAACGCATTTCGCGCTCGCCTGGCCCCCGGAGATACCGTCGGCATCCTCTGTCGCAACCATCGCGGACCCCTGATCGTGGCATTCGCCGCATCCCGCGCCGGGGTCAACGCGGTGTGGCTCAACACCGCGTTCTCGGCCCGCCAGGCGGCGGAGGTCGCGAACCGCGAAGGTGTCGATCTGCTGGTGCATGACGTCGAATTCACCAATCTGGTCGCGGATATCGAGGCCAGACACGGCACGTTCGTCACTGATATCGAGAGCGCCAGCGACGATCTGGACGCCCTCGCAGCCGGTGCGTCGCCGAAGGCGCCGCCGGCCCCGGCCAAACCGGGGAAGATCATCCTGCTGACGAGCGGGACGACAGGCACCCCCAAGGGCGCACCGCGCGCCGAGCCGCGCAGCTTCATCCTTCCCGGTGGTCTTCTGGAGCGGCTGCCGATGCGGGCCCGCGAAGCCACCATCATCGGGCCGCCGCTCTTCCACGGCACGGGGCTGCTGATCGCCATCATGACGATCGCCCTGGGCTCGAAGTTGGTGCTGCGCCGCAAGTTTGAGGCCGAGCAACTGGTGGCGGACATCGAGAAGCACCAGGCCACCACCGTGTGCGTCGTCCCGGTCATGCTGCAGCGCGTGCTCGGGCTCGGCGACAACACGGTCCGCAGCTACGACACCACGAGCCTGCGCGCCGTCTTCTGCGCCGGCTCCCAGCTGCCGGCCGCCGTCGCCACCGCGGCGCAGGACCTGCTCGGTGAGGTGGTCTACAACCTCTACGGCTCAACGGAAGTCGCACTGGCGACGATGGCCACACCGGCCGACGTCCGCGAGGCGCCCACCTCGGTCGGCAAGCCGATGCTCGGCTGCCGCATCAGGATTTTCGACGACAACGGGCGTGATGTGCCCGCTCCCGGGGTCGGTCGGATATTCGTCGGCGCGGCAACGCAATTCGAGGGCTACACCGGCGGCGGCACCAAGGAGTTCATCGACGGCCTCATGGCCAGCGGCGACGTCGGGCACTTCGACGACAAGGGCCGGCTGTACATCGACGGCCGGGACGACGACATGATCGTGTCCGGCGGCGAGAATGTGTTCCCCGTCGAGGTCGAGGAACTTCTGGTCACGCACCCCGCCATCGTGGAAGCATCCGCCGTCGGCGTCGACGACGAAGAGTTCGGAAAGCGCCTGCGCGCCTTCGTGGTTACGGTCTCGGGGACCGAGGTGTCGGAGGCGGAGGTCAAGCAGTTCGTCAAGGACAACCTGGCCCGCTACAAGGTGCCGCGCGAGGTGGTGTTCCTCGACGAACTGCCACGCAACCCCACCGGCAAGGTGCTCAAGAGGGATCTGGCGACCCGGAACGACTGAGTGTCGGCGGCGGGCTCAGTCGCAGCAGCCACAGCCGTCACGTTCGGTGACAACGGGCGCGCAACAGGCCTCACCTCGCCACGCATCGACGCCCTCTTTCACCGCGATGCCCGCGATCACCAGTGCCGCGATCGGGTCGGCCCAGGACCAGCCGAAGACGGAATTCACCAGCAGGCCGATCAACAGCACGGCCGACAGGTAGGTGCATAGCAGCGTCTGCTTGGAATCGGCGACCGCCGAACGTGATCCGAGCTCCCGGCCGGCCCGACGCTGCGCATACGACAGCACCGGCATCACGAGCAGGCTCAGCGCCGCAAGCACGATCCCGATGGTCGAGTGCCGGGCCGCACTCCATCCGAGCAGGGCACGGACGGCGTCGAGCGTGACGTACGCAGCCAGCGCGAAGAAGGAGAACGCGATGATGCGCAGTGCGGTCTTCTCCCGCGCTTCCGGGTCGGCGCCGGCGAACTGCCAGGCCACCGCGGCCGCCGAGGACACCTCGATCACGGAATCCAGGCCGAAGCCGACCAACGCCGCCGACGACACCCGCGTCCCTTCCGACAGCGCCACGACGGCTTCGATGACGTTGTAGGAGATGGTCGCTGCCACCAGCCATCTGATGCGCCGCGCCAACTGATCGCGGCGCGCCTCGGTGAACGTCATTGGCCGCACCCACACGGCTCACCGTCGGCGCCGACGCACACGCAGTCGGGATCCACGGCGAGGACCAGTCCCATGAGGTCGTCCAGCGCCCTGCCGATGCGGCCGTCCGCCAGCTCGTATCGCATGCGGCGCCCTTCAGGCACTGCCACGACCAGACCACAGCCTCGCAGGCAGGTCAGGTGGTTGGACAGAATCTGCCGGGAGACGCCGAGTTGGTCCGCCAGGTCCGACGGGTATCCGGGAACGGTATTGAGACTCAACAGGATTCGCGTACGAGTCGGGTCTGATAGGGCGTGACCGAACCGCGCCAGGGCGTCAGTGTGTTGCAGCGTCGCCATGCCGATAACAGTACATCAAATTCTGTATTCAGAAAATGCTGTATTGATCGAGACCCATCCGCGCGGTCGCCGCCGAATCCCCGCGCCGTCAATGCTTGTTGTGGCCCTTGCCTTTCCCGTTGCCATGGCCATTGGGCGGAGGAGCATCCGCAGTCGGCGGCGGGGTCGAGACCGGAGCGGGCGCGGAGGTCGGCACCGGCTCTGGCGTGCTGGTCTCGACCGGCGCCGGCGTGGCCGGCCGGGATGCGGCGTCGACGATCACCGCGACCACTGTCACCAGCACCACGACGGCCGCCGCAGCCCACAGCAGCCACCGCGGACGGCGCCGCGGCGCGGTGACGGGCAGCAGCGACGTCGTCGGATCCGGCAAGGGCTGGCCGAGCACCAGGGTGGGCGGCCGCACGGCGGGCTCGGCGCCGGACAACACTGCCCGCATCTGGTCGGCGCTGGTGCAGCGCACCCGCGGGTCGCGCGCCATCGCGCGTTCGACGGCGAACTCGAGGGCCGGTTCGACGTCGGGACGCAGCGCGCGCAGCGGCACCGGATGCCCCTCGGTGACGGCCCGGGCCAGGTCGACCAGGTTGTCCTGTGGAAAGGGCCGCCGGCCGGTGAGCGCCTCATAGCCGACGACACCGACGGCGTAGAGATCGTCAGCGACCGTCGCAGGTCGTCCCGACAGCCGGTCGGCGCTCAGATAGCCCATCGTGCCGACGACCTGGCCGGCCACGGTGTGGTTCGAGTCGGCGCTCTTGGCGATGCCGAAGTCGGCGAGCTTCGCCGACCCCGAATCGGCCAGGAGAATGTTCCCGGGCTTGATGTCGCGATGCAGGATGCCGGCCGCGTGTGCCGCCGCCAGCGCCGAGAGCACGCCGTCGAGGACGGACCGGACGAGGTGCTGGGGCAGCGGACCCGCGGCGATCACGTCGGCCAACGTCCGCCCCGGCAGCCGCTCCATGACGATGTACGGCGTGCCGTCCTGCTCGCCGTAATCGTGCACGGCGACGACATGCGGATGGTTCAGCCCAGCGGCGGCGCGGGCCTCGACCTCGAAGCGGCGACGGAAATCAGGCTGGGCACTGAACTGCGCGTAGAGCAGTTTGATCGCCACCGGACGCTGCAGCTGGGTGTCCCAGGCATCGCGGACCTCGGCCATGCCGCCGTGCCCCAGCGTCCCCCGCAACTGGTATCGATCGGCGAGGACGCCCGGGACTGGCATGGACCCAACGCTAGTCCTGATGCCACCCCGCGGGCCCAGGGAGCGTCGGTGCCGTCAGTGCTCAGGCGCTCTTTGCCGTGGCGATGTCGTCGGCCAGTGGCGCGATCGCTGCCATGATCCGCTGCACGGTCCGCGCCGGAACGCCTGCCGCCGCCAGGCTTTCACTCAGATACGCGGCCACCAGATTGAAGTGCCGCGTGGAAATCCCCCGCCCGCGGTGGACGTCCCGCATGGCAGGGCCGGTGTAGGGCTCGGGTCCGCCCAGGGCAGCGGCGAAGAACTCCACCTGCCGGCCTTTGAGCCGTGACATGTTGGCGCCGGCGAAAAAGCCGGCGAGTTCGGCATCGGCCAGCACGCGCTCGTAGAAATCCGCCACCACCTGTTCGAGCGCTTCGGCTCCTCCGATCTGCTCATAGATGCTCGTCATGTATCGAGCCAACACCGGCCGTGTTGCCTGTCCATTGCTCGACGGTGACCCGGCGACTAAATCGATCTCACAGACCCCTCGAATGCTGCGAGTACCGCAAAATGCCTGGCTCAGTCCACCTTTGGACAGTAGAACTGCGGCTGGCCGCGATATTCGACCGGCGGCAGGTTGCGCGCGGGAGTCTCCACCAGCGGCGAATCGATGGGCAGTCGACCGGACGCCCGGTCCATCGCCGAGCGCTTGCGCGGATGCATCAGCCTGCGCTTTGGTCCGTACTTCGAGACGAGCGTGATCACCTGGCACAGCCGGTCATGCACCCATTGCTGACGGGCCGACCACGTGTAGCCCATCAGTTCACGCACCGGCGGGTCGTAGAGCGCCACCGTCATGAACGTCAGGAAGCGCTGCATCACCTTGAGGTTCTGGGCCCACAGCCAGTCCGGAATCCATTGCAGTGACGGATGTTTGGGCATGGTCGACAAATCCATGACCTCGCGTGCCGCGTAGTTGTTCTCCAGCACGTTGCGGCACATGTGATCCCAGTAGACCTCGAACTCCTCCCAGCTCTTCGGCACGGGCCGCATGCTCATGCCGTACATGCGGTACCAGGCGACATGTTCGTCGAACAGCTGTCGCTTGTCAGCCTCGGAGATACCGCCGCCGAATTTCTCGGCGGCCAGCAGGGTGGATTTGAAGAATGTCGAGTGCGCCCAATAGAAGACGTCGGGGTTCAACGCGCTGTAACGGCGGCCCTGCTTGTCGACGCCTTTGATCCCGATGTGATAGTCACGCACCTCGGCGCCGGTTTGGGGAGCGCGATCACCGTCGAACACCACGCCGCCGATCGGGTAGATCGACCGGAGCAGGCGCGGGATGCGCTCCATGAAGAAGATGGAGTGCTCCTCCACCGCCGCCCCGAGCTGCGGGTGCATGTTCTGCATCGAGCCAGCCCAGGTGCCCTGGAACAGCCCGGTCCATTGGCCGAAGTACTTCCAGGTCAGCGAGTCGGGGCCCAGAGGCACCGCGTCGTAGCCACCGGGAGCGACCGGACAGCCGGCCGCCACGGGCGCAGAGTCGCTGGTCATGGGGCATGCGTCGGAAGTATTTTGAGTCACCGGCATTCTTTCCTGGATGTCAGCGGGTATCCTGACTACACGCGTTGTCAGCCACAGCTTAGGAGTCACGTGCCTTCCGGTCAACGACAGGGCCGCTGGTCCAGCGTCCCACTGGCGGACCGTCCGACGCGGCGCCGCGAAGCGCTCATCGATGCCGGCATCGCCGCCCTCGGACATTCCGACGGCCCGGCGGCGACCGTCCGGACGGTGTGCCGCACCGCCGGCCTGACCGAGCGGTATTTCTACGAAAGCTTCACCGACCGTGAGGATTTCGTCCGCGCCGTGTACGACGAGGTGTGCACGACGGCCATGGCGGCGCTGACCACATCGCAAAGCCCCCGCGACGCCGTCGAGCGGTTCGTCACGATGATGGTCGACGACCCCACCCGCGGCCGCGTCCTGCTCATCGCGCCGGCCCAGGAACCGGTCCTCACCCGGTCGGGCGCCGACTGGATGCCGAGCTTCATCGAGCTGCTGCAACACAAGATGTTCCCCGACGGCGATCCCGCGCGCCGGGCGCTCGAGGCCACCAGCCTGATCGGCGCCCTCACCGCGCTCTTTACCGGATATCTGGGCGGCAAGCTGCCTGTCACCCGCGAGCAGTTCGTCGATTACTGCGTCGACATGCTGATGAGCCGGGTGCCCTCACCCCGGTAACACCTACACAGCCGCGACATCACAGTTCAGAATCACCAATCAGACATGCGTCACAGCAACTTGATGTCACTACCCGACACAGATACTCTGACTGCTACCAACAGGTACAGATACATCGGGAGGGCGCGATGACAGCGGAAATGACCGACCTGCAGCTCCTTCATGAGCTCGAACCGGCCGTCGGGACGCTCATCGACCGCCACATGAGCATGCGGAAAGACTGGAACCCGCACGACTACATCCCCTGGAAAGAGGGCAAGAACTACTACGCCCTCGGCGGCCAGGATTGGGATCCGGACCAGGCCAAGCTCTCCGAGGTCGCCCAGACCGCCATGGTCCAGAACCTGCTGACCGAGGACAACCTGCCGTCCTACCACCGCGAGATCGCGATGAACATGGGCATGGACGGCGCCTGGGGCTACTGGGTGAACCGGTGGACTGCCGAGGAGAACCGCCATGGCATCGCCCTGCGCGACTACCTGGTCGTCACCCGCAACTGCGACCCCGTCGAGCTTGAGGAACTGCGCGTCGAGCAGGTGACCCGCGGCTTCTCGCCCGGCCAGAACCTGCAGGGCGACCTGTTCGCCGAGAGCCTGTTCGACTCGGTCATGTACGTCTCGTTCCAGGAGCTGGCCACCCGCGTCTCGCACCGCAACACCGGCAAGGCCTGCAATGACCCCGTCGCCGACCAGCTGCTACAGCGCATCTCGGGCGACGAGAACCTGCACATGATCTTCTACCGCGATGTGTCGGCCGCCGGCCTGGACATCAACCCGAACCAGGCCATGGCCTCGCTGCACCGCATCGTCGAGAACTTCAAGATGCCCGGGTACACCGTGCCCGACTTCCGCCGCAAGGCCGTCATCATCGCTGTCGGTGGCGTCTACGACCCGCGCATCCACCTCGACGACGTCCTCATGCCGGTGCTCAAGAAATGGCGCATCTTCGAGCGTGAAGACTTCACCGGCGAAGGCGCGCGCCTGCGCGACGACCTGGGCCGGATCATCACCGAGCTCGAGGACACCTGCGCGAAGTTCGAGGTGGCCAAGGAACGCCGCCTGGAGCGCGAGCGCAAGGTCGCCGAGAAGAAGGCGATGAAGAACCTTCTGGTGTCGTCTACGGCCGGATGACCCTCACCGCCGATGGCCTGACGACGGCCCGATCTGCCCTGCAGATCGGGCCGATCGCATTGCAATCCCCGGTTGTCCTCGCACCCATGGCGGGTGTGACGAACGTCGCCTTCCGGACCTTGTGCCGCGAGCAGGAGCTGGCCCGGGTGGGCACGGTGAGCGGCCTGTACGTCTGCGAGATGGTCACCGCGCGGGCTCTCGTCGAGCGCAACGCCGCCACGATGCACATGACGACGTTCGCGCCCGAGGAATCGCCCCGCTCCCTGCAGCTCTATACCGTCGACCCAGCCACCACGTACGCTGCGGCCAAGATGATCGTCGACGAGAACATGGCCGACCACATCGACATGAACTTCGGCTGCCCGGTGCCCAAGGTCACCCGCCGTGGCGGCGGTTCAGCGCTGCCCTACAAGCGCAAGCTGTTCGGCCAGATCGTCGCAGCCGCGGTCCGTGCCACCGAGGGCACCGACATTCCGGTCACCATCAAGTTCCGGGTCGGGATCGACGACGCCCACCACACC
>Ga0105237_10008273_pt1 | contig 11297 bp, 8 predicted proteins | sample KBSC24metaG_FD_81520 | JGI IMG/M metagenome (GOLD analysis project Ga0105237, IMG submission 81520) | Corn rhizosphere microbial communities from Kellogg Biological Station, Michigan, USA - KBS C2-4 metaG | ecosystem: Host-associated > Plants > Roots > Rhizosphere > Soil | place: Michigan, USA... | reverse complement strand
GAGCAGATCGCGCCAGATCTTGAGATCCTTGGCGTGAACGTGGAAAATGCGGCTGCCGAATTCCCGGATCGGGCGCGCCGGGTCCATGAACTGCCAGATCAGGTGCGACGGATCGTAGTTCAGGCCGAAGTTCGCCGAGGGAATCCGCTCGAACATCTCGCGCCAGATCTTCGGCGACGTGGCGAGGTTCTTCCCGCCGGGCCACTCATCCTTGGAGAAGAGCATGGGGCAATTCTCAATGCCGATCTTTACGCCCTCCTTCTCCGCCGTCTTGACGATGTCGGGCCAGCGCTCGTCGAAGACCGACCAGTTGTCGGCCAGCGACTTCGTGTGGTCGCGCCCGATGAAGGTGTTGATCTGATTAATTCCAAGCAGCTTCGAGGCGCGGATGACCTTCTTGAGATGGTCGATGTAGACAGCGGCTTCCTTCTCGTCGGCGCAGAGCGGATTCGGATAGTAGCCGAGACCGGACAGGGCCACGCCGTGCTTTTTCAGCAGCGCGTTCACTTCTCCGGCCTGCTTCTCGTCGAAGTTCGTCACGTCGACGTGGGTCACGCCCGCGTAGCGACGCTCCTGCTTGCCGACGGGCCAGCACATCGCCTCGACGGTGGGGAAGCCGCTTTGGGCGGCGAAGGCGAGCACCTGGTCGAGGTTTAGTTCGGGAAGAATGGCACTGACGAATCCAAGTTTCATAAGAGTGGTTTTTAGATGTTTCCTTTGATGTCGGTGACCCAGCGGCCGCCGCGGTGGCTTTCCAGAATGGCTTCGCACAGGGCCACCTCGCGATGGCCGTCCTCGAAGGTGGCGTAGAGCGGTTCCGGCGAGCGCTTGCCCGCCTGGATGTCGCCATAGACCGCGCGGTAGAGCTGCTTGAAGGTGTCGGGGAATCCCTCCTGGTGGCCGCCGGGATAATTCGCAAAGGGGCGCACCTCGGCGTGGAGCAGGGAGGGATCGGCCATGAGGACGCGATTGCTCTCGGTCCGGTCGCCGATCCAGAGCTCGTGCGGAATCTCGCTGTTCCAGGCCAGCGCCTTCTTCGTCCCGGCGATCTCGAAGCGCAGGCAGTTCTTGCGTCCCGCCGTCACCTGCGAGACCGACATCGTCCCGCGCCGTCCGCCGCCGAACTTGAGCAGGACGGTGCCGTAATCTTCGGTATCGACCGGGAAATCCTTCGTCGCCACCTTGCCCGAATCAATCTTGCCGCTGAATGTCTCCACCGAGCCGAGCGGCTGCTGCCGGACCGGGTGCGCCGTCCATAAATCAGCCAGGAGCGATTCCACCTGGAGGCCGGTGATGAAGCCGATGAGATCGAGCCAGTGCGTGCCGATGTCGCCCACCGCGCGAAGGACGCCGCCGTCGGCGGAGGAGACACGCCAGTTGAAGTCGGTCGGAAAGAGGAGCCAGTCCTGCACGTAGCTGCCGGTGACGTGAAGGATCTCGCCGATCTCGCCCTTCCGGATCATCTCACGGGCCTGAAGGCAGAGCGGGTAGAAGCGGATGTTGTAATTGACCGCGGTGATCAGCTCCGGATGCTTCCGGGCCGCCTCGACCAGCGAGCGCGTCTCGGCGGTGGTCATGGCCAGCGGCTTTTCGCAGATGACGTGCTTCCCGGCCTCGAGGCAGGCAAGCGTCTGGCTGACGTGGAGCCGGTTCGGCGAGGCGAGATGAACCACGTTGACATCGCGGTCGGCCAGCAGCTCCTTCAGGTCGCGATAACCCTCGGGCAGGCCGAGGTCCTGCGCCGCCTTCTGCGACTTTTCCGGCGTCGAGCCGAGGATGCCGCCGATGCGCACGCCGAGCCGCCGCAGCGCCTCCAGGTGAACCGGCCCGATGAAGCCGGTGCCGACGACCGCCGCCGTGATTTCGCCCATTTTTTTCACTGTTTTTCCCTCGTTGAAAATTCGATCCGGCGCTGAATCGCCACATCGTTCCTTATCTTGTTTTCCGGTCCATGGCAATCACTCGCTAAACCGATTTGTCATCCCGAGCTTGTCGAGGGATCAGACGCGTGATGAATGAGCAACCGCCTGAAGATCCGAGATAAAATGGCTCTTTGTGTCCCCTCCGACTTACCGGATAAAGAAACGCGTCCGATCCCTCGACAAGCTCGGGATGACAGAAAGGGGAAACGACAAAGCTTCACCCCCGCCCGGGCGTCTTCCTCCCCCACAGCTGGAGCTTGGCCTCGAGTTCCTTGGCCTGGAGCGGCTTGGTAATGAAGTCGTCCATGCCCGCACCGAGGCACTTCTCGCGGTTGCCCTGCAGGACGTTGCCGGTGATGGCGATGAGCCGGGGACGGTCCTCGCCCCACTTGCGGCAGATTTCCTGGGCCGCCTCGTAGCCGTCCAGCTCGGGCATCTGCACGTCGAGGAAGATGATATCGTAGGGCTTTTTTTCCAACATCTGGATCACCTCGCGCCCGTTGCCCGCCATGTCGATCTTGTAGCCCATCTTCTGGAGGAACCGTTCGCCCACCTTGAGGTTGATGAGATTATCGTCGGCCAGCAGGATGCGCAGAGGGAGCCGCGAAGCGAGCGTCCGATCGACGACCGGAACAGAGGGCAGCTTTCGGCTCGTGGGATGGCCTTCGAGCGCGTTGGTGACCGCGTCGAGCAATTGCAGACGCCGGATCGGCTTGTAGACGAAGCCTGAAATCCCGGTCGTCGCGGCCCGGTCGTCCTGCGGCTTCAGGCGGGTCGACGAAATCAGGATCATCGGTAGCGATTCGCGACCCGGCAGGCGACGAATCTCCTCCGCCAATTTCAGCCCATCCATGTCAGGCAACTGCTGGTCCAGCATGACGAGGTGGTACGGCTCCTTCGATTCCAGGCGGGCCAGCGCCTCGGCCTTGTTGGCGGCAACGTGGGGAATCATCTGCTGGCTCCCGGCGAAATCGGCCACAATCCCGCTGTTCGTGAGATTGTCCTCCACGATCAGGATCTTTTTGCCCGTGAGCAGGGGAACCAGAACTGGCTTGACCGCGGCGCCTCCCTCAACCGGCGACAATCGGAGGGTGAAATGGAACGTGGAACCTTCCCCCTCCTTGCTCTCCATCCAGATGCGCCCCCCCATCAACTCCACGAGACGCTTGCAGATGGCGAGCCCCAGGCCGGTACCGCCATGGGTGCGCTTGGTCGAGCTGTCGACCTGGCTGAATGACTTGAAGAGGCGGTCCTGCTTGTCCTCGGGAATCCCGATGCCCGTGTCCCGGATCGCAAAGTGAAGCATGAACGTACCCGTGGGAACGGCTGCCGAATCGTCCTTCGTCACGCGCAAGACCACCTCGCCCTGAGAGGTGAACTTGATCGCGTTGCCGAGGAGGTTCACCAGCACCTGCCGTAGCCGGGTAACGTCGCCCGAGACGGATGCGGGCACGGCATCCTCCAGCACGTAAGCCAGGTCGAGCTTCTTTTCCGCCGCCTTCGGTCCGAGCAGTTCCAGTGCTTCCTCGATACAGGCGGTCAATTCGAAGGGATGATTCTCCAGGTCCATCCGGCCCGCCTCGATCTTCGAGAAGTCGAGCACATCGTTGATAATGGCCAGGAGTGATTCACCGCTGTTGCGGATTGTCTCGACGAAGTCGTGCTGCTCGGTCGTCAGCTCGGTATCGAGCATCAGCGTGGTCATGCCGATGACACCATTCATCGGTGTGCGGATTTCGTGGCTGATGGTGGCGAGGAACAGCGACTTAGCCTGGGTTGCCTCTTCGAGTTTCTGGTTGAGCGAAATGAGCGCGAGGTTGTTATCGACGAGCTGAAGCTGGCTTTCGCGCAGCGCCTGGTAGGCCTCGTCGCGCTGGATCAGGTTCAGGTAGGCCCGCGAGTGGTAGCGGAGCCGCGCGATCAGCTCGATCTTATCGGGCAGCTTGACCAGGTAATCGTTGGCCCCGGCGGCGAAGGCCTGGCTCTTGATCTCGGGGTCCTCCTTGGTCGAGAGGACGATGATCGGGATATTCTTCGTCTCGGGCGTCTCGCGGTACCTGCGCACCAGCGTCAGGCCGTCCGTGCCGGGCATGACCAAATCCTGCAGGATCACTGTGGGCCGGATCTCGCTCGCCATCTGAAGCGCCTCAGAGGGATTGGGGCAGTAATGGAAATCGATGTCAGGCTGATTCCAAAGCTGGCGCCGGATGGCCTCGCCGATCATGGCCTGGTCGTCCACGAGGAACGCCATGAATTTGGTGTCGGAGGATTTGTCCGGATCGATGGTGTTGTTAAACAGGGTTTTTTTCATAAGAGAGCCTTTCTGAGTGAATGGGGAACAAAAACTTTCTGGAGCGCGCCGGCGATGCGGTTCAGCGGTAAAATTTCCGCCGCCGCTCCCAGCGCTACCGCCGCCTTGGGCATGCCGTAGACGGCGCAGGTCTCGCGGTCTTGTGCGATGGTATGGTGGCCCGCGTCGCGCATCATCTTGAGGCCCTTAGCCCCGTCGCGGCCCATGCCGGTGAGCAGGACCCCGGTCGCGCGCCCGCGCCAGTGCTTCACCACGCTCTGGAAAAAGACATCGACCGAAGGGCGATAGACGTTGCTGAGGGGATGATTCGTATAACTGAGGGTGTGCGGCCCGATGAAGACGAGATGGTCGGAAGTGGCGGCCATCAGCACCACGCCCGTTTCCGGTCGATCGCCCTTTTGCGCGAGCCGGATCGGTAGGTGTGAATGCTGGCCGAGCCACTCGGCGAGGCCGGGTGTGAACTGCGCGTCAACATGCTGCACCACGATGATCGCCGCCGGAAAATCGGCAGGCAAGCTGCTCAAAATTTCGACCAGCGCCATCGGTCCACCCGCCGAGGCACCGATGGCCACGAGATGTTCCCCCTGATGCGTTACCGGGGCCGCGCTGGTGATGCGGGGAAGTTTGGAAGTGCGGTCGAGATGATTGATCCGGCCGTCCAGCTCCTCGAGCTTTTCGAGCAACATGGCAGCTCCCTTCGAATCCTTCGCGCCCAGGATCGGCGTTTCCATGGCGTCGATCGCCCCCGCGCCGAGCGCCTCGAACACTTTGTTAGAGGGACCATCCATTGTCCCGGTTACCACGAGAATCGGACACGGCGTGCGGGCCATGATCCGCCGCGTTGCCTCGACGCCGTTGAGGACCGGCATGACGAGATCCATCAGAATCAGGTCAGGCTTTTTCCCGGCGCATTTCTCGACCGCCTCCGCGCCATCGTGCGCGACCCACACTACCTGGTGTCGCCCGTCTGCCGTCACAACGCGCCGGATCGCCTCAATAGCCAGGGAAAGATCGTTGACGATGGCGATTTTCATGGGTTGGGTTCTCCAATCAAATCCCGCACGGCATGGAGCAGCGTTTCGTCGTGGAAACTGCCCTTGGTCAGATAATAATCGGCGCCCGCCTCCAGCCCCCGCTGGCGGTCCTGCTCGTGGTCCTTGTAGGAGACGATCATCACCGGCAGCGCCTTCGTGGAAGCATCTTTCTTGATCAGCGTCACTAGCTCGATGCCGTCCATGCGCGGCATATCGACGTCGCTGATGACCAAGTCGAAGCGGCCCGTCCGCACCGCGTTCCAGCCGTCCATCCCGTCGACCGCCGCCTCCACTTCGTAGCCGTGGCTGCCGAGGAGCTTCCGCTCCAGCTCGCGCACTGTCAGCGAATCGTCCACGATCAGCACCCGTTTCTTTTTCTTCGCCACGGCACTGGTTCCCTGGGCGGAAACCTTATCCAGCGGTCCGCTTGAGATCAGCTTGTCGATTGATTGCACCAGATCTTCGACGTCGAGGATGAGCCCCGGCGAGCCGTCCTCCATCAACGCGCCCGCGCTTACGTCCTTGATCTTGCCCAGGCGCGGATCGAGCGGGTGCACCACCAGTTCGCGCTCGCCGAGGAAGCGGTCGGCGACCACGCCGAAGGAATGGCCCCGGCTCTCCACCACGATTACCGGCAAGTCATCCCCTTGGGAGGAAGGTTCGCCGCAGCCGAGAATCTGATGTGCAGTGACCAATCCGATCTGCTTCCCGTCGAAACGGAAATGCTGGCGGCCTTCCAACACCTCGATCTGCGCCTTCGGCAGCTTCAGCGTCCGCACGATATAGGCGAGGGGAAAGGCGTAAGGCTCGCCGCCGATCTCGACCAGCAGTGTGCGTACGACAGAAAGCGTCAGTGGCAGCTGTAGTTGAAACCGTGTCCCTTTTCCCGCTTCGGAAAAAACCCGCGCCGTGCCCCGCGCCTGCTTAATCATGTTCTGCACCACGTCGAGACCGACACCCCGGCCCGAAAGCTTCGTGACCGTCTCTTTCATGGTGAAGCCGGGCAGGAACAGGAACTCGAAGAGCTCCGCCTCGCTCATTTTTGCGGCGGTTTCGGCGGCAGTGAATTTTCGTTCCACCACCGCGTGACGTAATGTTTCCGGATCAATCCCCCGGCCATCGTCGGAGATCGTCACCTGAAGCATTCCCGCGTTATGCCGGGCATCGAGTCTTACCAATCCTTCCTCTGGCTTGCCCGCGCGGTGACGGTCCTCGGGCGATTCGATGCCGTGGTCGAGCGCATTGTGCAGCAAGTGAGTCAGCGGCGCCTCGAGTTTCTCCAGCATGTCGCGGTCGACGCTGACCGTTTCCCCCACGATCTCGAGCCTCACCTTCTTGCCCAGCGACTGCGCCACGTCGCGCACCAGCCGGGGAAAACCGTGGGTGCCATCGGCGAAGGGCCGCATCCGGCAGGCCAGCGCTTCCTCGTAGAGGCGGTGCGAAAGATTAGTCGAGCGCTGGTCGAAGACCTCGAGCTCACCCAGCCGGTCGGAGAGAAATTCCCGGCACTCAATCGCCTTGTTCTGGATCGCCAGCAGGCGCATCTGGGTCTGCTCGTTCCGGTCGAGCGCGGAGAGCGCTTCCCGCAGACCGTCCACCAGCCGGACCAGATCGCCATGCTGGCGCTTGAGCCGCAGGAGCGAATCGGCGAAGGGTGTCAGCCGCCGCGACTCGACCAGCGATTCCCCGGCCAGTCCGAGAAGACGATTGAGGTGGTCGGCCGTTACGCGCAGGACCCGGTCATTCCGCAGAAGCGCCGCGCCGGAATGCTCCGTCATGACTTCCTTGTCGGAGGAAAGGAAAACCGGCTCGGCCTTCCGGACTTCGCCACCCGGGGTCTGCGCCCGCTCCAGGAATCGGCCGAGCGCATCGACGAAAGTATCGATCTCTCCCTTCTGCTCGCTCTCCCAACGGGCCGCTTCGGCTTCGGGAGTTTGCGCGATCTTCGACAACAGATCGACGCCATCAAGCAACAGATCGATTTGCGGTGGCTCGAGGACAATTTTGCCCCTCTGCGCCGCGACGAAGCAATCCTCCATCGCATGTGCAACCTGCACCGCTGCGTTAAGATCGACGATTCGCGCCGCGCCCTTGAGCGAATGAGCCGCGCGCATCAAAATTTCGAGCTGCTCGGCGGATCGGTTGTCGCGCTCCAGCGCCAGCAGGCCCTCCGTCAGCGTCTTCGCCTGATTCTCCGCCTCGGTTCGGAAAAGATCGGCCAGCGACAGGTTACTGAAATCCTCGCCGCTCATGAGAGCCCCTTGTTTAAGGTGTAGAAAAGCAGCTGCTCGTCGAGGCGGCCCGCCAGCTTGTCCCGCCACGAAATCAGTCCCGTCGTATGGGTCGCGACGGCTCCCGCGACCGTCGCCGGGGCCGCCTTCACTTCTCCGGGCACGAATCGATGAATGCCGCCAACTTCATCCACCGGGAAGACCAGCCGGCTCCCCTCGTAGTTGACCACGAGCAGTCGGGCCGCCCGCTTCTTGTCGCGATTCGGCTCCGGCGTCTTTTCGAGCCCCAATGCCCGGGCCAGCGAAATACAGACCAGCAATTCGCCCCGGATGTTGACGAGGCCGAGGATGATTCCCTGGCGGCGATGGGGCAGCGAGTGGATTGTTTTCGCCTCGGCCACTTCCTTGAAAACCTTGGTCGAAAGGGCCAGCCATTCCGAGCCGAGGCAAAAGATGACCGCGGAATGGATTTCCGTTTCCCGCGACTCCCGCTCCCGCGCCACCAGCTCTGTCCACTCTTCGACGTAGTGGGAGGGCGGTTCCGTGTCGAGAAGACGCGTCGCGGCGTTGGAATAGACGGGACAATTCCGGCAATGGATATGCTCGGTCAACTCGGGACATTCGCCGTTGCCCCAGACGCCGATCCTGTTCCAGCAATCGTGGATCACGGGTGTCTCAGGCATGCTGCCTCCGTTCCTTCACCCGGTGGGCGCGGGCGCGTAGATTTTGCGCCGTAGGGGCATCTCCCGATTTCTCTGCGGAATAAGCCAGGTGAAGCAGCGATTCATAATGATCTGGCGACAGGTAGAGCGTTTTGCGGTAGTAGCTGCCCGCTTTATCGCGGTCGCCCGCCGCGTCGCAAATCACTCCCAGCAGATAAAGCGCCTCGACCGAGGAGGGATGCTCCTTCAGGTGGCTTTCACAAATCTGGATAGCCTCCGCCAGCCGCCCCTCATTGGCCATCCGCTCGGCAAGCTTCAGGTCGGCTCCTGTCTTGCCTGACAGCGTCAGGCGGCGCGTCAGCGAAATCCGCTGGGTCTTCAGCGGCGCCCGCATCTTGCCAAGGGGAACAGGTATGTGCGGCGGCGCTATTTTCTTTTTAACCTGTAAGGGTTTTTTATGTGCGGCGGGTTTTGGCGGTGCTTTGCGGAAGGCGAAAGCGAGCGGGCGCCTGGCTGAGACCAAGTCGTGGTTCAGCATCAGCGCCGCTTCCGCTGGACCGACGAAGAACAACCCATCTGGAGCCAGAAGGCGCTTCAGCGTCTCGATCGCCCGCGCCTGCGCCGGGGGATCCAGGTAGATGAGCAGATTGCGGCAGAAGATGGCGTGAAAGATCGGCGATCCGGGCAGAAAATCGGGCCCGAGCAGATTCGCCTGCTGGAAAACGACCTGACGGCGAATCGCATGCGCCACGTGGTAACCGTGCGCCCCCGCTTCGAAATAGCGGTCCCGGAAATCGAGATTTCGCCCGCGGAATGAATTACGACCGTAGACTGCCTTGCGCGCCCGGGCCAATGCCTGCTCGCTGATGTCGATCGCTTCAATCTGGAAACAGTCGGCAGGCAACCCGATCCCATCGAGCGTCATCGCCAGCGTGTAGGCCTCTTCTCCGGTCGCGCATGGAATGCTCAGCACCCGGAACTGTCCGGCGGTGCGTCCCGGCAGCCATTCCTGCAGGACATATTGCCCCAGCGCTGCGAACGCCTCCGGATCGCGGAAAAACCAGGTTTCCGATACGACCACGGCCTCGATCAATTCCTGAAGTTCACTGGCAGAGGAACGAAGCCGCGCCAGATAAGCGGTCATATCCTTTAAGCCACAAGCCGCCTGCCGCTGCTGGACGGCCCGCTCGATCAGCGGCAATCCCACCGAGGCCGCGTCGAGCCCGATCGTTTGCCGGAGCAGGAGTTCGATCTCGGTGAGGGCCATCAGACGAATTCCTTGATTGGGCGGAACAGCTGGTCCCGCAATTCTTTGGTCAGCAGCTTCTCGATTTCGATCCATTGGATGAGGCCGCGCGCATCGCGGGTCACGCGTCCCAGGTAGGGAGCCTCCGGCGTCTCCACACCCGATTCCTTAAAGACCTCCGGATCGAGCCGGACGACCTCCGTGGCCTGCTCCGCCATGACGCCGAGAAGGTGCTGCTCCTCCGCGCCGGACGGGTAATTCACCACAATGATCCGGGTGCTCAAGCGCGGGACCGAGGCGCGGTTGAGGGAAAGCGCGCTCAGGTCGATCACCGGCATCAGTGTCCGGTGGTAATCGAACATCCCGGCCACCCCGGCGGGTGCGCGCGGAATTTTCTTCAGCTCAACCCGCGGGACCACCTCCACCACCCGTCTGGCCTCCAGCCCGTAGCGGTCCGCACCGATCTGGAACAGGAGGAACAGCATGAAATCCTTTCTACGACTGAAATTGCTCCACGCTTGATTTCAGGCGCTGCGACACGTCCTTCAGTTGCTCGATGCCCTGGTTGGACTGGCGCAACGACTCGACCGTCTGCTGCACCGCCTCGCTCAGCTGGACCAGCGACTCGCTGATCTGTTGCGCCCCAGTTGCCTGCACCTGCACGCCCTCGTTTACCGTCTCGAAGCGCGGCGTGAGTGCCTGCACCTGCTGGATGATCTGCACCAACTGCGAGCTGACCTGCTGGATCTCCTGCACGCCGCCGCGCACCTCCTCAGAAAACTTGTCCATGCTCATCACGCCCGCCGAGACGGCCGATTGCATTTCCTTCACCGTCTGGTCGATGTCGTACATCGCCACCGCCGTCTGGTCGGCCAGGCGCCGGATCTCGGTCGCCACCACGGAGAAGCCGCGTCCATATTCCCCCGCCTTCTCGGCCTCGATTGCGGCGTTGAGGGAAAGCAGGTTCGTCTGGTCGGCCACCTTCGTGATCGTGGTCACAACCTGGTTGATGTTGCCCGCCTTCTCGCTCAGCGCGGTCAGCTTGGCGTTGATTGAATCGCCTGCGTCCTTGATATGGCGCATCGTCTCCTCCATCCGTGAGAGGCTCGATTGGCCCGTATCCGCAAAGCCCGCCGTCTGCTCCACCATCTTGGTCACCTCGTCGACTGTCTTGCCCAACTCTCGCGCGGTGGCGGTGATTTCCTTCGCCGTCGCGCCGATTTCCGAGACAGTAGCGGCGGTTTCGTTGGCCGTCGCCTGCTGCTGCTTGCCGGTCGCGGCGATCTCTACCACGGAGGAATTCACCTGGAGGCTCGACTCCAGCATGCTGCCCGAGAGCTCTTTAATCACATCGATCATCTTCAGAACGTTCAGCACCACCCAGCCGGAAAGAATCACCACCACGATGTTCATCGCGTATTGGAGGGTCGACAGGTAGCCTGACTTTTCCAGCTCGGCGGCGGTCGTTGTGCGTACCGCAGATTCATACTTGTTGAGCCAGTCCTCATATTCGCGGCAGGCGGGAAGATAGGTGTTTCCGTAGAATTTGGCCGCTCCGGTCGGATCCTTGTCCAGCAGGGCGAGAATCTGGTCTTCCAACGGCGCGAGAGTACGGGCATCGAAATCGCCTGCATCCTGCAGCGTCTTGATCAGGTTGGGATGTCCCTGTACTTGCGATGTCGCTTCCGCAAATGTCTTCATCACCTTCGCATCGGCTTCCTGCAGGTGTTTTTTTTCCTCTTCATTCTTCGGATCGATCAACAGTCGGAAAATGGAATCGCTGATCTGTTGTCGGTTCCGGCGGATTTGATCGGAGAGATCCGTCCAGGTGCGTTGCTGCTCCGCGACGCGGACTTCCATTCCTGTTGCCTGATGGTCAATCCACCATCCT
>Ga0105237_10008271_pt1 | contig 11298 bp, 8 predicted proteins | sample KBSC24metaG_FD_81520 | JGI IMG/M metagenome (GOLD analysis project Ga0105237, IMG submission 81520) | Corn rhizosphere microbial communities from Kellogg Biological Station, Michigan, USA - KBS C2-4 metaG | ecosystem: Host-associated > Plants > Roots > Rhizosphere > Soil | place: Michigan, USA... | reverse complement strand
CTGCGCGAAAGACTGTCGGCCGGTGGACATTCCGTGCGTGGCCGAGGCCTGCTGATTGGGGTGCAACTCGATGCGCCGACCGGCGCGGTGCTCGACGAGGCCCGCCGCCATGGCGTGCTGATTGGTTCGACCGGTCGCCGATCAGACGTACTGAAGATCAGGCCACCGCTGGTGATTACGGCCGAGCAGGTCGAGCGGGTGGCATCCGTGGTGCTCGACGCCATCAACAAACAAGTGAGGACACATGCGGAGTAGAGAACAATTCGCGGGGACCGATCGCTCGCTGCAGCGGGCGTGGATCAAGGGCGCCGGGTTCACCGACGAGGAGATCAGCCAGCCACTCGTCATGATCGCCAACACGTATCAGGACTTCTCCCCGGAGAATGCGCACCTGCGGACGCTCGTCGACGCGGTGAAGTCGGGCGTCCGAATGGCAGGCGCTACACCCATCGAGTTCAACACGTTCCACGTCACCGACAGCGAGGCCTTCGCGGCGCGCAGCATGCGCTACGTGCTCCCCAGCCGCGACGTGGTGGCCGACTCGATCGAGCTGATGGCCGAGGGCCACGGGGTCGACGCGCTGGTGCTGCTGACGGGTGGCGACAAGCCGACACCCGGCATGATGATGGCCGCCGCGCGGCTCAACCTGCCTGCGATCTTGCTCTACGCGGGCCCGACTCCCTACGGCGTCTACCGCGGCAAGAAGCTGTTCCTGGAAACGGTCTACGACGGCGTCGGCGAAGTGGTGCGGGGCGAGCTCGACGAGGAGACGCTCAAGCACTGGGAGGACGAACTGTTCCCGGGGCCGGGTGCGGGGGACACCCTGACGTCGGGCAACACCGCAGGCATCTACTGCGAGGCGCTGGGAATGTCGTTGCCGCACACCGGGACACTGTCCGCAGGGTGCAACAACCAGATCCGGGCGGCCAAGTACACCGGGATGCGCATCGTCGAGCTGTTACAGGACGACGTGCGGCCGCGCGACATCCTGACCGTCGAAGCGTTCGAGAACGCGTTGCGCGTCGCACTGGCGGTGTCCGGGTCGACGAACCTGGTGCTGCACTTCATCGCGATGGCGAAGGAGGCGGGCATCGAGTTGGACTTCGACACCATCGACCGGGTCGGCAGGCAGACTCCTACGCTGGCCAAGCTGGCCCCTTCGGGGCCGTGGGGCGTCACCGAATTGCATGCGGCCGGCGGCGTGCCCGCGGTGCTCGCCGAACTCGGCGACCTCATCGACAAGTCGACGATCACGGTGTCTGGCAAGACCACCGGTGAAATCGCCGCCGCCGCGGAGAATCTCAACCCCGACCTACTGAAGTCGCGCGACAATGCCTTCGCTCCGGAGGGGGCGATCTTCATCCTGCGCGGCACCCTGGCACCCGACGGTGCAGTGGTGAAGGCCTCAGGCGTCGCGCCGTCGATGTGGGAGTTCGACGGAACGGCAAAGGTTTTCGAGGACGAAGAGTCGGCGATCGAAGGAATCCTTGGCGGTCAGGTCACTCCGGGGACGGCCATCATCATCCGCAACGAGGGACCGCGCGGCGGACCCGGCATGCGCGAGATGCTGGGTGCGACGTCGGCCGTCGTGGGCATGGGCCTGTCCGAGAGCGTCACGCTGATCACCGACGGGAGGTTCTCCGGGGCGACGCACGGTCCGGCGATCGGCTATGTCGGACCCGAAGCGGCCGACGGTGGGCCGATCGGTTTGGTGCAGGACGGCGACCGGATTCTGATCGACCTGGCGAACCGGAGACTCGACCTGGACGTGCCTGTCGACGTGTTGGAGAAGCGACGCGCTGCGTGGGTTCGCCGCGAGCCGAACGTGAAGTCGGGATACTTGGCGTTCTATGCACGGAATGTCGCTCCGGCTTGCCAGGGTGCCGTGATGCCGCGATGAGCGCTTGCGCGAAGAGAGGGAATCGATGACGAGCAAGCACTACGACGCGGTCATCGTCGGCGGTGGCCACAACGGTCTGGTGGCGAGCTTCTACCTGGCCAGCGCCGGGCTGAAGACGCTGGTACTGGAGCGTCGCCCGTTCGTCGGCGGAGCGTGCAACACCGAGGAATTCGCGCCCGGGTACCGGGCGTCGACCGGGGCCTACGTGTTGTCGATGCTGCGCGAGGCGATCTGGCAGGACATGCAGCTGGAGCGGCGTGGCATCCACGTCGACCCCGCGGGTCCGACGCTGAACCTCTATCCCGACGGCGCGAGCTACTACCTCGGCGACGACATGGCCAAGAACGTGGCGGCCACCAAGTTCTTCTCGGAGTCCGACGCCAGGGCACTGCCGAAGTTCGAAGAGGACCTGTCGGAGATGGTTCAGCAGGTACTGCCGGTCTTCGACTGGACCGCCCCCGATCCCCGGGTGAAGAGCCTCGACGATCTGCGTGGGCTGGCGCGGCTCGGCGGCGTCGGGCTGCGCGCCCGCGCGCACCTGGATCAGCTGGCGCGATTGTTCACCTCGAGTGCGCACGGGATTCTGGCCGAGCGGTTCGAGAGCGAACACGTCAAGGCCGCATTGGGCTGGCATGCGATCAACGACAGCGTGGCGGGCCCGTCGACCCCGGGCACGGCGTTCGTGCTGTTGCACGACCACGCCAGCGAAGAGAGCGACGGCGGCGTCCGGCAGTGGGGCTTCGTGCGTGGCGGCATGGGCGTGCTGACCGAGGTGATGGCGGACGCGGCGCGGGAAGTGGGCGTTGAAATCCGTTGCGACGCATCGGTAGCGGGCATCGTTACCCGCGGTGGCCAGGCGGTTGGGGTGCGGCTGGTCTCGGGTGAGGAGATCACCGGCACCCGGGTGTTGTCGAATGCAGATCCGAAGCACACCTTCCTGACGCTGTGCGACCGCACCGACTTGCCCGACGACTTCGTGCGCCAAGTCGAGAGTTACCGCTGCATGGGCACCAGCATCAAGATCAACCTGGCGCTGTCCGAATTGCCCTACGTCACGGGGCATCCTCGCGACGGTGTGCAGCCCTACCACCGGGGCATCATGGAGGTGAACCCGTTCACCGCCGAAATGGACCTGCATCAGGCGCAGGCCCAATACGGCCTGGCGGTGCGTGACTCGCACGTCGAGATCGTCTTCCCGACGGTGCACGACCCATCGTTGGCGCCGGACCGCAAGCACATCGCCACCATCGACGTGAACTCGCAACCGTTCCATCTGCGCGACGCGTCGTGGGATGACATCAAGGACACCCGCGCCGACGAAGTGATCGCTCAACTCGAGACGTACTTCCCGGGGTTGAGTGGCCTGATCGAGCATCGGCAGGTGCTCAGCCCGCTGGACATGGAGCGGGTGATGGGGCTGACGGGAGGGCATGCGTTGCACGGCGACATGTCACCGGATCAGCTGCTGTTCATGCGTCCGGTGCGGGGGTGGGCGAAGTACCGGACGCCCATTCGTGGGCTCTACCTTTGCGGCGCCGGCACCCATCCCGGGGGCGGTGTCACCGGTGCCAACGGCCGTAATGCGGCCAGGGAGGTACTGCGCGACGCCAAGCGTCGGTGGAGGCGCTGAGGCGTCCTCGACCGTCGCTTGGCGGCAATTCGATACTGCTCGGAGCCGGCCCAGCGCACGTCGCGTCGAGTCGAGTCGAGTAGTGCAATACGCGCACTGATCGGCGACAGCCGGCGCACCCTGTAGGTAGGCCACGAAGCATGCCTCGAGGGGGAATGGCGATGAGCGCCCAGCAGCAGCAGAAACTCGATTCGTTCTACGCGCTCGACAACGTGATCACGGTCAAGATCACGATGCCGCAGGCCGAGTGGGACGCGGTGCGCAACGAAGAGCCCCAAGGCGGTCGGTGCAACTTCGAATGGACCGAAGGCGCCAGGTACAAGTGGCGCCACGCGACCTCGGTCGAGATATCCGGAACGAAGTTTCCCGCCAGGACCACGTTCGCAGACGTGGGCATCAAGAAGAAATCGTTCTGCGGTTCGATAGACCCCAACAAGCCGTGCCTGCACGTCGACTTCGGCAAGTGGGGCGATGCCAACGTCCCCGGGATCGAAGCCCTGATCGGGTCGCGGTACGTGACGCTCAACAACTCCATTCAGGACGAGTCCTACGTCAAGCAGACCCTCGGCTACCGGTTGCTGGGCATGGCCGGGCTGCCCCATTCGCGATGCAACTACGTCAGGGTGTTCGTCAACGGAACCCCGGTCGGCCAAGGTGGCGCAAGCGTCAACAGCCCCGGCGTCTACGTCAATGCCGAGCCGGTGATGAAGCGCTACATCGAGCGGAACTTCAACGGCAACGTGAAGGGCAACCTGTACGAACTCGAGCATCACGACGACTTCCTCGACGAGAGGCTGCCATTCATCGGCGTGGAGGACCTCTCCAAGTTCAAGGACAAAGCCGACCTGAAGTTCGCGATCAATCACATCAAGGCGAACGGACTGGCCGGCGCGGACCAGATGCTCGACATGGACCAGTACCTCAAGGTCTATGCGATGGAGTTCTTCCTCAAGCATTGGGACGGCTACGCCGACAACACCAACAACACCTACGTCTACAACGACGTGGAGGCCGTCGCGGCGCCTGGGGTGGGCAACGTCAAGTTCAAGTTGATCCCGTGGGGAATCGACCAGACATTGCAGCCAGGCAGGCCCTTCAAGCTGGGCCGTGACGGGGTGATCGCCCAGCTGGTGCGCAACGACGAGGCTCGGCGTGCGCAACTGTTCGACCAGATCCGGGCGTATCGGGACACCCTGTTCAGCCGCGAGCACCAGCAGACGGTCCTGAAATCGTTGATCGACCAAATGCAGGCATTGCTCACGGGTTTCGGTGTGCCCGATGTCGTGGCGAAGATCGATTCGGTGCGACAACAACTACGGCTTGCCGAATCGGCCGGATTCATCAGTGCGGGTCTGCCTGGCGCCGCGAAACCGGTCTACATCCTCAAGCACGACACCAGTGCCTGTCTGCATGCCAGCAATACCGAGTCGATTCCGCCGGGCATCCCGGCTCCGGCGAATTTCGAGGTCTACCACCAACCGCTGCGGGACGACAACGACCCAACCGACCTGTGGGCACTCAACGACCTAGGAACGGGAAAGTCGTTGACCAATCAGGCGTTCAACCGCAATCTGCACGCAAGTGCGACGCAAGTCACGCCGCAGGGACACAAGTTCCTCTACACGTGTGCGCCCAGTAACGGCGAACATGCCGAGGAGTTCACGGTCGCGCCCGTCCCCGTTCCCATCACGGATGTCGCCAACCCGCCGGGCCGCTTCGCGTACACCGGATTCTTCAACCTCGTCAGCGTGCGGACGACTGAGATGGCGAAGTTCGGGCTCGACCTCACACCCGGGGGGCGGGCCAGGGTTCACCAGGAGTTACCCGGGTCCAACCTCTACTTCTACTGAACCACAACCGGATAGTCGATCACTGAGTAGCCACCGCCGTCGTCGATGACGAGGATCTTCTTCTCGTCGCCGCTCCAGAACGTCGTGACGCCTTCGGGTTTCATCGACCGATGGAAGGCGATGTCGAACAGCCTGACCTCGTCGCTGCTGCCGTTCCAGGTGCACAGCTGAAATGGCGCGTCGCCGTTGCTAGTGGAACGCCCAAGCACCATCAGGTAGTCCCCAGTGTCCTCGTCGTACGAAAGGTCCCGGATGCCTTGTCGTGCAGTCGACTTCGGAACTCGGGCACGGACGATGGTTGGTGAGCCGAGCGACGACGTGGTCCATGACGGGGCGGCCACGTCGACGGGAACGCGGATCAGCGTGATTTCTCCGGGAACTGCGGGCCCGCGGAGGCCGAACAGAAGTGCACCTGCGTGCGGATCCCACGCCAGCCCTTCGATGTTCAGTCCGCCGGCGTCCGGTTCTCGTTCGCCGGCCTTCGCCAGCGAGGGTTCGTGATCCAGCAACCAGGCCCGGAATCCGGCCATCGGTTCCGCCTGCAGCTCACCGTGAGGGGTGTAACGCGCCCGCACCAATCCGTCGGACCGAGTGGTGCCTGCGGCGCAGAGCGACGATGCGACGACAAGAAGGATCTCGCCGTTCAGGTCGACGCGGGCGAGGCCTTCGGGGTCGCGCAGCTGCCCGTCTGCGACACCCGCCAGTGGGCGCCGCGCAATGCGCTCGGCTTCGACGTCGTCGTCATCGAGGACGAGTTCGAAGAGCGACGACGGATCGCGGTTGTCGACGAACACGAACCGATGTGGGCCCACCTGCGCGACGCCCGAGGCGTTGAATGGCGCCCCGTGGTTCTTCTCGTCGAACGGCGTCGATTTGATCTTCTTGCGCCCGCCGAGAGCGCTCACGGCGCGTCCAACGGCGTGAACCGCTTCGGCGAGTTTGGCGGTCCATGACTCCACGTCGTCCTCCCGATCAAAGTATGAAGCGGAGGCCACGCTGGGTACGGCGAATTGCTGCCCTTTCGGCGGCGGAAGTAGAAGCGAGCGCCGCGGGCGATGACACTGCCGCGCCGATTGGTCGGGTACCAACGAGGGATGAGCGCAGCACGTTGCTTGACCGGTCCGGCCCGATTCCCGGATTTCGGCGTCACGAACGCGCAAACGACGGTGCGCGCCTGCCGTTGCGAGGTACCTTGCATTGGGATCGGCGTAGCCGCATCGAGGGGGCATGGCGCCGCATAGGGGATGACGTCATGGCAATCCGCGCACCGCACGTGGGCCGTCCGGGAGCGATGTTCTTGTGGCCCCGCCGGCCACGAAAGATGCGACACCGCATTCACATTGAGCGGACTGTGACGACACCGGGTAGGCCGTCGTGACCGACCAGCCAGACTTCGGCGACGTCGGGTCGCCACCGTCACCGGAGGTCTCCTGGCAGGCCAGAGTGCTGTGCGCGGTCCAGGCGTTGGAGGCCATCGATCAGCCCGCGACGCCGACACGGCTCAAGGAAATGGTCGGCGCGAAGTTCGCATCCGCGTACCTGCCGGGGGATCGGTTGTACGAGGGTGCGCGGCCGTCCTGGGAGACGCGCGTCGATGAGGCTACCGCCGCACTCGTCACCACAAAGCTGCTGCGTCGACGCAAGGGTCGGGCCGGCACCGAGTCAGCCGGTCAGGAGGTGGTGGCGACCACCGCTGCGGGCCGCAGGGAGGCCGAGGCGGCCTGCACCGTCGGTGAGTTGGTTGCCGAAGACACGACACCAACAACTAAACGAGTCACCTCCGCGGGCCCGGTGATGGCCGGCGTCGTCGTTGCTGCGCTGCAAGACAGGGTGAAGCCGCAGCCGCCCGACGCGCGGACTGTGGGCGTTGCGGGGCCGTCCTTCAGTTCGGGGTTGGAGATTCGCACCATCACGGGCGACGTCGGAGAGCCGGTCGAGGAGGACAAACCCGACCTACCCGAGCCGGTGATGATCGAGCTGAACTTGCAGTACGGCGTGGGTATGCAGCCACCGCAAGAAACCGGCGTCGCCGGTGCGATCGCCCGAGTGGCGCAGCTGTGGAAATTGGTCGGAGCCGCAGGTGATCCCGTCGTCGTGGCCGAGCAGTACCTCTCCGGTGACCTGACCAGCCAGCAGGTGCAGAACATCGCCACGGCGGACTCGGCCGCCGGTGATTGGCCCAAGCGCGCCATCTTCCGCATCTGGCCGGACTTCGAAGTGCACCGCCAGATCGATGCCTCCTGCACCACCATCAAGGCAATCCCCGCGCAGCGGTCGTTCGCCGCCTTCGGCGACGGCATCGTGTGGGCGGTGATCGACTCCGGCATCGACAAGAATCATCCGCACTTTCAGGGCGAGCACACGCTCGACGATCCCTCGGTGGCCGATCTACATCGCGACTTCGTCTCCGGCAGTGACGATCCGGCTCAGGCGTTGATTGACGACGACGGACACGGAACGCACGTTGCCGGGATCATCGCCGGTGGCCTGCAGCATTGGAACCTGAAGGACGAGAACCGCCACGCGCTTGCCGTGGCGAAGCGAAAGAACAACGGCGCCCTCGGCAGCAACGACCCCATTCTGGTACCGCGCCAGGTGGACATCGAGCTACTGAACGGGGTCGCGCCCCTGACGAAACTCGTCAGCCTGAAGGTGCTCAGCGAATTCGGTGACCTCACCGCGCGGACCGCCCGTGTGATGGCCGCCTTGGCCTACGTCCGTCAGACGAATGCCGACGGCGGGAAGATAGCCCGCATCCACGGCGTCAACCTTTCACTGGGGTACGGCTTCCTCGCCGACTGGTTCGGGTGCGGACAGAGCCCACTGTGCTTGGAGGTGAACCGACTGGTGCTCTCCGGTGTCGTCGTCGTGGTCGCCGCAGGCAACTCCGGCTACGTCACGCTCAACGAGAGCCAATCGGACGTGACCCAGTTCAGCGCTGCCATCACGATCAACGATCCCGGCAACGCCGAGAAGGCCATCACCGTGGGCTCCACGCACCGAGATTCACCACACACCAACGGGATCTCCTTCTTCTCATCCCGCGGACCGACCGGCGACGGCCGCTCCAAGCCGGACTTGGTGGCTCCGGGGGAACGCATCACCTCGGCCGCGGGAGGAGCGAACCTGAAGAACATCCAGAAAGCCCAGTTCCCCGACTTCAACGGCGCTGCGGTTTACATCGAGGACAGCGGCACCAGTATGTCCGCTCCGCACGTGTCGGGTGCGATCGCTGCGTTCCTGTCGGTGCAACGCGAGTACCTCGGCAAGCCCGACGACGTCAAGGAGATCTTCAAGTCGTCGGCCACTTCGCTCAATCGCGATCCGAGCTTTCAGGGCGCCGGACTCGTCGACCTGATGAGGGCACTGCAGACGCCGTAACCACAGAAGAGGACGATGATGACCACACCTACCGTTTCCGGACCCTGGGCACTGTCATTCGACGCGCAGGGCGACGTCGATGCCGCCGGCGAGAACCAGCTCGTCGAAAACCTCCGCGCTAGCAAGGTCACCGACTTGGTGATGTTCTCCCACGGGTGGAACAACGACGAAGCTGCGGCCTCCGCGCTGTACGGGAGGTGGTCCGACCTGCTGAACGCCCAACTCGGCCCTGGCCGCAAGGCCGGCTTCGTCGGCATTCGGTGGCCGTCTCAGCTGTGGCGCGACGTGACCATCCCCGACTTCGACCCGACGCCGGGCGGGGCCGCCACCGGGGCGGCCGGGCTGGACGCGACCACCACCGCCGTCGCCGAGGGCCCAGCCCTGAGCCCGGAGCAATTGCAGGATCTCAAAATCGTTTTCCCCCAAGGCAAAGACGAGCTCGACGAGATCGCCGCGCTGTTGGCTGCCGGCCCCAGTCAGGACCGCGCCGACGAGTTGTTCGCCGCCATGAAGAAGTTCAACGACGCGGTGACCGTCAAGTCCACCGACGGTGAGGCGCCGGAGTCCAAACGGCCGGGCATGCTCGGCAAGGGCAAAACCGCCGACGAGGTCTTCGGCGCCTACGCCAACGCGCTGATCGCCTCGGGGGTCGACGTCACCGGCGGCGGAGGTGGCGGCGGCGGTGCGGGCGTGTTCGATCAGATCGGGAAGCTCTGGCACGGTGCCAAGGAGGCGGTCCGCGGCTTGTCTTACTGGCAGATGAAGAACCGCGCGGGCGTGGTCGGGCAGCGCGGAGTCGGGCCGCTGATCGGGCGGATCACTGCCAACCCCGACCTCAAGACCTTGCGAATCCACCTGGTGGGCCACAGCTTTGGTGCCCGTGTCGTCTCCTTCTCCTTGGCCGGCTTGCCTGCCGGCGACCCGTCGCCCGTCAAATCGGTCACCTTGCTCGAAGGTGCCTTCTCCCGATTCGCCTTCACCGACAATCTTCCGTGGAACCCCGTGCCGCCGAACGGCGCACTGGCAGGCCGGCTTTCGCGCGTCGACGGGCCAGTCACCGTGTGCTACTCCAGTCACGACATGGCTCTGAGTTTGAGTTACCCACTCGCTTCGGCCGCCTCGGGTGATGACAGTGCGGGAGCTGACGACCCGCTCTTTCGCTTTCGCGCGATCGGGTCCCTCGGCGCATTCAACAGCCCCACGCAGTTCATCGATCGGGTCGGTACGAGCTATCCCTTCGCCAAGGGAGCGATCCTCAACATCGATTCCTCTGCGGTGGTCAAGGAGGGTGGCCCGCCGTCCGGAGCGCACAGCGACATCTTCCACGAGGAGCTGGCGTGGATCGTCGCGTCCGCGGCGCAACTGACGGCCTGACCCAACGCGACACTTCTCCCCGCAGTTTCGGTTGTTGGTAGGAGTTACTTGTCGGAGGGATTGAGGGTGCGGAAGGTCAATCCGGCCGCGACGCCCGCGCACATCTGGGCCACCAGGTAGACCCACAGGGTCGAGGGGGCGAACATGCCCATCGTTGCGCCGGCGAACACCACCGCGGGGTTGAACGCGCCACCCGAGATCGGCCCGACGGCAACGGCTCCCGCCGCCACGGTGAAGCCGATGGCGAGTCCGTAGAACGAATTGTCGTGCCGAGAGGGCACGCTTGCCGTGCTACGTGCTTGGCGTCAACCGGATCGCGGCGAGCTTGTTTGCCTCGACCGCTTCGGTGAACTCCTCGACTGTGGGCATGCCTGGGTCACGGAACTTCAACCCCATGACCCGCTGTGCGCCCTTCGCGCCGTAGGACTCGGCGATGCGCTTGGTCAGATCGGCGACGGTGGCGACGTCCTCGATGAGTTCGCCGCGCATCGCCGTCGTCTTGCCGGCATGGGTGACTTCGGCGGCCGCACCGCCGCGGAAGTTCAGCCGCCATGCTGCGCCGGTGAGGAGGTAGAGGTCGCCGTCGAGGCTGTGGGCGCTCAACGTCAGGGCGAACGGCCGACCCGTCTTGCGGCCCTTGAACTTCACCACCAAGAAGGACTTGAGTGCGGGGCCCGTGATCGGGGTGCGTAGCAGGAAGCCCAGGATTGGGTTGACGACGCGCAGCATCGCTTCCGGTGGATGGGCGGGGTAAACCGCAGGGGACTGTTCTGTCATGGCCTCAACGGTAGGACCATCGGAGCTGTTCGTCACCAGGTGTGCAGCTTGACCTGGGAGGGGGCGGCAGCGGCGGTGGGAGGCCCCAGCCCCATACGGTCTAGTTGTTCGAGGGTGGTGGTTGGGGTTGGAAGGGTTGGTACCACCACCAGTCGGCGCGTTCACCGGTAGGCCCGGAACAGGGTTTGACCTTGGGTGGGGGTTGCGTTGGGGGTCGGGCGAGTGATCCCGGTTTCAGTGGTCTGCCGTGTTGGTCGGTGACGACGAGGTGTTGGGCGGTTCCGGTGATGGTGATGACACCGCGATGATGGGCCCGGTGGTGATACGGGCAGACCAGGACGAGATTGTCGAGTTCGGTGGGTCCGCCGTCTTCCCAGTGCACGATG
>Ga0105237_10008270_pt1 | contig 11298 bp, 6 predicted proteins | sample KBSC24metaG_FD_81520 | JGI IMG/M metagenome (GOLD analysis project Ga0105237, IMG submission 81520) | Corn rhizosphere microbial communities from Kellogg Biological Station, Michigan, USA - KBS C2-4 metaG | ecosystem: Host-associated > Plants > Roots > Rhizosphere > Soil | place: Michigan, USA... | reverse complement strand
TCGTCGTCCCTTGAGCTTTTCTACCGCGCAAAGGAAGAGATTCCGGAATTCATTTCCGAGTTAACGGAGAAAGGTATTCTCAGCAAAGTCCTGTACAAGGTCGACAAACAATATGAGGGCGGCTCTACCCTCAAACAAGCATTTGGAAAGGAAATCCAGGAGAGCGATGATGAAGCGACCCGACGTGCAAAAATTGAGGCTCAAATCGCACGATATGGGAGGGGCAAATATACCACGTGGAAGTGGACCGATGACAACAGCCTCGTCTTGACGCATAGGCTGCCTGCTGTTCGAACACAACCTGAAACAGATTTACCAACCTTGTTCACAGGTCTGGCCGCTTACTATAAGAACGCTCAAGTCAATAACAAAACCAGCGACGCCAGGAGAAAGGTGACTGAGCAGCTCTTCGGCGATGGCACACCAATTCCCGAGAAGTATCTAGCTCATCTGGCTAAGATTACTGACGAGATTCGTGTGTTGCATAAGTGGCAACGTGGTGATATTCTTGTTTATGATAACATAATTGCACAACATGGCCGGGAGCCATGGGGAGGAGAGCAATCAGATCGTGTTGTCATGGCAAGTCTGTTTGACGGTCATAGTGTACCTGGTGCCTACGGGACCAACGACTGGGCACAAGTTGTCCAGGCATTGGATGGTTGAGTGGTGTATCCTGTTGTGTTGGCAAAATGTGAGTCGACCTGAGATGTGTAGAAGAATGATTTGATCCGATGGACGAGGAGCTTCAGGGGCTTCGGACTCCTTCCTCAAGATTTAGATAGTGTTGTCATGTGCCTCACCAGCCAACAACATGGTGTGACGTCACGAATAATCATGTCCAACATCAGGCTGAAGCACATCCAATTTCTCATCTGTGCCTAATCTATTCCCCAAGCTTGAGTTGTTCAGAGAAGCTGCCGTTGCCATTGAACTGATCTTCTTCATTGCATGATTTGGCTCTGTAGTACCATATGCTCAATGATGACATGCGACTCCCAAAGTGATACCGACCATCTCTGAAACGAATGCAATTTGTGAAAATGGATAGTTTGAAGGACAATGTGAGTGGAACGGATTCCATTATTCAATGTCCCTCCCACTGATGGAAGAAGGCTCCAGGGTCCGGTGGCCACCGAAACACCGGGTCAATTTCACTTGTGGCTATAGGAGCGACACTGATTCCCACCGTCATAACAGCTGCAGGTTGGCTGCTTGCTTTTGTGCTGCTTCGATCAAGATATCGAAATATTTATGCTCCTCGCACATATTTCCGGACCATTGCGCGAAAGTCAGTATGAAAATTCCACAGAGGGCTTCAGCTGAACCGGGTCAGGGATCGTACTCCATCCTCCAGCCACACATTTGTGTCATGGTTCCACGACTTTCGAATGTTAGATGACAAGTTCGTCCTTCGCCATTCATCACTGGATGCATATCTATTTCTCAGGTATCTACGCATGATCATTCTCATATGCGTTGTCGGTTGCTGCTTGACTTGGCCAATCCTGTTCCCCATCAATGCAACGGCTGGTGGGGATGCCTCACAGCTTGACAAAATCAGCTTCAGCAACATTAATGATCCCAAAAAGTTGTACGCGCATGCCGTAATCGCATGGATATTTCTCGGTATGACATTGACCATTCTTTGAAATCTTGAAAATAATAACATGTCTAGGATTTATCGTACTCCTAATAACAAGAGAAAGACTATTCGTTGTTGGCCTTCGGCAGGCCTATCAAACTATCCCCTTAAATGCTTCACGATTATCTTCTAGGGTTGTTCTGTTTTTGTCAGTACCCCCGGAAGGCCTAGAGGAAGAAAACCTGCAACGCTATTTCGGTCACGATGCGGTAAGGTCATGGCCTGTCGATAACCTTGGACACATTGAGCAGCTTGTCAGCAAGCGGGATAGCAGCATAGAGGACCTCGAGCAGGCAGAGCTGAGATTGCTGAAGAAGGGCTGCAAGAAGCAAAGCAGATCATCTAACGGAGCTAGTGGAGATTCCGCCAACTTGAATGACCGCGATCGTCCTGCGCATAGATCCAACTATCTTGTGGGGAAACGCATTGACACCATCTCACGTCTCAGAGAGCAACTGCCTGGCATTTTATCTGATCTTGACCAAGCCCGAAGAGCAGACTCCAACGGCCGAAATACCCGGACGGGTGCCATCTTTGTCGAGTACAAAGACCAAGCGACTGCACACCAGGCTTTTCAACAGGTACGCCATCCAGATCCTTTCGCAATGCAGCCCAAGTACATTGGAGTTCAACCTAAAGAGGTCATCTGGCAAAATCTTACCCTCGATCCCTCGCTTCGAATCACGTATTCGTACATTGCAGTAGGTGTCGCCATTGCGATAATCGTCCTCTGGTCCATCCCCGTCGGCATCATCGGCACAATCTCCAACATCAACTACTTGACGGATAAAGTGCGTTTCCTAAGGTTCCTCAACAAATTGCCAGCCCCTATCCTCGGTTTGATCACAGGCCTTGTACCGCCCCTACTCCTCAGTTACGTAGTCTCTTACGTGCCATACTTCTTCAAATGGCTAGCCACAATCTCAGGGGCACCGACAACGAAAGAGGCCTCCAAATGGGCACAAAAATGGAACTTCGTGTTCCAAGTAGTGCAAGTCTTCCTCATCACGACATTCTCATCCGGCGTCGCCGCGGTCGCGACCAAGATCTCCAATGATCCACAGTCGGTGCCTAGACTGCTTGCAAAGAACCTCCCTAAGGCATCGAATTTCTACCTGACGTATTTCATCATCCAGGGCATCGGAAGCGCGTCGAAAAACATCATCAACTACTCCGACCTCTTCCAGTACCTGTTCTACTACAACGTCACTAGTAAGACGCCCAGACAGAAATACAACACCTACATCAAGATGAAAGGCATCAGCTGGTTCAACGCGTATCCGAAATTTACCAATCTCGCGATCATTGCAATCGCATATTCGTGCATTGCACCTTTGGTGTTGGGGTTCGCGGCGATTGGAGTGTACCTCTTCTACCTCCAGTACCGGTACAACCTCCTTTACGTGGTTCAAGTCAAGACGGAAACAAAGGGGGAGAGCTTGACCCGAGCGCTGCAACAGCTCATGACTGGTGTATACCTGTCAGAATTGTGCCTCCTCGGACTGTTCGGCATCAAGAAAGCGCCTGGGGCGTCGACCATGATGACCGTCCTCCTCATCCTGACCATCATCTACCACCTCACAGTCAACAAATACCTTGCTCCGCTAGAGCACAACATGCCCATCGACGTGCTCTCCAGCAGCGGCACAGACGAAGAGTCACCTCTTCTCGGCGGCAGCAGTCGCCCCGACCGGCACCCGCACTCCCGCATCTTGAGCAAACTCCCCTCCGCCCTCTTCGACCCGCTCGCATCCCTCCTCGAACCACACGTCTTCGCATCCCAATCGGCGCTCCGCCCCTGGCTGCAGGATCCTGAAGGCGAGTCTGAAGAGGCCGCATCCTACACAACCGACCAGCTCAAGAACGCCTACCTCAACCCCGCCCTGACTTCCAAGACGCCCCGGGTCTGGCTGCCGCGGGACCTCCCCAACGGCACGCTCTCAGCGCAGGAGCTCCAGGAGAATGAGAAGGTCGGGTTGTCCAGCACAGACCAAGGTGCTCAGTTGAATGAGGACGGAGAGGTTGTCTGGAACGTAGAGGATTTCGAGGAGGTGCCGATCTTTAAGGTGCCGACTAGATTTTGATTGTTGCGTGTTGCGTGTTGCGTGGGTGGTTGGTTGGTTGGTTGGTGGGTATTCGGACGTAGCGAATGGCTTTCCTTCTGGTCGTAGGTTCGGACGATACTGTCACGGAGTACAATCATACATCCAGCGTGTGGGTTTCATCTTGTACTACATGTATGCCTGCTAGGCGTTGGGAAACCCGGGGGAGGGGGGTGAGCAAATATCAATGAGAGTTCCAAACAGGAAAAGAAACGTCACTGGATGATCGATCGTCTTCTCGTTCCTTGCCTAACTCCTGGCACCCTCTAAGTACTATTTAAGCCACTGAGCAGATCATGCAGGATCGATGGAATGTGCTTCTTCGATGGTCCTGCTGATCTCTGCCGGTTCTGTCCTCCAGTGACAGACACCCCGTTGAACCGGGATATCAAATCGTCTCAAGAGAGGGTAGATAGCGGGAGGGTAACCGAGGACAAATTTATCAATGATTGACGAGGAGTGTTTTCAATCATAATTTCATAAAGTCTATCTAGTTTTGTCGTCTAGTCTCGCTTCATTTCGTCTCGTCAAGTGGTTCAACGTCGCTTCGGTCAGCCAGTCACGTCACCCGGCGCACTGTGATCACAGCTTCCCACCATCACCAGCCAGCAAAGGGCGCCTCTCATCACCATCAGCGTACCTGTCTTCTGCCACCACCGCTGGGACTGGCACCTCCTTTGGCGGAGCCCCATCGTTAGCGTTCTTCGCCAGCCACTCACCCACACATCCAGCATAGTCCTTCGCGGTATACGCACTAAAGACCTCCGCACCCAGCCAGCCCTTGCGCCAATACCGGAGTCCCAGATCCTGAAGCAGGGTATCGAAGTACGGCAGCTGGTCGAATACCAAGTCTGGGAAGAATCGTCCATGGCCATACGGCGCGCGGTGGCGTACATATCGGTTCGTGAGCGCTGCTTCGTCATAGACTTTCTCCTTGTCGATGGCGAGGCGGTCGTTGAGGTACGCGTATGCCCAGAGACACTGCAGCTCGCAGCGCGCTGTGTTGGCTAGATTGCTGAACATGCTGATGAACACGAGTGTGTTGTCGCGGTTGCGGGTTAGGCCCGGAGGTGCGATCGCGCGGTAGAGCCGGAAGGGCGTGTAGTCCAGCTCTGGGTACAGCGTAGGCGAGTACGGGTGTGCGGTGGTCAGAGGCATGTCGGAGGATGGGGATTTATGAGGTCCAATGAGTAGCCGAGGGAAGTTCTCGCGGATCGTCTGGTCGGCGCGTTCGTTGAGCTTGTCCCAGAAGTTGTGCTGGTCGGGAGAGAGAGAGGTCGAGGGGATGCCTAGGTCGGAGTGCGTAGCAGTTGGTGTAAACAGCAAGGTGGGTTTGGCAGAGAAGCCGGTCGCGGTGATCAGGGCATCGGCGTGGATGGATGTGTCGTTGGTGAAGTTGATGGCTCGCTCGGAGAGGTGCGAGATGTCTTCACGGTGTACCCGTACTTGGCCGCTCTTGAGGAAGGAGTAGATGTCTTCCTCGTAGCTCAAGACTCCTGATGCGGTGCCGTACCAGAATGGACTGAGGATGGTAAATGGTTAGTATATAAATTGGGTGTTCTATTCGTGATCGTTATCAAAGATGCAGTAAGGGGAACAAACCCAGTCTCAGGTTCCAACACTTTGGTCGCCTCATCTTTCAGCATGCCACAATCCCCCAACGTAGCCTGGTGAAGGTTTGCCCAGAACTTCTGTGCTATTTTCTTGCCGAGCGACGTGAAATGTAGGAAATATCTCAACGTGCCCATCCCATCTTTCCATAGGGTCGGGCTAAAAAGCGATACAATCCTCCGGGCTGGCAATTTCTCCCGCAGCGCCTTGAACGGTCCGAGATACGTATGGCTGGGGAAAATCCATTCGGGTCCTTTTCCAGACTTGCGAATGATCCATTCGACCTTACGACCAGCCGTTGCTGCGAGATAGACAGCGTCGTACGCGGATTTACCGCCGCCAAGAACGGCAACGGTCTTGACCGATGCGTCCTCAGTCAAGGAACCGCTCTGCTTTCCCAGCTCGCCAGAGTGGATGATGGGTCCTTTGAATGATTCCATATTCTGGATCTTCGGTCGATGAGGCACATTCGTGGCACCAGTGGCAATGATCAACTTCATCGTCTGCACTTCACTGGTTGTTCCATTACTGACTTTGAGAGTCCAACCCATCCGGTATCCGATTGGTGAGATCTCCAGGACCATTGTCTCAAAATCGATCAGTTTGATAAGATCTGACCGTTCGGCGTATGCGCGTATGTACTGATGGACTGCCTCTCCCGTTGGATGTTGGCCCGCTGGAATGCCAAAGGAATCATCCATGGGGAAATCCGAAAAGTCAATCCCACCACGGACATTGTTGGTCTTGAGTCCTGGATACAGGTTCTCTTTCGCCCAAACTCCTCCAAGGGTCTTGTTCTGTTAGGCACAGATCATTAGCATACCCGTCTAATATTGACTGGTTACGTCTTTGTATGAGCTTACTGAGTCAAGGATCTTGATGTTGGCGAGCGGCTCACATTGTAGGATGGTCTTTGCAGCACAAAGGCCCGAAGGGCCTTCAAGCCAAATGTCAGTACGTATTGTGGTTACATGAAGTGAAAGGAAGGGGAGGGATTGGTTCATACCGGCCCCTACAATGAGATAGTCGTACATGACATAAGGCTATGTCAATCGAAGGCGAGGAATCCAATGAGGGCTCAGAAATTCCCGATCAATGTTAGGCAAGGCTGAAACAGACACCAAGAAAGCGCAAATGAAAGATCATCAGAAGGCATTCCATGAGAGAGAGGAACAATGAGAGGTCCTGGTTTATCTTTAAAGAGTTTTGAAGGACCGGCTGGAAGAAAGTGACTTCACGGGTGACAGCGAATCATGAGTGACAGTCAAAACGTCAAACTGGTGGGCGGTTCTTGCGCACGACTGAGTCAGCCGTAGCCATAAGCTGATCCCAGCGGCGCGGCCCTCGAGTAGTCGAGTTGGATGATCAGTGAAGGAGGCAGCCATGGCCGTATCGTGAATAAAGCTGACCCTCCTGAAAACTCGAAGGCGTCGTTCTGGGCCACATGGGCCCACGTGTCTTCAGCCATTGATAGAGGCAGTCGTGGTCGCTAAGCTAACCCTACCCAGTCGCTAGCCAAACATGAACGGGCCTCAGGCAAACTCCTCTAGGCATGGGGCTTTGGGAGTTTCCCTTATTGGGAGGTTCAGGCAAACTTTTGATGAGAATGATCAGAATACGAGTACCCAAGCTGGCCGGGTCCCCACTCAAGTTGCAGCAAACCCTTCTGCTCCCACCAAAGAGAGAGAGCCGCCGCCGTGGGGATATGCGCGGTATCGAATCCAAGCTTACCCTACCCTACCTGCCTAGGTACCTATCGTAAGCTTCAAACCATTTCCTTTTCTCAGTGGCCTGGGCCAGGGAGTCCCGTCCCGAATCAGACAATGGTGATTTCTTGGTTTGTACCAAATTTGTGGCGGAAATTCATATGCCGCCGCTATGTAACAGTTGATCATCCATGGCAGTCGCAATCACGATCATCATAGTCACAACTAGTTTGTTATTTACTGTGGACAGGAATTAGAGAACGGAATTACGTTCGCAAAGTGGACCGAGGGAGCCCTTGATGCTCGATAGTATTTCCGTCCCCATGCAGAAGGGATCCACGAGCTCTTCCAACCCAAATAAGCGTCTCCTCTTGGATAGAGGCAAGTAAATGTTGGTAGGGATCTCGTTTAAGGTAGTTAGCTCCTCTAATATCGAATGACCTACTTAGGTAGGGCTAAAGTATTCCTGAAGGGATCGGCAGGCTTCCCCATGGACCCAGGTTGACCGCGGGCATGATCCTACCAACCGTGACATATACTTCCTATTGCCTGTGCTTGAAAGGGAGATACCATTTCTACCTTAACAACTGGGCACGTCGGACGAGGCATTGGTCATCTGCCCCTTCGCAAAGAGTACCGAGCCAAGTAAGAAACCGCGATGATCCCCCAAGCGTCTCACATGGTATGAGTTATTCGATCAGTTGATCAATTATTGATTACCGACTCAGGACACCAGATGGCTGTGATCAACGGAACACGTTAATTCCGCGATTAGTTTGCTTTTCAACGTGAATGAATTTGATTCCACTAATAGTACTTTGATCCAGTCCGGTCCAATTCAGGACAGCACACCGCTAATGTCGCAAGTCAACTTTTTTGTCTACGCCCAGCATCCACCGAATGGACGGGCAAATTCGATAGCCTGCATAATATCGAACTGAGGCGAAAGCATGAGAGGAAACCGTTAATTTGTACAGGTCGTCGTAGAGGAAACAAAGCAGCATTTCGAGGATAAGCAGGCCAGACATTGGTCACTGGGCTGGCTGGATGGCAGCAATGGTGTTCACTCTTTGACAGCGTCCGCGAAAGTTGTACCTTCTTTGACCTCACTTGTACCCTCCGCTTCAGCCTTGCTCTCATTCGAGTCATCTTTGTTCTCCTCAGCCTCCTTGTTGTCACCCGCACCTGTGTTGGTGTCAACATCCTCGTCCCTGACGATTTTACTCTCATCAATGGTCTTGTCCTCTGCTTTCTTTTTGTTTTTCTTATTCTTCTTCTTGGACCCTGAGGGCGTACCAGGCGCCCCATTAGTGTCTTTCTTCTTCCCCTCCGATGTTGATGCCTTCTCCCGGTCACCGGTCGCCCCTTCGACGCCGGTGCCATTTTCGTTTGGGGAGTCCTGCTGTTCCGATGAAGATGTTGATTTCTCGGTCTTCCCTTCTCCATTTTGACCCTCAGCAGACGCTTCTGCTTTATCGCTAGCAGAACTGTCGCCTCCACCCTGCGGCTCATCGGCCTTTTCAGAAGCACTTTTCGCGGTTTCCGCTGCCTGGTTCCCAGCGGACTTGGTAGTCTCGACCGCCTTCTCCGCCGCTGGTTTGACATTCTCAACTGCAGCTTTGACAGCTTCAGCCACGGTATCTTTGACAGTTTGTGCCTTGACTTTGACTTGTTCCTGCTTGTCTTTTTCCGTGACTGCTGCAACGACCTTGTCCGCCGCGCCCTGAACGTTCTTCCGTACCTTCTCAAGATCGCGCTGGACTTCTTGTCTCACTTTCTCGGCATCCGGCGCACTTGCGGAATTCTTGGCCTTCGCTGCGCCTTGGCCAATTCGACTCTTCGCCTGCTGGATGGCTTCTCTGAGTTCTCTCTTAATCTCGTCGCCATCCACCAGTACGGCGTCATCTCCGATATCCCCTGCTGTACTGTGCATCTCCTCAACAGCCTCACTCAATCGCCGGGCGACTCCCTTCGAAGCATCCCTCAGGCTCAGGCGCGCGGTTGTGGCCATCTCGCTAGCTGTACTGCTTCGTCTCCTCTCCACACGCTTCAAGTAAGATGTGATGAAAAATTGAGCAAAGAGCCATGTTAGAGGAAGAAGGTACAAACAGTTGAGGAGAATGGCGAAGACTTGGCCGCTGGTGTCCAGACAATTGACCCACTGCATCTCGTCTCTGTATCGAGTTTCTTCCTTAGCCACGAGGTCTTCCGCGATATGGACAGCATCAATGCCAAAGGGCCGGCCTTGCTCATTAAGCACGTTCTCCGCTAAACCCTCATGGCCTGCAGCTCGCAAAGCTATTTTCTTCAGCCAAGCGCCAGCGCCAGCGCCGGCGGAGGCAGTAGAAACAGCAACCGAGGCGGCAGAAGAAACATCACTTGGAACACTGTTCAGCACGGTAGAAGCTGCAGTTCCCAGGCGATATAGGTATGGCACACTAACAGGTATTTGGTAGGCCACAAACAGGTGGGCGAAAGCGTAGGTAGCTCCAACGACGAACTGAGTGATTTGAAGGGTGGTCAATGACTGTTTGAACCACCTCGGGACAGTGACTCCAATTGTGGACATCAAGTAGAAAGTGTACTACATAAGATTAGCGTATTGCTGATACAAATATAGGTTCAAACTTACCATAATGGCATGAATGGCCGAGTTGACCAGGACAAACATCCAGATGGGGGGTGACATGTACCGAATGCCAGCCCACATACACAGCATCGCACCAGCATGGTGATATGTCTGGAGGAAGCTGCTCTTCTTCCCCTTTGCAAGAATAATGAAGGTGTCTATGACCTCGTAGAATTTTGAAAGGTAAAATATCCAACCATAGAAAGCCAGACCCTCGTTCCACATTCTGCCCACATCAGTCGACTCTGGCGTGAGTCCGTCCGCTGCAAGGTGAAAGAAGCGGTTGGTCAATCCCCAAGCACTAGTCGTGGCATTGTAGGTTGCACCATTACCATGCCCTCGAGGCCCGTTTAGTTTGCACAAAGCGTCTAGTGTCTCCGCAACGCCAGTATTCTCTTTCCAAGCTGGCAGAGCCAGGCGCAAAGCGTTTACCATTCCCACGAAGGTCCATGCTGAGTAGACTGCCAGGAAAACATTGTGGAGTATGACGAAGAGCTTGAATATACTCGTTTTGCTGATCCGCCATGGCTTGTACTTGCGGTTACGATTTACTGAGTTTAGGAAGGCGACGATAGAGGCGTAGACAAGTGCAACGGTGATGGGCACATGGGCAGACAGTAGTGCATTGTAGATTTCTGGCTGGATCGTGAAGGGATGTGCGAGGTTGGAATGGTCGATTGGTGGAGGAAGTGCGGATGGCTCAGGTGAGGGTGGGAACTTGAAATATGCTGGTGGTAACGTGGTAGGCTTGACTCCGGTGAAGGCGCCATCCAAGTGTAGCCATTGTGTTAGCTGTGTCACAGACATGGCGCGGGACGAATGCTTGGTGGTGAAGGTGGCGGTGTCTGCTGTCGCGCGATGGTCGCGTGAGGAGGGGATGGAGGCGCAGATGCAGGAGGAGAAGCAGGAATCAGAAGAATTCAGTCTGACTTGCGCAGAAGTCGCGGCTGGTCAAAGGAGTGAAAGGAGCAGACAAGGATTCACTGCTACTGAGGATGATATAGGACTGTTTTCTAAGGGGTGCCAGTGTATGAGAGAGCAGCCATAGGGAAAGAATGAAGAATAAAGCGGACAGAGCTCGTGCGTCACCAGGAATGTCCACTGCTAATACTGCGTCAAAGGAGCGGTGGGAGTAGGCAGCAGTCCGACTTCCATACAAGGGCCAGTCAGTGACGACAATGTGGTGAAATATGATTGAAGAAATAAGAGGAAGTGGTCAGTGGTAAGTGGTGCGCTTTGCGTGGTTGTGTGTGCGCGTGCCTGGCCCTGGTGAGCCGGGAAAAAAAAAGGTGTTTTCCGGACGAGTTCCCCAACAAACTTGGGCTTTAGTGGCTGCTCGGGGCTGCCAATGCACGCCAACGTCATGAATTTCGACTTCTGGGGTCTTCCTTCCGAGGCTCAATCCCTAAGGTGATGATTTTGGTGGCGTGGATGGGGGGGGGCTATACGGAATACGAGCCAGATCTTGGTGGGGTGGGGGCGCTAGCTTCTGGACTAAGACCCTTAGATACCTCACTTAGGCAGGTACTCCGGGCTCCTCATTGTTATAATACGACCACCTAAGGACCAACTAACTCGCTTCTTACCTAAGGACTCGTACCTAGG
>Ga0105237_10008269_pt1 | contig 11299 bp, 9 predicted proteins | sample KBSC24metaG_FD_81520 | JGI IMG/M metagenome (GOLD analysis project Ga0105237, IMG submission 81520) | Corn rhizosphere microbial communities from Kellogg Biological Station, Michigan, USA - KBS C2-4 metaG | ecosystem: Host-associated > Plants > Roots > Rhizosphere > Soil | place: Michigan, USA... | reverse complement strand
CGCGCTGAATGATTTCGTGCATCCACTGCTGTGCCTGATTCTGCCGTGAAAGGCTAAACCAGCCATTGGCTTTCGTCATCGCTGCATGTTCTGCGACCGAGCTACATAGCTCCGGAATGCCCATGCCGCTCTGTGCTGAGCAGGTGAGCGCGCGCGGAGTCCACCCCGATGGAGAGCATGGAGAATAGTGAAGTGCATTTTGTGCTTCGGCCCGTGCACGTTGTGTAGCACCAACGTTCGGCCCGTCGGCCTTGTTGATTACCACGAGGTCGGCCATCTCCATCACGCCGCGTTTCATACCTTGCAATTCGTCGCCTGCTCCTGCCAACATGATCAGCAGAAAGAAGTCCACCATGTCGTGAACTGCGATCTCAGATTGGCCGACTCCGACAGTCTCAATGAAGACGGCATTGTATCCGGCCGCCTCACACAGCAGCATCGCTTCGCGGGTGCGCTGCGCAACTCCACCAAGCGTTCCGCGAGCGGGGGTGGGGCGGATGAAAGCCATGTCGCTCGATCCAAGGGTGTTCATGCGCGTCTTGTCGCCCAGGATGCTCCCGCCGGAGAGTTGGCTGCTTGGATCGATGGCGAGCACGGCGACCTTTTGCCCATGCTCTCGAATCAGGTAGGTGCCGAGCACCTCGATCACGCTGCTCTTGCCTGCGCCGGGAACGCCCGTGATACCAACTCGGATTGAGCCGCCACTTTTCGGAAGGCATTCCTCGATGATTTGCTCGGCCAACTCCCTATCGGCTTCGCGAGAGCTTTCAACGAGCGTTATGGCCTGGGCAAGGATGGTGCGGTGGCCGCTCAGAATTCCATCGACATAGTGTTTGGGTGGATGAGAGCGATGGCGGGCAGACGTTCGCGCGGCGAGGCCCTGCGGCGGCTCCGGTGTGGCGCATCCGGGGCGAACTCGCAACGCGCTTTCCGCCTTGTCTGGCAACTACGAAGGCCCTCCAACGGTACAGCTATTGAGAATTTCGAGAATCCGCTGCGCAGCTACAGGGATCACGGTGCCCGGGCCATAGATTCCGGACACTCCCGCACGATAGAGAAAGTCGAAGTCCTGCGGCGGAATGACACCGCCTACAACCACCAGAATGTCATCCCGATCGAGCTTGCGCAGCTCTTCGATCAATTGCGGAACGAGTGTCTTGTGTCCAGCGGCTAACGAGGATACGCCTACAACATGCACATCGTTCTCGATCGCATGTCGTGCAACTTCGCGGGGTGTCTGAAATAGTGGCCCGATATCAACGTCGAAGCCAATGTCGGCGAAGGCGGTGGAGATGACTTTGGCGCCGCGATCATGGCCGTCTTGTCCCATCTTGGCCACGAGAATGCGGGGGCGCCGGCCATCTGATTTTTCAAAGTCAGTGACCATCTCGCGGGCTTTTTTGAATTCTTCGGCATTGCCGCTCTCCGCCGAGTAAACGCCGGCGATAGTGCGCGTCGTCGCCTGATAACGTCCCCAGACATTTTCGAGTGCAATGGAGATTTCGCCGACGGTGGAGCGTTTGCGAGCCGCATTCACTGCGCAGTCGAGCAAGTTGCCGTCGCCCGAGGCTGCGCAACGCTCGAGTCGTTCGAGCGATTCGCGCACTGCGTCGTTGTCGCGGCAGCGCCGCAATTCGGCAAGACGAATAACTTGCGATTCACGAACTGCATCGTTGTCGATATCAAGAACAGGAATAAGCGTCTCCTCTTGCGAGGCATAGGCATTGATACCGACGATTACGTCAACGCCGGAATCGATGCGCGCCTGCCTGCGCGCCGCCGCCTCCTCGATGCGCATCTTCGGTACGCCTGTTTCAATCGCCTTGGCCATACCGCCGAGTTGTTCGACTTCTTCAATCAGCGCCCACGCCGCGTGCATCAGTTCATGGGTCAGCCGCTCGACATAATAGGACCCGGCCCAGGGGTCTACCACGTGGGTGATGCCGGTCTCTTCCTGGAGATATATCTGGGTATTGCGCGCGATGCGCGCTGAGAAATCCGTAGGCAATGCGATTGCTTCATCCAATGCGTTTGTGTGCAGGGACTGTGTGTGCCCGAGCGCCGCAGCTAGTGCTTCGACGCAGGTACGCACTACATTGTTGTACGGGTCTTGCGCTGTGAGGCTCCAGCCTGAAGTCTGCGAGTGGGTCCGCAAGGCCAGAGATTTTGGGTTTTTGGGATTGAAGGTCTTAACTAATTTTGCCCATAGCATGCGTGCCGCTCGCATCTTGGCAATCTCCATGAAGTGGTTCATGCCAATTCCCCAGAAAAACGAGATGCGGGGAGCAAAGTCGTCGACGTCAAGACCAGCCTTCACGCCGGTGCGCAGATATTCCAGGCCGTCAGCAAGCGTGTAAGCCAGTTCAAGATCTGCCGTGGCTCCGGCTTCCTGCATGTGGTAACCGCTCACACTGATGCAGTTGAACTTTGGCATATGGGCTGCGCAGTAACGGAAAATATCGCCGATGATCCTCATGGATCCTTCGGGGGGGTAGATATAGGTATTGCGGACCATGAATTCTTTGAGGATGTCATTCTGAATTGTTCCGCTCAGCTTTTCGGGGGACACTCCCTGCTCTTCTGCCGCAACAATGTAGAGCGCCAAGATCGGGAGCACCGCGCCGTTCATGGTCATCGATACCGACATCTGATCGAGAGGAATCTGATCGAAGAGAATCTTCATATCGAGGATCGAGTCGATTGCCACTCCCGCTTTGCCAACATCGCCGGCAACGCGTTCATGATCGGAGTCGTATCCGCGGTGTGTCGCAAGATCGAACGCTACCGAGAGGCCTCTCTGTCCAGCCGCCAGGTTGCGTCGATAAAAAGCGTTGGACTCTTCCGCCGTAGAGAAGCCGGCATATTGGCGAATCGTCCACGGATGCATGGCATACATCGTGCTATATGGCCCGCGGAGATAGGGTGGGGTGCCCGCGGCGTACTCGAGATGTTCGAGCCCTTCGAGGTCTTCGCGCGTGTAGAAACTTTTGATCGGGATGTGCTCAGGAGACAACAACTGTTCGCTCTCGTGTGCCGGCGTTCGTTCTACCGCGGGTCTGTAATCGATCTTTGAAAAGTCCGGACGCATACCTAGTCCTTAATCCCCAGTCGTTGCTGCCATTTGGAAAGTAACTCGATGGGATTGCTGCGGAGATGAACAAAATCCGCGACACCGGCTGCCTGCAGATGTTCCTTCGTTTCGGGACTGCCTGCAACCAGAACCGGGATGCCGCGTCCGCGCGACTGCAATTCCGTAGAAAGCAGATTCGCGACTCCCAGATATTCCGCGTCGGAGCTACAGAGTACGATGAGGTCGGCATCGATGGCTGCGATGTCCTCTATCCGCGAAAATTGCTGCGTGACAGTTTCAAAGCCGGCGCATGCGAAGAAATCGGCGGCAAAGCCGGAGCGAGCCGTCCGCATCTTCGCATCGCCAATTTCGGAGAGGAGAACACGCGGGCACTTGCATCCTTTTGCGACATGAGCCTCGGTGTGCAGACGGAGCTGCTCGTAGATTGTCGTGCCGCGCCGTCTTGAGTCGATACGAGCAGGATCGATGCGGTCCAGCGCCCTCTCGGATGGGTTGGCAAACTTGTTGGTTCCGGCAAATACCCTGCCGCGAGAGGTTATCGCTTTCTCTTTCGCAGTCCTGGAGCGCTCTAAAAGGTATTCGATATATTTTTCTGCATGCGCTTTGCGAAATCCGCCTGCGACTTCGACTCCCTGCATCGATTTCCACGCCTCCTGCGCGATGGAATCGGTAAGGACTTCGAGATAGTACGATCCACCCCCGGCATCGCCAACCTGAGATAGCAGAGCCTCTTCTTTAAGGAGTATCTGGGTGTTTCGGGCGAGGCGCCGGCTTGCTTCGTCTGGGGCCTTGTAGCACTCATCAAAAGGCGCAACCGAAATTGAATCTGCGCCCCCAAGGACTGCGGACATGGCCTCTGTTGTGGCACGCAAAATATTGATGTGGGGATCGTACACGGTCTTATTCCAGCGCGAGGTACGGGCGTGGATGTGTGCCCTGGCGCATCCGCGCTCTCCGCCAAAGGCATCGACGGCTCGCGCCCAAACCAGGCGAAAGGCGCGCAGCTTTGCAATCTCAAAGAAGAAATTGGAGCCAATCGCAAAGCTGAACCGTACCGAAGCGGCGGCGCGATCAACTTCTGTTTTGCGAGATTGCATTTCAGCCATGAACTCAACCCCGGCGGCGAGGGTGAATCCTGCTTCCTCAGTGGCCGTCGCACCTGATTCTTCAAACACCGCGCCACAGATGGTGAAGGGCACAAGCCCGAGCGGCGCGATCCGGATGGTCTCCGCAGATAGATCAAGATTGGACAGCGGATTCCAGCCGGTCGATATAGGTGCAGGTCGAGGCCTCTTTTTCAGGCGGTCAATGACGAGTCGAAGTTGCGGTTCGGCTGCATTCTCCAGATGCACGGGAATCTCGCGCAAATTGGCGTCGAGAATTTCCAGATCGGAAGCATCTTCGATTGCTACGTTGAGGAAGGCAATCTCTTCTGCTCCGGCTGCAACCGCACTGCAAGCTGCGCGATTCGCTTCCTCGGGGTCGACGGTGTCAATCTCTTCGCAGATGCGCCAGCCGGCTGTGGATTGCGCGCCGCGCAGATATGGGAAATCACCGGGCGCCGTATCGAGATACTGCAGATCTTTAGCATCCTCGGCTCGATAGTAGGGCTTGATTCGGAGCCCTTCGTCTGTCTGCCAAATCAGTTTTCGGGCGTAGGTGGCGCCCTTCAAATCTTTCTGGATGGTCTCCTCCCAAGCCTGGGTACTTACGGAAGGAAATTCCTGGAGCAGGTTGTGTGTGGACATTCAGCTCACATACTTTCAGGGGCTTCAACAATTTCAATGAGTAATCCAAATGGGTTATCCGCTCTCGACTTGGGATGGACAAAGAAAACCGTCGTTCCTCGCGATCCCTTTCGAGGGGCCTTGTCTATCAGTTGAAATCCGCGAGCGCTCATTGCATCGAAAGCCTGCTGTGCGCTCTCCACTCGGAATGCGACATGAGCCAGTCCGCCGCGACCGCCATTTCTCTCGATCAGCTGCTGCACGGGAGAATTTGGAGTGAGGGGCTCGAGGAGTTGAATCAGATTCGGGCCGTCGCCAATTTGCAATAAGGCTTCCCGCACCTGGTCTCCGCCGAGAACCTCTTCGCGGTGAACTTCCCGGAAGCCGAGCATCTCATATGCCTTCACCTGTCCGTCCAGGTCACCTGCCTTGACCGCGATCGCGACGTGGTCGACAAACTTGATTCCGGGAATCTGCTTCAAATCTTCGTGTACTTCGTTCATCAACGGCCTTTCGATCGCTCTGCGTGGCTTGGAGAAGTTGTCATTCGAATTCGACGAGCACTTGGTTCAACTTCACCGAGTCACCTGGGGCAACGCTCACACTCTTCACTTTGCCGGCATGGTGTGCAGTGATACTCGTTTCCATCTTCATCGCTTCGAGCACGATGATCAGGTCGTTGGCTTCAACTCGTTGGCCCGGCTTTACGTTCACTTTGACAACTAGGCCCATGAGAGGACTGAGATAGAGCTTATTGTTGACGTCGCTTCTATTCAGTGTCGAAGCCGGGGTGTATGCACCGATGGCTGGGATCGGCGCGGCGGAATCTGATTGGTCCGGCCCGGAGCCTGACTTGCGTGTGCGGCCGTCATCTTCCAGAACTTCAACTTCAGCCGTGTAAGTTTTCCCGTTAATTGTTATCTGAAGCTTCAAGCTGCTGGGTTCCTTTCCTGCATTCCTATTACCGTCTCGACCGGGGGTTGTGTGAGGCGTGAACGGATGCGCGTCCCTGGCGCGACCATCGGCTTGCCGGTCCACGCGAGGATCTTGCCACCTTAACGGACACGATCCGCAACTGCGCGCCGAGAAATGTGGTCGCAGCGGCGACGATCACCGCTAGAATTTCGCCGGAGATCTCCTCTTCCGTTGTGACGGTCGCTTGCTTCGCTGTAGGGGAGGTCTTTTTCTTTGATGCCACGCACTGCTCCTTCTTATAACGGGATCAATCCGTGCTTCTTCTGTGGACGCAACTCGCGTTTTGTGTGCAATGATTCAAGAGCCTGGGCGAGATATCGCCTGGTTTCGGCGGGCTCGATGATGTCATCCACAAGCCGACGTCCCGCTGCCACAAAGGGATTGGCAAACGTGTCTCGATACGCGTCGACCATCTCTTTTCGCCGGGCTTCTTTGTCCTCCGCACAATCAATTTCGCGGCGGAAGACGATTTCGGCGGCGCCTTCAGCACCCATGACTGCGATCTCTGCGGTTGGCCAAGCCACAACGCGGTCCGCTCCAAGACCCTTTGAACACATCGCGATGTAGGCCCCGCCATATGCTTTGCGCAGGACCACTGTGATTTTGGGAACCGTGGCCGCCGAATACGCAAAGAGCAGTTTGGCCCCGTGACGAATAATGCCGCCGCGTTCCTGCTCCACTCCGGGAAGGAAGCCGGGAACGTCAACGAAAGTGAGGAGCGGAACGTTGAAGGCATTACAGAAGCGAACAAATCGCGATGATTTGTCTGAAGCATCAATGTCGAGCGCGCCGGCCAGAACGCAGGGCTGGTTGGCGACGATTCCGACAGGGCGTCCTTGGAGGCGCCCAAAACCAATGACGATGTTAGGAGCAAACCCGGGTTGAATTTCGAGAAAGTCCTGATTGTCTACGACGCGCGCAACGACTGCCCGCACGTCGTAGGCGATCTTGGCGTCAACTGGAACAACCTTGTTCATATCTGAATCAGGCTTCACCCGCGCATTGAAAGCGGCGCGGGGCGGATCCTCAAGGTTGTTAGAAGGCAGGAAGCTCAGCAGGCGTCTGCACAATTGAAGTGCTTCCTCATCATTTCGTGCAATCAGGTGCACCACCCCCGAATGGTTCATCTGGGATTGGGGACCACCAAGCTCTTCAGCGCTGACGACCTCGCCCGTTACCTGCTTGATGACTTGTGGTCCCGTGATGAACATCCGGCCCTGCTGGGTCTGGATCACGAAGTCGGTAAGCGCGGGGCTGTATGCTGCCCCTCCCGCACAAGGCCCGCAGATAAGGGAAATCTGCGGCACGGTTCCTGAGAGCATCACGTTGTTGTAGAAGACGCGGGCATATCCAGCGAGGCTGTCGATACCCTCTTGGACGCGTGCACCTCCGGAGTCATTGATCAGGATGAACGGGCTCCCGGTCTTGAGCGACATGTTCATCATCTCTGCAACCTTATTGCTGTGCGTTTCTCCCGCAGCCCCACCCAACACGGTGAAGTCCTGGCTGGCCATGTGCACGAGGCGCCCATCGATGGTTGCGCAGCCAGTGACCACGCCGTCGGCTGGCAACACTTTGTCGGCCATCCCGAAATACGTCGCACGATGACGGGCGAACAATCCAATCTCTTCGAAGCTGCCTTTATCCACGAGCTTGGCGATTCGTTCACGTGCAGTCAGCTTGCCGGACTCGTGCTGCTTTTCAATGCGCTCCTTGCCGCCGCCAAGCTCCAACTCGGCACGCATGGCGCGGAGGGCGGAAATCTTGTCCACCGCGGGCGTTTTTTTCTGGCTGTCTGCTTGATTCGCCATCACTGCTCCTGGATCAGTCGGTATGAACTTGAACCTGTATTTATGGTTGGAGGCTCCGGGTTCCCGCCGGTCTGTGCGGTTCGCACAGTCACTTCAGGACCTGAGCTTCAGTTCATTCCGCTGTCGCCCACGCCGGTAATTTCTGCTCGGATCCTGGCCGGAAAAACCCTTGCCAGTTTCTTTCAGCCTGGGCTCAATCTGTGAGGAGTCTGGGCTCGCCTTCGGCGTGGGCTTGATACTTCTCACCGCGAAATTGTATCCCTCGTGGAGACGACTCAGATGTGATCTAGTTCACTCGACTCGTGGGAGGCTCGACAGCGATAAACGACGTCGTTGCAAGTGTTTTGGCCGAATCACGAGAGCAAGCGGTGGCGATTCCCAGCCGTCCGGAAGTGAGCCGGCATGCCCGGGAATCTCAATGCCTGATATGGTTTAGGGCGACTCTAGAAGGAAAATGACATGATCGCCATCGGGGCTGTCGATATCGGCGGAACGAAAATTGCGGTCGGCGCGATTAGGGAAGACGGAATGATCCTGAAGCGCTCTGAGTGCCCTACCGAGCCCGAAAAAGGTTTTCAGCATGCAATGAAACGTATCGTCGCGATGCTGCGCGACATCTCAGCCGGCGAAACACGCCTGGGCGGCATTGGCGTTGGATGCCCTGGGCCCCTGAACCCATTTACCGGGGTGATTGGCGAAGTTGGAACACTGCCTGGATGGCGAGGCGGAGACGTCGTGACTGCGCTTCAGTCAGAATTGGATCTCCCGATCGCGGTTGAGAACGACGCCGATGCGGCCGCGCTGGGCGAAGCGAATTGGGGAGATGCGTCTCCTTGCGGAACCTTTATTTATGTCACAATCAGCACCGGCATCGGCGGGGGAATCCTTATTGATGGAAAACTCTACCGTGGAGTGGACGGCTCCCATCCGGAATTCGGTCATCAAATACTCGATCATTCGGGGCCCCGCTGCTATTGCGGTGCGCAGGGATGCTGGGAGGTTCTGGCCAGTGGACCAGCCATGGTTTCATGGATGGTCGAGCAGCACCCGCGCGCACAAGTTGCCACCGCAGCCGACATATGCGAGGGGGCGAGGCGCGGCGATCCGCTTGCTTTGCGGTGTGTGGAGCGTGAGGGGTTTTACCTTGGGCTCGGGTTGGCGAATCTTATAACGCTGTTCGCGCCGGACAGGATCGCGTTGGGCGGCGGCGTGATGAAGAGCAATGACCTCTTCATGGCAAATGCCCGCAAAGTGATCATGGACGTATGTACGCAGGTTCCCTCTGAGAAGACGCGCATTCGTCTCGCCTCACTGGGAACGGACGCAGGACTTCGCGGGGCAGCCCAGGCCTGGCTGTTGAGGTATCGTTCGTGAATATGGTCGGAAACACATTCGTGCAGCAACAAGCAACGGTTGTTCGCGAAGAATATTCAGGAGACGACGAGAGAGGCTGCGAATGAGCGACGGCGCTCGGGTGGGACCGGAAGCGATGAGAAAAGGGGCAGCCTCAGAGACTCGACTCTTCCAGGATATTCTCAAACAACCGGGTCAGCTTGCGGCGTCGTTGTCGCATATGCTCGGCGCGGGAATGCCCGCGCTGGCAGAGGCGGCGAGTGTGATGCGCTCGGGAAGGCAGATCGTCATCACAGGCATTGGAGCCAGCTGGCACGCGGGAATGGCGATGCAGGCCGAACTGCTTGCCAACGGCTATCCGGCTCTGCTCCTCGATGCTTCGGAGTTGCTCCACTTTGTCGAATTGCCAGAGAACGCAGCAGTGGTCATGCTGTCGCGTAGTGGGAAAAGCACGGAGATCGTTCAGCTCATCCGAAAATGCCGTTCACGCTCAGCAACCATCATCGCGATCACCAACGCGACCGACAGCCCGCTTGCTCGAGGTTCAGATGTTGTTCTGAACATAAATACAGATTTCGATCATGCGGTTTCGGTTACCACCTACAGTGCGATTGCTCTGGCCGGCACCTTATTGGCCCAGGAATCGATGGGTCAATCGGTGCGATCCGTGCAGGATGAGCTTTCGCAGACGCTGTCGGAGGCGACGGCAGCGATTCCTGAGTGGCGCAACACGATTGAGCGGTCTGGCTGGCTTGACGATGGCGGGGGCTTCACCTACTTTCTCGGCCGTGGCGTCAGCCTCGCGAGTTGCCACGAGGCCAGGCTGCTGTGGGAAGAGGCAGCCAAGAGACCTGCGACTGCACTGACTTCTGGCGGATTCCGTCATGGTCCGCAGGAGATCGTCAGGAATGGCTCGCGCATCGGCATATGGATTGATGGGGAGCGCATGCGCGGACAGGATCTCGAACTGGCTCGGGACCTTACGAGGCTTGGATCTAAAGTGCTCTTAATTGGGCAGGGGCTCGAAGAGAACGCGGCGCAATGCGTACTTCGCCTGCCCGCAGTTCCGGCTCGATGGCAGTTTCTCATCGATGTCATCCCAATCCAGATCGCTGCTGAAAGATTTGCCGCAGTGCTCGGTGAAGATCCCGATTCGTTCCGGCTCTGTTCTTACATCGTCGAAGATGAGGGCGGATTGAGCAGCCCCGCTGAGCGGTCAACAAGTGAGCGCGATCTAGCCAAATGAGATTGCCAAGGTGGTTGCTCCTTTCGGTCACGGTGCCTGTGCTGTGGGGGTTATGGGGAGCTCTCACTGAAATTCCGGAGAAGTGGTTAAAGCCAACATTTCCGCCTACTCTCGGGTACGTAGTCTGGTCCTTGACCATGATTCCCGTTTCGTTAATTGCTTTCCGTAAGATCAATTGGAGGCTGACCCACACTCGCCGGTCTGTCGTCTATGGTTGTGCGGTAGGATTCTCGGGCGCCGCGGGCCAACTGATGCTGTTTTGGGTGCTGCAACAGGGCCCGGCGTATCTGATCTTCCCGATTGTCTGCCTCTCGCCCGCGGTGACGATCGTGCTCTCGTGGACGATTCTGCGGGAACGCACGTATCCCCTTGCGCTGTCCGGCATCCTGCTGTCACTGCCCGCAATTCTCCTTGTGTCTCTCCAGGAGCCATCGAACGGCCCGGTTCGTGGGAGTCTCTGGCTGGTGGGTACAATCGCCATCTTTTTACTGTGGGGTCTGCAGGCCTACTTTATGAAATCGTCCGCGAACGCAATCAGTGCGGAAGAGTTGTTTCTCTACATGACGGCGACAGGTCTGGCGCTGAGTCCGGTGGCGCTCATGATGGGCCCGGGACTTCACGCCGGTTCGGGAACCGGGTTTGCACTTACGTTCGCGATTCAATCTCTGAATGCAGTCGGATGCTTGCTGTTCGTTTATGCCGTCCGCTATGGAAAGGCAATCGTGGTCGTGCCTATGGTGAATGGCCTGTTTCCGCTCGTCACCATTATCGTCTCGTTGCTGATCTATAAGGAGATTCCCAGCAGGTTCAATCTGGCGGGGATGGTGCTGGCGCTTGTTGCGGTTCTCCTCATGGCGTTCGATGAGGTGAGACACAGCGCGGCAAGTTAAAAAAGAGGGCCACGATTGCGCCAGTTCGGCGCGGTTCTCAAGCAGACTTCATTGCAAGCGTTCCGACTGAGTCGGGCGGCAGATCGACGCTGAGGGTTTGATTGCCCCACTGCACCGAATCATCTGAGCGCGTGCGAGCTCATTGCGAATCAGAAGAACCGATCTTCAGGTCTCTCTAACGACTGAACCTTTGGCAGCGTGTTCCT
>Ga0105237_10008268_pt1 | contig 11301 bp, 8 predicted proteins | sample KBSC24metaG_FD_81520 | JGI IMG/M metagenome (GOLD analysis project Ga0105237, IMG submission 81520) | Corn rhizosphere microbial communities from Kellogg Biological Station, Michigan, USA - KBS C2-4 metaG | ecosystem: Host-associated > Plants > Roots > Rhizosphere > Soil | place: Michigan, USA... | reverse complement strand
GCGGCTGGTCCGCGCGCGGCGCGACTGTGCCCTGGCGGAAGGCCGGCGGGTCCGCCCGTGGCGTCATGGCGTCCTCGCGGAACGCAGGGCGGTCCGCGCCAGGCGTGATTGCGCTTCCGAGGAGCAAACACACTCCGCCGACGCAGGCCGAAAGGGGGAGGCGGTTTCCGCACCGAGTTTGGTCCCGGGCGCGACCATGCACCGGACGTCCCTTTTCGGCAGTGCTCAAGCGTGGCGGGTTCCCTTGGATATAGCCGCCTTCTTCATTCGCCTGGCCAACCGGTCCTTTTGCATGATCAGCAAAAGAATTTGCGGCAGATCCTCGCGCCGGACCGAAAACGGCAGATAAACGAGCAACCCCAGGAGCGGCACGCAAACGACCGTGAGGATCCACATCCGTTGCTGACGCTCACTGAAGCCCTGCGATTTGATGCTGAGCACCGCGCAGATCAGGAGAGCCACCCAGATGACGAGCAGGAAAAAAAAGACCTGACCGTTAAACTTCGCGGCTTCGAGACTGAATCGTTTGATGGCTTCGCTCATGCGATGGGGTCTAACGCCGCCCTGATGGGACGTTCAGGCAGAGAAAAAATGATTAATGCCCGAGGGGCGAGCAGAGAAAAGCAAAATTCCGGCGACCGATGACGAGAAGTCGACGGGTGAGCGGATCTGAATGTTGAGAGGTTTTTGACCTCTTGAGGGATTTTGGCGGTAGGTTCTGGCAAGAAGTGAGCCGGTCTCGTAAATGGGGATTGGAGACCCATGACTTTTCCCACCAATCATGTCCGTTGAGGGGCCCTTGACCGCGGATCCTTGAAGCAGCCCATGAATGACCCGGCCCATGCGACCGGATCGAACGATCCGCGCCCAAATCCGCCTGCTCCCGCCGTCCAGCCTGTGCTTTCGGCAGACCGTGTGCTGGTCCAGATCACCGCGAAGAACCTCGCTCATCTTCTTGCGGGTACTCGACGTGTGCTCGGGTGGTTGACCCTTGGCTACGTGGCGGCACTGGCGCTGGCTCTCCTCGTGCTCGAACGGTGGGGGGAACGGAACTGGATGGCCGGGGTGCTCCTCTACGCACCGCCGCAGATCGTCCTGATGCCCCTCTTCTTCCTCACGCCCGTCTGCTTTCTTTTGCGCCGCCGCCTCCTGTGGTGGCATGCCGGGGCCATTCTCTTTGTGCTCTTTGGTTACATGAATTTCCGGTGGTCGTGGCCGGCCCGCCCGGGTGCCGATGCCATCACGGCGGTCACCTTCAATGCCGGGGAAAGCAATCGATGGCAGTTCCAGGATTTTATCGACCGGGAAAAGCCGGATATCGTGTTTCTTCAGGATACCGGGGGGCGGGGACCGTCGATCGCCGCCCGGTTGCCCGGGACTACGATGGTCAACCTCGGCCAATTCTGTTTCATCAGCCGATACCCCTTGAACAAGCCGAGCTTCGTCCTCTCGGTGACATCCCGCGGCCAGCCGGTCGCCGCCCGTTGCGAAGCCACCATCGCGGGCCGGCCCACGGCGCTCTACAGCGTGCATCTCCCCACGCCGCGCAGTGAACTCTCCCGCTTTCTCGGGGGAAGGCGCATTCTTGGGGATCTCGTCGGCCGGCCGCATCGCGAGGCAGGCTTCGGCGATTACCGCGAGTGGCTCGCCGATCGCATGGAACTGGCCCGCGGCCTTGCCCGGGTATTCGCCGAGGAACCGCTGCCCATGATCGTGGGTGGGGATTTCAATACTCCCGATCACGGCTACATCTACCACCTTTTCGCCGGCGAAATGACGGATGCCTTCGCCCATTCGGGCCGCGGTTGGGGACTCACATTTCCCGGCTCGACTCACAATCCGCTTTCCTTCTACGGACCCTGGTTGCGGATCGATTACTTCTTTGCCGGCCGGGGATGGAAGGTCGCGGAGTGCCGCCCCGAACCGGGCCAGAAATCCCAGCATAAATCGGTGCTGGCACGTTTTGAACCAATTCCGACGCATTAAACGCATGGCCATCTCGCTACCTTCTTTGTCAAAAACTCCGCCATGGGTCGCTGGGTGGATCGTTTTCGTACTGGCCTTCGACCTGGCATTTTTCTGGCAGCATGCCGCCGACGCGTACCATAGCGAATTTGGCGGGCATCCGGATGAAGCCGCGCATGTGGTGACCGGGCTCTTCGTGCACGACGCGCTCGTTGAGGCTGGCCATTATGCGAGGGAGGGATTTCACGGCCCGGTGGTCGAAACCGGCAAGCGATTTGCCGACGATTACTACGCGCATTATCCGAAGATCGGACTGGGGGTCTGGCCTCCATTTTTCTATTTGGTGCAGTCGGCGTGGACACTTGCCTTGGGCGCTTCGCCCATGACTTTGCTGTTGCTGATGGCCGTACTCGCCGGGCAGCTCGGCGTCTTTGTCTATCGCGCCTTGCGCGAGGAATACGGCGTGCTGGCGTCGAGCCTCGGGGTGGTGCTGGTTCTGTCGCTGCCCCTGGTGCGCAATTACTACGGGATGGTGATGGCGGAGACCTTGAGCGCGCTGCTGATGTTGGGGGCCATGCTGGCTTTCGGCGATTTCCTGGATCGGGAGCGGAAAGGGGATGCGATCTGGTTTGGGGTTTTCGCCGCCCTGGCCATTCTCACGAAAGGGACGGGTCTGGCCCTCGCCCTGGCCGCCCCGCTCGCGCTCTTGTGGACGCGCAAGCTGCATTTGCTCAAGCGGCCGGCCCTGTGGGCGGCGGTCTTGATCGTCGTGATCTTTGCCGGCCCATGGACGTGGGCGACGCGCCACCTCGGCGCCGGCGGATGGGACCAGACGAGTCCTTCATGGGGCTTTACCCGGGAAGCCCTGCCCTACTATGGCCGAAAGCTTGCACTGGCGCTGGGGGTGGGAGCGCTGCCCTTGTTTGTTTTCGGGCTGGTCGTCAAACTGCGATCGGCCGGGACGCACCGGGGACGGTGGGCTGCTTGCGCCGGGCTGATCGTCGCGATCGTCGTTTTCCAGTCGCTGGCGCCGGTGGGCCGCGAAGACCGGCATCTCATTCCCGCCCTGCCCGCGGCGTGCATGTTTGCAATCGCCGGGCTTTGCGCCGTGGAGGAGTGGTGGCGGAGAAGGCGGTCCTCCGAGCCCGCCGCCGCGGCGGCGGGCACATCGATGCGGCCGGGGCTGATCTTCGGTCTCGGCGCCGTCCTTTTGCTGGCGCCACCGCTGGCAAGCGCGCCCCGGGCATCCAAGGGCTGGTATGGATTTGCTTCGCTCGCTGAAGCGCTGCTCTCGGAGGCGCCGCCCGAAGCGGTGACGCTTGTCTCTTCCGACGCCACCGGAGAGGGAATGTTCATTGCTGAAGTGGCCTTGCGGGAGGAGCGACCCGGGCACGTCATCCAGCGGGCCAGTAAATCGCTCTCCAGCAGCAACTGGAGCGGCAGCGGCTACACACCGGCCTTTCAGCGTGATGATGAAGTGCTTTCTTTTTTGTTGCGCAGCGGGATCACCTACATCGTCCTGGACGACACGGTGCCTCCAGGCAAACGGCGCGCACATCACGAACAACTCCACCGGGTGATCACCGGCAATCCCGACCGCTTTTTTCCCGTGGCGGAGTCGGAGGGATCGCGGAGCGGTGAAATCCAGCCCTTGCCGATTCGACTTTTTAAGATCGTGCGGAAAAATTGACTTTTGCCAGGAGCGATTTCACGCATCGTGTCGCGCCGCGATGTCTTCCGCCTTTCGTAAACTATCGATCCTCGTTGCCGCCTACAACGAAGAGGAAACGCTCGCGGCCTGCCTCGAAGCTGTGCGCGCGGCCCCGCTTCCGGCCGGCCTCGAGCGTGAGATCGTGCTCGTGGAGGACGGTTCCCGGGACCGGACGTGGGAAGTCGCACAGCAACTGGCCGCGAAGCACCCCGAGATCCGCATCTTCCAGCAGCCGCGCAACATGGGCAAGGGCGCCGCGCTCCGCCGCGCCATCCAGGAGATGAGCGGCGACCTCGCCATTTTCCAGGACGCGGACCTCGAATACGATCCGGCGGACTATCCGCGCATGCTGCGCCCGATCCTGGAGGGCAAGGCCGACGTGGTTTTCGGCAGCCGCTTTACCGGAGAGGAGCGCAAGGTCCTCTATTTTTGGCACACGCTGGCGAATTCGTTTCTGACGACGTTGTCCAACATGCTCAACGACACGAATTTCACGGACATGGAGACGTGTTACAAGGCGTTCGTGAGCGAGGCGCTCAAGGCGATCCCGCTGGAGTCGGACCGGTTCGGGATCGAGCCGGAGATCGCCGCCAAGGTCGCGCGCAACCGGTTGCGCATGTTTGAGGTGCCGATCAGCTACAACGGACGCCGTTACGATGAGGGCAAGAAGATCACGTGGCGAGACGGGATCGCCGCGCTTTGGTTCATCGTCAAGTATCGCTTTTCCAGCAACTATTCCGATACGGGGAAGGTGACGCTCGACGCCATCGAAGCCGCGCCGCAGTTCAACGAGTGGATGTACGAGAGCGTAAAGCCGTGGCTCGGGGTGCCAGTCGCGGAACTGGGGGTCGGGCGCGGCAACATGAGCAATTTCATCCGCAAGCACGATCATGTCCTGCTGACGGACTACCGGCTCGATTACTTGACCGGGCTGAAGGAAAAGTGGTCGAAGCACTCCCACCTGCGCATCGGCAAACTCGATATGCAGCTCCGTGGGGACTACGACCAACTGCAGGAGTTTCAGCCGGACAGCGTGGTCTTCTTCAATGTCCTCGAGCACATCGAAGACGACCGCGCTGTATTGCGGAATCTTTTCGACACGGTCCCGAGCGGCTGCCGCATCGTCGTGCTTGTCCCATACAACATGAAACTCTACAGCGAGTTTGATAAAGCGTTGGGACATTTCCGGCGCTACAGCGAGTGGGAACTGGAAGGCAAAATGCGGGAGGCGGGCTTCGAAGTGGAAAAGCAATTCTTCTTCAACAAAGTAGGAATCGCCGCGTGGTATGTGGCTAATACCGTCGGCGGCCAGAAGGCGCTCAAGCCGTGGCAACTCAAGATCTACGGCTGGCTGACCCCGGTCTTTCGCGTGCTCGATAGCATCCTCCCGACAAGCGGGCTCTCGACAATTGTCATCGGTCGCAAAAATGGCGGCGCCCCTGCCATTTGACCGTTCCTGGGCGATGAAAGACACTCCCGGCCCAAGAGCCGCCGGATTGGGGCCATACCGGGAGTTCTACGAAAGAAAGGCCGCTTCCTATCAGGATTTGTCCTCAGCGGTGGGACGGCGCGAGAAAGTGGTGCTGGGGCTGTTCCCTCCAAAGAACGGACTGCGCATCCTCGATTACGGATGCGGATCGGGCCGTTTCCTTCGCATCCTTCGGGATCAGGGACACGACGTTGTCGGCATGGACATCAGCGAAACCGCGGTGGAAACCGTCCGCGGGTCGGGTATCGATGCAGTGACCGGCGAGGCGGAAACGCGACGAGGATTCGATAAACTGAGCGGGCCGTTTGATGTGATCACGGCACTGGATGTCCTGGAGCATACCTTTGATCCAGCCTGCGTGATCCGGAATCTCTTCCAAATCCTGAGCAAGGATGGCTGTTTCATCGCGAGCGTGCCCAATGTCGGCTGCCTTCCCGCCCGGGCGACGATTCTGGGTGGCCGGTTCCCCGCGACTCCCACTGGGCTTTTCGACAGCGGTCACATTCGGTGGTTCACCGTTTCGAATCTCGGCCACTACGTCGGGCAGGCGGGTGGAGCGCAATTGCTCGCTTGCGCCGGCACGCCGCTCCCGTCGATTTCCAAATGCGGACTGTGGCGAGCGGAGAAATTTCAGGACCAAATTTTGACCTGGCTCGCCAGGCACTGGCCATCGCTCTGGGGCTACCAGATCGTGTTCAAATTGACGCGTGCCGGCGATGAGCGCTGACCCGCCCCCGCGGGTTTCGATCGTCGTTCCCTGCTTCAAAGGTGAGAGATTTTTGGGCGAGGCGCTGGAGAGTTGCCTGGGCCAAAGCTACGAACGGTTCGAAGTGATCGTGGTGGATGACGCCAGTCCCGATCGCTACGGGGAAATAGCGGAGGCGTTTGCCGCGCGCGATCCGCGCGTCCGCGTGATTCGGCGCGCCGGCAATGGCGGTATTTCCGTCGCGTTCAATGATGGTTTCGCGAATGCCGCCGGCGAGTTTTTTACGCGGCTCGCCCAGGATGACCTGTTCATGCCGGAGGCCCTTGCGTGGATGGTCGAGACCCTGGACTCACATCCCGGAGCCGGGCTTGTCTACTGCGATGAGCACCATATCGACGAAGGCGGAAAGGCGCTGGGTATTTATCACAAGCCGGCGCCTGATGCGCTCTTCGATGGCGGCCACAAAGTGGGGTTGTGTGTGATGTGGCGGCGCGAGGTATTCGAGAAGATCGGCGGGTTTGATTCGCGCTTCGATGCCGCGGAGGATTATGACTACTGGCAGCGCGCCCGGGGACATTTTCGATTCGTCCGATGCACAAAGGGTGTCGCGCTGGCGCAGCGCCTTCACAGCGGGATGGGCTCCCGGGAGTTTTCCGCGCGACAGGAGATCGCGGCGGCGCAAATTCGCGCCCGTGGCGCAACCGGCGCCGCGCGGCGGCGCATCCTGGCGGGGGGCTTTTTCAACGCCGCGTGGAACGAAGCGTCGCAAAACCGCCGGCGAGCGGCGTTGAGTCATCTCGCGGCGGCCTGGTGTCAGTGGCCATTCGACGCGCGCATCTACAAGACTTTCATCCGGCTGCTGTTTTCCAATCGCACTTGAGGGGACCTTTGCCGTGAACCTCTCCAACCGCCTTTTGAAAGGCTCCGTGATGAGCACCATCAGCCTGGTCATCCAGGTCGCAGTGTCGTTCCTCATTACGCCGGTGCTCGTGCGCTCGCTGGGCGAACGCTCCTACGGCATGTGGATCCTGGTGATGGCACAGATCGGGTACTACACAGTTTTCGACTTCGGCATTTCATCGTCGGTCGGCCGATTCGTCTCGCGGGGCGCGGGCCGAAAGGATGACGGGGAAATTAACCGGATCGTCAACACGTCGCTGGGGCTTTATGTCGTCGTCGGCGCCGCGTGCCTGCTCCTGACCTGCCTGCTCGCTTTCGGCGCCGGGTGGTTTGTGAAAGATCCGCGCGAGATCGAGTCGGTGCGCGGCTGCATCCTGATCATCGGCTCCCTCGTTTCGTTCGGGTTTCCCATTCGCGTGTTTCAAGGGGTGCTCAAGGGCCTGCTGCGCTACGATCTTTCCGTGGCCGCGGGGTTGGCCAAACTCGCCTTTGTGAACCTGGCGATTTGGTTCATGCTCCGTGACCGGGGGATCCTGTTCCTGGCGGGCATCACGGCCATCGGCGGCATGATCGAGTCCGCGCTGCTGGTCATCTTCGCGTTCCGGGCTGCTCCGGCGCTGCGGCTGAGTCCGGGCGGTTATCACAAGGCCGGTGTCCGGGAGATTCTCGGTTATAGCTGGCGGTCATTTGTCGTCACCCTCATGCAGCAGATTCGGTTCAAGATCGATTCACTGGTGGTGGCCGGGCTGCTGGCGGTGAATCTCGTGACCCATTATTCGATTGGAGCCCGCTTCATGGAGTATTTCGTCGAGATCGTGGGGAATGTGGCGGGCGGACAACTGATGTCGGTTTTCAGCCAGTACGAAGGCCGGGGCGATCATGAATTGATCCGCGAGCGCTTTGTCGGCGCGACACGATTCAGCGCCATCCTTTCGGTCTTCGTCGGCGCCAGCCTCGCTTTTTACGGGCAGGCATTCATCGAGCGATGGATGGGGCCGCATTTTCGCGACAGCTATCAAGTCCTCTTGATCCTCGTCGGGCCGTTTACACTCGCGCTCTCGCAATCGCCCAGCATCGGGCTTCTCTATGGCATTTCAAAGCACCACTACATTGCCTGGACGACATGCGGTTCGGCGCTGGTCAACCTGGTCTTGAGCCTGGTGCTGGCGAAGGTGTGGGGGATGTACGGCGTGGCGATGGGGACTGCCGTGGAACTGTTCTTGAGCCATCTTCTCATTTACCCGCTGCTGGTCTGCCGCGCCATCGACTTGCCGCTGGCCCGCTATTATATTCGGGGCCTGGGCGTGCCGATTTTTGCGTCGCTGGCCGTGCTGGCCGCCTGGTTTTTGGCGGTTTCGCGATTCTTGCAACCCGAATACCTACGCATCGGTCTTCTTGGCATCGCCCAAGTGATCATTTTCACCCCGGTCGTGTTCTTCCTCGTCTTGAAGGACGACGAACGCCGTCTCCTCTTGCAGGCACTGCGGCGCGCGCCACCAGCCTCGTAGTAGTTATGGCGGGGCCCCTTCAGGCATCTCTGGAACCGTGATGGGGGCAGGGGGCCTTCGGGCCCTCAGCCGCAGCGAGGGTTTTTCGATGATGTGCCAGCTACAGAACGCGAGGAGGAGCGCAACCGGAAACGAAATGAAGAAGAAGACGATGGGATCCAGTTTGCCGTGAAATGCCCAAAGCACGCAATTCTGCACGGGCCAGCCGTAACAAAAAATTCCGTAGGAATAGTCGCCTCGCTTGCCGAAATCATGCAGGCGACCGGCTCGCAGGAACGCGAAATAAAAGAGCAGGTACGCGCCGAAGACGGGGAGCACGACGGAGGAGAAGCCGCGCCAGGCGCAGCCGGCAGCGACTGCCAGGCCGCACCCGAGTGCGATCTTTCCGTCGAGGCGCAACTTGTCGCGAAAGAGATAGAAACACATCCCTCCCAGGAAATACGAGGCAAACCGGGGCCAATTGGAGATCACCCCGAGGACTGGGAGGTCCGCACCGCCGAGGGTCAGGAGTCCATTGGCTTGGGCGACGTATGCCAAATACGATCCGATGGCCAGGGCCAGCACCAGGCTCCTTCGCTTGCAGACGCCGAACAAGCCCAGCGCCGCGACCATGAGATAGCAACAAAACTCGTAACGCACAGTCCAGATGGCCCCATTGACAGCCGGATATGGCAGCCCTACAAACGTGGGCGGGGTGGATGGCACTCGCAGGGCCGCCAGCCGTTTGAAGCAAAACCACAGGTAGTGACCATCCATCGCTCCCCAATAACTGGCAGCGTGGGCAGCGCCGAAAGCCCCGGCAATCGCGATGCTCACCAGGGAGGCGGCGATGAATCCCGGATAAATACGTAAAATTCTTTTCAGGAGGTATTTGAAGAGATCTCCCGTCAGCAACCAGCTCTGGACAATGAGAAAGCCGCTGATGAGGAAGAACCCGTTTACGGCCATGAAGCCGAGGCTGATGGCGTCGGGGGTGATGCGCGCGAGAGGCTCGCGGCTGCTGTTGCCGTCGATCAATTGGGTGGAATGCGAAAGGATGACGAGCGACGCCAGAATGATCCGGATGAAGTCGAGATTGTTGGCCCGGCGATCGGTTGTTGCAGGCGACATGTTGTCCCTGGGCAATGTTTTGGGACGATCGGGACGGGCTGAATTCGAGGTCAAGGGCAAGATTCGCGTTCGGAAAGGTGAAGCGAGCTTGGAGCATAAAAACCCAGAATGCCAGAGATGGCTCAGAACCTCGCTCAGGAGGAACAGAAATGCCGGAACCCGGCGGCGAATTTCGCGCCCCCAACGACCTAAATGAACGTCTCCGCGTCACGGCATTTTCCGGCACCCAATTGTGACAGTTGAAAAAAACAATATCATTGACTTTACTCTAGGCGGATTCGTATATCCGCACCGCCTAAAGCTGCGTCCTGGCCACTCCCCTTGCGCATTTTCTAACGCATCTCCAGCCGACCTCGACCATGAACTATTACCGAGCAACTCAAGGATTATCCTCAAACTGTATGGCAATCACCCCAAAAATGGAAACATCGCGCTCTGCGGTCGAGCAAGATGAACTTGAAGTAGTGAAATCCACTACCGTGCGGACTTCCCGCAAACTCATCCTGATGGCCGCGGCAGCGGTTGCACTTTTCGTGCATTCGGCCACGGGTTGGGCGGACACGACGACGGACATCAACCAGGCGCTGACCGCTCTTGGTTTCTCGACAACCATCCTGAACGCCACGCCGGATCAACTGCGGCAGGCCGTCTCGAAGGCAGCAGTGACGAACAGCAGCACGGAACCGCAAGTCGCTACCTATGTGACGGATGTGCTGAATATTCGCTACCCCACGAACCCGCACACCCCCACGCTGTCGGCAAGCGTCAACACGGCCAACCTCACCGCGCGGGGTACGAATGCTCCTGTGATTCTCAAAGGGGGCGTTCAGGGCCTCGTGGCCTTGGGGAATACGACGGTGTCTGATTACTCGGCTTTGACTGTGGCGGCATCCAACGTCACCTACGTCACCGCCACACTGGATGCGACTCGCGCATCCTTGTTGGCCGCGACGGTGGGAATCCTGCCCACGAACGCTGCCACCATCACTGGCCAGTATCTCACCGGCCAACCCATCGTCACCGAGGCGAACGCTCCCGCGTTTGCCACCACCGTCGTCAAGGCGCTGCCGCTGGCGGTGAATGCCACCAATCAGACCGATTTCGCGGGTACGACCGCGGCTGTCACGGCTAAATACGTGGCCGCGGCCATCGGTGATACGAACTTCGGCGCCAAGGCAGGTGTGGCCCGGGCCGTTGTGGTGGCGGTTCCGACCTTTGCGGAGGAGACGATTCGCGAGGTTTCTGCGCAGTTGCAGGGCGAACTGTCGGGCATCGTCGATCAAGGAAGTGTGGCCACGGCGTTTGCCACGGCGATCGCCTCGAATTCGGGGACGTCCAAGATGGCAGATACGACGAAGGCCCTGGTTGCCCAAGGGGTGGCTTTGGCGTTCGCCGGCCAGGAAGGCAAGGTTGCAAAGGCGGTGGCGGATCTCCCAACGGCGGCGGCATCGCCCGCTCCTACCGCTGCTTCGCGAGCCGCGATTGCGGCGGCTGTTGCCAAGGCGGTGCCTGCAGCGACCCAGGATATCGCCGCGCGTGTCGCATCCTCGTTGGGCACGAACCCGACTGCGAAAATCAGCTTCGGTGCGGCCCTGATTCCGCTGCTGCCTGCGACCAGCGGCGTAACGAATGCCGCCAAGTCCATTGCCGCCGGTCTGGCCGATCCGAATTACTCGACTTTCGCGGACGACAACGCCCGAATCGCGTTTGCGCAATCTTTCGCAGGATTTAACGCCACGACGAAAGCCGTCGGGGTTTCGAGTTTGATCGCGGGCGGCGTCGCGACGCAGTTGACCGACATGACGGCGAACGCTCCGACTCTTGCGGCTGGTGTTGCTTTCACGGTCAATGCGGCAGCCAGTTCTCCGGCCATTGCGGCGGAGGTGGCGCGGGTGGCGCCGGCGGGCGTGGC
>Ga0105237_10008267_pt1 | contig 11301 bp, 6 predicted proteins | sample KBSC24metaG_FD_81520 | JGI IMG/M metagenome (GOLD analysis project Ga0105237, IMG submission 81520) | Corn rhizosphere microbial communities from Kellogg Biological Station, Michigan, USA - KBS C2-4 metaG | ecosystem: Host-associated > Plants > Roots > Rhizosphere > Soil | place: Michigan, USA... | reverse complement strand
TGCCGATTGCAAATTACTGATCGACCTTTCACCAAAACCTTCCAGCTCCCCTATTTTTTTAAAATCAAGTGTATAAATACCGGGAATATCTTTTAACCAACCCAGCTCATAAAACTTGCGCACGTTGGCTTCACCAAAACTTTTGATATCCATTGCATCTTTACTAACAAAATGTATGATGCGTTCCACTGCCTGTGCAGGGCATTCAATATTAATACAGCGCCAAACGGCTTCTGTTTCTTCTTTATATAATTCACTTTTGCAAACAGGACAATGCCTTGGGTAAACAATATCCTGTTCATCACCTGTTCTAACATCAGGCAATGATTTTACTATCTGAGGTATTACATCGCCTGCTCTTTCAATTAAAACAGTGTCTCCTATTTTGAGATCTTTTTCTTTAATGTAATCTTCGTTATGAATGGAGATACTGCCAACCGTAACACCGCCAAGAAATACCGGCTCCAGCTTTGCCACTGGTGTAACGGCACCTGTGCGACCCACCTGGAACTCAACAGCTCTCAGTTTTGTGGTGGCTTGCCTGGCTTTAAATTTAAAGGCAATGGCCCATCGGGGATGATGGGTGGTCATGCCCATCTTATCCTGTAATTCAAAGTCATTTACTTTAACCACCATGCCATCAATTTCATAAGGAAGCGTGTCACGCATTTCTTCAAAATCCTGCACATGTTTGATTACTTCTTTAATTCCCTTTACCACCATCTTCTCTTTTTGAGGAGAGCGAAAGCCACATTCCCAAAGCATTTCAAGCGATCCGGCATGAGTATGCAGGTATTTGCTTTCGGGAATATCATCATTGGCTACACCATCAGATGAAAAAGTAAAACCATCAATAGTAGTATAGTAACTGATATGATACAGAAAGGCATCGAGGTTTCTCTTTGCCACATGCTTCGGATCTTTTTGGCGGAGACTTCCACTCGCGGCATTGCGTGGATTGGCAAGTGGTGGCAAACCCTGTTCTGCCAACCCTTCATTGTATTTTGCAAACGCTTCTTTGGTCATAATAATTTCACCCCTTATCTCGGCCTGTTGCACCCCAAATTTTGAAAACGGGGCACTTAACGGTATTGACCTTATCTGCTTTATATTTTGTGTGATGTCTTCCCCTTCCACACCATCGCCACGGGTGGCGCCTCGTACCAACATATCATTTTCATAAATCAAAGAGATGCTTGCACCATCAAACTTTGGCTCTATGCAATATTCAATCACATCAAGCCCTGTAAGCTCACGTGCCTTGCGGTCAAAGTCATTTAAGTCATCTGCATCATAACTATTATCAAGGCTAAGCATGGGCACCAGGTGCTGTACAGTTGGAAAGTTTTGATTAAGGCTGCTGCCTACACGTTGTGTGGGAGAATCAGGTGTTACAAGCAACGGGTTTGACTGTTCTATTTTTTGCAGTTGTTTAAAGAGTTTGTCATACTCCGCATCTGAAATAAGCGGGTCATTTAACACATAGTAGCGATATTCATGAAAGCGAAGTACATTTTTTAAGATTTGAATTTCATCTGTAGCAATCTCATTGCTGTCAAGCAAAACATGTGCTTGATGTTGTAATTCCTTTACAGTTGCCGCACTATACATAATAACAGTTTAATGTGTTTGGGTATTGAAAAGTGTATATATGTTAAGCTAAGATAAAAGAGATTTTATAATACCAACATTTGTTCTTTGTGGCATCTTCGTTGCGTCGCAAGCACTTCATCGTTCAAATTTCATGGCGACAATTGCCTGAACCAGGATTTGACTAATTTTTCGGATTTACCTGATTACCGTTTCGTTGTGGCTCTTCAAAGTCAGCAGGCTTTGCAGCGCTATGCATCAAGTCACGACTTGATAAAACTATCGCCGGAGGCGATATAATAAAACTGCGTGGCGAAGACGCCACGCAGAGCATAAAATGCAATTGTACTTATGTTCACTAAAATCATTTAAATCCTGCAAATCCAGGTTCAGACCTCCATTGCACGGTTTAAGAAATTAACAAAGGGTAGTAATGCATCAAATGCATCTGTAATTTTTTTAGCGAGTCCTTTGTCTGTTAAATCGGTATCGTTTATTTTTTGCATGGCAAGAAAACTCTTCAGCTTAATGAATTCAATAGCAGGATTGGTATCATCATAACCTTTGGGTGGTCTGCTCAGTTTTACATCTTCACCAGTGTATAAATCACCATAAATGCTTTTGAATTTCTTATTGCCAATAATCTTTTTAAACTCATCGAATGAGTAATCTATTTCCTGCCTTACTTTCTTTAATTCTTCGGGCATGGGCATCCAAAGACCGCCACCTACAAAGCTCTCACCCGGTTCAAAATGAAAGTAATAACCGGCAAAAGCACTTTTTTTTCCACCTCGATTAATACTAGCGCCCATGTTTGTTTTATAAGGCGATTTATCCTTACTAAAACGCACATCTCTGTTAATACGAAACACACAATCTTTGGCCGTTAAAGAAGCGATTGTTTCATCTTTTTTACCATGTTTTGCAATAATATCATTTACGAAGTTTGCAAAATCTTCTTTCGTTGCTTCGTAAGCTTTTCTATTATCTTCAAACCATTCTTTATGGTTGTTCTTTTTTAAATCCTTTAAAAATTTTACTGAAGATGATTGTAACATAAAGTATCCGGAGAATTATTGTTTAAAAATTGCTTTACCCTAATGAGGTCCTAACTTTCATCATCTTACAATGATTAAAAGTCATCTCATTTAATCTACTATCGAATTAATATTTAGCAGGAAAAATTAAGTGCGCTAATGTATCCGGGTGTGTTCCTTCAGGATAAGTTTTTACCAGCTTTCCTTTTTTATCATACACAGCCATAAATGGCGTGAATTTAATATCATAAAATACAGGAATAAAATATTTCGTATCCCTGCCAAGCCGCACGTTTTCGAACCTGTTAAGCTGGTATTCTTCTGCAAATTTTTTTATCTGCTCAGGAGAATAACGGCTCACCCAAATAAGAAACACATCTTTCAATTCATCCATGCTTTTGGCAAATTCCTGTGCAGTCAATTGGCAATGTCCACATTCGGGGCTGAAATAAACAATAACGACAGGTTTATTTTTGGGAATATCTGTGTTGGCAAACCATGTACTATCAGTCTGCAAAATTTCAAATGCAGGGATATGAGGATTTTTTTTGAAAGCCGGTACAGTATCAGCCTGTGCGTTTGCACCAAGCACAAAACACAATGCCAAAAAGGTAAATATCTTTTTCATAAGATGAAAGTACAAAGGTTTTTATTTCGCAAGTAGGAAGTGGTGATAAAGTTTTTTAAAAGAAAGCTATTACAAACAATTACTTTCCGAGTAATGCTTTTAAATGTTCTGCATTGTTGATTGCTCCCATTCCCGCTGTATTATTGAAATAAATATAAGCCCGACTAATATTCTTAAGCTGTTTTAATTTAACAGAAAATGCCTCTATTGTAGCTGTATTATATTCTGAGTAATAAAGCTTCGGCACACCATGAAAACGATAATAAGCAACTGGTGTATTTGCAACTATATCATCACTCAATTTCGGATGACTTACACCACAAAATACAGTGCTTTTTTCTGCAAGCCTGATATATACTTTATTATTCCACCAACTGTTATGACGAAACTCTATAACGTTTGTAAAAGCTGGATTTATTTGATGTATAATCCGGTTCAATATATTTTCAGAATACTCGATGCTTGCCGGCAACTGGAACAAGACCGCACCAAGTTTTTCTTTAAGCCCTTGCTGAATAGTTATATAAAAATCAGTAAGCAGTTGCTCTGTATCAATAAATCTTTTGTAATGGGTAATAACCCTCGGCGCTTTTACAGAAAAAACAAAATCATGTGGAGCTTTATCATACCAGTTTTGTAAAAAACTTAACTGTGGAAAACGATAAAAAGTAACATTCAGTTCAAGGGTATTAAATCTTGTGCAGTAATATTCAAACCATCTTTTTTGCGAAAGTTTGGGCGGATAAAAAACATCCTTCCATTCTTTGTACGAAAATCCAGAACAACCAATCCTGTATTGCATAGAGTGTTTTAAAATTATCAATCAAAAAAGACACCATATCGCGTTAATTATTTATTTTCCCTCCATGATCCGTCCCTTGTTAAAAACCATTAAATCCACGCCCTTTGCACGTCTTGCTGTTGCCCTGGCATGTGGTATACTGCTTCAGTGGTATCTTCAGTTTAATTTCGTTAGCATTGTAAGCTTATTTGCCGCATCATTATTACTGCTTTCTGTTTTTGCATTTCTTCCTCTTGAAAAGAAATACAACTTGAGATGGTGCACAGGTATGTTGATTTTGTTACTCACTGCCTCTGCCGGAGCCTGGCTTACGTGGCAAAAAGATATAAGGCACCATCCGCAGTGGACAGGTAACTTCTTAACACAGAATCAATCTCTTTTACTAACGCTGCAAGAGCCGCTTGTTGCCAAGCAAAATTCTTATAAGGCCGTTGCTTCTATTGATGCCGTTAATGACAATCACGAATGGAAGCATTCAAAAGGAAATCTATTGATTTATTTTAAAAAGGACAGCCTTGTGCCAGGCTTAAACTATGGCTCACAAATTGTCATACATAAAACCCTGCAACCTATTATTAATTCAGGTAACCCTGGCACCTTCGATTATAAGCGTTACTGCTTATTCCAGGATATTGGCTACCAGGTTTTTCTTCAACCTAAAGATTATTCTATCGTACCCGCAAACAACGGTAACTGGTTTCAAAATTTTTTATTTACTGTAAGAGACAAAGTGATTAGTCTTTTAAAGGAATATATACCCGGGGACAAAGAACAAGGCGTTGCTGAAGCTTTATTAATCGGCTACAGGAATGATTTAGACAAGGAACTTGTACAAGCTTATAGCAATACCGGTGTAGTACATATTATAGCTATCAGCGGTTTGCATCTCGGGTTAATATATGGACTGTTACGTGGCATATTTAATCGGGTAAAATCTAACCGGTTTACACGCGTACTGAAACCAATTGTTATTCTCTGTGTGATTTGGCTTTTTACTTTTCTTGCAGGAGCTGTACCTTCTATTTTACGTTCTGCAGTTATGTTCACTTTTATAGTAATGGGAGAAACATTTAACAGAAGAACCAACATTTATAACACACTCGCGGCTTCAGCCTTTTGTTTACTTGCATGGAACCCATTTAATCTTTGGGATGTAGGCTTTCAGTTATCTTATGCGGCAGTTTTAAGTATTGTCATTTTCATGCGACCCATTTACAATCTTTTTTATTTCAAAAACAAATTCATTATAAAAGCCTGGGAACTTATGGCCGCTACTTTTGCAGCACAGATACTAACATTGCCATTGGTAATTTATACCTTTCACCAGCTTCCACTATTATTCTTCGTTACCAATCTTGTGGCGGTGCCTGTATCCACGTTCATTTTATATGGCGAATTAATGCTGATAGCTTTATGTTTTATCAAGCCTCTATGTATTCTATTCGGCTATTTATTATTTGGGTTGATATGGTTTATGGATAAAACAATTGAATTAGTTAATGACATTCCGTTTTCTGTATGGATAAACTTACAACTAAGCGTTTTACAAGCAGTGCTGCTGTTTATGTTGATTGTGGCATTTGCTATATCGCTGATGGTAAAAAACAAACTGTCAGTATTTATTTCACTCATCACAACAGTCATTTTCTTTGTTTTAAGAAGCGCTGACTTCATCAACAAAAACAATCAGCAAAAACTGGTTGTTTACAACGTTCCAAAATACGCTGCTGCTGATATTATTGAAGGGAGGAAATACACTTTTATTGGTGATAGTATATTAACACAGGATGATTTCCTTCAAAACTTTCATCTTAAGCCTTCCCGTATTCTTCATCGTGCAAGTTTGAATAAATATTATGATGTGATACACTTTATCAAGGTCGGCAATGAACGCATTGCGATAATTACGGATAAACTTCCGGCAACTGGTTTTACAAATAAAATTGATGCTGATGTTCTTATATTGTCACACAATCCTAAACTACATATTAACCAGCTACAACAGGTTTTCAATTTTAAACAATTGGTATTTGACAGCAGCAATCCTTTGTGGAAAATAGAAAAATGGAAAAAAGACTGTGAGAACCTACATTTGCGCTTCCATTCAGTGCCTGAACAGGGCGCTTTTATAATGGACCTGTAAAACCGTTAAGGTTTAAGGGCTCAGTTTCTTCAAATTCATCATCATGCAAAAGAACATCTCCAGTGCATTAATCTCCGTTTTCTACAAAGACGGGCTTGAACCTATTGTAAAAGAACTTGAACGCCTTGGCATCACCATTTATTCAACAGGCGGCACACAAAAGTTTATCGAAGACTTAAATATTAAATGCGTACCGGTGGAAAGTCTCACAACTTACCCATCCATACTCGGCGGTCGTGTTAAAACGCTTCACCCAGCCGTATTTGGCGGCATTCTTGGCAGAAGAGATGTGGAGCAGGACCTTAAAGAAATGCAGGAATACAACATACCGGAAATTGATTTGGTGATCGTTGATCTATATCCTTTTGAAGAAACGTTACGCAATACTTCAGAAGAAAAATTAATTATAGAGAAGATAGATATTGGTGGCCCTTCTATGATTCGCGCCGCTGCAAAAAATTTCAAGGACCTTGTGGTTATCGCAGCCAAAAAAGATTATGCTTCACTCGTTGAATTGCTTCAAAGCCAAAATGGTGAAACAACTCTTGAACAGCGTAAAGCTTATGCGGCCAAAGCTTTTGAAATTGTAGCGCATTATGATGTTGCCATTGCAAAATATTTCAACGCTGAAAAAGCAGAATATTTTCTTGAATCGGTGAATACACCAAAAGCAATGCGTTATGGTGAAAACCCGCACCAGGGCGGCGTTTTTTATGGCGATTTAAGTGAATTATTCGATCAATTAAATGGCAAAGAACTTTCCTACAATAACCTTGTTGATGTTGATGCCGCTGTACAACTGATTAAAGAATTTACTGAAACAACTTTTGCTGTTATTAAACATACCAATGTTTGCGGTGTAGCATCGCGGCCCACCGTGAAAGAATGCTGGGATGCAGGCCTCGCTGGAGATCCTGAAAGTGCTTTTGGTGGCGTGCTTATAAGCAATGCAACAATTGACAAAGCAACCGCTGAAGCCATTAATGAAATCTTTTTTGAAGTATTAATTGCCCCCGGTTTTGATGCTGATGCGCTGAACATTTTAAAATCTAAAAAGAACAGGATTTTACTGCAGCAGAAAAAACAGGTATCTAATAAGGAACAATACAAAAGCATTTTAAACGGCGTATTGGTCCAGCAGGTAGATGAAGGTAATTATGCAGAATGGAAAGAAGCTGGTGGTCGTGAAACAACGCAGGCTGAGAAGGAAGATCTAATCTTTGCGAACATTGTTTGCAAGCACTTAAAAAGCAATGCCATTGCATTGGTTAAAAACAAGCAGTTGGTAGGCAAGGGTTGCGGACAAACAAGCCGTATTGATTCTTTAAGGCAGTCCATTGAAAAGGCGAAACAATTTAATGTAGATCTTAAAGGTGCTGCGCTTGCAAGTGACGCATTTTTTCCTTTTGATGACTGTGTAAAAATGGCGCATGCAGAAGGTATTGAAGCTGTCATTCAGCCTGGTGGCTCTATTCGCGATAAAGACACCATTCAATACTGCGTAGAAAATAAGCTTGCACTTGTAATTACTGGCTTAAGACATTTCAAGCACTAAAATAATCCGCTGGTAATTTTTTATAGCCCGGCTGTATTACTACTATTGAGTCCCGTACGTACGGGATTGTGTCACTCACTTATACGATTAGCTCTTTATTCAGCATAATACAGCCGGGCTTAGTATTTAATCAACTCTTTTAGAATTACGTCCTAACCTAATAAGACTGACTTTGAACTTAAACATTGAACCAACAAATCCCAACAAAAAAGCCACCCGTAAACGAGTGGCTTTGTAAAAACAATAGAACAGTTTATTTGTTTTCGCTGTTGTTTTCTTCTTCTTTCTGAAGTTTTTCTTTGATTTCAGCCAGTGCACCTAAATCGCCCAAAGTAGTTTTTTCAACTTTGCTCTGGATGGTCTTAACTGCTTTCCTGGTTTTATCAGCTTCAGCCCTTGCTTCTTTCTTGGCAGTTTCCTTTTCTTCCGCTTTCGCCTGTTCCCAAACCCTTGAGTGGCTTAAGAGAATGCGTTTTTCGTTGCGGTCGAATTCAATCACCATGAATTGTGCAGTTTCATCAGCAGCGATGGATTTGCCATCTTCTTTACCCAGGTGACGTGCAGGTGCAAAACCTTCAAGACCATAAGCTAACTGAACTACAGCACCTTTATCATCCCTGCGAACAACTGTACCTTCGTGAATGCTGCCGATAGCAAATGTATCTTCCAAAGCATTCCATGGATCTTCTTCAAGTTGTTTGTGGCCTAACTGAAGTTTGCGGTTTTCTTTGTCAATACCAAGGATTACTACATCAATATGCTCGCCAACTTTAGTATATTCAGAAGGATGGTTGAAGCGTTTTAACCAGCTTAAATCGCTGATGTGAATCATACCGCCAATTCCTGGTTCAAGCTCTACAAACACACCGTAAGGAGTAATGTTCTTTACAAGACCTTTATGCTTGCTGCCTTCAGGGAATTTGGTTTCGATTGTGCTCCATGGGTCCTCTGTCAATTGCTTGATGGAAAGGCTCATTTTGCGTGCATCTTTGTCAAGTGTTACCACTTTTGCTTCATGCTCATCGTTCAGTTTAAAGAACTCTTTCGCATTGATTGGCGTATTTGCCCATGTAATTTCACTTACGTGAACAAGACCTTCTACACCCGGAAGAATTTCAAGAAATGCGCCGTAGTCTTCAATGTTAACTACTTTACCTTTAACGGTAGCTCCTTCGTGAATCCATTCAGGCAGCACATCCCAAGGATGTGGAGTTAATTGTTTTAAACCAAGGCTGATACGGCGTTTGTCGTCGTCGAAGTCTAATACTACAACCTGTAATTTCTGGTCGAGTTTTAATACTTCGCTTGGGTGAGAAATACGGCCCCATGAAATATCGGTGATGTAGAGCAAACCGTCCAGACCACCCAAATCCATGAATGCACCAAAGTCTGTGATATTCTTTACAGTACCCTCTAATACCTGGCCCTTTTCTAATTTGCTGATGATTTCTGCACGTTGTGCTTCAATATCGCTTTCGATAAGTGCCTTGTGAGATACTACTGCATTTTTAATAGTCTCGTTGATCTTAACAACTTTGAATTCCATTGTTTTGCCAACAAACTGATCGTAGTCAGTAACCGGTTTAACGTCAATTTGTGAACCCGGTAAGAATGTTTCCATACCGAATACGTCCACAATAAGACCACCTTTGGTTTTGCTGGTAACGCTACCTGTAACAACTTCGCCGGTTTTGTGTACTTCCACGATTCTTTCCCATGCGCGGTGAATGCGTGCCTGCTTACGGCTGAGGTGTAAATGACCATTGCGGTCTTCTTTTTCAACTACAAGTACTTCAACATCATCACCAATTTTCAGGTTAGGTATGTCGCGGAACTCGTTTAAGCTAACTAAGCCATCGCTTTTAAAACCAATGTTAATAACAGCATCTGTTTTAGTAAGTGCCACTATTCCACCGTTAACGATTTCGCCATCTTCAATAGTCACGAAAGTGTTTTCGTAAACTTTATCGTATTTGGCTTTTTCTTCAGCACCGTAATGAGAAACATTACGTTTGTCAATGCTCCAGTCAAAGTCATCGTGTGCTGCAACTGTTTCAGCAACAGGTTCTGCTGCTTTTACAGGTTCTGAAGTTTCAACCATTTCCGCTGCCGGAGATTTTTCTTCAACAGGTTCATTTGTTGTCGCTGTAGTTGCTTCTGCTGCTGTTGTTTCAGCTACAGGCGCATTCTCCTGTTGTTCAGCGTTTGGGTTAACAATATTGTTTTCGCTCATGATAAAATCCCGATGGTTTTTATTCGGGGCTGCAAAGTTATGTTTAAAATGTGAAAAAAGTCAATACAGGATAGATTTTTAAGGTTTGGAGGTATAACAATTCCGTGGCGAAATTCATCCAATATTCAATGACAAATACAAACTTTTCATGAGCATAAAAGTTTCTGTCAAAATAAATTTTGATTTAACTTGTTTGCTTCAATTAATATCTATGCATTTCTTACCCAGGTATTTAGCTGCAGCAGGTCTACTGCTGGCGGCGTGTAACAGTAATACATCAACCAATAACAGTTCTGCCTTTAATGCAGACAGTCTTGTGGCAGACATAAAAGTATTGGCCTCAGATTCATTTCAAGGGCGTAAGCCTTTTACTCCCGGCGAAACAAAAACGATTGAATATTTACAGGACAAATTTAAGTTCATGGGCCTGGAACCAGGTAATGGAAACAGCTACCTTCAAGACGTGCCAATGGTTAACATCACCACAAAAGCGGCCCCCTTCCTGCAAGTACAATCGCCAAAAGGAAATTTTGATTTAAAGGCCTTTGATGAATATGCTGTCTGGACAAGCAAAACAGACTCTCTCATCACCCTTAAAAATGATGATTTAGTATTTGCCGGCTATGGTGTAGTAGCTCCGGAATATAACTGGAATGATTATGCGGGCATTGATGTGAAAGGAAAAGTAGTGCTGGTGCTGGTAAATGATCCGGGATTTGCAGCCAATGATTCTACTTTATTTAAAGGAAAAACCATGACTTACTATGGCCGGTGGACATATAAGTTTGAAGAAGCAGCAAGACAAGGTGCAAAAGGATGCCTTATTATTCATAACACTGCGGCAGCAAGCTACCCTTTTAGTGTTGTGCAAAACAATCATAATACCTCACGGTTAAGGCTTGATAATCGTGGCAAGACAGAACAGCTTTGTGATATTACCGGCTGGGTAACAGGAGATGCTGCCAAAAAATTACTGGCCGCAGCAGGCAAAGACACTACCCTTTTGGCAGAAGCTGATAAGCGAGGCTTTAAAGCAGTTCCGCTAAATGAGAAATTATCTACCAGCATGCAGGTAAAGGTGGAATACAATAAATCTCATAATGTAATTGCAAAAATTACAGGCAGTAAACATCCTGATGAATATATTATTTATACGGCTCACTGGGATCATCTTGGGGTGGACAGGCCTGATGCAAAGGGTGATTCCATCTACAACGGTGCCCTGGACAATGCCAGTGGTACGGCCGGTTTGCTGGAACTTGCAAGAGTATTCAAAGACGCACCTTCTAAACCCGAACGCACGATTATATTTT
>Ga0105237_10008266_pt1 | contig 11301 bp, 13 predicted proteins | sample KBSC24metaG_FD_81520 | JGI IMG/M metagenome (GOLD analysis project Ga0105237, IMG submission 81520) | Corn rhizosphere microbial communities from Kellogg Biological Station, Michigan, USA - KBS C2-4 metaG | ecosystem: Host-associated > Plants > Roots > Rhizosphere > Soil | place: Michigan, USA... | reverse complement strand
CCGGCTCGAGTTCGCGCGCAGGCAGCTCGATCGGTGCCTGGCTGCGGAAATGCCCGGCCGCACTGAGCGCCAACCCGCCGACGGCCCACGCGATGAGAACCCACCAGCGCCAACCGTTGTCGGCGGCCGGGAAGTAGCTCAATTCGCGGACCAGGCCCGATGCGGCCCCCGGAACGAAGAACTGGCCGATCGCTCCCCACGGCTCGACCAGGAACTGCGGGGGAAGCGCCGCACCCGAGATAGGGTTGCCGATCAGCAAGGTGATCACCGCACCGAGCGCGATCCCGGGAGGGCCGATCAGCGCGTTGAAGCCCACGACGACCGAGGCGGTGGCCAGCATCGCGAGCGAGAGTGCTGCGGTGTTCACCAGGAAATCGCCTTGCAGGATGCCGAACCACGTCTGCAGGATCAGTGCGATCACGAAGCCCGCCGCGATCGCATAGACCGCCAGTGCCAGCAGTCGCCTCACGACGCCGACCACGAGCAGCGACACGACGACGCCGCCGAGCAGACCGCCGAGCACGAGCGGGAAGGAGGCCGCGATCAGTCCCGTGCCGCTCTTGTCGGTGACCGCCAGGGGGACGACGTCGGTCACCGGGACCGACACCGCCGACGGGTCGCCTCCGGATGCCGCCACCTGCTGGGCGATGCGGCTCTGCAGTTGCGCGGCCGCTCCGTTGAGCAGCTGTGTGGCAACCGGGCTTCCCGCGGAGGCGGTCAGCACTTCGGGTGCCGCGCCCAGCACGATCGCGCCGTAGACGCTGCGATCCTTGATCTGGGTGACCGCCGCATCCCGGTCGCGCACCGAGTGAAAATCGATGGCGCTCGATGAGCTTGCGCCGACGGCCTTCTCGACCGCCGCCACCTGGGCGCTCGGACCGGTGATCGCGATCGGCAGGTTCTTGGCCGACGCGGTGGCGATCGGCCAGACGAAGGCAAGCACCAGCACGCCGACGATCAGAGAGCCGACGACGCCGAACAGGACGGCGAATCCCCACTTCGTGTGCGGGCGAGCAGGGGCCTCGCGCCGCTGGGTCGCATCGTTGTTGGCTGACATGGAAGCCTCCTCAAAAGGAACGATCGTTCTCTTTGCAACTATAGCGAACGACTATTCTGTTTTCTATGCCCAAAGTCTCTGACGCCTACCGCGAGGCCCGTCGCGACGAGATCGCACGCGCAGCCATGCGTCGCCTGGGCTCCCAAGGGTTCGCGCGAACGACGATGTCCGACATCATCGAGGAATCCGGAATGTCGGCTGGCGCCATCTACTCCCATTTCGCGAGCAAGGCCGAGATCGCGCAGCACGTCGCCCGCCTGACCGTCGGAACCAAGGTCGAGGAGCTGATCGACCTCGCCACCTCCGCGCAACCGCCCCTCGACCCCGTGCAGATCATCTCGTTCGTCTTGGGGGCTGCTCAAGAAGCCGGGATTCCGCCGACTCTGCTGCTGCAGGTCTGGGCCGAAGCGACCGTCGATGCCGGGGTGCGGGAGATCGTCGTCGAGACCGTCGAGCGGCTGCGGGGCGCGTATGGCGCTGCCATCGAACCCTGGCTGGAGGCGAAGGGTCGACAGACGGATGCAGCGTCGGTGCAATCGGTGGTCGACACCATGATCGGACTCTCGCAGGGGTTCATCGTGAAGTCGGCCCTGTTCGGCCGCGACGACCCGATGGCATACCTCAGCGGGGTCGCCGAGTTGTTGCGCTGACCGCGGAGTTCAACCCTCGTCCGGTCGGTGCGCCAGGCTCGCGTCGGAGATCTCGATGCCGCGAGCCTGGATCGACTCCACGTTCAACTGCTCGAGCAGCGCCGGGTCGAGCTTGACGTCTTTCGCCCCGTCGAACTTGTAGTGCAGATCGGTGCCGGCGTTCAGCCACACCGAGCTGCGCCCGTCGCCGATCGTGACCGAATCGGTCCAGGAGAGAAGAAATCCCTCGCCCCGCCGCATCTTGGCGGTGACCACCATGCGCAGGTGAGCGAGGACGCGGTCGTCGATACGGATCGGCGTGCGATCGCCGCCGTAGAACAGGGTGCCCATCTTCGTCGCCGGCTCAGCGACCGCGCGGACTGTGCGCGAGCGTCGCGTCGGCCAACTCGATGCCGCGCGGCTGGATGGACTCGATGTTCATCTCTTCCAGAAGAGAGGGGTCGAGCTTGGGCGGGGTGCCGCCATCGAACTTGTAATGCAGATCGCAATGGGGATGCACCCAGACCGAACTGCGGCCGTGCCCGACCTCCGCGGAGTCGGTCCACGAGATGAGGAAGCCCTCGCCGCGCCGCATCTTCGCGGTGACGACAGCCTTGACATGCGCCAAGATGCGGTCGTCGATCCGGATCGGAAGGCGGCTGGCTCCGTAGAAGAGCGTTCCCAAGGTGCAACGTCCGTTCGGTCGGTCCCGGACGCCCAGCGCGGCCCGTGGTGCCGAAGATACCCCAGACTCGATCTCGCGCAACCCCCTTGACGCAACCGGAGAAACAGTCGGATCGTGGCTCAGGTGAAACGGATTCTGTACGCAGGCGGATCGTTCCTCACCGGTGACGGGATCGCCGATGCCGTGTTGACCTACGCCGCCGAACTTGCCAACGCCGGCAAGGCGACAAAGCTGGAAGTCCCGGCGCTCGACCTCGAACAGCGGCCCGCGCTGGTCTCGCTGCTGGTCGGTCCGGCCAGCCAGATCCTGGCCGAGCCGGTCTCGGTCGGTCAAGAGATCGAGGACGAGACCTTCACGTCGCAGCTCCGCCGCAAGACGAAGGTGCTGCAGTCCAAGTCGGGCACGGGCGACGGCGGGGACGCCTCGGCCTTCTCCGCGCTCTAACGGAGCGGCGCCCTGCGGCCGGCAGCGGGCCGGCGTTCAGGCGCTGAGCCAGCGCTGCCAGGCTTCGGGCAACCGCATCGCAGGCTGATCGGCACCGTCGCTGTTCGCCTGCTGCCCGTAGATCGTCACCAGTGGCCAGCGCTGGCCGTTCTCGTCGTGGTAATCCAGGCGTGACTGCAGTTCGGCGCCCGCGGCCAGTTGGCGGTGGAGGCGCTTCAGGTAGCGGCCGAGGTATTCCTCGTCGGCCGGGAACACCGTGCCGTCGGCCGATTCGGTGGTGATCGAGTCGCCGCTCGATCCGGCGAATCGCGAGCTGCCGCTCGCCTGGAACATGCTGTCGCGGATCTCGAGCAGCCGTCCGGTGCTTGCGGCCCAGTTCTTGACATCCTTGGCCGAGATCGTGCTCCACGGCGGAGGCGTGAGCTTCGGACCCTGCAATGCCGTGACCGCCTCAGCGACCGTGGTTTCAATCTTGAGGCTCTGGGCGATCTCGACGGCCAGGTGCTCGAGGCGTGAGGCGTGAACGGTGACCTCGCCGAGTTGCTTCAGCAGCACCTCGTTGGCGTGGCCCGATCCGACTGCGGGGGAATCGGTGCTCATGCAGCGATCCTGGCAGAACGACGGGGATGCCCGAAGGGCCTTTCTCTCCGGCCGTGCGGCCTCTATGCTTCCGCCTCTTCGAGGGCAGAAAGACGGCCGGTGGGGCTGAGCCCACCGGCCGCGTTCTCGCGCCGGGTCAGACGGTCGTGCGTCGTCCCGAGATGACTCGAACGAGCCACACGATGACGGCGATGACTGCCAGCACCAGCCCCACCCAGAGGAGGAAGTTGAGTGACTGGACGAATCCGCCGGTCAGCAGCAGTACCACCGCAACGACTCCGATGATGATCAGAAGGATGTTCATAATGTCCTCTTTCTCCCTCCGCGCCTGCGCTGCCGATCATGTCGCCGGCGTCCGACGCGGTGTTGAATCCATACGACACCCGTTCGGGGGGCACGGCGAGTTCTGCCAGGCAACGTCCAGGGGCCGCAATCCGAGGCTCTCAGAGCGGCCTGGCGGCTAGGCTCGGGCGAGCGGAGGTGCGAGATGCCGAACGACACGACGAGCGACGATGGGGCCGCGATCGACCCCCGATACGACCCGGCCTTTCAGCGCGGTTTCGATGGTGAGGTCGCGACCGGTCCGCGAGGTCAGTCCACCTTGCGGCGCACCGCCGCGGTGAATCCAGCGCCGGCGCGCATGCCTGCGCAACCGGTCGATCAATCCGAGCCGGCGCCCGCCGAATCGCCAGACCTCCTGCCCGTTCTGGAGCCGGTGGCCGAGGCCGCAGGAGCCGTGCCGGTGGATGCCGCCCCGCGTCCGGTCGCGAGCCCACGCGACCTGATGCGCAATCCCTTCATCATCGCGCTGTCCGCACTGGGAGCCCTGTTGATCCTGGCTGGCGCGATCTGGGCGTACGAGGGCTTCGCCGCCATCGTCAAGAACGGCGGCACCCGCAACGAGGTCGAGTTCTGGGCGGCCCAGACCATGTCATTCGGCGCACCGCTGGCCATCGTGGTCGGCGTGGGAATCGCGGCGGTGCTGCTCGTGCTGTTCGGGCGCAGCTGGCAGCGCAGCAGAAGTTAGCCTCGAGCCTCAGCGCGCCATACCAGCTTCAGCGCCGACCAGTCGTGGTCGAGGGCGGCCACCTTCACGTCCACGAGCCGTCGTGCCAGGGCGGCGTCGCGAACGACCGAGTCGCCGAGATCGCTGACGTGGCCGGCGGCTTTGCGGGGCCACGCGATCCAGAGTGCGCCTGAGGGAAAGACCCGTTGCTCTTGCTCCACGAGGGCCGGCTCGAGCTCGGCCGCCGCGCGCACGAAGACCAGCACCACGTCGGCGGGAGCGGTCGGAGCGACCTCGGCCGCGGCATCCGGAACCGTCTCGAAGTGCCACCCTGCATCCGCGCCGATCACCGACCAGCGTGCGCCCGGCACGATGCCGAGCTTGCGCAGTTGCGGTGTCGTCGAGCCCGCGTCGGCCATTCCTACTTCTTGTCGGGCGTTTCGTGCGTGTCGTCGGTCGAAGGCGGAACGGGCTCGCCGTTCAGCCGGACGCCGTACTGCGGAGGAGCAGGAACCGCGGGGCCGGCGACCGGCTCGGCGCTGGGCGTCGTAGTCGGCTGCTGCGGGCGGGTCTGCAGGAACGCGGTCCGCAGGGTTCCGAAGCAGCCGAGGGCGCCGAAGAGAGCGGCCAGCAGGAGCGTCGGCAGCGCCTGCGGGCTCGTCATGGCGCCGAACACGATGCTCCAGAATCGGGGAGACACGAGCGACTCGGGGATGCTCGTTCCGAACTGCTGGGAGTACACCCCGACCACGTCGACGGCGAAGCCGGAGATGAACGCGATGACCAGAGTGCCGATCGTGATCACGGCGACGGCGATCGCTCCCGTGCGGGTGACCCGACCACCCGAACCGAAGCGGTAGAGGCGCACGGCGAGGTAGGCCACTCCGAACGCGACGATCGACGCCACGAAGCCGAAGCTCCACAGGATGTCCCACGCGACGACGCCCGCGGGCAGCGCGATCAACGCGAAGATCACACCCCGCTGCACGTTCTCGGAGGGCAGTGACGACGGGGAGGGCTGAGTCATGGCCTCCACCCTAGCGAGCGCGAAAACGCCGGCGCGAAAAAGGTTGGCCGCTCTGTCAACCCGGAACGCTGCTGAGGCGTCGTAGCAATGTGAACGTACCTGTGGCTGAGCGCACCCGGGTGGACTTGGACGCCTTCGTGTCGACCGAGTACCCGAAGGTGGTGGCCGCCGTCGGCCTCATCACGGGTAATCGGCAAGACGCGGCCGATGCCGTGCAGGATGCGATCGTCGGCTTCTTGGCCAAGCCTCCCACCCGCGAGATCACCAACGTGGCGGCGTGGATCACCGTGGTCGCGAGCAACCGCGCCCGTGACATCCGGCGTTCACGGGCCGCCGAGTCGCGCGCCCTGGCCAAGGTCGGCGTCGACGACGACAGCGTGGATGCCGCGACCGACTCGCTCGACATCGACGTCAAGGCCGCGATCGAGAAGCTGCCGTTGCAGCAGAGACAAGTGTGCGTGCTCCATTACCTGCTCGACCAATCCGTGGAGACCATCGCGGAGGGCCTCGGGGTCAGTGAGGGCACGATCAAGACCCAGCTGTTCCGCGCACGAAAAGCGCTCGCGGCGCAACTGAGAAGGGAGGATCACCATGGCTGAGTTCGATGCACTCGATGAACTGCTGAGCGGTTCACTGAAACGCGCCGCGCAACCCGGTGACTCCACCGGCGTCGCCGACACCATCCGTGCCCGGGTGGCCGCCGGCGACGTCGGCACCCCGGCTCCGTCGGGCGGATCCGCCCCGGGATTCGGCGGCGGGCTCGCGAGTTGGATCCCGTGGGTCGGCCTGCTGGTCGTCGGCGCGCTCGTCGGGGGCGTGCTCGGGGTGACCGGCGTGTTCGGGCATCCCATCGACATCGTCACTGTCGGCACCTCGTCGATCCTGATGCCGCCGACCGTTCAGGCGTCGTCCTGCCCGGGCGGACCGGTCATCGCGTCTGTCGAACGCGGATCCCGGGTGGTCGCCCTTGCTCGCAGCGCCGACGGCGCGCAGGTGCAGGTGCGCAACCCCGCCGACGTGAGCCAGCTGGTCTGGATTCCGGTCGGCGAGCTGGTGAGCGACTCCGGGCAGACCCCGGTCGCCGGCCTGCCGATCGGGCCGAGCTGCCCGACGGTGTACGTCCCACAACCGACGGTCGTCGTGCCCGTGACGCCGGTGACGCCGGGCAAGCCGACGAAGAAGCCGGGGCAACCCGCCGACACCACGAAGCCGACCGAGGGCAAGCCGACGGCCGTCGTTGAGAACTGCAAGACGACCATCACCGTGACGGCCAGCGACAACGTCGGGGTCACCTCTGTCTCGCTCAGCTGGTCCGGCACCAATACCGGGTCCGGCTCGATGAGCTCCATCGGTGGAGGTCAGTGGCAGAAGGTGTTCCTCACCGGCATGCACGACGGCAACACCACATTCGCCGCCGTTGCCCACGATGCCGCCGGCAACGCCAGTAGCGCCAACTCCGTCACCGCCATGCTCCAGTGCCTGATTTGAGACGACCATGACGATTCCCAAGTGGCTCCTCCCCGTGATCTCGATCGTCGCGGCTCTCGCCGTCGGCGTCGCCGCGACGCTGATCGGCATGCGGTTCGCCTCGCACGACGTACAGACCTCGGCGACCAAGACGGTCACCGCCCCGGTCTATGCGCCCGTCGAACCCGGACAGAAGCTGAGCCGCGTCGTCGGTGAGCACACCGGAACCCTTCCCGGCACCTCGGGCTCGCCGGTCAGCGGGAGCCGCCAGCAGCTCATCCATGACGTGCTCCACTCCCCTGATCCCGCGGCGACCATCCGTCGCGAGACGACGGGCAGCGGCAGCGATTCAGGGACCTCCGGGGCTCCTGGCACGAGCCCGTCCACCGGCACCACCGGCGACGGCTGCTCGCCGAGTTCGGGCGAACCGCCTGCCGGGTGCCCCGACGGCATCCATGGGGCGATCTATGCCTCGCATATGACCCCGTCGTTCTGGATGAATGTGCTCGCCTTCCCGCAAGCCTCGGGCGTCGCGCTCTCAACTCCGCGGTGTGCGGCAGACACGACGGCTGGGCACGTCACCATCGGCGTCGCCTCTGACATGCCTGCCGACTTCACCGTCACCTACTGGCCGACCGGCGACACCGCCGATCGGGAGGGCGTCACCTTCTCGACGGACGCGACTCAGGTTGCCAGGTACAACGCCTACTACGGCGGGACGGGAACCGGACCGTCGCCGGTCATCTACACCTGTCACGTGCTCACCGTGACGGCCGGCACGGGCTATACCGCGCAGGTGGGCGCGACCGACAGCGTCGGCCGACTCGCCACCCCGGTCACGCTTGTCTTCAATGGCGGCGGCGCACCGGTGCATCCCGAACTCGAGTCGCACACGGTCGGCAGCAACCTGCTGTTCGCGTCGGCCCTGCACGCGCCGAATGAAGTCGTCCAGATCAGGGGCGTGCGACGCACGGCAGGCGCGGCCGACTGCAGCGGCTCGGATGTGCTGACCGCGTGGGAGGCTCCCACCGAGACCCCGGTCGGCCTCGATTACCTGAACGACCACCAGATCCTGCCCGCTGATACGGCACGCACCAGCTACGCCTTCTTCGTCCCCGAAGGACTCGACTTCCTGCTCTGCGCTCGGTGGTTCCCGGCCGGTCACACGATCGACTGGGTGCGGTCGACCCCGAGCTACGAATCGCGGCAGACGATGTCGAGCCCCGACAAGCTGCTGCCGACCGTCTCTCTCACGGGCCTGACCCCGGCTTCGTCGACCGACAGCGTGGATGTCACCACGAGCTCCGGCGGCGGGATCGCCTGCGGCGCGGACTTCAGCTGGCGCCGATCGGCCGGCAGCGATGGCGGAATCACCCTTCCCGTCGCGATGTGCTCGGCCGGTAGCTACGGCGGAGCCCGCCACGACGGGTCGCGCTACTGGGATCTCGGCGACGACGACACTGTCTATGTCCGGTTCACCGTCAACTCGGCGGATCATGCCGACATCGTGCATCCCGACGGGTTCTTCAGGCTCGACACGGCCTGCACCGGCGACTGCCGCGTCCCCGCGCCGCGGACGTATATCACCAGCCTCCTCGACGGTCCGAGCCGTGCAGATGACGGCTCCGTCTCGGTCACCATCAGCTACACGCAGGGCAACCACAACGGCGCCGCGAGCTGGATGACGGGCAGCGTGGACGGGGTGATCCCCGCCCACACCGCCCCCTCCGCCCCGACCCTCGACCTGGACGCGATGGCGAGGCCCGGCCCGATCCTCGGCGACCTGGCGAGCTCGGTGACCATCCGGATCGCGTCCGACCGCCCGGTGGACTACTCGGTGCTCGTCTACAACGACGATGACCCGGCGACGACCTGCCTGCGGTCAGGAGCCGGGACGGTGACCGGACATCTCGACGCGCCGGGCGACGTCTACATCGGGGGTCTCTGCTTGGGCCTCGCCTACGGTCTCGAGGTCACCCTGACCGATCACGACGGGCACCGCTCGGTCTGGGGCGCTCTTGGGCGAGACGTCAACGGCTGGTGGCCGGGCAACAGCATCTTCGTCACGCCCTCGCTACTCGGCACGATCCGGTACGACTTCCGAGCGTTCGGCCCGACGCCGTCGAAGATCACCTCCCTCTCGGTCGGTCTCAGCAGCGGCACAGTGATCGACGGCACGAATCCGTTGAACGGGTCGTGCCACCCGGCGGGCATCTTCAACGCGCAGGGTTCGGCTCCCGGCGCGCACCTGAGCCAGTACCTGACCCTGTTCGTCCGGTTCGCCGTGCAGCAGAGCGACTCCGGGAGCGCAGGATGCCATGTGCTGAGAGACCAGCCCGAACAGTACGTCGACACGTCCGTCAACTTGCAACTCGACCAGCTCCTCGGCACTGGCGACGGGGTCCTGGTGAGCTCGGCGACCGGCACCCCGTTGTGGAACATCCACTTGTGGTTCGACCAGGCTCCGAGCAGCTGAGGGTGTTCGCCACCTACCGCTGACACACGGGGCACCAGGTGACCACTCGCTCCTGCCCGGGTTTGGATCCGAGTTCGCCGCCCAACAGCGTCGTGCCGCAGCGCAGGCACGGCTGGCCGGTGCGGCCGTAGACCCAGGATCGGCGTCCGGGGCGGGTGTCGCCGGTCGTCACCCGCGGAAACCGATCTCGGTTGGCGAGCATCACCCGGCGGGCGAGCGAGACGAGGGCGGCGGCATCCACCTCGGCCATGGGCTTCGTGGGCAGGATGCCGCGCAAGAAGCACAGTTCGTTGGCGTAGACATTGCCGACCCCCGCCAGGTTCGTCTGGTCGAGCACGGCGCCGAACACCGGATCCGCGGGGTGTGCCTCGAGCCGCCGCACGGCCTCGGCGGCGGCCGCGTCGTTCCAGCCGGCGCCCAGGAGGTCGGGTCCGAGGCGGTCGGTCACCGTGTGTTCGTCCTCGCGCGGAAGCAGTTCGGTGATGCCCAGCTCGAAACCGATCGAGGTGACGGATGCCGTTCGCAGCACCGCGCGCGCCTGGAACGCCGGCTTCGGCCACCCGCGCCCCGCGGCCACCAGCCGCCAGGAGCCCTCCATCTTGAGATGCGAGTGAAGCGACCAGTCGCCGATCCGGTGGAACAGGTGCTTGCCGACCGAGACCACCTCGTGCACCGTCTCGCCGGTCAGATCGGCCGCGGCGAACTTCGGCACACGCAGCTCGAAGCCGGTCAGCACCAGGCCGGCGAGCGCCTCGTTCTGGCGCTTGGCGGTCTGGTAGACGGTGTCGCCTTCGGGCACGACCGGCTCCTCTGCTCGTCGCCCTAGGCTCGCAGTCGCAAGCCCTGAGGCGTGGGCGCGAAGCCGGCCCGCACCAGCGCATCGCCGAGCACCGTGCCGACCGAGAACTCGCCGTCGATCTTCTCGACGCGCAGCTTGCCGCCGGTGGCACGCACCGTGCCGGCGAGGCTCGCCGCTGCCGCCTCGCGCCCGGCCTCGTCGTCGTCCGCCAAGAAGTCGAGCACCGTCTTGCCGCCGCGCTCGACGAACAGCCCGAGTGCCCCGTCGACCAGCACCACGAGGGCGCCGGCCTTGCGGCCCGGCCGGTGGCCGGTGGGGGGCTCCGGCCAGTTGAGGGCGGCTCCATAGGGGTTCGCCGGGTCGCAGGCGGCGAGAGTGAGGGCGACCCGGGGCTGCTCGCGCAGCTCGGCGCTCGCGGCATCCGGAGCGAAGGCGCGCAGCCGATCGACCGTCGCCGGCGTCGCGAACTGGGCGGCGCCGAGGCCCTCGATGAAGTAGCCACGGCGGGTGCGGCCGGTCTCTTCGAGCCCGCTGAGCACCTTGTAAGCGAGCGCGAAGCCGCCGGCGACGCCCTCGCTGACCACGGCGCCGCGGGTGACCACGCCGTGCCGCTCGAGCAGTTGCTCGGCCAGAGCGGTGGCGCGCGGGGTCGTCGCGATCTCGATCTCGGGGAGCAGGCTCCAGCGGCCCGCCACTGTTGGCGGCGCTGTGGCGGCCAGCTTGTTGGCGACGGATGCCGCGACCCGCGCTCGCCCGCGGTACGCCCGGTTGCGCGGCGTCGCCCGCGCGCGTGTGGTGGTCGCGCCCAGCCGCGCCCGCAGCGGAGCCAGGGTGTCGTTGCCCACCAGCCCGGCCCAGACCAGTTCCCAGAGGGCTGTCGCCAGCGTGACGTCGTCGACTTCGCCGGCTGGGGCCAGCGCCGCGGACAGCTGCCGGAAGAAGTACGCGCCTCCACCGGTCAGCGCCAGCAGGATGCGGTCGTGCAGTTCGCTCGCATCGGTCAGACTCGGCTCGGCCAGCGTGAGGGGTGCAGAGTCGGCCAGGTGCAGGCTGAGCCAGCCGTCACCGCCGGTCAACTCGCCGCGTCCGGCCCAGAGCACCTCGCCGGTGG
>Ga0105237_10008265_pt1 | contig 11301 bp, 7 predicted proteins | sample KBSC24metaG_FD_81520 | JGI IMG/M metagenome (GOLD analysis project Ga0105237, IMG submission 81520) | Corn rhizosphere microbial communities from Kellogg Biological Station, Michigan, USA - KBS C2-4 metaG | ecosystem: Host-associated > Plants > Roots > Rhizosphere > Soil | place: Michigan, USA... | reverse complement strand
TTAGAGCTTCGCGCGCACTCCCATCGTGAAGGTTCGGCCGATGTCCTGAACATTCAGGAGCTGGTTGTCGAATCGTCCGTGTTCGACGACCTCGGCATCCGTCAGGTTGAGTGCCTTCAAAAAGACGCTGACGTGATCGTTGATGTCGTACTGGGTGCTGAAATCAACTTCCGTGAACGGTCGGGTAAATACCGGCTCGTTGCCGAACTGGCCGCCCGACTGCTCCTGCGTAGTCGCGATGAGCTGGGTTGCCGTCCAGTTCACGGCCACTCGCGCCTGGAAGCCGTGGTTCTGATAGAAGCCCACGAAGTTCACCGAATTGGCCAGGCCAGGGAGGAAGAACTGGGGACCTAAGTTGTAGCGGTTATACGGCTCGTTGGTGTGCACCACGGTTCCGTTCACCTGGTAACCGAAGCCATAGACGAGCATCTTCTGCCATCCGATCTCCGCGCCGTAGACGTTCGCCGTCGGCGAATTGACGAAAGTGGTCTTGGCCCACTGTGCCGTTTGCCCGGTGGTTGGATCGATGAGGCCGGGGATAGTGACGTTCACCGTTGACTGCTCCGGGAAGTCACTCACGTGCTTGAAGAAGGTGTCCAGGACCAGGTATTCGTTCTGCCCGTAGTACCACTCGCCGCCGAGGTCGAAATTGTTCGACTCGTAAGGTTTCAGACCTGGATTGTTTCCCGTCAGGCCCAACGCGCCGACGCGTGAGGAGGAGACGCTCAAGGTCGGCAGGATCTCCCCGAGCGGTGGTCGGGTGAGCGTTCGTGATGCGTCGAAGCGCACCTTCAGATCCGATATGGGGAAGAAATTCAAATCCAGGCTCGGCAGGAGGTGGCTGTCCGTGTTGGACGTCGTGATGAACTGCGCCGGCGTGTAGCCGACGACGAACGCGGTGTGGTCATTGGCGTTCACCGTCAACGAATTCGGCACCCGACCGTAGCCTCCGGTGGTGGTCGTGGTTCTTTCATAACGCAGACCCAGGTTCACCGTGAGTGGCCGGTCGCCGATGTTGAGCTTGTGCGACCAGGTGACGAAGGGTGCATAGGTTTTGTCCCGAACGTACGAAATGGACCCTGGATCGATGGGGACCGGCTCAGGGCCTCCAGTATAAGGTGAATAGCAGCCGAGCGTACCGGCGACGCAGGCCGGGGGGTTCGGGCCGTTGATCGTGCCCGGGTTCGCGCCGGCGGCTCCCAGGCCGGTCAGATAGTTGTACACGGTGTACGGGTTGTACATGAACAAGGGCGGGAGCTGGCCGCTGTTCTTGAAGCCTGGAAAGAAGTTCGAAGTGTTGATATTGCCGGAGTTGGCGAACAACGAAGCCGGCAGGGCTTGCCCGCCGGTATTCCCCGATGGGGACCCGTAGCCGGACCAGAGCTGCCAGGCGTTATTGGCGAACGAGCTGAAGTTGAGGGCGTTGCGGGTGTCTTCCACGAACTGCAGTCCGGCGTCCACCGAGGTGGTGTCCGTGTGCCAGTCCGCGTCGATCTTTCCCTGGTTGATCTGATCAGCCGCGCGCTGCGAGGTGATCCCCAGAACGTGCGAGCCGAGAATGAGCGGATTCACGCCGGCAGAGTTGGCGGAGTTGTTGTTGGGACCGTAGGCGCTGTAGTACGGCAGGTTATTGCTGCCGCCAGGAATGGCGATGCCGCCTACATACGCATTGGGAAAGCCCGCGGCCTGATTCGCCGGGAAATTCGGCTTGAAGACGTTGTACGAGGGGCCGTAGCCGATGTCCACAGAGGGGTCCAGTGAGCCGTTCGGGTTCAGATGGGACTCGGATTGATCGGCGTCGAGCTGCAACTTCACCTGGTCGGTCACGTCCCACTTGACGTTGAGACCGATGGTGTTGTTTTTAAGGTACGTGCCGCCCACGCTGGCATCGAGGTCGGTGGGTGCGGGGCCATACTGGAAGTTGGTGATCGTGCCGTTACTGTCCTGCTGTACGTTGTACATCTGGGAACTGTTGAACCACGTGCTGTAGGCGTACCGCTCGGCGAACTGACTTTCGTCGGAGTAGTTGTCGTCGATCGTCACCAGTACCTGGTCCGTTGGACGCCATTGCAGAACGACGCGCCCATCCTTGCGCCGGACATCGGTGCGATCGTTGTAGAGTTGGTATTCCTGCGGATACCAGCTTGGAAAGGCATTGGGCGGATTAACCGGATTGTAATTGATAGTCTTGTTGTTCGGATCTTGCCCGTTGCCGAGGACCAGCGAGTTCTTCGGAATCACGGTGCCGTTGCTTTGCACGCAGTCGGGACCGCCGGCCATCTGGCAGGAATTGAGGTAGGTCCCCTTCCAGCCCACGATGTCCTGGTGATGGGCACTGACCCTGGTGTCGGAGTAGTCCCCGTCCACCAGTACACCGAGGGTATTATCGAAGAACGTATTGCTGAACAACACACCGAATGACGGACGGAACGAGCCGTCGTTGGTCGTTTCAGTCGTTGAGCCGAAGCCGCTCACTTGCAGACCCGGGCGATCGAAGGGCTTAGGGAACTTGATGTTCACCGTCGCGCCGACGGCTCCGGAGCTGAGGCCGAAATCGGGTGTTTTGAGCACGTCCATTTCGCGCACGAAGTCGGCTCCGACGGAGGAGAAGTCGAACCCGCGCCCCGCATTGCCGCCTCCGGAGGCCGTGGCCTGCGGCCTCCCGTCGATCAGAGTCTCGTTGAAGTCACCGCCGAAGCCGCGGACAGTGATGCCCGATGGAGCGCCGGTGTAGAGCTCAGGTCCCCCTTGACCCCTCATCGACGTGCGCGTGACCGTCACGCCCGGGATACGCTGCATCGCCTCGCCGAGGCTGGCGTCCGGGAAGGCGCCGATATCCTCTGCCGAAATGGCGTCCACGACGCCAACGGACTGCTGTTTGATATCCAGGCTCTTCTGCAGGGAGGCCCGGATGCCGGTGACAACGACTTCCTAGAGTTGCTCGTCAGCGGCGGGAGTTGTGTTGGTCCGGGCCGGCGCGGCGTCAGCCGCGAAAGTCTGGCCGCTGCACGCCAGGGCCCCGAGCGCACCGGCGGCACTCAAGAGCGTGCTGTGCCTGCCGTGGATCAAGGAGTGCACATCGTTTCCAACAGACCGCCGTATCGATCGGCTCATTCGCATCGCCCCCTGCCGTTGTTGATATCCAAACTGGCCACTGTTGCGCCTGCGGCGGCAGTGGTAGTGCGGCGGATGGTAGCGCTATCAGAAGACGTTTGACCAATCCCAAGATCGGCGCGATGTATAACCGGGCGGATATAGGGGCGCGAAAGTCAGGGGAGTGCGAGGCGGTAGAGCCGGTTGGCGTTGCCGTGGAGGATTTGGTGTAGCTGCTCCGGCGAGCAGCCGCACAGGGCGCGTTCCAGCACGTTCAACCAGCGTGCTGGAGATATTGCCCGCAGACATACCGGCCAGTCGCTGCCAAAGAGGAGGCGGTCCGGTCCGAACGCTTGGACAGCGCTGTCAATGTAGGGCAGCAGCTGGGCTTCGGTCCAGCGCTCGTTGGCCTCCGTAGCGAGTCCGGAGAGCTTGCAGTGGACGTTGGGATGTCGTGCCAACTCGGCGACGTGGCGTTGGAACAAACCGATCTGATCGTGACGGATACCCGGTTTGCCGCAATGGTCCAGCACCATGGGGATCTCCGGTAGGCTCCGCACGAGCTGGAGGACGGCATCCATCTGGGTATACGTCACCGTGATCTCGAAATGAAGTTTGAAACGGTCCAACAGGCGCACGCCTGCGATGAAGGCGGGGCTTTGCAACAGGGCGCCCACGTCGGGTTCCGACTGCAGGATGCGCCGGATGCCCCGCACCCTGGCGGAACTGGCGACGATCTCCCCGAGCAGCGGCTCCACGCCAGAGCCCAGCTCGAGCGGGGCATGGGCTACGATGGCACGTATGCGCTCATCCACCCGAGCCTGTTCTTCCACGAACCGGATTTCCTCGAGCGACTGTCCCGGATCGGTATCGCATTCGACGAACACGAGCGCGTCGATCGTGGCGTCAATTTCTCGTGCCGGATAGTCCCGCACTTCGTAGGGACGGTTCAGAAGAGGGTTGCCTTGCAGCCACGCATACCGCAGTCGCCGCGGATCCCAGAAATGCACGTGGGTGTCGACGACTCGCAGGGGCGCCATAAGTTGCACCTAACTCCGTAATGGGAGGCCGCCGTGACGTCTGTATCGCAGGGCCGGCCAGGCGTAAGCATATGTGGCGATCAGGGCAAAGCAGGCCAGTGGCATGAGGAAGCTCGTGGACATGTCGTAAAGGTCCCCCAGGTAGTTTTTCTGTTTAATGAGGCGGGGACCACCGAGAATGGCCATCACCAGGAAGGCAGAGGCTCGCTTGACCTGGCCCCCGAGTCCGTCGAGCCCCAGTGCGAAGAGTGTTGGGAAGCTGATCGACATGAAGAAGAAGGTGAGAAAAACGGCGACAACCGACAGCCACCCGAGTTTCAGGACGATGAGCGTGCACAGCACTACATTAGCGAGCGCATAGTGCCCGAGAAGGCGGTAGGGCCTGCTGCGGGTCAGCAGCACGGTTCCTGTCAGTCGACCCGCCAGAAACAGGCCGAATCCCAGGAGACCCTGGAGCGAGGCCGCGCGTTGCTCGTTGATGATGAGCCCGCCGTCGTGAGGGGTCTCGGAGACCAGGTAGTTGATACAGAAGCTGAAGATGCCGGCCTGGGCGGCAACATAAAAGAACTGGGCCACGACCGCACCGACGAAATGCGGGCGGCGCCAGATCGTCTCGGTGCTGTCGGTGGGCGCCGCCACATCACTGGGATCGGGCGGTGGGGCGATGTCCGGCACACTGGCCCGGGAGAAGATCCAGGCCAACGCGAGCACGAGAAACGCGACGGCAACGTAGGGAAGCTCGAGCTGTTGGTGTGAGACGACTACGCCAGCGGAGGAATAAAAGAACGCGCCTCCGACCACGGGGCCGAGTATCCAACCCACTCCATTCAGGCTCTGCGCGAGGTTGATCCGAAACGAAGCAAACTCCTTCGGACCGAGGACTGTCGTATAGGGGTTTGCCACGGTTTCCAGTACCGTCAGTCCCATCGCGATCACGCTCACGCCGAGGAGAAAGGCCCAGAAGGCGGCAATCGCCGTCGCGGCCAGGAACCAGAAGCCGCCCGCGGCAATGATGAGTAGTCCTGCGATGATGGCTCCTTTGTAACCGACACGGCGCGCCAACATTCCGGCGGGAAGCGCCATCAGCGCATAGCCGAGGTAGTGAGCCGTCTGCACCCAGGCGGACTGCGCCTTGCTGAGGTGCAGCTCGTCCTGGAAGTGCTTGTCCATGACATCGATCAGTCCGTTGCAGAAGCCCCAGAGCAGGAACAGCGAGCTGACCAGGAAAAAGGTGAAGGCGAGGCTGCGCCCCCCCTCGCCCACGAACCACCGCGGCTGGGTTGTCATGATGCCGTCAAACTCCTCCCGGCTGCGAGGGTGTGGGCCCTTAAGGGGTCAGCCCTTGTAGGTGGCCTCGGCGATCGATTGAGCCCGCATCTGGGCACTGAAGCCGGCCTGCACAGGCGCGCGGTAGCGGCCATGGCGGATCTCCACCGGGTCCACAAAATGCTCGTGCAGATGGCTCGTGTACTCACACATGGCCTGCTCCCAGCGTCCACTGACGACGACAAAGTCGATCATGGAGAGATGTTGGGCATACTCGCACAGTCCCACGCCGCCCGCGTGCGGGCAAACCGGCTTGCCGAACTTGGCGGCGAGCAGCAAGACAGTGAGCGCTTCGTTCAGGCCCCCGAGCCGGCAGGGGTCGGGTTGCGCGACATCAATGGCATCACTGGCCAACAACTGTTTGAACATGATGCGATTTTGGATGTGCTCACCGGTGGCCACGCGGATGGGACGCACGGCGCGCGCCACCTTCCCATGACCCAGGATGTCATCGGGGCTCACCGGCTCCTCGATCCACCAGGGCTGGAACGGGGCGAGGGTGTGCATCCACTCGATCGCCTGGCCGACCTCCCAGACCTGGTTGGCATCGACCATCAGGCGGCGGTGGGGACCGATTTCCTCGCGCAAAATAGCACAGCGACGCTGGTCCTCCGTGAGATTGCGGCCGACTTTCATCTTGAAGTTCTGCCAACCGCCTGCGAGGGCTTCCCGACACAGCCGGCGCAGCTTGTCGTCGTCATAGCCCAGCCAGCCCACGGAGGTGGTGTAGGCCGGGTAACCCTCCTCTCGCAACTGCGCCTCGCGCGCCGCCTTGCCCGGGGCCTGGCCATGGAGAATGTCGAGAGCTTCCTCGGCAGTGAGGACGTCCTCGATGTGCCTGAAATCCAGGAGGGCCACAAACTGCTCGGGAGTGAGGTCCGCGACCAGCTGCCAGACGGGCTTACCGGCTACCTTCGCCCACAGATCCCAAACCGCGTTCACGACCGCGGCGAGGGCGAGATGAATGACGCCCTTCTCGGGACCCAACCAACGCAACTGGCTGTCCCCGGCGAGAGTGCGCCAGAACTCGCCCATGTTCGAGACGATCTCGTCCAAAGAGCGCCCGACGATGAACGGTCGGAACGCCTCGATGGCCGCGACACAGATTTCGTTGCCGCGTCCGATCGTGAAGGTAAACCCGTGCCCGTCGAGGCCTCCCGGATGGTCCGTTTTCAGAATGACATAAGCGGCCGAATAGTCGGGGTCGGGGTTCATGGCGTCCGAGCCGTCAAGAAACGTCGAGGTGGGAAAGCGCAAATCGTGCGCCTCCAGGTTTATGATGGATGTCACCGCTGTCCTCCCATATATAAACGACTGTTCCACCAGTGGGGCATGATGTCAAGAAAGAGTAGTAAGAAGCGCGTCAGTGCGACGGGTTACCAAGCCCCCGCGCTGAAGAAAGGCCTGGAGGTCCTCGAATTTCTAGCGGGCCAGTCGGAGCCCTACGCGGTCTCCGAGCTGGCGCGGGGACTGGGGAAGTCACGCAACGAGATCTATCGGATGGTGATGGTGCTCGAGGAGCTCGGGTACCTCGTGCGCACTCACGCAGACCAGTTTGCGCTGTCCCGCAAGCTCTTCGACGTGGCGATGCGGTCACCCCCCCAACGCAATCTGCTCGTGCACGCGTTACCCCAGATGCAACGCGTCGCGGAGGCCACCTCGCAGAGCTGTCATCTGACGGTGGCCAGCGGGTCGGACATCGTGGTGGTGGCGCGGGTGGAAAGTCCTGATACGGAAGTATTTTCAGTGCGCGTGGGGCATCGCCGGCCTTTGAATCAGTCGGCCTCGGGGCCGGTTCTGTTTGCCTATCAGACCGAGAGCCGCCGGGCTGAGTGGCAGGCCCTGCTGAGCTCGGATAAAGATCGCAAGCTGTGGGCGGCGATCGAGCAGGGGGTCCCTTCCATTCGTGAGATGGGATTTCACCTGACACCCAGCCCGTACGTGGATGCCGTAACGGATGTCGCCGCTCCGATCACGGAAGGCAAGAGCGAGCTGGCGATCGCGGCGCTGGTGATGCCGTACATCGGCGGCCGCTCGGCCAAGCTCAGTCTCACACAGGCCGCGGCCGTCATTCGCGAGGCCGCAAGGCGGATAAGCGAGGAATTGTAGCTGCACCGCGCTTGCGCAACCCCCGGTGGAAGTGGTTCTATTAGTGATCAAAGTGCCCGTATACGAGCATGATAGATCCGACCTCCCTGCGACAACTGGGCTCGACCGATCTTAAGATCGGCCGCCTGGGACTGGGGGTGGCGCCCCTCGGTAATCTCTATGCTGAGGTCAGCGAGGCGCAGGCGCAGGACACTTTGTGGGCGGCGGAACGGGCTGGCATCCGGTGGTTCGACGTGGCCCCCTTATACGGCTTCGGATTGGCGGAAGCCCGCCTGGGGCGTTTTCTGCAGGGTGCCGGGAATACGCCACGCCTGATCTCGACGAAAGTGGGGCGCGTGTTGCAGCCGGTGGTGGCCGCCACGGAACACGAGCAATTCGTGGCGCCTGCCGCGAATCAACCTGTGTTTGATTACACCCGGTCGGGTATCGAGCGTGCGCACGCGGACAGTTTGCGCCGGCTCGGTGTCGATCGCGTGCAACTCCTGCTGCTGCACGATGTTGACCGGCTGACTCATCCACACGGCCACCGCGCATTGGTCGAGCGGTTGCTGCAAGAAGCGCTGCCCACTTTGCGCGGCCTGAAGGCCGCGGGCGCGATCGACGCTTTCGGGTTGGGTGTCAACGAGTGGGATATCGGGTACGAGATCCTGGCGAGCACGGATGTCGACTGCATCCTGCTTGCCGGTCGCTATACGCTGCTCGACAGTACCGCCTTGACCTCCGGGTTTCTGGACGCCTGCGCGCGTCGCGGCGTTGCCGTCCTTGCCGGCGGGGTCTTCAACTCCGGATTCCTGGCGGGCGGGGCCCACTATGACTATCGGCTCGCGGATGGCGCCAGGCAGGCGGCCCGTGAGTCGCTGTTGGAACTGTGCCGCCGGCATGAAGTTGAATTACCCGCCGTGGCGCTGCAGTTCACAGCCGCGCATCCGGCGATTACGTCCGTGGTGGTGGGCGCACGCTCGCCGGAGGAAGTGGCGGCAATCGTTCACTGGAGCACGGCCGCTATCCCGGCGCAATTGTGGTCCGACCTGCGTGCGGCGAAGTTGATTCCGATCGAGGCGCCGATTGAGCTGGATCCGAGGGACAGCTAGAGGATGGTGGGCATCTCGCGGCAAGAGGAGGGGGTATGGCAATCAGTTCGGGTTCTCATTCTCTGATACGCTCGCGCCTGAAGATCAGGCAGATCACCCTGTTGGCCCACCTGGACGAGGAGCGCAGCGTGTTGCGCGCGGCCAAGGCCCTGGGTATGACACAACCGGCGGCTTCCAAACAGCTCAAGGAAATGGAAGACGCCTTGCAGGTGCAGCTCTTCGAGCGCCACGCGCGGGGGATCGTGCCGACCTCGAGCGGCGAGATTCTCGTGCGTCATGCGCGCTCGATACTCTCGGAGATCGATCTTGCACAACAGGAGCTGGCGACGCTGCATTCGGGGCTTTCCGGCCAGGCCTCGCTCGGGACGGTGACCACGCCGGCAGCAAACCTGGTGCCCGCGGCCATCCTGCTCCTCAAACAACGACATCCCGGCCTGTTGGTGAACGTGGAGCTGGATCACAGCCGGCCGCTCCTCGCCGGGCTCCTGCAAGGGCAGTTGGATGTGCTCGTGGCGCGGATACCGGACGCGGTGGCCGCGGAGCACCTCCAATTCGAGCCGCTGTGCGATGAGCGGCACGCGGTGCTCATCGGGGCGCAGCAGCCGCTGGCACGCCAGGCCGAGGTGAGATTGGAGGACCTGCTGGAGCACCAGTGGATTCTGCCTCCGCGGGGCAGTGTATTGCGTGAGCGGCTCGACGGGCTGTTCATGCAGCGGGGCTTGCCGCTGCCGGCGAATATCATTCAAACGCAGTCGCTGCCGGTGATTACCCACCTGTTGCGGACGAGCGAGGCCGTCGCGGTGTTGCAGTACGAGGCGGTGCAGCAGTGGTGCGAGTTGGGATTGTTGGCCGTGCTCATCCAGGATCTGGGCTTGGACATCGGCTGTTTCGGCATCGTCACGCGTAAGGGTCACAGACTGTCCCCGGGCGGACGGGCGCTGCTGGATTGCCTGCGGGAAGCGGCGAACGGGCTCTACGGGTGCAAAGCTGAGGTGGTCCAGCCGCGCAGGTTGCGTCCGCAGCGATACTTGCGGGCGTAACCGGCCGGGCCAGGCCGGAGGTCGGAGGCGCAAGACGCCTCATTTGACACAGCCCGGCTCAGGGCATAAAACTACCGGAAACTTTTTCGGTAGGTAATTATGGGCGTTTTTGGGGGCGGCCGGATTCTGCCAAAGGGGAGGCGCTTTGTGGCGCTCGCCGGGGCCGCGGCGTTCCTGGCTGCCCTGGCCTGCGTCTTTCCTCTGCATAGTGACCTCGCGGGCGCCGCGCTGAAGGTCGCGGCCAACGCGCCGCATCCGCTCATCGGCAAGTACTGCATGTCGTGCCACGACTCGGAAGAGCATGTGGCGAACGTTGCGTTCGACAAGCTGAGCTTGCAACGGGTGAGCGCGAATCCCGAGGTCTGGGAGAAAGTCGCCCGCAAGCTGAACGCGGGAGTGATGCCGCCGGCCGGCAATCCCCGGCCTCCCGCGGATGAGCTCCACGACTTCCTCAAAGATCTCACCGCGCGGCTCGATGCCGCCGCGCCCGCACCGGCGCCGGCAGCGCTGCGCAGGCTGAATCGGACCGAGTATGGTTATGTCATCCGCGACCTGCTGGGATTGAGCATCGATCCCACGACGCTGCTGCCGCCGGATGCGGCCAGCAAGGGATTCGACAACATCGCGGACGTATTGAGCACCTCCCCGGCGTTGATCCAGGCTTACCTCGATGCGGGTGTGAAACTCAGCCGGCTCGCCCTCGGTGATGCATCGATGGAGCCGGAGCGCATCGTCTACCGGGCACCGGTAGGTTTGAATCATGAAACACCCTTCGAAGGATTGCCGCTCGGCACTCGCGGCGGGCCGCGGGTGGAGCATTTTTTTCCGTTGGACGCGGAGTACGAGATTTCGGTGGATTCGGGCGCGGGGATCTCAGGGTTCTTACGCCGGGGACCGGGGCCGATGCCGCAGGTCGATCTGACCGTGGACGGGCGCAGTTATCCGGTGAGCCCAAAAGGGCCTACAAGGGTGTCTGTTGCGGCCGGCTCGCGTCCTATCACGGCAGCGCTCGTGGACCCCGTAAACGCAGTGGGTGTCAACGAGCTTTACTCCGTCTACCCGCACAAGGGCGCGATTTTCAGCATCGTTGTGAATGGGCCGTTCCGGCCAACCGGTCCGGGCAACACCGTCAGTCGGCGGAAAATTCTGCTCTGTCGGCCTCGTATACCTGCCGAGGAGCCATCCTGCGCGCGGCGGATTGTTGCGAACCTGGTGACGCATGCATTCCGCACACCTCTGGGCGTGGATAGCGCGGAAGTCAACTCCATCATGCGATTCTATGATGCAGGGCGCACGAAGGGCGGGTTTGAGGCCGGCGTGCAGTATGCGTTGGCCTACATCCTGATGGACCCCCGTTTTCTGTACCGATTCGAGCGGGAACCGGCAAAGTTGACCGCGGGACAAGCGTTCCGGATCAGTGATATCGACCTGGCCTCGCGGCTGTCCTTCTTTCTCTGGAGCAGTATTCCGGACGACGAGCTGTTGGGCCTGGCGGCCGAGCATCGTTTGAGGGATCCGGATGAGTTGCGACACCAGGTCAGACGGATGCTCGCGGATCCGAAGGCCGCTGCCCTGGTCGACAATTTCGCCGCGCAGTGGTTG
>Ga0105237_10008264_pt1 | contig 11301 bp, 10 predicted proteins | sample KBSC24metaG_FD_81520 | JGI IMG/M metagenome (GOLD analysis project Ga0105237, IMG submission 81520) | Corn rhizosphere microbial communities from Kellogg Biological Station, Michigan, USA - KBS C2-4 metaG | ecosystem: Host-associated > Plants > Roots > Rhizosphere > Soil | place: Michigan, USA... | reverse complement strand
CTTTACAATAACCTGGAGGAATTACAAGGGGACCTTGACCAATGGTTGAAATATTACAATCATGAACGAACCCATAGCGGAAGATACTGCTATGGCAAAACCCCAATGGAGACTTTTAAGGAATCTATTATCTTAGCAAGGCAGAAGATGATAGGACAAGTCACATCCGCAGCATAAAAATATATCCCAACCCTATAAAACTAAAAATCCTTTGTTGTCAGATTAAATAGTGGCTATTACACCTGATTGCCTGGAACCTGAATGGAATATTCAACAGCCAGATTATAAAAGCTGAAATCGCTGATTGAAACAGGATTGCCTTACGTAATAATTTTAAAACTTCTTTTTATTTCCAAGGCTTTTATTTCAGGAATATGAACAGGGAAATCAAGTAGATCCTCTTTGACCAGGCGTAAAACGGCTTTAACTATTTCTGCTTTGTCTTTATAAAAATTTGTTTTCAAAAAAGTTTTGATCTCGCCTGCATTTACTTTGATTTTTGGTTTACCGGATGACAAGTCGATAACATGAGCGATAATATACAGTAAGGCATATTCATTGAATTGTGGCTCTATTAATTTTAATTGTTCTGCTGCATCAAAAAATACATTCTTATTAATTACACAAATATTTTTGCGTACATAATCTGCTAATTCAATTTTAAGATTATTAGCTGCATCTGCATTAAAGGAAACAGCAGAATTTAGTGCTGCCTGCCGTCTTGTAATTTCCTTATACTTTTCTGAAGCTGTGGAAAGGCAATAAAGTGCTTCCATAGATAATTGTCCAGCCAGGTTTCTTGCTTCATCAGTAAGTGTTACACTTATCTCTGTTGACAGTGAATCCAATAACCCTGTTTCGGCATTTGTAAATCCGATATGGGCCAGGTAATTGAAAAAATTTATTATCGAAGTGTCTGAATCCCCAACAAGGCATTCATTCCGGCAACTGATTTTATAGCTGGTCTCCGTTAACTTCTTGTTTAAAAGAATTGATAGTTCTCAAAGCCGATTTCGTTCGGTAAAGGGCTTCCCGTCTATTAAGGTAGTAATGAACTCAAAACTGGGAACTTCAAAATTCAGGTTAATATTAGTGAGGGCTGATGAAGATGCATTGCCATCGTACTTAAACGATTTTTGTACCGTAGCCAAAAATTTTATTTTATTAATGATTAAACAACTTTGCTATACCAAAACGGATGTGCAGTTCTTTAAGGGGAATGTTTCAACAAAAAAGTTATATAATTATAACCAATTTGTATATACCCTAATGTGGTAATTTCTATTGAATAAAAAAATTTGGCTTGATTAGTTTACTCAATAAGGTCGTCACATAATGGATTTAAGGTCTGCAAATTCTGTTGCATTGAACGCGGAAGCAGTTATTGGTGTTAGTTATGAACGCTGTAAATCGGGTGTTTTTATTTCTCCTGGTAGTGTTCGCAGCGTTTGGCTGAGGCATGTCCTGGAGGTTTTTGACAAGCGTTTAAAAGCAGTAGAAGCCTTTGCAAGGCGGTAGAGATGCTGCCTTGTTTATATGGATCATCGTCTGAAATGCAGTTCAGCCAGGAATTGAAAATTCTATACATCTCCAATGATCCAAACTGATATACTTTTGCAACAACATCCAAATTGACAAATTTAAAGAGCCTTCCTGTTATGGAAAGGCTCTTCGTTTTATGTCTGGATACATCCTTCGCCAGTTATTTTTAATTTATCTCACTATTATATCTCCTATCCTATCTCCCATTATTTTAGCCATTCTCAATCCTTCTTTAATAGAAACAAGGTAGTGAATGCCGCCATAATTACGTGAAATACCGGCTTGTTCTGCAACTCCGAATATAGTGGAATAATGCTGGGTTGGATAGCCGCGAAAGTTATAACAATAATCGGCTACCGGGTTGTCATTTCCTATAACGCGTGCCAAAGCCTGCATGATGGTTCCTGTTAACATAGCATGGGCGGCAGGATATTCCGGGTGTGGGGGCGTTTGAAATAATGGTAACCAGGTAGCCTCAAACTTCTTACGAATATAAGTAACCGGGCGCTCCGTGAAATTAGCGTATTTTGATCGGAACGTAACGATGGTCGCTTCTCTTTCAGCTATACCAGCCTTTGCATACGCTTCTGCTACAGTGGCCAGGTCCGAACCCGATTGTTCAAGCGCCTGGGTTACTATAAAGAGGTCGTGACCTGGCGGCGTATAGCCAATCCCATTTCCCTGATCCACCCAATGCAGCGCAATTTGCTTTTGTTCTGCTGTGTTGGCTATTGACTGATCATATACCTGCTTCTCCATGTTGTAGTAATCAGTACCCGGTGATTCGCTGTATGTAAATGGAAAGGGGTTGGAGAGCGCCGTAGCATCTGCCGGAATATAAGCGGTAGCATTTTGCACAAAGGGGTTAACAGGGATAGGTGGATTGCCGGGGGCAGGTACCCACGAACCGGGAAATGGAGCCGGCAGCACATAGCCTGCATTTCCGGGATTCATATTATCCGTCAGGAACCAGTCATGCATTGCTTTGGCAATACTGCGTCCATAAGCCTGCGACCGCTCAAATGACTGGGAGTTTTCTGCCGGATGCAATTTTTCATTATAGGCGGCTTCCAGCGAATCGATACTTGCATTGTTGGCCGGGGTAAGCCCGCTAAAGAACGTCCTCACCATAGCTGCCAATGAGGCATTGGCGCTCACTGGCCATGAATAACCCATATTGTTTTCGGGTTGTGGCATGGCCGGCATGGAATTTATTTTGCCATAAAAACTAGAGGCGCCTTTGATACCAGGCCGGACGGACTCGTAGAGCCCCAGCCCGATATAGCTGAAATAGATACCGTTAAAGGCTGAATTTCTTTCAAGCATAATGCGGAATTGCAGGCGATACCAATCAGTCGCTACAGTTGCATCGTTTTTATCCGCCCGCCTTAAATTATCAGGAGAACCGGCAATTGGATTTGTAGCAACTGCAGGCAAATACTGGGCTGTTTTTTGGCAGGAAGTAATTACTGTAATTAAAATAATTGACATCAGGAACCATTTGTAAGGGAAATTTTTTTTAATCGTCTTCATGGAGAAAAGTTTTAAGATGGTTAAATGGGAAAAAAGTTTTAAGCTTTTTATCGAATAAAGAGTTGTCAATAGTTGCTAAGAATCAAAGGAGGGACGATCGCAGAAAACGAAATGTTGGCCAAGGCCCGCAAAATAGGAGCCGGAACCGACAAACGTACTACATAATTATGTAGTCACCCTCAGGTGGCCAACCTGGAATAATGCCTCTATACCAGCTTTTGGCGAATTGCTTTTGAAACCGCTTCAGTAGCAGAATGAACGTGCAATTTTTCGTAAATTTTCTTCATGTGAAACCGCACGCCATTCACGCTGATGGTTTTATTTTCTGCAATCATCTTAAAGCTATAACCTTCTACCAGCAATTTCAATATTTCAATTTCCCGGTCTGAGAGTCTTATTGGTTTGTTATCGGTGGGTTTTGTAGAAGCAAGCATATCAAGTACTTTGCGGGCAACGCCACCGGTCATGGGAGCACCTCCATTTAATACAGTATCGATGGATTCTGTTATCTCTGTAGCATGGCGTTTCAAAATATAGCCTGAAGCACCCGCATATATGGAATTAAAAATATTGTCATTGTCCTCAAAAACTGTAAGCATGATAACAGGCAGTAACAGGTGATTAGTACGTATTAGCTTTACAGCTTCGACCCCGTTCAGGCCAGGCATGTCTATGTCCATCAGGATAACATCAGGTTTGCACTCAGCAATATCGATGAGGACGGTTTCTGCGTTATCAAAAACAGCAACAATTTCAAACGCGGGTTCGCATGCAAAAAGCGTTTGCAGGCTTTCCCGCAAATCCACGTTATCGTCGTATATTAAAATTCTGGTAGCCAATAGGTATGATTTTCTAAGTTCGTAATGTTCAGGTCCGGTCTGGCTACATCATTGTGTAGTTTTACAAACCAACCTTATACGGGTACCCTTGCCTTTCTCAGAAAATATCGTTAAAACGCCTTTTATTGCCCTTGCCCGGTGCTCCATATTTTTTAAACCGTTGCAATTCGCTTTTTCACTTTTTACAAAGCCATTGCCATCGTCATCAACGCCAAGCACGATGTGTTCATTCTCCCATCCAAGGCAAACAGTAATCTTCGTTGGTTGTGCATGCCTTATGCAATTATTTACGGCTTCTTTAAAAATAAGAAACAGGTGATGACGCTGTTGCATCGAAACTTTTTCTTTCACCATTTCCGCGCTGACTGAAAAATCAATTGCAATATCTTTTGGCTCCGCTGCCTGTGCCAGGTATTCTCTCATATGTGCCGCCAAATTTTCAGTCTTGTCGTTATCTGGCTTTATAGCCCACACAATATCGCTGATGCTTTGCTGGACGGCCTGCGACTGCATGCTAATTTTTTCTAGCATTGACTCAGATTTGGTTATATCCTGCTTCAGGAAATTTTTAGTTACTTTAGATAGAATCTGGATGCTGGTCAGAGCAGAGCCTATTTCATCGTGCAAATCGCGTGAAATATCCCTCCGCATATCCATTATTTTATGTAATTGCCGTATATGGCGTCTGTAAAAAAAATAAATGATTATAAAGAACCCGGCCAGGCAAACGATAGCAAACCACCAGGTTTGCCAGAATGCCCGTTGAATTTCAAAAGTAAAAATTGCAGGCTGGCTCCATTGGGTATAGGGAAATCTTGTCTTCACTTCAAACTGGTATTGACCCGGAGGAAGTTTCACAAATGATACCAAATCATTTGCGCTTTCGGGACTCCAAATGTCCTGCAGGCCCTTGAGCTTGTAAGAATACAAAAGCGCGCCTGACCCGGAGATGCAAATACCCCTGAAAACAATCTGAAGCGTATTGTTGTAATAATCTAATTTGGGCCGGTATGGCAACCGGAACATACCAGCGACAGAATCAGTGTAGTTAAGCCAATTGGTCTCTTTGAGATCTAAATTAATATGTTCAATTGCGATGGCTGGTGTATGGGACATAAAATTAACCTTTTCCGGTTCAAAGCAAACCAATTTTGATGATGAGGAAAACCATATATTTCCTGAGTCGTCTTTCATTAGTTTCGATTCTGGTTCACCGGTACCCTGAATTTCCCTGCTATCAAAACAACCAACCATTTTATGGAAGGGAGAATGGTTTGTTTCTGCCTGCCTGGCAAATACAAATATATCCGAATTAACGCTTAGCCACAACCGATTTTTGTTGTCAAAGCAAATGGCTGAAACATTATCGCCTGAAAGGCCATGGGCTTTCGTAATCTCTTCCTGAAAAACAAGTTTCCCGTTCAACCAGCGATAAAACCGCGCACCTCTGCCCGGATATAGAATCCATACACCGCCACCAGGGTCGCCACAAAACTGCGAGATTCCCCGTTTGTTGCCAAACTCACTTAATTCCAGCTTGCAATAATTTTCTTTATCTATTGAATATATATAACCGAGGTCTGTTGAAAACAAAACCTTGCCTTCGCTGCTCTGAAATAAATGCCTGATCAATCCCCGCACCTGAATGGAATTTACCGGGGCGAGGATTTTATATACGCCATTGTCGTAAATACTGGGAAAATTTTGGGGGTTGATGGCAACCAGTATTTTTCTCCGGTATTCATCAAATAACACGTCGAAAGCTTCTTTGCCCAAGTGTGCAAACTCTTTTTGTTGATTATATAATTTGTTTCCTTCCTGTACAACCAATGAAAACCCTCTCACATAATTCCACTGGCGGCCTTTATCATCAAACGCACATTTATCAATGATGAATTCATTGTTTGGCAGTGGCGTATGTCCGGCATTTCGCAACGGAAGCTTTAGAAAATGACCATTCACAAATTCATAATAATTCAACGTGCCGTTGTTAAGGATTATGGACCCTTCGGGCTTGCAAAGCACGTACCTGAGCATATTTCTTCTATTGACTACGGCAGAAACATTGAATAGTTTCAAGCCAGATTCGGTAATTTTTACCAGGCCGTTCCCCGAACCGATCCAATAATTTTTATTGTCATCCTCGGTAATTGATTGCGGAAGAAAGTCAACTGATGGTCTTATTACGGTTTTTACACTATCCACTTTATCCGGATAGAACAACCTTAGCCCGGCTTTATGCTGGCCAACCCAGATTCTTTTTTTGCAATCATATTTAAAAACGTAAATCCCTTTAAGGCTGCCTAAAAGACCGGGCAGTTTAACAAGTTTCTTACTATTGATTTCGCAAATTCCCTCTATTGTAGACACAAACATTCGCCCATAGGAAAATGTGAGTTGGTTATAGTAATATGCAGCTTGTTTTTTCGATCCTATAATCTTAAAGCTTCCATCCTTTTCCTGAAGAACCAGTAAATCACCGTAGTTGATATAGATGCCATCAACGGTTTCAATAATGTTTCGGCAGAAATGGTTATCATAGCCAGGATATAATGCTATTTTTTCCCATGATTTATTTCGCAACTCATACACTCCTGTATTGGTCGTTGCCAAAAGTGAACCTGATGTAGTTTCTGCAATACCCGTCACCCAGGTAATTATGGCCGAGTCAGAAAATGGAAAAAAGATGAATTTTTCCCCGGCAAACAGCGCGGGCCCCTTTGAAGTAATTGCCCAATGTCTTTTATTGGCATCAACAAACATTCCCAGTCCAAGTATATCCGGCAGCCCTTCAGCCAAACCATAGTTCACAAACCTTTTCCCATCAAACCGGCTCATTCCATTGGGCCCTCCTATCCAAAGATAACCTTCGTTATCCTGAACGGCGCTATAAACAAACGAAGACGGCATGCCGTCTTTTGTAGTGTACACTTTCGTGGTGAACTCCTGTGCATTAAGAATGCAGCAAAAAAAAATATTTGTAACTATTGGGTGTAACAAGAACGACCAAATGCCGCTTGGAGAATTGCGGAGGACTATCATACGGCGGGGGTATTTGACTACTTAAATCTACAACAATTTGATTGCATTGAGTTCTTTCTTTAATGATGTAGAGCAAGACGGAATTAATCTTACTGAAGCACAAGTAATAGCCATGGAGCGCAAGCAAGAAAAACGGGAAACCTTCGGCGAAATCGAAACCTAACACCCCGGCTACCCTGGTTCACAAGACACTTATTATGTGGTTAATATAAAAGGTGTTGGCGGTATTTATCAGCAGACTTTTATTGACAGTTCCCGATTGTAGTAACGCCTGCAGGAACTTGCCTAAAGATGGCATGAAGGAAGTGTCTGGCATGTAGATGGATGAAACTGAGTCGGCCGCTTTTTGGATGACCGTTTTAACGGATTTGAAAGCCTACCGAAGAGTTTTGGCAAAATTTGCCAATTCACGTTTTTCAATACGTTCTCGATCAAGATTTCTACCCAATTGGTCAGGAGGCATAAATAGTTTTATTGGCTCTACAATTGTGTTCAGCATAGTAGTAACATCAAAATCATCCCCTTCCGTTACCGGGTTCAGCAGCTTTCACCCGTATCATTAAAAAAATAAAGGAAATGGAACCTGCCCATTTCCTTTATAATAAGAATAACTATTCTGACTTTGAAACACTTTCAGCGGCTTCCGTAATTACTTTCGCCACGGCAGCGGGCTGAGAAACATAAATAGCATGGCTTCCTTTAAGCTTAATAAATTTTGTATTTGACCTAGTATACATTTTTTCCTCGACTTCCGGGCGAATGCTTTTGTCTTCGGTTGCAACGATCAGGAAAACGAAGCGTGTTTTTATCGTGGTCATACAACAAGCCGCTATCAACTTCAACCGGGTTTATTCCGTGGGGAGCCGGCAAATTTAGTCGACATCCCAGCTAATCTTTCTGAGGCAGAGTATGCGATGTTCTACGAATTTCGCTCCCGCGCAAAGGAAATTCACGGAAATACTTTAACAGACTGGGATCTGTTATTCTATATGCAACACCACGGGTGTAGGACGCGCCTGCTGGGCTGGACGGAAAACCTGGGGGTAGCTATTTATTTTGCGCTATTACATGCAGACAGTACGGACACTTCGCCCACCATTTGGTTACTGAATGCCTATCGGTTAAACGAAATATATCATGGCAGCCGTGATTTTTATAGCCCGGAATTCCTGAACACTGATGATGAAGAGAGTTACAGCGATGTGCTGGTCAACGACGATTGGTTTTGGTGGGATGAGCCAGTCGGTTTGTATCTTATCAGACGGGTTGATCGGCTGACGAGCCAGGGTGGTTATTTTACCATTCATGGAAACAATATAAAGTCAATCGAAAACATGATACACAGAAGGGAAAATATATAGCGTAAAGTGTCGTTACCCGTCGAATCAATAAAAGATGCAAACGTCTTTATGGAAATGGCAGGTATTAATCATTTTACGATGTTCCCGGACCTCATAACGCTTAAACTGTTCCATAGAGCGTTTTCGCTGATTCTGAGGAAGCCGATTAAGGCCATGTCTTTTTAATACACACCATACTCCTGCGGCCGATACTTTAATGCCATGATACCTTTTCAAATACAAGGAAATGCGGAGCTGTCCGAGGTAATAAGTTTTACGCAGATGCAGGATTTTTTCTTCAATATCGGCAGCCACCCTCAACCTTGGGTTTTGTGGGCAGGGTTTACTGTTAACTAAAGCCTGCTCGCCCCTGGCTTCATAGTCGCGCTTCCACTCATAATAAGTCTCCCTGGATATCCCAAAAAATCGGCAAGTCCGGGAAACATTACCATTGTCTTTTACGTGATTAAGAACCTTCAGCTTTCGGCGAATATCCGACTGTGCCTTTGTAGTCATTCCAATAATCGTGATTTTAGATTAGCAATTTAAAAACTGTCAATCAAAGTCGCGATTTCGATAAATAAATGAATCAAGCATAATGAATTTTTTGTCCTTCTCAACTACGAACTCTTACCGGACTGATGAATCACTAAAATACCTGTCCACTTCTTCAACAGGAACATAAATTTTACGCATCTTTTTAATAACCTTGACCTTCCCAAATCTAACCAGCTCATCAAACTTTGTCCGCTTGATACGAACCGCTGCCATAAACTCTACTGCTGTAATGTGTTTTGCGGCTGGGATTGCCACTTTTCCCTGAAGGTAATTTAGCTGCTGCTGAATACCCTGCAAACTCGACTTTAATAAATTCAATTCTGCTTCCGGAATCATCACCAATACCACTCCCTGCAAATTCATACACTCATTTTTAAAATTATAAAAACGCATTACTCTCATTAACCTGTAAATATGAAAGATAATCAGATCAAATATTCAGAGCTTTTCACAGGTGTCAGAATTCAATAATTCTTCACGATTACTTAAACTATCAGTATTCTAACTGTCACGCTTTGCGTATCGCGAAGAAAAATAAATACGTTAAGAATATTGTCGCTATCAAAAGATAAACCGCCCATTTTTTTGCGTCTGATTCCATAAAAACGCGCAGGTTGTTGGATGGCGGTTTCTGCATTAACATATCAATACTAAGTTTGATGTGCGCAAGCGTCCTTTCAATGCTTTGCTGAATGGGTTTTAAATCTATTTGTGGAGTTGCGGTTTGTTGGTTTTTTATAGCCTCCTCAACACTCTCCATTTTTGCATTTAATTGCTGGATGGCCATGGTTGTTTCGGCCTGGAAACGGTTGATTTCTTTCTGCTCCTCCAGCAGCTCTGTAAGTACTGCTACTATCTGCTCATTATCCATAACACACATTTTAAGTTTAAATAATTATAAATGCAGGCGCCTCTTTTTATTCTTGCGCCTTCGTTGTTTCTTCAGCAGGTCCGGGTTAACGCCTTCCGCAAATTCATCGGATGGTTTTAAAAGGATGTCGATAATTGGCAAGCCGGCTTTCTGTGTCTGCTTTTTACTTATTGCCGCTTCAAGTTATGGCCAATACAATATATTATCCGCCACACCCGTTGCCAGCAGATCATTTCACAGAGCATCGTAAAAGCCGGGCAAACCTTGTGTCATACCACCACTGTTTGTCTAGTTTCTTATTTATATTTTTCCATCAGTCCTTTCATATCATCCCCAATTTTCTTGTCTAGTATTTTAGCATAATGCTGGGTGGTTTTTAAATTCCGGTGACCCAACATTTTTGAAACGGTTTCTATTGGCACGCCATTGCTTAAGGTAACAGTAGTTGCAAACGTATGGCGGGCAATATGAAATGTCAACGTTTTAGTGATACCACACTGGTTGGCAATAATTTTAAGATAATCATTCATTTTTTGATTGGTTAACACGGGAAGAACAAGGTTTTTGGCAACACATTTAGGATGACTGGCATGTTTATTTATTATTGTCACGGCAGCAGGTAGTAAGGGAATCTTCGCGGTAATATCTGTTTTTTGACGCCGGGATACGAGCCATTGGCCGCCATCGTTGCCGGTGACAATATCTGTCTTTTTTAGTTTTTCTACATCTGCATATGCCAACCCGGTATAGCAGCTGAATAAGAAAATATCTCTGACAATTGATGTCACTTCCATTGGAAATATTTCCGAAGCAATGCGGTCCACTTCATTTTGTGAAAGGGCAATTCTTTCAACTTCTCTTTTTGTCAATTTAAATCCAATAAAAGGATCTTGCTTTAACCAGCCGTTCTTTAGGCATCGAATAACGATCTTTTTAAAATTTGCCAGGTATTTCATTGTGGAGTTATGGTCACATTTACGAACACTTTTTAACCAAAATTCATATTCTGCCATAAACTCATAGTTCAATCCGGTGATATCCATATCTGTCACTTTATACTTCCATTGTAAAAATTTAGAAGTGTGCTTGTACGAAGTCTCGTATCGTTCGAGTGTCCCAGCTGCATATTCGCGTCCAAGTAAGGCCCTGATTTGATCATTGTGCTGCTTGAAGATCTCCATCAGCATATGCTTAGGTCGGTTTATCTCCCGCCCTTGCAGCAGCATTTTAATATTCGCTGCAGTGAGTGGTTTATCATCATCAAAAAGTTGTTTTCTGTAATCAAATACTTTGCGTTGGAGCACATCCAGGTAACTGTTGACGGATTTGGCGGCTTCTGTTTTACCTTCTACTCGTCCTGCTGCAACATTCCATTTTGAAGGCTCACATTTTCTCTTGGTACTGACTTCGCAAAACGCGCCATTAACCGTCACTTTTAAATAGATCGAACGCTCTAATTGCTTTTCATTTTTGGCTTTTTTTAAGTGAAAATAAAGGCCGAAACTCTTTTCCATTTTAATCATTTTTTAGAATTATAAAAATAGTGCGGAGATTCTTCAGGAGAGTTTGTCTCCGG